>Ga0265780_10000283_pt1 | contig 78656 bp, 76 predicted proteins | sample P1T30metagenome_FD_192432 | JGI IMG/M metagenome (GOLD analysis project Ga0265780, IMG submission 192432) | Plant litter microbial communities from East Loma Ridge, Irvine, California - P1 T30 | ecosystem: Environmental > Terrestrial > Plant litter > Unclassified | place: USA: California...
CCTGCACAGGGGGAAAAGTAGCAGGAACTGGCGGCAGACGGTGGAGCATAGTTTTTGTGGACATGTATCCAGCTTAAAGCCCATGTGTCGACGAGCATCTGGTCCAGGAACGCGGCCCAGGATGCGCGGCTGCCCAGGTGGTCAATACAAGGGCGGACGATTGAGTGGTGCCAAGATGGGCAAGGTGCCGACGTAGCCTCTCCAGCGCTCCCTTTCAACGCTCCTGTGGCGTCCGGGGGATATTCTGTTCCGACGCCCGCTAGACAATCGACGCGCTGCGTCTGGACGTGTCGCGTGCAGATGGATGGCTGCGTGCGGCTGCCCCGTACTAGCACGCTGACATGCGCATAGAATTCCTGTCGGGAGTGCAACCAGCTCCCCAATTGTCCCCCAGCGCCAAGGAGAGCATATCGTTCCGCCCGTCGCAGGCACGTAGCACACATGCGAGGGCACACGAGCGTCCGTCAGGCGGAGGCATATGCTCCCTATCTGTCCATCTACCTTCTGAAAGGAGTGTCACTGCCAAGTTCGGTCACCACCTCCTGCGCCGCGTCAAATCAAGCTGCTGCTAGCAAACTCCGCTGCACTCGGATTATTGACACTTGCCCATCTCAATGCATCTTGCGAGTCTAGCCGACGCCACCAGCCTGCCGGATGGTAAGCTTTCCAAGCTTCGCCTATGCCTTGGCGCTTACGTGGAGGGCCCCATCTTTTCATCAGGGGTCAGTCTCTGCTCTCTAACCACGACACGGCCAAGTCCTCGAATCTGCCACGCACGTCTCGCGTTTGGTTTCCCCTACATTTGCTGCGTTTCACATATCGCCGCTTCATCGCCATGGGCCGGTCTTGCCGGCCTCACCAACACGAATGGAACGCGTACTCCCAGCTCCATGCATATCACGATCTTCACCGTCAGAGGACATCTACTTAACATGTGACGATTCATGCGCTCGGACTATCTCACACTGGGCTCTTTCTCCACTGCCGTGTAACTTAGGGCAGGTGATGCGCAATTCACACAGGGACATAATGCCGCAGTTGGGCTTTCGCAGACAACAGTGAGGTCCTGATCGTACATTGAGGCATGCGTTACGTACATCACTGTGTCTTACCTCCCGTGCACGTCAAGTACATGGTCCTGGAACGCGGGGAAATTGTGTGGGGTTTGATCTTCGTCCACGAGATGCCCATGTCCAAGCGGAATGCATTCCCAGGTAGATTGATCTGACCGGCTGACATTGATCAGCATGCGAGCAGCGGCAACGCGGACGGACACATACAAGCATTTTGCCCAGCCTATCATTCTTAAGTGTTTGCATTCCAACTCCAGCAAACTAACCATGTTCTTTTGCGTTACGTTGTTGCTTTACGCTTTTCCACTCACGAAGCCAATTCTGTTCCTGGACACTTGAACAGCCCACAGGTGCCTGGAATGCTAAATTGCTACCCCGCACGTGGAATGCTTCTCGCCAAATTACCGCGCCATTGTTGGCAAATTGGAAGGAGTACATCCTGGGTGGGAGATGTCTGTATTTGGTTCACCGTCACCGTCGCTTGGGTGGCGCGATATACCCTGCCTGTGCGACGAACCAGGCACAGTCTTGCTGCGATTTGAAAACTATACTCGATACAACTACATATGATGTCTATACGCCCGAACGAATATCATTTATACGATAAAACCACGCAACGGCAATGACAAATCTGGAGACGAGACCAACTTATGTGTCTTCAGAAACAAGATGCAAAGAGCTTGGAACCAAAAAGTCGAATACATGATCAAACTGCAATGACAGCAGACGAACCCAGATCAAAGCTATCCGACTGTCTCGGCGCATCGGGCGACTTGATCACTTCTCCAACCAGTGGCGAGTAGAGCGGATCAAGACTCTCGCTATTCATCAATTAGCAGGTGCATATTGTTACAGGGACCAAAGACCTACATCTGCATCAAGTCGTCTGCCGCACTCGTCTTGTTGCTCTTCTCCACCGTCTCAAAAGCAAAGTAATCGTCACTATGATTGAATGGGCTCAGCAAACCGCCGTCTCTCCCGCCCTCCGCTGCCGGTGTCGGCGGAATAGTAGTCAAAATAGTATGTGGATGCTCTCCAAAGGTTGGCATCTTCGTCGGACACGCAGCACTCATGCTAGTACGGAAACTACGCGGATTGGCTTCGGGCACGGGCAATGCGATAGAACCAGTACGTGCATTTTTGACAGGAGGCTGGATCTGGCCGTGGCTGAAAGCGCGCTTGAAGAGGCTGAATGCTGAAGCGGTTGAAGAGTTGCGAGAGCGGTTACTCGCATTCCCGCCATGGTCGGACCCTGTGATCGATGAGATGCTCAGGTTGCGGCCAAAGAGACCCTGTGGAGCTGGAGGTGGAGTGGGATTGTTGACGACAATCTCGTTGGTGTTGGAAGGAGCCATGAGGCTGAAGATCCCGCGAAGGGCCGATATCGCGGCATCAACTGAGGATTGGATGCAGTTCCAGGAGTATTCGAGGCGGATGAAGTCGTCCAGGCTCTCTTCTAGGTGCTCCATCTCGTTGAGGCACACGGAAACTGCGTCAGCCATGATGGTGGTCCCGGTGATCCAGGCATTCGCAACAGCATCCTGACTGTGTTCGGGCTGAGCCTCTATGAAGTTGGCTGCAGAGTTTGCAGTCTTGTCAATGGCGTGGTCGGCCATGTCACGTTGCTGACAGACGTCAACTCTCAATAACGACTTCCTGTCCGCCAAGGAATGGACAGAATTATGCATGGCGGACTTGACGCCGTCGTATACAGCTTTGAAGGCATCCTGATGCACATATGCGATGCCAGCATTCAGGTTGTCCAGAGTGGAAAGAACAGAGTCGGCGTTGTCGCCAAGTGCAGAGTACAGAAGGGCCACATGGTCGGTGCCTTCGATGATTGCTTGTGCCTGGAGAGACTTGAAGAAACTAAAGTCGTTTGTCCGGCGAGCCGAGTGGAGGTTGTGCCGTACGAGAGCGACGCGCTGGGTCCAGTGAAGTCTGGGAGTCGTAGTAGAAGTCATCGTTGCGTATCCTGTCTGGCTAATGCTGTCACTGATCGAAGGGTGTCTGCTCAGAGGGAGTGTGGATAGCTGGTCAACTTCATACGTGGTCGAAGCCGCAATGATGCTAGTACTTCAGCGATTGGACTTTCCTTTAATATGTACCTGACCTTATGAGACAGACCTACCGCCACGCCATGGTCTGCCATCATCGACGATGGATTCAGACATTTGAGGCTCCATCACCCGTGGAGATATGACCACGGTTGGTAATGATGAGCGTTGTAGACAAGCAATCGGAGAGACACTATGTTGAGAGCCAGCGCAATGGGACCAACCTAATCGCGTAGAGATGGTAGTGGAGAATGCTGTTGTCGTTAGTCAGTATTTCCGAGGGCAACCATGGCCGTCGTGATGACGGCTCAAGACATGTCCGGATGAAGAGCTGTCGCCTGAATGTATAGCCGGTCCAGCGAAAGAGGTGTCTCGGTTGGACAGTGGGTGACAGGATCTGGCCCTGCGTAAGGCTGAGACATCTGGGGTCTAGTTCCGTACGACCCTCGAACGACTGACTAAACTGAACCCTTATGATGCAGACCAACGACCACCACTTACTATATTCAGGGTTAACACGAATCTAGAGTGAGCGATCCTAAGAAAGGCGGCAACGAGACTGGTGACTTGTCTTCGAAGACAGTACTGCCCTTGTATCGCTCCCGCCGAGTCAAAGAGCAGTACACAAGGAATGCGAGACTAGTCTGACTGGATCCACATGATTAAGGCCACTCGCCGTGGGGTTCGTATTGTCTTCGCATTGCGGATAGAGTCTACGCCTTCTACACCTTCGCCGACGGCCAAGTCTTTCGTTCGAAAAGTGCAAGACGCCGCCAAAACTGTTTTGATGTTAAGCGGGACCTTCGGTTCTATCCCGATGTATGCGCCAATACTACCATGGTGTCGGGAACAAAAGGGGAAGAAGGATTCATCGTTTCCGAAACTCTTCCCATTGCAGACTGGAGGCGCTTCTAGCATATCAGTCATATCAGCATTTAGTCAACATGCAGACTGATGAAACGAGTCAGGTTCGGTCGAAGCCGATGCGCAAATGATGGTTGCGGAGACAAGCTTCAATGATGGATGGGGCTCTGTCGATCGGAAGACTTCTCTTTCCTCACCCGATGATGGGCCAACCCTGCGGCAATCAGCGAACATCAACCGTAGCGCGACGAGCAGGTGCTTCACAGCAGAGTTTTTCGTGGAGGTCAACCACGCCCCCGGATACTACCATGCGACGCGGCAATATTGCTTCGTCCCATGCGCTTTACCGTCGCTTGATGATGCGACCATGTGGCGGGTAAGACCCGTTCTTAGCCGAACTAAAAAAATCTTCATCTCGCATTCCTCAGCAAACACCATTATGTTGCCCGTTTAAGTGGAACCGCGATGAAAATTTGTTGGTCCATGGGCTTTCCAGAGCGTGGAGACCCCCGAAGATTCAGCATGGAGACGTGAAAGATGACTCCACTTGTTATTGATATATGATTGATGCCCATGATGTTGCAAGCTTGACATCTGTGACATCTGTCAATTCCACGATCCACTCTTTGGCTTCACGTCAATCATACCCTTCAACATGGCTACTGCTGCAGAGGGTGTCCTTCCCAAGGGCGACTCCCGATCGGAGAAGTCGGTTCCCCACTCGTCGAGCGACGTAGAGAAGCAGACCGCTGTCCATGAGGATGGTCTGAAGAGGAACCTCTCTTCAAGACATCTACAATTCGTCGCCATTGGTGGAACTGTCGGTACAGGTGTCTTCATTGCATCTGGTGGATCTATCGCGACCGCTGGTCCGGCCGGTGCTCTCCTTGCATACGTCTTCGTCGGTACCCTGGTCTACTCGGTCATGCTTAGTCTTGCGGAGATGGCAACATACCTACCCATAGCCGGAGCATTTACACAATACGCCGCCCGTTTCGTCGACCCAAGTCTTGGATTTTCCATGGGATGGATCTACTGGTTTTCATGGTCAATCACGTATGCCTTGGAACTTACGGCTGCTGGCTTAATTATTCAATGGTGGGACTCTAGTCTCAACATTGGCATCTTCATCACTATCTTCTGGGTACCCATCACTGCCGTCAACTTCCTGCCGGTTGATATCTTTGGCGAATTCGAGTTCTGGTTTGCTTCGATCAAGGTCGTTGCACTGTTCGGCTTCTGGATCTTCGCTATTTGCATGAACACTGGTGTTGGAGATCAGGGCTACATCGGATTCAAATACTGGAACGAACCAGGCGCATTTGCCCCATATCTCGCTGCTGGACCTGTCGCGAAGTTTGTCGGTTTCTGGGCTGTTTTGATCCAGGCAGGCTTTGCTTATCAAGGCACAGAGCTTTGTGCCATTGGTGCTGGTGAATCCACAAATCCGCGCAAAACCATGCCCCAGGCTATTCGCAAGACATTCTGGAGCATTTTCATCCTTTTTGTCTTCACCATCTTCTTCATCGGTATCCTGGTGCCCTATGACAATCCCGATATTGCCATTGGCGACACCAACGCCGGCTCCAGCCCTCTAGTTATCGCTATCAAGCTTGCAGGCGTTAGCGCGCTACCAGACATCATGAACGCCATCCTTCTGACTGTTGTCCTCTCCGCCGCTAGCTCCAATGTCTACTCTGGAAGTCGTATCCTTGTCGGTCTTGCTGAGGAGCACTGCGCGCCTGCGTTCCTCAAGCGCACCACCAAGCGTGGCGTGCCATACTGGGCCACAGCCGTGACAGCTGCCATGGGTCTGCTCGCATTCATGAACCTGTCTTCGAATGGCGGTGAGGCTTTCAACTGGCTTCTCAACATCGTATCAGTTGCTGGTTTCATCGCCTGGAGCTGTATTTGCATCTGCCACATCTGCTTCATGCGTGCGCTGAAAGCACAGAACATGGATCGCGATACCTTGCCATTCAAGAGCTGGGGTGGCCGTGGCCTTGCAATCTATGGCCTCGTTTTTTGTGTCATCATCACCATTACACAAGGCTTCACCGCCTTTGTACCTTGGAACGTTCAGGACTTCTTCATTAGCTACATTAGCTTGATCCTGTTCGCGGTACTGTACATTGGCCACAAAGTGGTGACACGAAGCAAGTTCATTAATCCAGCCGAGGCAGACCTGCTTACAGGCAAGCTGAATGAGGAGGAGCCCGCAGAGACCTGGGAAGAAAGCCCGCGTAGTTCATGGAAGAAGTTCACCAACATCTTCTAAACCTCAGTCAAGACGCACCTGGAAAACGTCTAGCACAAACCACTTGCAATATGACAGTACTGGAGAGTGTGTGTCCAGCAAGTTTTGCCACGAACAAAAGTCTTTTCGAATTGCATAGCATAGCGAAGCGTAGCATGGTTGGTACTGCATTGCACGGCGTTTTTTATTTCTAAATAGAGCGTGATACCACTGTTAATAACACTCTTCCACATCTTCACCCCTGCACTTTACTGTGTCCATTTGCATTTCTTCCGTAGTCATTCTTGGTGGTCGCACAGGTAGAGCTTCTGTGCGCTTGTGACACTGAGAGACGTTTGCGATAGAGAAATATTGCCAAATACGATCAACCCACTGATGCTGCGTCTTCAATTCACATGGCGTGTATTGTAAAATGGTCATTCCATTATTCAGCTATGTCCCCCTGTGTGTCTGGAAGCGCTCAGCACTGTCCACAGGTCCAGATCCTTCGCAAAGCAGCGCACAGGGCTTCACAGCTGATGTCATGTCTTCTGGCCAACGCATCGCCCTGATGAGGGTTTCAGCAATTCATCCGGCTCGTCGCAATGAAGTCACCTAGGGCTCTGCGCCTCGTCGGTCTACGCGCGTGGTGGCGCCCTCGGGTGGAAGATGTCGACCTCGCTTCCAATTTTCGATGGCAAAACTAAGCTTCAATATCGAGAAAATGCATTTTTCATTGGCTCCCAGCGACAGTTATGATGTAAATTACCAAATGCAAGAATTTGGACAACGCAGGGGAAGAACCTGCATTGCCGCTGTGTGACGTCGATCCAGCCTGACCGAGCGGATGGCAGGCCACAACGGGGAAGGTACGGCGAGTGGAGTCGATGTGTGGCTGACAACGGTTCTGGGCCATGCTCGGCGTTTCTCCTGTGCACCACCAGATGCATCGAAGCCCTCTCATCACAGCATCGCGTTGAAGAGTAAAATGGGCGAAGCATGTCTGAAGTGCATCGATTCATCTAGATGATCCTTACAACAAACTGAGAAGCACCTCTGCATATGCGACAGAATGTTTGTCTTTGAACTGACGGATGAAATACGTCTCTATAAGGGTACATCCATGCTCATAACGGCCGCTAAGCGAACCGACAACAGTCCCTACGTTCCCGTCAATCTTCCGAACGTTCCTTGGAACCGACACAAGGATATCTCATTCGTTCCATTACCTGGTCAAGTCCCTAGCTCCACGTTTCTCGTAGTGCACGATCGTCGCCCCTATCACTGACACGTACATGGTTCAACGGCTGTTATTGTCACATTTTCGCCACTTGAGGACCGTTGCATCGCGACGAAGTGTCATCCAGGATGAGTACCTAAGAAACGAAAGATCGTTGTTGTAAATACCCCAGAGAAAGCGCGAGATGTTCGCCTCTTGCAGACTTATCTGAACAGAGCCTACAATTCGTTGACAGTTACACTTGTTTATGTTGGTACTTTGTACTCGCTCCACGTAGGAGATCTGACCCACTTTCAGGGCACATGGATTCTCTCCTCGGACTGTTTGCTGGGCAGTCTTGTTTCGGAGATGAGCTCTCATGCCATAGTCGTCAACAAGCGTTCGGTTCTTCATACCCCAGTGCCCTTCGACGTCACTTCACCATGATCATCAGGAGAGTTTCTGTCACACTGCAGCTCTGCGGGCCTTCTCACAGGACAGCGTCAAAGATCTGTTGGGACACTCTTTGGAAAACGGGGTCCTGGGCTTACAGGGCTGCCGCACCCTTCCTGCGCCTCTTTGCGTGTGTAAGTTATGCGGAGCCGTGTTGTTTAGGTGTAGTCGAAAGCCATGTTACACAAGCAGCGCACCACTGCTAGAAGCAGTGAGTTCTCCGGCATCGATCATCATAGATCTATTGCCGTCTTCATGCGAAGGCAACTTCTGCCGTGCACGTTTCAAGATCAACAGCCCTAACATCATTGCTTGGTCACTCTCACCACTAGCTTGGGGACAATGAAGCTGAAATCTCTCGATCGACGTCACTTTCTCCTGAACAAGTACTGGCCCTGGAGGGAGTTGTTGGCGGATCTCAACAAGGATTGTTCCCGCTTTTGAACCCAAACTTGGAGGCGACACTACACTCCACAATGGATTTGAGGTGACCTGGCTCGTCTAGACCTCACTTTGATCTAATGCAGCATGCTTGCACAGGGGCAAGGCTTCGCTTGGATTTTGACCATGGTGAAGATGCCGATCCTTCCAGGAGCACACTCCATCAATGACGATGATGCTGTACTCTGCCATGGCAAAGTCCGAGTGCTAAACAGCCCATCCCCTGACAGTGGCAGGTAGGTCCAAAGGTATAAAGAGAGGAGCAGAAGTCCTACAATTGAACATCATCACAACATCAACTCACATTCTCATCTACAACTACCAACAACCACAACCACTTCACCCCAACGCAATATTCTCCATCCAAACCATCAACATGCTTTACGCCACCATCCTCGCTTTCGCCGTCGCTGCCTTCGCTGCTCCTCTCGAGGACAAGCGCCAGGCTAACCTTTGCGCATCTGGCAGCCCAGTCTGCTGTGCCACTGATGTGCTCAACCTCGCCAACCTTGACTGCGCAACTCGTGAGTTTTCCCAGAATCACCTTTCTATAACGCCAATAGCTAACTCACAATCAGCCTCCACCACCCCTGCCGATGTCAACAGCTTCATCGATGTCTGCGCCACTGGCGGACAGCAGGCCAAGTGCTGCCTGCTCCCCATCTTGGGCCAGGCCCTCATCTGCAGCGATGTGAACCCCACCGCCGCTGCCCCGGCCACTGCCTCCGCTTAAGTGCGCCATCCTACCAGATTCAGAAGACCATCACTTGTCCCGAGTGCACTGTACGAGTATGGAGGACGATGGCTCATATGTAAATACATTGGCGTTCAGGTCGCCGGGTGCTGAGACGGACGATCTTGTTGTATTAGTACCTAGTCAGCTGTAATTCATTTGACATTTGAGAACAAAATTCCTTCTGAGTGATGATTGTGTGTGATGTGCAAATTGGTTCACCGGTAGAGCACTTCCCCAGCGAGGAGATTAATATTTCGGCTGAGTGTACCTGGTGGCACTGCCGGAATACCTTCATGTCAGAATTGCCGGAGACGAAAGGAAGCATGCTGAGCGAATAAGAGTACAGAATTGACTACATAAGCTGACCGGTGCGTTCCGCTCCCTTCCGGCGTTCGGCCGTTTTGCAAGGAAACATAGTTTGCGATTGTTGATGAACCTTGTAGCTAGCCATAACTACATATGTAGCCACTACATGTGTCCTGTATTTACAACTAAAAGACTCAGTACGCTGGCATTTTCTACCTACGAAACATCATTTCAGAGTCACAATTCGACAAGTTTCAGATGTGCAGTTGCGATTCTGTCACACTCTGCTCACATGCTGACGAACTTGGATCGGGGTTCTGACACAGCATAATCGAACCCCTCCATCGCCACTGCAAAGTTCAACAGTGGCTATGAGCAGCTCACAGGCGCGATAGAACACGCAGATGCATGATCGCGTGTCACACCGATACTCGACCACAAGAAAACCTGCCATCAGCAAGCGAAAGTGAATACCCGGTAAACAGAAGAAATGACGTAGCACAGGTACCATAACTTCACGTTGCACAACACAACACCAACAACAAGACAACCAGAAAACTTGATTCGCGCATCATGAGAACTCTTGTGTCATTACTAGAAATCGTGGTATCTCAGAACTCCATTATCTGTCAAACAGCCAAAAAAAATATATCTATCCGGCGCAGGACATGACTCCTTCCTCCCAAGTCAATTTCTCATCGCGCAACTACCACAGCTTTGTAATCTGCATGACGCCCAGTCCCAACGCGCCGAGTTGAAGTGCGCGACTCGGCGCGAGCATGTCTGCGGCACCGGTGCTGTTTGTGTTGTTGTTGCCGCTGCTGCCACTTGGTTTCTTCTTGCGCGCTTCGAGGACGGGCGCGGGGTCGCGTGCTGCGATTTCGAGCGGTTGCGCTACTGTTGCGGCGGCTTCGGGTTGTGGTTGAGCGGCTGGAGATGCGAGCGCGAGGGTCGCGAAGAGGAGGGTTGATACTGCGGCGAACTTCATTGTGGATGGTTGATAATGGATCAAGATATTGAAGTACTTGGTATTTTGTTGTGCGAGGTTTGTAGTAATGAAGCTTGTTTGACTTGGGGTTTGATTTGGTGGAGATAGTGTACGAGTCTGGGGTAATGTGTTTATATACACATGCTGTCCCGCTGGCAAAGGCCAAGCGGTGTATAGTAGGACCGCACTAGAAGCGGTCATCAGAGATGCACTGCCGCTGACCGACAACAAGATCGCCCACTCAGCCGCCATCACCATCATGATCTACACAGTCAGCCCATGACATCGAGTATGCTGCGCCATAGACTCTTTGAACTACAGGTCTTTTGATATTGCAAAACTCTAGAAGTTGTTCATAAACATCTCTCATGACATCGTTGATCAGCTCGAACTTCGCTGCCTATCCCACCTGTTGATGCGCTTCATGCCCAGATTCGCACCTGCCATTTGCGGGTTGGTGTGGCACACTCAGCTTAGCGTTGTGGCTCTCTGCACAACCTTGGATCCTTTGCAGCATCTTGCGGTGCCTAGAAATAAGGCTGCCAACACAGTCCTGACGATTTTCCTCTTCTTTGACTAGACACAACTGAGAGCTGAAATGCGCAGCTGCCTTGGCATCCTTGGCCCCAATGAAAGCCTATTGCTGATAAGCACCCACCAGGTGTTGAGCTTATTCATGAGCCTCCCGTTATAGATCCCCGGTGTGATGTCTTACGAGAGTCGGTATGATTAAGGTAGCGTCGTGCCCATTGTTGCATCTGCGAAGTTAACCTTCCGCTGATCGCCCGGGCTCCCAGCTTCAACTAGACCTGCGTGCTCCAATCGGGTATGCGTTGCGGTGCAGTGCATTCGTAGCGTGTGGATGCTGTGTTTGTTGTGGCCGCTGCCTCCATGATCGAGCACCTATCGTGACTCAATGGCTTTTTTTGGTCGCGACAGTCAGGCCAATATCTGCGGCAGGATGCCTGAAAGCACAGACTCGTGCTATCTTCATAATGATCGATACCCGGGAAAGACCAGTTCTGGATCCTGCACAAAATCCCGTACCTGGAATTGCAGAGCACTCATCCTAGACAGATGACAGACGTTGGAATGGCCGAGTGTTGGTCTCGTTGATTGGAGGGAGCTTGGCAGTCCTTGGGAACCCTCCTGAGACCTCACTCAACGGTACGCTCCCAGAGTCGAACGGTTCGTTCCTCGTCACTGGTGCCGTATTCGATGCCCGTGAGCCGTTCGGGAAGATTTGCACAACCATGGGGCGGAGAGCAGGTATACTAACGCAAATAATGCCGAGACTGCATTCGATGACGGACAGGTTGAGAATCGGAACATTATTGTCTGTTTGAAATCAGCGTATGAATGTGGAGATGGTCTAGTTACTCACAAAGAACATCCAGAACTCGCAGGGTGTCCAGGTATGCTATGCGGACTATACCTGCAATGCATGCACTAAAGCTGATCAGGAGCGACTCTCGACTTTGTAGGGCTCTGACTTACCCGATACCGCCTACAAAGAGCAGGCACAAGACTATGCGCTGCCTCACAGGCATTTCTGATTGAGTAAGAACGAGTACGGATTCAGAGTTGTTCCCGGAGACGACTTACTCAGTTTCCAGAGATATGGTATCGGCAGTACACAGAGGATAATGTCAGTGAAAATATTGACCGCCGAGCTCGCATATAGATAGTTGACGTAGTTGATGCAATTGCGGTTGGGATCAAGTTTCCATGCCTGATCGGCGGGTTCGCACTGGAAGATGGTCACGAAAATGCCACAAATCCAGAACCCAACAACGAGGAATAATGCCATGTACATTATGATCCTGAAGTTTTTGCCTTGTATAAGGCGCAGGTACGATGAGATGATTGCGGCCTTCGTACAACCTATTGCGCAAGCATACAGTACCTGGCAGACGAGCAGATACTGCAGGTGATGAATTAGAAGCAGGTCTCGCGGAACTCGTGGTATACGCACCAGAATGCAGCTCTTGATCTGATCAAAAAGCGTTTCCAAGGGAAGCAGCCACAAGTGAGTTCCAAGGCCTGAGTGCGTAGCTACTCTTTGTGTCAGAATGGCCTATACTTAAGGATCTATAGCCAACGTACCGACAATGCTCGTCGACGCAAGAGCCAAAGTAAACACAGTAGCAATGGTGATTAGGACTGTCAACCACGTCAGCCTTGGAACACAACCATATTGCCAGACACTTACTGTCATCTACAAAAAATCGTTTCAGAAACTTGAGCCGTGAGAACAATCGCAGACAGATAACGACTACAACCAGGCCAATAAGTATGCCATTTGCTATCCGCGCGCTATTGGTACGAGACGATTTGTCGTTGAAGTCGAACTGGCTAATGTCCACACCACCAAAGGCGCTCGTCGACATGATGCTGCTGAAAGAAAGACACGACCAAAGAGACAAGCCGAAGTATTCCACTAGGCGCGTATCAAGATTTCCATAGATTTAGTGCCCAGCGAGATTCGTCGAGCATGTATTCGCATGCAGCGGTGTGTATTGTGAAGGAAGTTTGAGTTTTGAGTTTTGAGTTTCCCAGGGGCGAGAAAAGATCTTGAATGCTTCAATAAGTGCTACCATTTAGCAGGACCAGAGGACAATGAATTTCGCTCCATGGAGGCAAGTGGGTACCGAACGTGTGCCCTGGCAAGTTGGATGGCCCGACTGGAAAGCTACGCGTAGTAACCTCTCCCACGTTTCCCATCTTGGTGTAACAACTTTGGCACATGCGCCAATTGTCCCAGAACGGCGTGGAATGAACCAGTCGTCATCCGCGGGGGACCTGTCCCGAGGCCCAGATCTCTTCAACTAGACTCATCTAGCGCAAGCGGTACCTCAGATCACCCACTAGAGCCGCGTTTAGCGCGAATTCCAGGTGGTGGTGGCAGGCATTGGGCAGCAACAGCTGCGATCCAGATGACAATTCCATACGATCTATCCCGGTAGTAGGAGAAGGGTGCGGTGCGATGGGTTGTCATCGTCGATCACAGACCACGAGATCAGCCATGTAAGCCGTCTATCGTGGGATGCGTATGTCTACTATAGGAAATACGCAGATAGTCCAGTGATCCAGGTATGGAGAGAAATGGCGAGGCGTCATTTTGTGAAGGCTACATAACAGTTGGTACCTAGGTACGACTGGAACATTCTAAGCTTTGGTGCGTCCTGAATTGAGAAGGCTGGCGGACCTACGTCCGACTGGCTTACTACCGAGCCAGAGCATTGCCGGACTGACTAAGAGTCGGTGTTGTGATGCCGCTGGGACTGGCGTCTACACGAGTACCACACATCGAAGAAGTGTTGGGTAGATTATTCGATGTGGCGGATGGATGGTACACGACTCAATCTCGCCGTTGACCAAAAGACAGCGTAGCCTGCTTTCGGTACTTCCCGTAGCACGGTGCAATGTCCAGAAAGAGTGTGGGTTGAGGAACGGCGCGAAGCTAGCTTGCTTTAGTGATTCGAATGGGTCTTCTGTGGTCTTGTTTTCGAGAGGGAAGATAGCAAGTTCAATGAGCCGATGTTAGAACAATAGTTCAGACATGGTATTGAGTCCGGTCGAGTAGCATGATTCGATCTGATATGTACCGTTAAATTTAAAAGAACCAACGACAAGCCTTTGATCTAGTGTATCGCCGACAACGCCGATGCTGAGGATGTACTGCAGCGACCATGTCGTGCATGCCATGTGAGGGAAGCATGCGTCGGCTAGCATAGCTGCAGCCTTGCGCGGGAGGCTCGCGTGTTTGAGCAATTGGTCAGGTTCCTGCGAGTTCGCCTCAGATTTTATTCATGCTTGTAGTTGCAACTCCTCGGCGTGTTGTGCTTCCAAACTTTGGAAGGCACCTGGATTACGTCATCTGGAAGACCACTGAAACGTAGATATTGTCATCCTACACACTCTATTTCGTCCCCGGTCCGATTGTTTGACCCACCCGTTCGTGTATATACCTCCGCAGTTTCTCGACATCAGCGCTAAACCAGACGAGAGCAACTGTTCAAAAGTCAATGCGATTCCCCATATGTACCCTGTATTTTCCGCAGCCTGATCGCTCCGCACGTTCCGTCTATGCATACACCTGCCCGAGATTCCGCAGGCTTCCTCCTCATTACATCGTTACCGCACGCTCGAACGATGCCAGTGCACATATACAAATAGAGGCTTATGCAACGACATCCAAGAACGAGATTAAGAAAATAAAACGCTCAAGACTCGCTAGTAAGAAATATTAACCATCCAAAAGAAGACTACAAGAAAACGTTTGAGTTTGGACGGCCCTTCTCAAAGTCTTTATCGTCGCGCGGATCAACATCGTCTTCGGTATCGACTCTTGGTGGCGGCGGCGCCGAGCGGATGGGTGAGTAACCAGGACTTTGACTCCGTGGCATTGACCAGTCTGGCTCATCTGAGTATGAGACCAGGTTGGGCTCTTCGCTTATGTGACTTGCTATAGGTAGCAAATTGGAAGAGTCGCCCTTGACCAGACCCAGTCGCTCTTCTTCAGTGGCAACGTCTTTGCCATCTCTACTGGTCTTTCGACTATGTCGACTTGTCGGTCTTCTGCTCCCTGATGCTTCCCCGGTGGAGTCGCCGCGATTACGATGGAAGACATTTTGGAAAGAGAACTGGCGTTTGGCGATATTGGCAGGTTGTCTTGGTACTTCGAGAGAACTTGGAGACGCGGTACGCTCAGGTGGCATACCAGGATGAGGAAGCTCGGCAAATTGGATGTGAGCGTCATTTGGCTTGTACGACGTGTCTTGCGTTATGTTGTTTTTGTACGAGTCTTTGTCCGAGACGTCCGATGCGCCATCCATGGGTATAGGAGGGAGATTCTTCATGCCGACACCGGAAGAGCCAACTACATGCGCGCTGCCTCGACTACTAGTCGATTTGCCTCGCGAGCGCAGCCTTTGGAAAAACCCAGGGTGGAAGCTATCGTTGTCGTCGTCCGACTCGTATGTCGGGAAGTGAGACATACCCAGCGGTGGATGGGCCGTTTTTGTTTGTACAGTGGTGCCACTTCGTGTGAGTGGGCGGTTCGGGTCCATGATGGTACGTCGCCGTCTGATGCCGTCGAATTCAACTTGCTCGCCTTCGCCAATTGGTTGCATGTGCTCTTCCTTGATCTTACGCACTTCCATTGCCTCTTTCTCAGATCTCGCCCTAGACAGTGAGCGCAAGATGGCACTACCACCACGAAGGGCGTCGGCCCTCGGCTCGTATTCTGGTTCTTCTACTTCGGCGACCTGTCGCACTTGATCGAGGTCTCCCTTGAATACTGCGGCATCGGGAACGTCCTTGGCAGATTTGGAAAGCTGCAGTAGCACAACACCAGAGCAGATCTGGAAGAAGCCCATGATGACGGTGACGATTTGCAGGGGCGTGCCCTTGAATCCCTGGAAGAGGACAGCAGAAGTAACAATGGTCGCGGAGGTGAAGAAGACATAATAGGTTGGGGTAACCAGGGCGGCATTGAAGAGATTGAGTGCTTTCTGAACGAAGATTAGCGCTATGTGGCGTGATAAGATGCGACGGCTTACGTTGAGGTAGATGATCTCAGTGAGCAAGGTGATTACGACGAAGACCAAGAGAACGTAAAGGAACCATTCCTTGAACTGTCCTCCGTACTTCCCAGACGCCTGGGCGACAACAGCTGCACCAAGACCTTGGGTTGCGACGACACTCAAGCCTCCAATCAGACTGCAGATGGTGATGTACACCATCATGGTCTTCTTGCCGTACTTGGGACCCAGCCAAAGGGCGATGACAACGCAGGCGATGATGACGACGCCGGCGTAGCTGAGAAAGCCCGGGGCAATGACCCATCTCTTCATGTCTTGAATGCGCGCAACAGACGACTGCTCGGGTGCATTCACGGCGATGACGACAGATCCGATGATACAATTGAAGCATCCGACCTTTCCCACAAAACTGAGGCGCTCTTTCAAGAAGATGGTAGACAGTATGGCGCAGATGACGACAGATAGGGCCCCCATGGGCGTGACGAGGATAGCGTCAGTGAAAGCATATGCGACGAGGTTACACACCTGACTTGGCAGTTAGCATGACTTGGTAGCAGGCCAAGAATAGTGAACTGACCTCTCCAAGAATCATCAGGGTCATGCCGAGCCACCACCAGGCGTTCTTGAGGTATCCATAGCCCTCCCCGGCCTCTTCATTGTACTTTTCGTTGGCTTGTAACAGACCATGCTTTTTGATAACGAAGGATGTGCCGATAAAAACGCCGGATGCAATGGCTAGAACAAGACCAATGATTTTGTATGAGCCAGGGCGACTGGCGGTGTCGCCGCCCATAGCGCCAGCGCGAGCATGGAGATCATTGGCGGCATAGAGGAGATGTGCAGTCGCATCCATTGTGGATGGCTTGTGGATGGCTTGTGGATGGCTTGTGGGGCGGCCCACGTCTGCGGATGCGGATGCGGAAGCTGTAGGGCGCCTAGCGTGCCGACGACGCGGTGTAGGGCAGAATGTAGGTGGGAGAGCAGGCTATGGTCGAGGAAGCATAAAGGCAATGGTGAAGGTGTTGCACGGCGGAGAGGCGCACGAGGTGCGGAGGAAGCGACGGATGCGGAAGTCTGTTTGGGCAGGACCGCACGGTGACGGTGACGGGGGAGATGAAGGTGAGGAATGCGGCGGGAGGAGAGGAGAGGAGAGGAGAGGAGAGGGTCCAAGGTGGAAGGTCCAAGGTCCAAGGTCCAAGGTCGATATGGCGTCTGTCTGAATGCTGCGGCTGCAAGCGTGCAGGCGAGGAAGGCGCAGTTGGTGGTATCGTCGTAATCGTGGTGCGTACGGCGGGATCTAGATGCACGCGGCGATTGGTGCGTTGCGGCGTGGGCTGCAGCACCTGTATGAACTAGGTGAATTATGCGAACGGAATCAAGCCAGCAGGTGCTATAAAGTTTCACGCAGGTGTCAATGTCAAGCAACTGTGGGAGCGCCGGCTGCAAGCTTCTTGAAACAAGCTTGTCAGTCAACGGCAACGGCAACGGCCCAAATAATGGTCCCTGGCAACGACCCACCAACACGGAACCTTGGAGCCCTCCCGAGCGTCTATCTGCGCCCCAATCGCTCGCAAAGACACAGGAAAGCATGATTGTTGCCAATGGCCACCTCGACCCCCCAAGCGACGTCTTCGCCGCCACATCTGTGGCTGAGATCCATGCCGCCCTCGACCAGCTGCACCTCCAGGAAGCCACAGTCACCCAGCGCCTCACCACGCTCATCGCATCGCAAAAGGACCTGTCGCGCGAGCTCGGCCGCCTCGACCTCCTGCGCGCCCACCTCGGCTCCCAGGCCGTCAACACGCGCGCCATCAGCAATGGCATGCTCTCAGACGCCGCCTCGACGGCCAACCGCATCTCGAGCGCCGTGAAGCGCCTGGACCAGGAGCAGACCAACGTCAAGGCCACGCTGGAGGTTGTCGAGCAGGTCGCCGAGCTCAAGTCATGCGTGCTGGGCGTCCATGGCTCCATGGGCGCCCCGCAGGACTGGGAGACGGCCGCCAGCTATCTCAGTCGCGCCTCCAAGATAGCCGACGACGTTGTACACGGCAGCTTCGCAGAGGAGATTGTGCCCACGGCAGAGGTGCCCGACCCGCCCCGCGTCACACTGCACGCTGCCGCCGAGTCGCTGTGTGGCCTGTTCCTGCGCGAGTTTGAAAAGGCCGCATACGAAGGCGACGGCTCCAAAGTCACGCGCTTCTTCAAGCTGTTCCCCTTGATTGGACGAACAAACGTCGGCCTGGATGCCTACGGACGATATGTCTGCCAGGGCGTAGCTGCCCGCGCCCGAACCAACTTCAATTCTGCCCCGCAAGCCCAGAGGAACGAGGCCTTCTTCTACGCCAACACCATCACGAAGCTCTTCGAGCACATTGCCCAAATCGTAGACGGCCACGAGCCACTCGTAGAACAGCACTACGGACCCGGCATGATGGCCAAAGTCATCGAGCGACTGCAGATAGAAGCTGACGTCCAAGGTGGCATCATGCTCGACACCTGGCATGACGAACGCAACATCGACCGCAAGCTGACCGACATCAAGTCGTATGCCTACTCGTTCCTCGTCCAAAGCTTCTTTCCTACCCAGAAGCCTGCTGGCGGTACCCCGCGCTCCAACTCACCCGCCAATGCCGTGCGCACGAGCGAAGACGAGGGCGTCAACATGAAGGAAGTCGATGGCCTGCTTGGGGAGAGCGCTCTGATGCTTGGGAGGTGGGCCTTGTACTCAAGATTCATCTCCGACAAGTGCGCCGTAAGTTCCTCAACATCTTCAACATCTCCTCTACTCACACGAGCAGTCTTCCCAATCCGAAGAGCGCATCGATCACGGTTTGGTGATGCCTGAATTCTTGGCCACGAGCAATCTCCAGAAAAAGGTCTCGACCCACCTGGTCGAGCCCTTCAACATCATGACGCAGTTCTTTTTTCGGCGCTCTGTCGAAAAGGCCTTTCAGCTCGACGAATCGCCGTCGCATCTTACACTCAACCCCTCAAAACCACTCGGCTCGAACCCGCCGTTCATCACATCTGCGGTAGACGACGTCATGTACATCGTCAACCAAGTCTTGCAGAGGACGCTGGCCACTTCGCAACGTGCTATAATCGCCAACGTGGAGTCTACCATTGCCCACATTCTAGGTAACGACTTCATTGGCATGATCCAACGGAAGATGCGCGACGAGTGCTATCCCAAGCCTGTCATACAAGGTGGGCTGCCTCCTGAGAGCAAAGTCATTGCATTTCTACTCCTCACCAATAATCTCGATGTGTCCAACGACTACATCAAGCGCATCATTGACCAGCAACTCAACAAGCGCCCTCAGTCTGATGATGACGATGCCAAATCACCCTTGCAGGAGCTCTACCCTTTTGGGCATGATGCCGTCTTCGTTGAGGGTAGATTGAAAGCTCTACAAGATAAATTTGTATCCAAGAGCAGTGAGCTGATCAACGACGGAATCACTGTTCTGTTCTCTGAGGTGCTCAAACCCCGCATTCGGCCAATATTGGCCGAGGCCTTCCGCGATATCGATTATGCCCCACAAGAAGATGAAGACGACTTGGACGACGACGAGGATGATGACACTGATCTGGTCAAGTCTCGTTTTGATCGAGGCTGGGGTGTCGTGATTCGTCCTCTCAAACGCATCTTGACTGCTGCGAACTTTGACCGCTTGCTTACGTTGGCCCTAAACTACCTCGCTAGCGCCCTCGAGAAGCGCATTAGAAGTTACTACGGACGAGTTAACGAGCTGGGAGCTGTCCGCCTGGAGCGTGACATTGCAGGTATCGCCGCCGCCGCTGTTGCCGGTGGTAAATATGGTCTTCGCGACGCTTTCACCAAATGCACGCAAATGACGCTGATCATGAACATGGAGGACGATGAATGGCAAGAGATTGCCGAAAACACCATCGTTGATTCGGGGATATCTTGGGTCCTCGACGCAGAAGAGAGAAAGAGAGTTCGCGCTATCGTGAAGGGTTAGGCTAGGTTGTATCTCGTTCGACCCCGCGGAATGTCTTGGCTAGCAATTTATAAACAAATCAAGTGCAGCTGACTTTTAAAAGAGCCCTCAAACAGCCTCCTGGACAACCACCTGTCTATTGTATCTTGTCCCTGCTGCGTGTTCCGCACCGTTCTCGCCCTGCCCCTTGTGCTGCTGACTGACTCTCGTCTTGCCGAACACGGAATGCGTGGACCAGGCGAAGCTTAGCTTCCAAAACACTTCCTATCTAAAGTAACAACTTTCGGTACAGCTCTACACGTATACACATAACTGCAGTCTTAGTCGGTCATTTTCGTGCTTTTCTTATCAGCTGTATTCCCCACCTCGTGTGTTCGTTGCGCTTCTGGCCTCCTTCCGTTGAACCTTTCGCGATGTGGCGTTCAATTCTAGCGTCGACTCTGGTGCCCCTGGCATTAGCGCAATGCCCTGTCTACACTGGATATTCTGCACAGCGTCACGAACCGTTCTCGACAGGCATATATGGACTGTCTGACATGCGGCCTATCGAGCCGTGTAGGACATTTCGCGTTCAGGAGATTGAAGACGAAATCGAGAGATTAAAGAATGTCATCGTGGATCCAGACCTTTTCCGTCTGTTCCAAAATAGCTGGCCGAGCACGCTGGACACCACAGTTGGGTGGCACGGGTTTTCGAATGCAACTACTGTGGCTGCCGACGGCACGACCAAAGAGGGGGTCAAGGAAGAGTTGACCTTTCTCATCACGGGCGATATCGAGGCAATGTGGCTCCGAGGTGTGTCCCAACATCTCCCTGACGCAAAATGTATTCGTTCTAAATTAAAACTTTAGACTCTGCAAACCAGTTGCAATCCTACATTAGTGTTCTGAAAGCCAATTCCAGCTCTGACAGCCTCGCCAGTCTGTTCCGAGGGGCTATTAACTTGCAGGCGCGATACATCCTATCGAACCCCTTCTGCAACGCCTTTCAAGCCCCAGATGAAAGTGGCGTAGCTCGGAAGAGCAGTCAAAATAGTGACACGATCTCGCCACCGTACGATTACTTCAGGGTCTTCTCATGCCAATGGGAGCTCGATTCAGTTGCCTCGTTCCTGCAGCTATCTACAGACTACGTAACCGCCACCGGCGACTTCGAATTCTTTGGGAAGTCCTCAAACTGGACCAAGACTGTCGACCTAATCCTTCGAACAGCAGAGAGCATGATGATCGATTCCTACGATGACGATGGCAGTTGGCAACACACGCCCTACACCTATTGCGCTCCTTACGGCGGCACGCCCATCAACAATTGTAATGGTTCACCGCATCGAGGGCATATAGGCCTCGTTCGCTCCTTCCACCGCCCCAGCGACGATGCGTGCATCTACCAATACCTCGTCCCTTCCAACATGATGTTCAGTTCCGCCCTCAACACCTCGTCAAACATCATGTCTCGCATCGAACCTGCTGGCGGCAAGCTCACTTCCCGGATGCGCGAAATGGCAACTGGTATCAATCGTGGCATCGTGGATCATGCCATCATAACCGATCCGAAATACGGCAAGATTTACGCCTTCGAGATCGACGGTTATGGTTCTCATACCTCAATGGATGATCCGAACGTTCCCTCACTACTATCCGCCCCCTTCCTCTCCTACACTACTCTTCACGACCCCGTGTATCAAAACACACGACGCAAGATCCTGTCCCGAGACAACCCATACTTCTCACGTGGACCTGTAATTACGGGCCTGGGATCCCCGCATACCTGGCCTGGAAAGGTCTGGCCTATGGCGAACATCATGACCATCCTCACCAGCGAGGATGATGAGGAAATCATATCGAACCTCAAAATGCTGCTGTCAAGTACGAGTGGGTTGGGCCTAATGCATGAGAGCGTGGACAGTCACCAAGAGGGAAGCTACACGAGGAGTTGGTTCAGTTGGGCGAACGGACTTTTTGGTCAAGTCATTCTGGATCTGGATAAGCGAAGACCGTGGATTTTGGAGATGAGCTTTCAGGAGTGATCGGATAGGGCACAGGGCTGCTTTGCTTCCAGACTATGACTCGCGCAGCATTGTTACAGTTGCTCTTTTTGAATGCTACTTTCCCCTTTGAAAACTTAGACCCTTTGATCTCCATAATACCACCGAGCCTGTCCGGCTGTGTGGATACCCGCCCTATACGCCCATAGCCGGACCCAGTCTTGTTTCGGCTTGCTAGCAGACGCACGTGGTGAAAAGGCCGTCAACTATGCGAAAAGAAAACAATGTTCTCATAATGTCACTACTGCTATAGATTTGATCCATGCAAGGTTACTGACAACTTCATGGTCCACGGTTATTGGTATCTACGCTTCTTTCAGAGTGCTGAAAAATTATCTAGACTGTGCAATGTGGCACATGATTCCCTGCGCACTTTGCCACTGAAACCCAATCCAACAGCACAAACATCTTCACCCGTATTAGGCCTCCAGACTCGAAACTCGCAGTCGAGGCTCAAGCATGCCGGCTGTGTACCTGTCCGCCCCCACACCTGCCATCCAAAACCCTTGCTCTTGCCCCCACCCTTCGCTAGCGCCAAAGTCCCAAACCTGAGGCACGAACCATGCCTACTTTTCAATGCACTCCGTGTCTCAGCGCCTCAATGTCTACATTGTCACGCCGCACCCGTTTCTTCGTTGGCCAATTGCATAGTCCCCGAGTCATTCGGTGCGACTTGGCCACGATGCTTATCAGCCTTGCGAAGCCCGACTTGTATGTTTGAGACGCCAATGACTGCTCCCATATGCAGTCTCCTTTTCCCCTGAGGCAGATAGTCTGCACACTGGGCCGTGATTTTGCATCGCGTGGAGCGGCATAGTATGGGGGCCTTACGACGGACTTGAGAGTGGCGTTGCGCTAAGGCACTTTGGCTTGCGGTGCGGCGTTGATAAAGATGTAAGTGAGCATGATCTGCTGTGTAGATAAACCGGGGGCGTAGATCTCCCTAGCCCATCATCTTACCATTTCTTCGGACATTGCGCCTATCTTGCTCTGCCAGTTTAGTCTCTTCGGCCCTTTTACACAATCCTTTCAATATCTTCAAACAATAAATCTCGGTCCGTGATAGCTTGGCTGCTACGGCAAGGCTCTGGAACGAGTCCAGGGAATAGACTACAAGAACTTGAAGATTTGCCAATCTTTAGGCGGGAGTAGCAGGAGGCAGTCTTTCATTAAAATGCATTTTATCAACCTCCCGCTCGGATGTGCGATTCTTTTGGCGGCATGGCTGGGCCAGGGCGTTATGGCGACTGCACCGCAGGCGCATCGTATGTTGAGGGCGGCGACGAAGCGGGCGGATTTGTATAAGAGGGGTACGAGGATTACCAAGAGGTTCGATGCGGAGGTCGCGTATGTTGAAGGTATGGTCACCCAAATTCAGTGTCAGAAGCCTTGCTAATCAAGTGCCAGATGAGAATATATGGAGAGGAGTACAGACCTTTGCGTCGCAAGTCAAGGTCAATTCACACAAGCCAGTCTTGAACTTGGAGGAAGTAGAACATCATCTACGAGGCGTACAATGTGGGCAAGGAACGATGCATCTGAAGTTTGTCGACACCGTCTCAGCACGGGACGCATTCTTCTCCTGTCGTGGAGATGATGGTGGTCTGATCATCACTTCGCACGATAGCTGCAACATCGAGGGTGAGCGAGCAGTCTACAGGTATGCTGAAACATTGTTCGTTCCATCATATCATGCTAACAAAGCCCAGTGTGAACGACGTCTCCTTTACTGAAGACGGCAAGTCGCTCGACCTCTCGGTCACCGAAGCCTCGTGGCAAGATGCATTCGACAAATTCGACATATCTTTCGGTCACAGTACCGAAGATCATCTCTTCCGCCGCCACTCCGACTTCGCAAAGATCAGAAAGCGACAAGACAGGTTCAGAGTAGCCATCCCCGAAGATACACCAGATAATGTCAACACCGGCACTTTCGACCTCAATTCGGAGCTCATTGACTTTCCCTTCCCATTCGAGAGCTTCCTTGCTGGTCTGGGAAACATCAGCCCGGTCCCCATCCCCCAGCTTCCCATTGAGATTGGTTGCAAGAACTGCTCGACACGCGGACAAATCACTCTCTCACAAGGTGCTATCCAGATTGACGCAAGTCAGATCGATCTTATCCCAGACTTCCTGGAAGGCGGCGATGACGGAAAAGAAATCTCCAACCTCATCACTGGTGGTTTCATCGAACTAGCAGCCGTTGGTGTTGGAGCACGCGTCGAGCTGTTTGCTCGGCCAAAGGCATCAGGTGCTTTTGAGATTGCTCTGTTCGCGCTGCCCGTGTTGGGTTTCGTCATCCCTGGTATCGGAAAGGCGGGTGCAGTCTTCGAGCCAAAACTTGCTGCAGACTTCAGCATCGGCGGTGGGTTCGAAATCACCTACGGTATCGATGTTGCTGTAAGTTTGCTCCACCCTGCAACTCCGCGCTCAAGCTAATATGCCTAGATCCCCGACAACTCCGTTGCCCGCCTCGAGCTCACCGATCTTGGTAGCAGCGGCGTCACTGGCTTCCAGGACACCACGCTCACAGCACTTCCTTTCAACGTCGACATTGCAGACATAGACATCCAGCTCGGCCTTGCCTTCGTGCCGACCATCCCAGTCGGCTTTGAGTTCTTCAACACACTGACAGCCGAAGTCACTTTGTCGATGAACCTTCCTCGTCTGGATGCTAAGCTCTCCACCAACGCTGCTGCCAACTGCGGAGGCAGGAGTAACAGCACATTGCTTGACCAGCTGACTCCCAACGTCCCAGCTCCCGACACAGGAGACATCATCGCTCTCGGCCCTCTTGCTCTTGTGGAAGCAAATGTCTCCATTACCATCGACGCAGGATTCGCCTTGGAAATCCCCCTTCTCCCACCACCATTCAATGACGTGAATCTCAACGCCAACCTCTTTACGCAAGTGTTCCCGCTCGTTACAGAATGCGTCGATGCGGCCAAGCCCCCCAAGCCGACAGTACCAAGACTCGGAGCAAACCACACAGCGCCAGTGAACACCATGTCCCTCGGCACCAACAATACTGTATACGTCAGTCCGATGAAGCCCACGGCAATGTTGCAGTGGAATGCGACCAAGACAGCTATGATGCCCGGCCACCCAATGGCACCAGCCCACGTCGTGGCACCCAGCCCCATCATGGCTCCAGGTCACGCTGCAGTACCCAGCCAAGCCGCAGTGTCCAGCCACGTCGTTGCAGCACCTGCCTACCCTGTGGTAGCTGGACCGCCCGCAGCCCCATACCCGATACCAAAAGATTCGCCCAGGCACAATTCCTCAGCGCTACTCGCGCACCCGGCGTCTTCGCCTTGCTCTAACGCTTCCGCCGCGGTTGGAGCGCCGTTCGCGCTCTCACCGACGGCAACGATGGCCATGTCAAATGGGCTCATCAACCGTAGCAGTAGTGCTGCGCTCGAACAAACCGCGGCTCCGGTGTTCACTGGTGCTGCTATGCATGGCGTTGAAGTTTCAGTGCGGTGGGGATGGCAGATTTGCGTGATTGGGTTGGGTGTGGGTGCTGCGATGCTGTGAGCAGTGTAATATTAACTGTAATATCTCTTATGTCTTGATTGTTTAGATACCAAACCAACACGTCTGGCTTTTTTTATATGGGATTCGCTGCGTACGATGTCTGCTAATGAATGTGCTAGTGCAGATGTCATGTCGTGGTACATGAATGAGGAAACTGCTAGTGGTTGGGAAATTTCTATTGGAGCTGTTTCGCTCTACTGAATACTTCATTTCGTACATTGAAGCAGTCTTGCTCCATCGAAGGAAGTAAATGACTTATACCACGATGCACCCGAACGCGCCCATCAAATGACCGGCTCCATCTTTTTACCAAGCGCACGAGATTTCACACCCAAATTGATGCATGGCCTTCCCAAGTATTAATACAAAAAAAACCCCCATAATGTAAGGGGAACAACGTACTCGCAATCTCCACACATCTTAGGGTTCTCCTGGCACTGGGTCACCCAGCAATCATGCGCGGATCTCCCTGGATTATGTTTTCCGCCCTTGTTTGTTAGAGACATGTCACGCCTGGAGTTGGGTAGACTTACTTTTCTGCAGGTTTCGACCTCGGAAGCGCAGATGCGACAGAGGGATTTGGCGCGGGCTTCGAGGCTTGCCGATGTGTCCACTCGGTTGAGCTTGGCAAGGGCGGCAGTAGTGACACTCACTATCAACAGGATGTTGAAGAGGATCATGAGGTTCTTGAAGGAGTGCATGTTGTCGTGATTGTGGAGTTACTCATGAGAAATATAGCTATATGTGTGAGTTGTAGTACAGAGACAGGTAGGTGGGGGAGAGTGAGTGTTCAATTGTGACGGTATGGTGCCGACGAGTTAAATACAGCCCTACCATTGTCAATCGATTGATAAATTCACATTGCAGACCAAGCATGACCATCGATACTCTTCAATGTGACTCAACGAACGCGCAAAGCAGTCACGGCAAGCCTGGCTTATGTAGACGTGACAAGGCATTGCTGGCTCAATGTGTGCATTGTGGGATATAGGCGAAACCTGAAGTGATGCATCTATTTCGAATTTATTGCAAATATACAAAAGCTTTTTACAGCTCGCCATCCTTCCGCAGGGTCTCGTTGCCCCATGGCTCGCTGGTCAAACAAGTCAATCCGCCGGCTGGCTCGCAGCTCTTCCTTCCGCTCAGTGGTCCGGGTGATGGTATCTTCAGGTTACCGGCCTCGACAGATGGTCCCTGCCTGCTGATCGCATCCTCGCCAGCGGAGTTTGGCGAAGCACTGTTGCCCTTGGTGTTGAGGCCATCTGCTCCGCCCAAGTTCGCACCCGTAGCCTCGGAAGCGTGCTTCAAGGCTTTCAGAAGAGATACAGTCGATTCATAAGTCAAGTCCTCGTAGTAGTCGTCGTTGATCTGGACCATGGGTGCGTTTGCGCATGCGCCGAGGCACTCAACCTCGGTCATGGTGAACAGGCCGTCCTTGGTGGTCTGGCCGTGGTGGATGCCAAGAGTGTCCTCGCAGGCCTTCATGACGGCGTCGCTGTCGCGGAGCATGCAGGGCGTCTAGAAACGTCAGCCTTAATCACGACTAATGGTAATATACATTTCCAACATACCGTTGTGCAGACCTGGACGTGGAACTTGCCCGTAGGATTCCGGTTGTACATGGTGTAGAAGGTGGCGACCTAGTAGACACGCATTGGGGGCATTTCCAGTATCCGCGCAACCTCATTCATGACGCTGATGCTGGTGAAGCCGTGCTGGCGCTGGCCGAGGTCGAGGAGCGGCATGACGGCGGCCTTCTTGTACTGGGACGGGTACCGAGAGACAATCTCCTTGATGAGCTCCTTGTTTTGCGCCGTGAACTCGAAGGGAATGTTCGCATTGTTCTGGGGCGTATCGCGGTGCTGCAAGCTATATCAGTATGGCAATTGGCTGAAGAAAGATGCGGCGAAGTGGTGCATACCACATTGAGAGAGTCGCTCCGCGCAGGCCGCGATACGCTGAAAGGCCGCCATTGAGCCCGCTGGAACTGGCGCGAGGCCCGCGGGACGCTCCTGCGTATAAACGGTACCAGTTTGGAGGCCATGGTGGTGGTGGTGGTGGTGGTGGTGGTGCTTCTGCTGCCGACTGGGCCCGTGGCGTAGATGGAACATGTCAACGATGAGCTCGCCCGGAATGCCAAGCACCAAAATCCCGGCCAATCAGAGCGGGCCGGTATCACATCTCACAAAACGCGACTTCACCATCTGTCCCAACCAGGGCCTTCCCTACCACTCCTCACATGATCAAGATTCCCCAAACAGCCCTGGAGTGCGCCCAGAGTAGCCAATGTTGATGCTGCAATTTTGCATTTCTTATGGCGCGCAGTTTCAGATGTAAATAGTCTTCGCCGTTCCTATAGGTTCGCGACTTATGCAGGACCACACCGCTACTTCGCCTCGCAAATCCTGGTCTGCAGTTGACAACTAAAACTTCCACGCATGTCCCAACACTAGAGCGACGACTACACCCGACCGTTGGCTTGGGCATCGATGTCAGCTTACACTCTTTTGATGCTATGAGTTGGCATTTAAAGCGGTCCATGTGGGCCGCCACTCTGGAGAGATACCCGTCCAGTTTTAAAAACTCCCCCGACGATAGAGAGCGATCTTCGTCCTTGTCAAGGAGGCCAACCCGGCCGTTCCTTAGACGTCCTTCAACCAATGGCGTCACGTTATCAACAGTTTCTGGGGCTACAGTCTCCAATCTTGCCGTTTTCCCCATTCCCGAAGTTCCCAGAGTGACACGCACGCGATCACGCTCGAGTGAAGCTCTGATTCCATGGAGCCGGCCACGTCGCCACAGCTTCTCCGAGTCACTCGCGCCTGGCATACACGCAAGGCATCAAGCCCTGCCTTTATTCACAACCACTCGTGGACATCAACGTGGCGTGGGGATAAGTAACAGCCTCATTACTCAGGATGTCCCAGACCTATCGCTGCGCAATACCTTCTCTCCACAACTCTTACTTAAGGACTCGCCAAAACCACTGTTACTCAAAGACTCACCAAACACACCGACCTGTGCAATGTGCAAATACACAATCTACAATCTTGACTGTGGCCATGCAGCCGAAGACCACGTCGATTCAAAGGACTGCCCTTACTTCCAGAAGACCGACGTAGCCTGCGACCGCGACAACCCTGCAAACCGCAGCCGCGTCAGCATCAAATCTGAGCATCGAAATGGCCTTTGTAACAACTGTCATCGCCGCCAACGCGAGATCGATGAGTTGAAGGCTATCAGCCGAGATCAAGAGCGGGAGAAACAGCAAAAATTGGCAGAGGCCGAGGAGGCGAGAAGAGCATCTAAAGCGCACGAGGAAAGATTCCTCAAGGATACGGCTGAGGAGTACGCGAGGATGCAGCGTGAACAAGACCAAAAAGATATCGAGCTTGCGCTGCAGCAGTCAAGAGAAGCCGCTAAGGCCGCTGAGGCTGCAAGGTTGAAGCAGGAACAAGAAGACCTTGCGAGAGCGCTCAGAGATTCGCAGCGTAACGTTACTCTTGAGAAAAAGGCGAGTCTTGAACCATGTGATCGCTCCGTGCTTCTGCTAACTCCCACCCATAGACCCCAACACAATTACCTTCGCCACCAGCAACACCTGTTCGCACTGCCAGACCACGACCCGCTGAAAAGCCAGCAGCTCCTGTTGACTTCAGTAAGCCAGCCGGTCAGCAGTCGGGCTCCATCGGTCATTACACCATCGGGGGTCGACGTGCGCCAATCCACGATTCTCAGAAAGAGAAAGCCACTTATTTCGAAATGAGCTCACCCGCCACACCTGTGACACCTGCAGCACCCGTTGCTCGTCTAGGCGGCGGAATTCAACCCAACTCTCCAAGTCCACGTCAAATGCCCTCTATGCAAGCCTCGCCCATGCCCGGCGGTGATTTCAGAGCCGGTCTTCGACGAACCGCCGGTCCTCGGAAATCTCTGCCTGCACAGGTGGTGGTCGATGATGGCTCGGAGCTGCAAGCCCATCTGGCAAGACGGCGGACAATGGAGAAGGTTTCTGTTGAGGACATGATGGCGGCTTACTCTATCACTCCGTCCGAGTCCGCCTCGAATAGGCAGTCGCGCGCGAGTAGTCCTACGGGTTCAAATGTCAGTAGGGTCAGTCGAGTAAGTGCTCCTCGTAACGACAGCGTCTACGGAGACGTCGAGCTACCGAATGCCTTGGATGAGCAGCGGAGAAAGGGTTGGAGGAAAGATTGAGATTATTTCCACATTCTTAGAAAGATTGGACATGTTCGAATAGCTTTGTATAATTTCCCTCATCCATATATGTATAATGTAGCGACGATTTTGAATGTCATGATGCTGAAGCAGGCCCGTTGCACAATCCTGTCTCCAGTGCAGCTGTGAGTCATTGTTGACAGCATGCCCTACAAGACATTGTACTCCCGTCCGACATATTGCGCAGCATAGCGAACATCATCATCAATTGCTGTTCCCAAATGCTTTTCATTGCAGTGCTTGAGGCTTTGGCACTGTTCACGTGTTATCGAAACCCATCAAAGACTTTACCAAACATACCATGTGATTGTCGTACTCAGCGTACTTGAATAGGGCAGCAGACTTCTTCGCGAAATCGTGATGCGAAGGGTTGATGTTTGCCTTGAACCTCCGGACATTGCTGGCGGCGTACCTGCACGATGATCAGTGTAGAACAAGCTGACAGCATATAAGTCAACTGACGATTTCACTGTAGCGTTGATCTTCTCTGCTGCGACTACGCCTCGAACTAGTTTCGCAGAGACGATGTGGTCTGCATGATCGGACGATGCTGAGTGCGCATCGAAGAGTTTGGCTTGGTGGTTGAGTATGTGAACAACGTTGGGCTTTCTGTCATATAGTATGAATGCGATGAGTTCTTTTATGTCTCTTAGCGTGTATGTTGCATTGCCATCCGTCGTAGTGATGCTGTCGATTTCCTTATAATACAGCTTGCTAAGTGACGCGCTCCCGGTCGCATCATAGCCATGGCCAGAGGGTGCGCCGTCCGGAAGGCGGAGATATATGATCTGAATGTTACGCATACCTCGAAGCGACCAGGAGTGCAGATCGTGAGTACCAACCCGGACCATCGTCTCCTGCATAGCTGGGTTGTCGATGCGCAAATTTGCCATGAGCGCATACGACTCCTGGATGCCGCGTTCGAGTGATCGGGAAAAATTGCTGTCGGAGCCACGGTTGCCGGATGTCATCACGATAGTAGTGACGCACTTGAAGACATATATGTCATGAAGTAGATTGGGGTTCTGGTACAGCAGTCCATCGGCCGGATGAGCGTTGAAGTAGATGGAACCACTGTGAGAGTTAGCATTTGCATTTGAGGAAGTACGAGTGACATACCCGGTGCAGCTGAAAGGCTTCTCAACCGAACTGGCATGTGCGAAAAGTGCGGTCACAAGCAGAAACCAGAAGTAGAACGAGGTGAACACTAATTGCATGACCATCTTACGTGATGAGATTGCGCAGAGCGAGTGACGTTGGAGGACGGTGTGGGGTAGGTATGTTGGAGTGAAGGGCTGTGGAAAGATGATGGTGGCCCAAATTGTTCGGGCAAGAGCAGCCATGAGGCAAGACAAGAAAGAACGCTTCACACACACTCACGGCTGCGCATGCTTTTTCACACCCCGTTTGACGACTCAAATTACCCCGAGAATACGCGTGCGTCTGCACTTGAAGTTTCATGACGCAAGAGCAGCTCTGTATACCTTCGCACTGGTAGAAGTGATGCAAAAGGACAAAAGTCCTAGAAAGAGCCGAGAACCAAGGACTGTGGCCATTGCGCATGCGGTAACAGATTTGTCGGATTTAGGCCTCCGAAGGTAAATACTAAAGGGTTCCTCTCACTATGTAAACATGATCATTGATTGGGGAGGACCATGCTTTCGTGATTCATTTTTGCTCATGATTTGTAGCCTAGGAGCGCCTGCTATCAGCTTCGCAAAGACAGTGCTACATTCCAAACACTATCAAGACACACGTGAGTCGTGATCATTTAGTTGATCTATTAGTGAACAAGAGCGCAGATGGCGAAGTCAATGGACTTGTTTGCGGAGCTGAGGGATAGCGGACAGACTAGTCCCAGGTTGGCGTAGTGGCCGGGACGGGAAATCGTCGGCTCAAATAAATTTCTTGCACTCGTCCTCGACAGCGATGCAGACTCAACAACAACACAACGAAACGATGGCCGTAGACAACTCTTTGGAGGCGCTACTAGCGACACTTGTGACGTCTATCCAATCCGCGACCGGGGCCTTACCGTCAGATGATATTTCACCGCCAAAAGAAGGCATCTCGCTGCTCGATGTCAAAAATGAACTGCTTCTGTCGTACCTCCAGAATCTAGTGTTCTTAATACTGCTCAAGCTCAGAGCTCGTTCCAACAGCGCTGGCGCACCGACCGAATTGACTCTGCATCCACACGACGAAGTAGTACAGAAGTTAGTTGAGATTCGAGTGTATCTGGAAAAGGGCGTGCGACCGCTTGAAAACCGTCTAAAGTACAACATCGACAAAATTATCCGAACTGCCGATGATGCTGCTCGACGTACATCTCACCCAGTGAACAAGTCGAAGACGAGGAAAGCCAAGGATCAGTCAAACGCAGACTCTGATGCCAGCGATGTCGAATCTGCTGGTTCTGACCAAACTGAAGAGGACGACGATGAGATGGCTTACGGACCACGTGGCCCGCAAATGGCCAAGTCAAGAGCAGACGTCAAGGAGGAAAAGGCCAGGGACTCAGCCAAAGATGGCATTTACAGGCCGCCCAAGATCACTCCAATGGCTATGCCAACGACCGAGAGTCGGGAAACAAGGCGCGAGCGAAGACCAGGAAAATCTGCTACTTTGGATGAGTTTATCGCAACCGAGCTCTCTTCGGCACCCATGGCCGAGCCCAGTATTGGAAGCACCATTGTCGATGGAGGACGACACACAAAGTCTGAGAAGGAGCGAAGAGAGGAGAATGAGAGGCGAGAGTACGAAGAATCCAACTTCACGCGTCTGGCGCCCATCAGCAAGAAGGAGCAGGCTAAGAAGCGGGGTCGCGGCCAGGACGGTGGATTTGGTGGAGAGGAGTGGCGAAGTTTGGGTGCTGGCATCGACCGCATCGAGCGACTTACGCAAAAGAAGGGTGGAAAGTTGGGATCATTGGACAAGAGTAGGAAGCGACCTGTGGGTGATGGACCCCGAGGCTCCGGATCTGCGGCCGGTGATGCTTTCGAGAAACGTAGAAAGGTGGTGTCAAGATACAAGTAGCGGAAACGCTTACTTCTGTTTCGCCTGGCTATGAGGACCGGTCTCCCCAAGCATGGTGTTCTTTCTGGAATACGAGCGAGGCTGCTCCTGGTCTGTCTTCTGGCGTATTGAACGCGGGTACCTGCAGCGGCGCAATGACGTTGGCACGGAAGAACAGCTGTAGCCACGTAGTGGCGGTTATGCCCGTCGGGTCAATGTTCAAAGATGATATTAGTGGACTCCGTCGTTGCGCAAAGGCAGCCAATCGACTTGTCAGTCAGTCAGAGCAGCCGGTCCCACCGATGCAGAGGAAAAACCAACACAGCATTACATCATGAATGGATCAACCTAAATAAGTCTGCTACAACCACAAGTCTAGCAAAGCAACCCTACGCTGGATTCAGGTGTTTTCCGTGCTCGTGTACAAGTACACAGCCATCTTTGACGCAGTCACGACTCAATTCTGGTCGCCGACCTCAAATTTCAGTCCGCAGGCAACATGGTCTGCGCTAGTATACCAAGTTGCGCCTCTGCATCCTTCAAGCCATGTGACTTGGTGCAGCTGCAGCTCGCTAACCAGAATCTGGTCAGCTCATCTCGACTACCGCTAGTGTGCATGATCTTTCTAGAAGCCCTTCCAAGAATTCCATCCCATGTATTAAATCGCTGTCTTAAGCGCTAACTCATTCTACCACCAAACCTGCTGGGTGCAAGATTGTCAAGGGCGACAACCCTGGAGTATGCTCGTGCGACCCGTACACAGACCTGGGGATCTGGAGAACTGCCGAACAACGCTTTTGTTTCGTATTGACGTACAACCTACTCGCGGTGTCACTCAGCGTGCGGTATGCTGTGTAACATTCCAGATTCAGCGCCTCCCAGCGAGTCATGATCATGCGCGCAGATACTGCACCGTTCAAGCCACTGTGCCAACGACCCCGCAGCAATGGAGTCCGGCCTGCCTGCTTTCGGTGTCGACTTGTCGCGATATTAGCTAGTCGTGTCAATGTGGTGGCGCACCTGGTGACGGCTCTCCGCGCAGTGCATCCTTGCTGGTGGGGTCCACCACTTGTTCCTGGACAAGGCTTTGGAAAGATGGGATAGAAGGTATCACGCTGCCTCATCGGTAGCGCTAAAGCGTTGGCAAATGAAGGATGCTGCGTGTGGCTGCTCGTCAGCGGAGGGCTGACTTGTGTCATGCAGGTATTGGCGTCTATCACACAGGCGCTGCTCATTGGTGAGATAGAGTATTTTGGGAGATATGCTCACAGTATTGAAAGTTTACAGTACTTTGATTCGACTCATTCCAGGAAGCGTTTTACATCATCTAGCCTTGTTTCACTCTTACTGGTGTATGTAGGTGTCAGGCAAGATCATGGATCTCATCATTTCATGTTCATCGGCTTCATCTCGCACCTCCGGCGCAAACGTAAACCTTCTCGAAAACCTCCCCGCCAGCATCCCATACCAGCGCTTCTAGAGGCATATGTCCGAAATTTGAAACATTCTAGAAGAGCATCAGGATTCAGGACGAATGCGGGTGAAGTCTGAACATGTGGGGTGCATGGCCGCTATCGGGCCTTCAGACATCATTAATATCGGATTTATATTACGTAGAGCTGCCCTTACTCGCCGTTTGCGCGCTTGTTGCTGCAATGCTGGCGCGTGCCTCTTTGGTGAAATGTGTATGTGGAAATTGAGAGCAAAATAGCAAATATGGTCAATGAATAAGTGGGAATAGGATATGATAAGCTTGCTGTGCTCTATGTCTAGGTTGTTGGTATCGTGATCGCCTCAGTGTGGCTGTGGATCATCACGGGACGATGTACCAGCATCGCATGGGGACGACGATCCATAAAACGTCCCGTACCGTTTGTAATGCTCACCTCGCGATCGACTACTTACAAAATATCATTCTTCGCCCCATAGTTGTTCGGATGTCATCGAGAGGCTCAGGAAGTTCTTGGTGCAGACCACATCAGAGCAGACTTAAAGGAGAATCTTGTCCAGTCGGCATCGCATCAACTTGCAGTCGATTCCATCGTAATTCAAGAAGACGTGTTGTTCTGCTCCTCTCGTGAGGCTAAGCAAGAGCCAAGAGAATATACATAAAAGGGTACGATATCTGGCAAGATTATCCGGTTGATCCTGGTAATGTTCCCACTCTGTAAGCAAGATTGCCAACTGTGTAGTGTGCTTGGCTTGGTGGCAGAAAGCGAGTCTCCGCATCCTACGTCCAGAATCTCGGTTGACGTTGTCTTGGTTAGCCACATGGCTGATCTTAGCCTGACTTCATAGACGCTGCGATGCAGCATGATGGAGACAGGTCTGTGCGCCAACCCCAACTGTGAGTTTGGCCGAGCCGCCGCTTACATTGCGTAAATGATGGCGTCGCATGTGCGCCGGAGCCGTTGCTGATCACTGAGAACTCAGGTCCTGCTCACGCGATAGGCTCAATGATAATTGCCAGAAGCGTTTCAGCATATGCGTCGTTGTTGAGCATCCTTCCACCGCGCTCAAGGAACTGTTGCAAAGAGGATTCAAAGTGTGCCATGGAATCATGGTTCAAATTTCAGCCCAGCTGTGCGTAGCCACATTTGGCGCTTTCCCTCGGCCTCTCGAATGATCTCGGCCGAAAGACGTAGGCTTGGTGCGAGGTGGGCGTATCGTTCCATCTCGAGAACGACGTTGTTGATTATGTCGTCCATTGTGGATGGCGGTGGAAGCAGTTGCGATAGCGATGCTGTCATTGTCGCGCCCATGATGAGCAAAGTCTGAGAGATAATGCTAGGAGATGGTTAGCTACGAAACTTTTGCTATGTGAACAGACTTACGACAGAGCACCTTGAAACAGGTAAGGAAGATGTCCCGCATGATGCGCTGTGATGTATTCCAGTTGGCGTACGCATGCCTCCAAGCATTTATGGCAGTTGTCTTGCACACTTGAGTCGAGGGCCAAAGTCTCATCTTGCAGAACGAGGAGTACGTATGGGCGGAATATGATCGTGCGACAGGCAAAGTACCGTAGTCTCAAGACAGTCTGCACGGGATTTTGTAAGGGAACCCTGTCTAGGGGAAACTGCATTGCCTGTGGCAGTCCGGCATACCACTGATTCAGCTGATAGTCAAGCTCAACGACCAGTGGGTCTAGTTGTGCTACCGATGTAGCAGCTGGTCCCTTTGAATATGGTGTGGTCCGAATGTAGAGCATAGAGCTGACTCGGTTGAGCAACCTTCGTAGTGCAATCTCTGCAAGGAAATACCACAGCTCGTCACGGCCCACTACCTCCATTCCCAGATCTTCAAAACCGGTTGGTAATGAGAAACCCTCTTCGAATTGTGCAATGCCTGAGTGTGGAAGATCAAGCTCCGCCAGTAGGTCACTAGAAATGAATGTCAGCGCAGATTGTTTCGCGGGTGTATTTGAGCCTACCTCTCGATCATAACAGCATTCCAGTATACGCGCTTGCCCAGCTCTTCTTCCGCCGGAGAAACCCTCCCAGGTGCACTCAGTAGCAATTGTAACTTCATGCTGGCGCCTGATAACACGTTCCAGGCTTCTACTGGTCGCACTAGATAGACCAAGTATGCTGCGGCCAGGATTTGACACTGGGCTGCGACCATGTTGTTCCTCGTCATCACAGTGGGCAGAAGTGACCACGCAGCAGCGAAATATGCTAGGCCTGGAGGCTCTTTCTCGGGGTTATGCTGTGTGATGCTTCCGGTACTGCCAGCATGTCCGAGGGCCAACACCAGCAGAACAATGCAGCTTTCGGGTCCGTCACGAAACCCGTGGGCTAGCGCGGTTTGGTAATGGTTACTCCATGTATACGGGTTGACGCATGCATAGAAAACGTTCACTCTCTCAAAGTACGCTTGGACATAGGTCCCCGTATTAGACAGATCGAGACCTCGCGAGCTGCTGAAACTAACAGGCTCGCGCGTCATTTCTAGCTGAAGAAGGATCTTCGCATCGTATTGACGAGACACCAATTCCCGAATCATGGGCGAAGCCAGCAGGTTCAAGGCCGCGGTGTTGTGCGTCTTCGGCATCGTGGAGATGTTCGACGGATGGTTAGTCCATGTGCCGATGCCGTTGATGGGCTGGACCATGCCCAAGTGGGGAATAGTGCCGGAGCTTCGCGCCAGGAAATCTTCGCTCGTGGTGTTGCTTGCAGCTGGCGAATGCGAGGACAGGGAAAACCCACTCGTGATGCTTGTTTGCAAGAGTCCCTCGATGCGGTTTAGATGCTCGAGAATCAACTTGTCGCCTGCATCCAGTTTGATGCCCGGCTCACGGTAAATGCATTCTGCGTTCAGCTCTGTGCAAAGCCTGCATTTTGGCCTTGTACCGTCACAACGCGACTTCCTCGACCGACATATCTCGCACTAGAAGCTGTCAGGACATGGCTGTGGAAGATCACTGCCCAAAGAAGGAGCTTACAGCTATGGTCGCGCGTCGCCGCGGATAGTCTATCGTGTCGGTGCTTGGCCTCTTTTTCGTCGACGGGCGTGGTTCTGAGTGAGTGCCATTGGCACCGTTGCTCGTTGGTGCTGTGCCGTTTGATTGTGCAGGTGGGGTAAGATCACTCGACATCTCACGATCCGTGCCCGAGGATTGAGACATGTTGCGGGGTCGTTTCTTGAACGGATTGGTCAGACCGCCGTGAGGAGAGTAAAGGCCATTCGGCGATTCAAGAAGGTGGGGAGACCGGAGTGCAGACTTGAGCATAAAATTGCCTGCGTCCGGCAAAGTGGAAAGATTAAGGCAGAAGGAGTCTCGCGGGAACTGTCCATTGGTGGTTGCCGCTGACACGGGACTAACTTCTGGAGAAGGCGTAATTCCTGCCATGATTGGTGGACAGATAGACAGCAGCCAGGGCACGCTGCACTCGAACTTTGCGGCGTGTGCAGTGGTGCAGCCACGATATCGACACGATGCTCGGTATGCAGAGGCAGCGAAAAGTGTAGTCTCGGGCGTCGCAGGGTAGAGGAAGATGAGCTCACCAGGCAACGGGGACACTAGCATCGAATATATCGCGCCCACAATGTCGCCTCCCTTAGCTCCACAAAGTCCTCACATCGCGTTTGCGAGATGAAGGATGCGAATGCGGGGATGGCATGGGGCTTGAGCCACTCCACACTGCCTCCAGACAATTAAAAAAGGCGCCAGATGCGGGCTACAGGGGTCTCGAGTGGATGGTCGACAAGGTCGCCAGGTTCGTGACTCTGACAACGCTTTCGCCTACCCGTCAGCAAATTGCCCCCAATCCTACGGATGGGACAGCTGGTGCTGGGTTAGCTCGGTAACTTATGATGGCGGCAGCAGCCAGAGACCGATAGTGTATGGAGAGCCGATCTGCTTACAGAACAACACGCAGCAGGCACGGGCTCTGGGATTTGGAAATGATCAGATACTCCAAAGCAACACGGCAAGTCTGTGAGGATAGCGCGGCGATGGATTCGACTACCTGCCACTTGCATACATTCGAGCCGCATGTAACAGGCTAAAATCAGCCAAACTGCCAGCGCCAGCGACCACGACACCGTCATCTCCACTGCGCGAAGGGTCCAGCGTCAGGAGCGATCAGCGTACGGCGGTAGTGGACCTGCATCGACGGTATCTTCTGACTATTGACAATGCGTCAGTGAAGCACCGACAGCGTGTATGTATATTGCGGCCAAGTTGTGGAGCGACCCATGAATTTTATGATTGGCTGTTCCTCACATCCTCGCCGTGGGTCATATCAACTGCAGGGGTTTGCCCTGTCATAGAAGGTCGATGGAAGAAGAAGAGAATGGGGCGTGATTGCAGTCCCAGCAGCCAATCATCGCTGTAGCCGGATTCGTGGTCGAATTGAGCGCCATGCAGTCTGGCTGCATCAAACGTGCTTGGTGCGCGAACAGGGATGCTGCGGATCGTGGGTTATCTCGGGCATTCACCGCTTATCGTTTCGATCGAGTCTTGAGTCGGCTGAAATCAACCAGAGGATGGCCAGACTAATGTCTCGACGTCTTTTGCATCTTGGGCAAGTTTAACAAGACCTCGGAAGTCTAGCGCAGCATCAGGTAAGCATCTGAGCTGTGCAGGACCCTTAGATCTACATCTCCAGCCACTTGACTCGAATCATGCGTCGCACCAAAGTGTTAAGCTCGTCTTCGACCTCGGACACGTACACAGCGTGCCCGGGTGGTTGCAGATCACAACGGATCCAGCCTCGTCGCGCGACCAATGTCCCGCTACCGCAAATAACCGGTGGATACCTCGCTCCGACCAAAACATCTTGGTGTTTCTAAGTCAGCAGAGCTCCGGTATTTGAGCATAGACTTGAGCACTGTAGAGTTTGCATTCTGTTTGAGTGAGGCTTGTTGATAAGAGCCATTCAGCCGGTTGTTGATAGTGGTGAATTACGAGTATCCAGTACAACCGCGACGCTGTTTTCTCTTCCACACCTCACGCCTCCACATCTGAATGTTGAGACGGTGTTGGTTGCGATAATGCCTTGGACCAAAGCTCAGCCAGAACCAAGTCTGGATGGAACAATGAGACATGAGGGCGAGCGTGTTTGCAACGAAGTTGTGTCGCTTGTAACACATTGCAGCTGTATCGGCGGCGCAGCACAGTGTCCGGGTGTCTGCATTGAAAGTTGCTGAAGAGACTTGGGAAGCAGCCTGAAGAAGAAGCTTCGGTGTTCGTTTGTTTACCCATGACGTCTCTTGTTACACGTAGGTACAAACAGCTCGACAAGAACACTAACAACAACTACCAAATGTGAGACAAAGCTTGCGATCTGTAACGATTGTGAGCGTGGAACAGATATTCACTTCTACTTTCGCATCATCGTTTCCGCAGCACTTGCATCTATCGACAGAGTTCAAATGAAGCCTGAAGCGTTGGATGCTATAGCAGGACCAACAATGAGGCCAAGCGCACTCGAGGCTGCCGCAACTCCGCGTTCCAGTGCCGACACAGCGCAGCTTGATGGGGCTCCTTCGGAAACAGAAACTGTTAGTGAGCTCATAGATCTTTCTGCGCCCGCTGACACTTTACAGTCAGGGCGACCAGGACCATCTTCGAATACACCCAAGCAGCCGTCAACCCCTTTCGGACAGAGGACCGACGGTACACAATCCGCAGCGGCAGTCGTAGAAGAGGTCGTCCATGGTGTGAAAACGGCCGTTGATGAAGCCATTGCATGGGCCGAGAAGAAGGTCGACGAACTGAGTTCGGGATCAGATAGTACAGGGCCATACACGTCTCCGGCCACGTGCGCGCCATCTGATCTTGATCCGATCGCGAGTGGAATCTTGCCGGCTATGCTTGTACAGGAGGAAGCCGACCAGGGAGGACCTACACAGAAGCAAACCGGAATCGATGACAGAAATACAGACGAGAAAAAGTGTGACGATAAGTATGAAAAGGGAGACCGCGAGAAAAAGCCCTGAAGTAAGGGATTGCGATTTGAAAGGTTGAGTCGAATGAGGCGTCTTCCAGGCGAGCACTACATGGTCGTAAGGACAACATTACCAAGCTTTTTCCTAACTAAAAACTTATCGTTCAGAGTGGAATCGCGATTGTGAGGAAAGTTGAAACTAACAGGAGTCGTACATGACGAAGCTGCCGGCGGATCCGCACTAAGCCTGTGAAAGTGGGGTAAACCACCCTTCCATCCAATAAAACGTAGACCTCGGTAGACCAACACGACTCTGTAGCTTTCTCTCTTTCCCTTACTACAACATCCGCTACATACTCAATTCTGGTTTTTTACCTTGAATTCATACACTTTAAACTGAAATGGCATCCATAACAAGCAACAAGCACTCTATGCTCCTCGCTGCTGCCGTCGCGCACGGCGTGCTTGCTCTGGGCCATACAGTACGCTGAAGCACTACATCTCCAGTGAACATCTTTGCATTAACAATGTGACAAGACGAAAGGCCTCGATCAATTCAAGCACCCATCCTTGAATACTTTACCCACTGCTCTGCGCGGTGCCGTGCAAGCCGGGTGGTATGAGGGCTCTGTCTTCTTCGCCATCATGGGTAAGTCACCGTTCCACGCATCAACGTCCTTGTGCCAGCTTCTAACAAGGATGCAAATAGGAATCATGAACTACAAGGTGCATACGTTCCCTTCTCATGATCTGATACGCAATCCTTGCTGACCAAGCGTTTGTAAAGTGGTCAATGACGGGTATATACGATGTATATGACAAATCCATTGCTACCCTTCTGATTAGCTTGCTCATCGGCGCTGGAGCAAGCTACTTGAAGAGCGGAGACAAGCCTACTGCGACGACGTTGGCGGTTGTTGCGATAATCCAAGGGCTAGGAATTCGAAATGGTTCGTACTCGCGCCTAGCTTAGATGTTGTTCGTGTCCCATGCTTATGTATGGGTAGGATGGATGTGAAGGGGAATTGTACCGTGTCTCGGCTCGGGTGATTCGTAAATCCGCGCGGATATTGTTAAGGGGTGTGTGTGGGAGTAGGAGTACACCGGACACTAGGTGCACCAATAATTTGTACGCGCTTTGTTTGATTTACCTTAAATTAGAAAAGCAGCTGTCAGATATGTAAGCCTCATTACACTCGACAGCTTGTTAGTACATTACGTAGTACCAAAGCAGGCTCGAATTTAGGAAGCTTCAATTAAGTGCCTCTAGATAATGTCCAGAAGCTTATTTCACTGTTCACACAAACGGAGAGTTATACTTTGCATGCTCTTCTTTATTCGACCTAGCGATATTATCCATACACGATGATTTCTCTGACTACTAGCTGAAGTTGACGTTTTGTGCGGCCACCCAAGATGACACCAGCGTTGTCGCGGGAGTATGGCTTGAGCGACAGTAAAGTGTAGATCAACCGACCACCTCAATCACTGCTCGGATCGTGAACTCCATTACCATTAATTCGATTGCATAGCTTTTGGAGCCTGCTTAACTTTTTTTCCATCGTTGCACCACCGAATGCTGGCTCCCTTCATCTCTCTACAGCGTGGCATTCGCACCCGCGGCGACGCGAACGGGGATCTGACGCTTACCGCTGCCTAGCAGGCGCTTCAAACGAGCAATGTAGTATTCCTCCGGACTCTTGCTCGGGTCTGTGTTGTACTCATCATCGGCCAGCTGCTCCAGGCGAAGGCAGATACGATCGAAGCCGTCCTCCACATCGTCAGCCCAGTTGCTCTTCTCTGTGACACCATCGCTCTTGAAGCTGACACGACTACGCAGACTGTTGGCATCGAGAACGGTCGTGCTGGTTGACTGGGCATGCTGAGCGAGCGTAGCTCCCGTAACAGGAGCAGGAGCCTGATTCGGCAGGTCCTTGGAGGTGAAGGAAAGGTACTCCTCGATACGTGGGTTGATCGTGGGAGAACCTAGAGCAATAGGAACTGAGCCTGTGCCCAGGGGGGAGGGAAGAGGGGATGGCAGGAACATACGTGAATGGCCAGGACATTCCTTGTCCTTGCAGCCCTCGCTCATGACCTCACTGATGCTGCCCATCTCACACTCGTCACACTCCCCGACTACAGAAGGCTCGGCAGAGCGAGTGCTCGAGGTCAAGTCCGTGCCAGCTTGGTGGTAATGTCGGCGAGATACACGTCCTTCGATTTTCAACCTGGCGAGCCTATCACCAATACCACTGAAGCCGCGAAGTCGCTGGGCGACAGGGCGCATCGTGACTGACGGAGCAGGGGAGCCAATGACGGGTGTGTTGAGTGGCGGAGAAGGAAGAATGGCCTCTTCAGCCTTCTCGTTTAGAGACTCGGTGATGGGTGCGAGGATCCTGGTAACAGCTGCAAAGTCCATGGGTGGGGGAGGGTTGACGACATGGCTGTCGAGCGCTTCGGTCACTGGAGTTGGGAAGGGAACAGTGTGGTTCTCCGAGTGCGAGCCCAGAGAGGTGACCTTGGTCAACGTAGAAGTCATAGCTAGGTATGCTCTGTTGAGACGTCAGTACTGTGTAGACTGCTCGTAGACAGTTCGTAGACGTGCCTTAGGTGGAGTGTGGGGTGAGTGTCGGGGCCGAATGGTTGAGACAGCTAGAGCGAGGCTGCTTGTGAATAGGCGCGCAATGTCGTTGGTTATGGGCGCGGGGAGGTGCGTGGGGTGGAGTGTGGAGAAAAAGGTCGTGCGCCTGCCAAAGTTGTAGACTATGGGAGCAGCGATCCAGTGACGCTGAGCAGGTGAATTGAGCAGCAGCGGAAGGTGGCGCCGAGCAACGGCGGTCAGCTACAAACGATTTGCGTGTGCAGAGCAACAGTTAGGTCACGATTGCTGGGTGGCAATCAACAACAACACACGGCGCGGAGCCAATGAACAGTGGGGGATTTCTACGCTTTGCGCTTTCAATCAAGTGGACACACCGCGTCGCATGACCTCTCGCGACGGCGTTCTAAACACCGAGGTGCTTGAAGGGAGATGGTGAAGTGATACGCAAGGAGCAGACGCAGACTCTCCTTCACGTGCCTCTGTTGGTGCAGTCACACCCTGCTCTGCTCCCACGCGCTGAAGTTTGACCCATGGACCAAGATTATAGTAGGCACCGCACATGAAACTGCCGATCCACAGTACAAGCTCCGTGCCATAGATGGCCACGCCAAGTACGTCCAGTTTTGGCTGGAAGACGACGGAGACCAAAGAGAAGACGTCGCCGAGTGCATCGATGCCAACAAAGATGAAGGAGATTCCGCGCACAGTACGATACATGTAGACGTCGAGGTAGTGCCTCAGAACTCCAGCTGCCAATAGCATAGCAGACGCAATTGCCATGAGGATTGAAGGCCATTCGATATCTCTTCTCTTAGCTTGGCGGACGCCGAAGATGAGGCCAGCTTGCACTGAGCCCATGAGAAATGCAATGGGAATGACGACTGTGAGGGCGCGCATCAGAGTCCATTTCTGTCACATTCAGCTTCATACTTTATACTGTACACTTCAAGGAACCAAGTACGCGCTCGTAGTAGAAGCACTGGATCCACGTTACCAAACTCGGCAATGTTAGGATTTGTGGCTGGATCCTCAGGGCGACGTTGAACTCTTCGGCGATGTTGTATACGCCCAGTGGTACACCAGCCCACGCCCACAGCATCATCATGGTAGGCTGCAGGCCAGTGGCATTGTGGCGGCGGTAGTTGATGACAATTTGGGGTGTCAGCTGCGACATCTGTTAGCATTTGGCTGGGTATCTGACGGCACATAGTTCGTATATACCTGTATCGTCCAACACACTGCACCCATAATCCCAAGAACGGTTGCTACTATCGGGTTATCCATCACGTCTGATGGGAAGTTTTTGAGTTTATGTTCCAAGAAATAGCATGTTTGAACAGAACATGGTCATTGAAGAAATGGGAACGATGTGCATTGAGTCTATGTAAGGAAGCAGAGCAGCCAAGACGACAACGAAGACATGTTTTGACGCTGGAGAAAGAAGCGATAGATGACGTTCTTGGGCGACGACGCAACGCTGCAAGGAACACCCCAGCCACTCTCTGCCCGAGGCTCTGCACGGACGGAACCCTCGTCCGCGAGCTTTGAAATAGTCACGTTTGCGCCCGCCATGTCACAACCACAACGCAGCTAGTCGCCAGAGGCAAAATGGCACAGGATCCTGTAGAAACGAGCGAGAAGCAAGATACTGAGCAGGCTGTCCCCAAGAAGCTGCCCAAGGGCGTTGTGCTCGGTCCCGATGGCAAACCGTAAGTCTCAACTGTGTCGAGGTGACCTTGCGCGGGGCTTATATGTATACACAGATGCCGTACGTGTACCGACGTCGCGTCCTGGTTCGCCATGACTGGTAATAAGCCCAAGAAGGCCGCGAAGCCTGCAGACATCCCCACAGCCGCCGCCGTCCCCACTCCACCGCTCCCATCAGACTGCCCTCCCGATGTCGAGGCCCTTGGGCGCAGCTCGTGGACACTTCTGCACAGTATAACCGCTACCTATCCCACACAGCCTTCGTCGCAATTGCAGTCCGAGACCAAGTCTTTCCTCTCCACGTTCGGCAAGCTCTACCCATGTTGGGTCTGCGCAGAAGACTTCCAGAGCTGGATGACCAAGAACACACCAAGAGTCTCTAGCAGAAGCGAGTTTGGCACGTGGATGTGTGAAGCACATAATGCGGTGAACCAGAAGCTTGGCAAGGATACCTTCGACTGCACGAAATGGGAAGAGCGATGGAGGACGGGCTGGAAGGACGGACGCTGCGATCCGTGAGCTCGATTGCGCGAGACCAAGCAAGAAAAGCGCTACAACATGTACGATACAGACGACTGAGTATGTTGTCATGATTTCACGCCTAGCGAAGACACCACTCTGTACGATAAACGAATTCCACGCAATGGCATTGGGCGGCATACAACGGCTATCTGGAGAATCTCCACTCATTGAAGAACCCATGCGGGACTATAGTTGTTGTTGCGTGCATCTGGATGTGTCTATCAAGTCAGCCCCTCACACCAAGTCTGGCACACCAACCATCGGGCCCAGCGCCCAAATATCTGACGCGACAACATTGCATATTCAGCACGCGAAATGATATCACGGTACCAATTGGCCCATCAAAGCCATCAAAAGACGCCTGTGCCTTGCATAGTCAACATGTGCTCGCATGCATATGCGCTCATTCCATGGCACTGCCCACAATGACAGCCCAAACTGACACGGCCTATTCCACGAAAATCGAGGACAAGCATCACCACACCTCGCCATCCCCATCTGCCGTCACCGCAAGCGTCAGCCAGGTCGAAGCCCCGGTTGTGCACCACGGCATCTCCCACATCGACCGCGACTCCGCCATCGCCCTGGGCGCTATCCTCATTCTCATACTCATCGCAATTGGATACTACGTTTACCTGCGTCTCCAATACCGACAGCAGCAAGATCTAGAGCAGCAGCAGCGGCGACGGTCCAGCGTCCCTACCTTGCGATCCTACGGTACTAGAGGACGCGCACCGACCCCGAGCTTCCGCATGGAAAGGATGTGGAGTCGAGCTGTGAGGCAGGACTCTGATTCGTCGACACTACAAGGGAGTGTGAGCGGCGAGCACAAGGGATATGGAAAGAAGGGGAGTTGGAGTTCTTCGTCACGGGGATCAGTATTGACCAGAGTCGGAAGCGTCGACACAACCTCCAACGACTCCCATGGAGGACCAAGGTCTCGATCGCCGTCTCCCCGCAGTCAAAGCCGGCGCAAGTCTTCTCACCGGCGCACGTCTAGCATCTCGTCAGTGCCCGCACCGCTCCTTAATTCGCTGCAAAGACAAGCGGACAAGTCCTGGTGGGCAGATGTCGCGCGACGAGGTTCGACCACAAATGCGGATCGTAGGTTCTCAGTCCTCGAGCCAATCCCTGAGCCCCATGAGATGGACCTTAGTGATAGTAGAAGGAGGAAGAGCGAGGCGGACTGGAAGAGAAAGAAGTCAGTGACCGACAGAAGTGGCTATGATTGGACGAGACCATCTGTTACAATTGATAGAACTGACGACATAGACGAGGAAGTTGATGAAGACGTTGTTGCAGAGGGAAGTGCGCGTACCGGAACAATAAGGCACGACGGATTCACACACATTAGGTGGAATGTGGAAGACATAGGCGAAGAACCCCGCCATCAGGTACAAGTTTCGGAGGGCGTAGATCGACATGATTGGGCCAACCGAATGTAGCGCGGCATTACGTTAGTGAACCGAAGAGACATTCATGTAGAGGACACAAAAGAAGCAATGCATTCCTAATCATACTTTGATTTTATGGGGTCCTTGATGTGGAGACCGAATACCTGACTTGTCCTTCTCTTTCCGTCAATGTCTTCCATATACTGGTCGTCAGTGGCTGATCTAGCTTGACAACTTGATTGAAAACCTCGCCCGGGTGGCGATCGTATGGAGTCAGAACAGGACAATATAACCAAGCACAGTGGTATCATTCGTATATATCGCGCAGGTGACAATCGAAAAGCTTATCGCATGATCTCCTGGTAGATGAGGACTGCGACATATTAGTACTGAGGAGGCGGAAAGGGTTGAAAATAACTCACGCTTCAGTTGCTCCTTGGTAAGATTGTCCTTGTTCTTATCGAAGTCGAAGAACTCCTCTGGAATCGGGTCGGCAGTAGGCTCGTCATCGGGGTCATGGTACGGCTCGAGGTATGGGTGCTTCAATGCCTCCTCGACTGTGATGCGCTTGACGGGGTTAAAAGCAAGCAGACGCTCCAAAAGGTCCAAAGCCAAGTCGTTGGTCTTGGGGAACATGGCCTTCCATGGGATCTTCTTCTTGAAGGGCAGCGATCGAATGTATTCACGAGCGCGGCGCGACTTGATGCCGTAGTAATCCTCCATTGTGGGGGTGCCGAGCACGTCGAGAATGAGCGTCAACTGGTGGTGGTAGTCCTTTCCGGGGAACAGAGGCTTGCCGCTCAGCATCTCAGCCAGAATGCATCCCACACTCCATACGTCGATGGCCTTGGTGTATTCTTTGAAGGTCAGCATGATTTCCGGCGCACGGTACCAGCGCGTGGCGACGTATTCTGTCATGAAACCCGAGTTGTCCTCTGTTGAGGCTGCGGATCGAGCAAGACCGAAATCGCAGACCTTGAGGTCGCAATTGGCGTTCAACAGCAGGTTGGAAGGCTTGAGATCTCGGTGGAGGACGTTGGCGGAGTGCATGGCCTTCAACGCGCGGAGAGTCTGGTAGATGAAGTACTGGCAATGGTCGTCAGAGAGTTCTTGGGTACGAATCACGCGATGCATGTCAGTCTCCATGAGTTCCTAGCAGCGTGTTAGTCATTGTTGAGCTCTGAGGAGGAGCGGCTTCATCGTACCTGAATGAGGTAGACCTCGGTGAAGGTCTCGTAGTTGCGCGGCTTCTGGATGTCGAGAATGGAGATGATGTTCTCATGGTTGAAATATCTCAGGAGCTTCATCTCTCGGAGGGTTCGCAGACAGAACATGGAATGGTCGAAAGGCGTGATCTTCTTGATGGCGACCTTCTGGCCTGACGGCTTGTGCAGCGCGGAGCTGTTTCTTGGTCAGCGCTTGCTCGGTAGTCGCATTGACGAGGGCATGCGTGTGAACTTACCAGACGACTCCGTAGGCGCCTTCGCCGACTACATCCTGGATGTCGTACTGTTCCGAGACATTGAAGGAAATCTTCCGAGAGCTGCCACTTCCTGCGGGCGGCATGTTTGCGGGTGTGGGGTGTGAGGTGTGGGGTGTTGTATGGGAAAGCGCGGTGCGCTGCTGCAAAGTAGCCGTGGAGCAAGCGCGTGGATGCGGGGAGCGGGCGGCGTGTGGTGGGGGTGGGCTATGAGGTCAAATCTCAATGGCTAGATTGGGAGACTGGAGGCGGCACTCGTCAGCAAAGAGTTGAGAAGACGAGAGAGAGTGTTTGCAGAACAGAACATGTGTCTCGGCGCTTCCAGGCAGGTTTGGTAGAAGTCATGGTGAAACAGTAGGACGTTATGACACTGGGCATGGCCCCACGCTCCTTTGAGCTGCAGGGCACGGCCGTGCTGCAAGACGACAAAGAAAGAGTCTTCCACACGCGGCCCCCAGAGGCACTGCAGAGCGTGTTGCAAGAGGATTGTTCACGTACCAATGGCTCGGATCGACTGCTCGTCGGTCTCGTGCAAGTGTGCACGGTGCGATGGCTGGTATCCCTGTACCTCGGCGATGAGCTGCGCGCACGGCGTGTTAAAGACGGGATGTGCCGTCGAGGGTCGCGCGGTCGAAGAGAGAGACGTGAAGCTGGCGGGGTAGTTGGCGTCGTCAGGACAGTCGCGCTGGACGAGGAGGAGGCGTGGCGGTGACGGCTGTAGGGATAGGGTGGGTCGAACGAGGGGCAGGGTTCGTCTTGGTTCGTCTTGGTCCGGCAGCGTCTGCTTCTGCGTCTGTGTTGAGTGAATCCCAGTCAGCTCTCGGAATATCAATGGGGAATGTGCATGGTTTGCGCGCATTCAAGAATCGTGGACTGCACGTGGAGGGGCCATTCACTCACTGGCGGGGCGCTCTTTCCTTCTGGGCTGTTATTGTTGCTGCTCGGGCGCCAGTCGCGGTTGCCCAGGTGGGATGGAGGCGTGTGGATGGCGGGGTCAATTCGACGGGCTTCAACCAACGGCGGCTGCGCGACAATGTACTTTGTAGCACGACAACAACAGACAATAATGCGGCAACAAGAAAATGGGATCCAGGACCAGAGCAGCAGAGGGCACTACCACTACCACTACCACCGCACCACCACCACCATGCCCACACTGCCGCAGACGCAGCCCTCGTTTGGTGTCCGCATCGCCCTAGCCGCCGGAACAATGGTCTGGCTCAGATCGAGACCTGTGCCGCGCCCCCATTGGTGTGACTCTGTGGTGACTCGCTGTGCAGCTCTCCTGTCATCTCTGCGAGATGCACCAGACCTATCTCAAACCAAGGGACCTGTTTGGCTAGTCTTGCCTGAAGCCTGGTGCGTAATCCGACCGCCTTTCCTGCACAAACCTCTTGCTTGCTCCCTTCTCTCGCCATCACAACCCAGCTTCCGCCATACCTAGGTCCTCGTTCGGCATCCCTGTCATCTGACACCTCTCCCCGCGCCCTCAGATACTCACTAGCCCGCTCAGTCTCAAATCCCACGCTACTGTACCTCAACGTAAACCTTATACGGTAGTGACCGAACCGCCAGGGGCAGGTTACATCTTTGCAACACCTATACTTAGTCCTCTGCTGCCTCAGCACAACAAGGTCACGCTGCAGCGCGCTGGAATGCATCCGCAATCTGCAAAACTTCTAGAAATACATTTTTTGGCCAACAGTCACACCTGCAAGGACCCGCAAGGTGCCATGGCCACACCAGAGGCCTGGATGCACAGTCAACGTTTCGCATAACTCTCCGCTTCGCATCACGTTGTAGGTACTTATTATTAGAGTCCCTGCGTTAGTCCAATGAGTATGACGGACTGGACTAAGATGAAGATGCCATGTACTCGCCATGTTCTTTCCATTATGCAATATGGTCATTATCGTGCAATTCGTTTCGCTTGAAGAAGTTCCACAGGCCCCTAGCCTTCGCAGCACCTGGTACATGTCTGCACTGCACATCTCCCTCCACTGATGAATGCCTGCAGCTCCTTCTCTGTGCTTGTATATTATCCCTGCTTCGGTCGACTCCGCATCAAGGCTGGAAGTCACGCCGATGAAAGCGTGCCCATCTGTGGGTATTCGTGTCCTTCTTGTTCGATCCGTGGTCCACATGTACACCATTGTTCTGAAGGGACGTTCGACATGACACCGGCGACGTGCTTGCCACAGCCCCACCAAGTGGTCTTGTCTACAATGGGTCAGTAATTGTAAGGGCTGAAGGCATCAAATCTGTTGCTAGACTTACGGCACGAGTCACAGGCAGCCTTCTTGCACATCTCGAAATCGTGTTCGACGGGGCTGATGATGGGATGATATGCGAGTTTTTGGTACAGCACAATGACAGAAGATGTGAAGTGGCGTGATAGAAGTGCTGTGATGTTTGGATGCAAATGGCAAGTATGGTTCTTCTAGCCCAAGGCACTGGAGCTTGCTTGCGGACTCGTGTGCACATGTCAAGAAAATAGTGTCCCAAACTTTTCTCCACGGACAGAAGTGTTATTTATATGTCCCCTCGTATCCTCTAGGATATCTCATTTCGAGCCCAACGGTGCGTGTCCGACTCCTTCCACCTCCCCGCGGCATCTCCCTTCCTAACGACGTCGCCGAACGAACGTCGCCGACCTAGTTCGGACAAATGGGCAAACCAATCAAAACCTTTCATCCATGTCTCTAGTCCCGCGTCCACCTGCATCCTCGCAGCTTGGCAGCGGGAAAGGCGCATACTCGAACCTGTAGTCCGGGACAAGGGTGACGGCATCCGCACGGTAGGTAGAAAGTTTTGGGCATGGCGTTAGTGGGCTTCAGCGTAGAAGGGCCGCCTGAGAGTCGCCGAGCTCTTTAAGCTTCGTGCGACTACGCGGTGTGAGTGGAGATGATAGTTGCAAAATTGGTGTCTCAAGCGCATGTCCACGCGGGTAGATTATCCGCGCGTGCGCACGTGGTTCGCCGTGGAATTTGGAATTCCTCTGGTGGCTAAGATAGTAAGCTTGCGTAAGATGATCAGCACACTATTTCGCCGTGTTAATGGGCACAGTCTGTCGAATGCAACGCATTGTCAGAAGCAAGATAAAACTCCATGTGAAATATCTTGGCATTGGGAAAGAAGAGTTGCAATGAAGAAGACAAAAAGATCCTTGACACTGCGGACCGCTCCCTACCCGCTCTGTGGCAAAGACGCAAGTTAGTCAGTTGCCGCGATCTATGTATCGACTTTCGAGCCAACGCCGAAACGCCTCCGCTATATATGTCATGTTCTCACAGATCATCGCAGACACTACAGGCCACCTCGCCGACCTCCTACATAGCAAGGTAATAATACCGAAGTCCGCAATGACGAGTCCAATTGACAGATGGCTTAGTCAAACGTGATTTTAGTCGCCGCCTTCGTATTATCAACATCTTTGTAAAAGGCACCATAAGCACCGTGCTCCTTCTTCTTAACGGTGGTACCGAACTTGAGCAAATCCTCAGGAACCTCTTGGTTGGCAGCTTTGAGGACATTGATCAAACTGTCACAAATGTTAGCAAGATTGCCATGGAATGAGCATAGAACAGAGAACAACACGTACGATCCTGAAAGCGCCTTATCGTGTTCCGTGAAAAATGTGATGGCCAGACCCTCTTTACCAGCACGGCCCGTCCGGCCAATCCTGTGCACATAGTCTTCGGCAGTCAACGGGAAGGTGACATTAATGACAAGCTTCACAGCAGGAATATCGAGACCTCGTGCGGCAACATCAGTAGCCACGAGCAGCGGAACTTGGCCTTCCTTGAAAGCTGCAAGCGAGGCACTGCGCTTCTCTTGACTAAGATCACCGTGAATGCCGCCTACGCGGAAGCCCTTCATACGGATGAAGTTTTCGATACGCATAGCCTCCTTCTTGTACAGACAGAACACAAGGATACGGTCGTCCTTGTTCTTTCCAGACTGGTACTGCTTCAAGAGCTGAAGGAGACGTTGTTCTTTCGCGTGTGGGTCTAGAACTTCGACGAGTTGCTTGATTCGCACATTAGCGCGCAGCTCGCCAGATTGATTATCTCCGATGGTGATTCGGACTGGTGCGACCATAAAGGTAGACGCGAGATCGCGCACCGAGGGCGGCCAGGTCGCTGTGAACATGAGAGTCTGGCGCTTCTTTGGCGTCTGCGAGATGATCTGACGAATAGGCTCCTCAAAACCCTTGTCAAGCATACGATCTGCTTCATCGAGAACCACGTAGTCCGCATTGCTGAGGTCTGCTGAGCCATCGCCGATCAGATCGTTCAAGCGACCGGGTGTAGCTACGACAATGTGCGCCTTTCGGCAAGCAGCGACCTGCGGATCCTTGGGCACACCGCCGTACACGCAAACGACCGATAGCCCAGCAGGATTGGCCAATGCAACTAGCTGATCGTAAATCTGCACGGCCAGTTCGCGTGTTGGAGATACAATAACCGCCTTGATCCCTTTGCGCTTGTCCTTGGGCAAGGACAGAATGGCCCGCACGCATGGAACACCGAAGGCGAGCGTCTTGCCAGATCCCGTCTCCGCCACCCCGACCATGTCCCTGCCAGAGAGCAAGAAAGGCCAGGTGGCTGCTTGTATAGGCGTTGGGGCAGTGAAGCCCGCAAAGGGCGCTCGCTGTGATTCGTCCGTCACAGGTAGGTACTTGAAGTTGACAATGGGGCGGAGTTTGCGCGCGGCGGGCTTTGGGTCTTCGATGGTCATGGTGTTCTTCGTCAAGAAGGCGTCGATTTCCGATTGGGGGAGTTTCGCCAACTCGGCATGCTCGGTGTAGGAGCCTGCATTGGAACTTGACAAAGTCTGCACGGGAGCAGATGGAGGCTCTGTTGGTGCAGAGCTCGCGGTCTTCTCTGCCTCCTTGAGCTTCTTCTTCTCTGCCTTACGGGCGGCTTTCCTTGCGGCCTTTGCAGCTTCTTCGTCGTCTTCCACGGTCGGCGCATCGACTTTGCTAGCCTTGCTCGCCTCCTTTGCTTCCTTTCTGGCTCTCTTTGCAGCTTTGCGCTCTGCCTTAAAAAGTGTTTCGTTCTCAGACCCGTCTACAATCGTTTCTGCCGCTGGCGCATGGCCGTTTGTGTTGGCGCCTTCACTTGCCACAGACTTTTTGGATTTCCCACTCTTCTCTTTCTTCTCTTTCTTACTCTTCTTGCGCGAAAGCTCAGACGACGCGGTTGCGTCGTCTTCGATGGGTCGTTTTCCCATTTTCGCGGGAGTTCTGGTGAACGAGCAGTGGTGCACTGGCGCGACGGACTTTTTTCTTCGTCGGTACCTGCACTATCGATAAGAGTGGGCTAGACTCATGTGGGTCTAGGGCAGAATGCATCTTCACTAGCCTCGACCTCGGCTTGCTTCTACTCTACAACAACACAGATTCCATGAGACCATTCGCATTTCAAATCTCGGTGTTGCATGTCAAAGAACTCGACCGGAATGCGCAGAGAAAATACCCGCAATTCGACATTGGAATCGCCTAGGTGACAATGTCAGACGTGACGGAGCTCAGATGCTGGCCGTCGTGCATTGACGCGCTGGACTGGTCCCAAGATGGCATCATCGCGCTCGCTTCCGACGAACGCGTCGAGTTACTGGTGGGCTTTTCAACAATGAGAATCCCCATATTGATACTGACCAAATGCTAGTTTCCTAACACAGTCTCATATGATAGAGATCAGGAATTTGCACAATGGCAACACATCCCCTTACAGGTCCCATGGTATACCAACGAGGAACTGCCCATCAAACGCCCTGCGCCATTAGGGAATTATTCCCTAGGTGAAGAAATTTCATCGAGTGCTCCCATCGCCATATCTTGGTCACCTCCCGGGCTAGCGAAGCACCGGCGATGTGCTCTTGCTGCCCTCACTGCAAATCTGGTCCTATCAATATGGTCAGCCGAGGGCAAGCATGAGGAGGCGTCAAGCTGGGATCGAAGGCTTATCGTCAACAATGCGCTTGCCGAGTACTTCACGAGTCATGCCAGGGAAGAAGTAGGTCATGTTGCAGCGAGCTTCAATGAGCGCATGCGGTTGCGGACTCGCGTTCGGGCGTTTACATGGGCACCTGCCCTCTCCAACTCGCACACCTCTAGCACCCTCGGATCTCGGCTTTCATACGGTCAGCATATCATAGCAGTCTGCAATGACGACAACCATCTTGCTCTCGTAGCCATCGATTCCTCTACTACTACTTACGCCGCAAACCTCAACTGGCATGCTGAAGTTCTCACCCACGTGTCGTTAGTTGCCAACGCTGACAGCATCTTCTCAGCTCCCTCGTCTTTTGCCGATAGGATGAAACAACAGAGACATATCTCGCATGTGTCGTGGAGTCCTTGGATTACACGAAAGGACTGCCATCGTTCCATCCTGCTTTATGCCACCAACGAGGACGTGCGGGCCAGGATAGTCACCTACATGGACGATAGCGTAGAGCTACGAGATGAAGTCGTGTATCCGAATATCGAGATGCGTTACAACGGCCCCATAAAGTGGGCCCCAAAAATCAATGAGAACATCCTTACAGTCGCACTGTTCACGTGCACTGGCTTGACCTGTCTTACGATCTCGACCCAAGATGCTTCCATCATTGAGCAAGTCAACCACGATCTAGACGGGCGCTGGGATCAAGTTTCTGGTGCGGCCTGGGAGGTGGATCGGAATTCCACGCCTCGTTTACATATCAGCTCAATCTTGTCGACGATCCAGAATTCAACCGCTGTACTCGAGTCAAAACCCGGCACTCTTTTGTCAGCTGATTGCCCAAGCTGGCGCGATCAACTAGAGAACAGCGCCTCCCTCTTCAGTGCCAAGAATGATCTGAAGGGCAACGTCAAGATGAAAGTATGGGGCTTGGCCATCTCGCCACTAGGAGACTTTGTTGCGACTTGTCATAGTGTACATCCATCAGATATGATAGAGTATGGGTCGCCAGCTGACCGTCGTGGCACAGTAGCTGTAACTGCTCTTCAACAATACCGACAATTGCGCGAAGGCTTCCCAGCGCATAACGTAAATGCCGAGGGCGTCCTTTTCACTCTCAAGAAACTCGTGCGCAATACGGTCGAAGACAGTGACCAGATGCCCGCCTTCATTAAAGAAATTGTTGACAAGCTTCTGCGTGTGTATGGCCCTATTGAGAACAAGGGCGACAGCGATGATACTTCCATCTTAGTCGACTCTGAGATCAAACTTGCAGAACTACTACGGCGTGTCAAGCTCATTAGCTTCTTTGACCCACAGGTGCTCAGAGATCGCTATGTAATTCTTACATCTCAAGCTTGCAATAATGGCAGCAATGATGACCTCCAGAGGACGCTGATCGCTTATCGCCTCGCCACGAATCTGCAAGTCCTCTCAGATACTCTTGTCGAAACGGAGTTCAGCGCCGAGATTTGCAATCACCACCGACAGATGATAAAACTCGTACAGGAGCTCATCCAGCCCGAGATCACAGCCACAGAGCCGGCAGAACCTCGTGCTTCAGACGCTGTTGAGGAGCAAGATGGAGCAATCTTGATTACAGCTACGCCACCCTTGCCTACAGCTTTGACGATAGATCTAGACTTGAGCGAGGCCGCAGTGGACTCATGCGACTTCTGTTCTGCTCCGATCCCATTCATGGACTTCAAGTCTGCGTCGTGTACGAATGGACACCAATTCCCCAGATGTGGCCTGAGCCTGATAGCCATACAAGCACCTGGCATAACGAAATACTGTGGTATTTGCAGTACACCGTTCTTCAACGAAGAATTTGTAGCTGCTCAGGAGATGCCAAAGCAGCTAAAGGTTGCAAAAGGGCTAGACAAGAAGACTGACGGAAATAGTTCAACGGGGCGCGGTACTACAGATACTCAAGCGAACGGCGATGGTACCAACGGAGCTGATGCTGAAGGAGACGTCCCCGTGGAAGATGCTTCTCTTCCGACAGGCCCAGAACAGAACACGGAAAGAGAACGAGACCAAGAAGCTAGCCGCGAAGGGCTAGAAGATGTCACAGTCGAGGAAGAGAGGGCGCAGCTACCTGTTACATTTGCGAGAATTCTTTTCTTGGCTTGCGATGCTTGTATCTATTGTGGTGGTAAATTCGTAGGCTAATAAATCATCGAAGAGCTGTACTACAAATTCTAGAGAAAAGCAGCTAATAAATAAAGACGTGTTTAATGCTTGAACACCTAATCAGGCTTTCAATGTAAAGGTCAAAAAGGTCTTCATTCCCGCTACTGAATGGTGACTTGGGCTCTTTGTTAGGTTCCCTGGACCTGATCGCTATGATTGTGCCACAGAAGCATGCAAATATCACCACGACTCAATTGCCATGAACAAGTGTGCAAGGAAAAGGGTATCATGATTGAATCCGATGTAATAGCAATTACTCCCTGCTCAGATCTAGTCATTCCCAAACTATGAAAAGACCCGCTTGAAGCACTTTCAATCAGCGGTCAGTGAGCACCAACTTTCCCCTGCCCCTTGCCCATCTTTTTGCCAACATCAAGTCCATCAATCTCCTTTTGTTTGTGGTAATGCGGCGCCATTTCCGTCAGCCAGGCAGGTTCAATTGGCGCACAAGTGCGAGCGAATTCTTTGCTCGTGAGCACAAGCTCGGCGAAGACGATGAGTTTAGGTCGTACGTCCCTCAGACACGAAGAGGGGTGTATGTTGACTGACAAGCCCTGTTTCAGTGTCCGGTACGTCTGTCCGTCACGATTGAGCCGTGCGACGTTGGCGAAGTATCCAGATACGAAGGCTTTAAGAATCTTGACGTGTTCATGTACACCACAGGATGACTCGAAAATCTCTACGCGCTCGCAGAGCTTCACCAGCTGATCGCGCACGTCGCGAACTCGATTCAGACATCGGTATTGCACGAAGTTGTCTCGACACCAGGTCACAGAATAATCGTTCTCGACAAATTCATTCCAGACGTTCAAGAAGGCAATCAAATCTCCTCCTGTGCCAGCAACTGATGAGGTGAATCTCGCTTTTGCATGCTCTGCAGCGACTTTCTTGTCTTTAGGCGCAAAGAAGAGGGTGCCGGCTTCTTGTACCATCGCGACGAGGGTAACAATCTCGTCGACACAGCCGAGGCTATCCGCCGATAAAAGAACTTTCGCCAGTCGTGGATCCAAGGGCAGTTCGCTAGCTCGCCTGCCTAACTTGGTTACAGCACCGTTGCTGTCTAAATAACCTAATGCATACAGCGTTTCAAGTGAAGCCGCAAGAGCTTCTACGGGAGGCGCGTCCTAAGGATGATTAGCAAGCGTCCTAATTTGTGTTTAAGGATGGGAGGTACGTACCATAAAATCGAAGTGCAGGACATCATGTATGCCCATGGCCTTCAGCGTGAGGACGGGGCCATCGAGACTGATCCTTAGGATCTCCGGCAGGCTCGACTCGGGGAGCTCATGATAAAAAGCATATTTGGTGTACAACCGGAACGCCATGCCAGGTCCCGTGCGTCCTGCACGACCCGCTCTTTGTTCTGCGCTTGCTCGCGAACAAGGGACAGTAACGAGTGACGCCATGTTAGTTGAGGCATTGAATGAATTTTGTTTCTCGAGGCCACAATCGATTACGTAGCTGATCCCATCGATTGTCAAAGAAGTCTCAGCGATGTTGGTGGCGAGCACAACTTTCCGACTACCAGGCGGCGCAGGGTTGAAGATAAGCTGCTGAGCCTCAGAAGGAAGCGCTCCGTACACCGGAGCTACAATCAGTGGAGGGCTTCGACTACCAAGTTTCTTTTGAGTGTCGTTGATGTAATCCGCGGCAGCTAGAATCTCCTCTTCTCCTGTAAAAAAGATCAGAATGTCACCCTTAACATCGTTCATGGATCCATTCGAGCCCAGGTGGATCTGGAAAACCGTGGTCACTGCCGCTGAGAGGTAGTTGGCTTCCGGTTGGGTCGAGTGTGCCTTCGTTATTGGAAACGTACGCCCAGGGATGTTCATTATGGGTGCGTCGTGAAAATAAGTAGAGAACTTCTGTGCGGCTAAAGTTGCTGAAGCGATAATTAAACGAAACTCTGGTCTCGCGAGACAGATCTCCTTCAACAGGCTCATCAAAATATCAGTAGCCAATGTCCGTTCGTGGGCCTCGTCAAGAATTATGACTGAATAGTCAGACAAAGTGGGATCTGTTAGACAGAGTCGTAACGCTAGACCGTCTGTCATGTACTCTATCTGTGTATCGTCCGACATGGCGCTTTCGAAACGGACCGAGTAGCCTACTCGTCGACCAATCTTCGTGCCCACTTCAGCTGCCACGCGGTTTGCGACGGAGATAGCGGCGACTCGACGGGGCTGTGTGCATCCAATGCGTAGATTGTTCTTCGCATAGCCAGATTCGTTTAAATATTGTGTCAATTGCGTAGTTTTTCCAGATCCGGTAGCGCCAACAAGCACTATGATCTGGTGTTCTGAGACAGCCTGTATGAATTCCTCCCTGTATTTGTAGATCGGAAGGCTCTTCCGCGTGTCGTCAATGTTCTTGGCCTTGACTTCAGCCTCGTCGAGGTTCACTTGTAAGCGCTGCTTCTCAAGATCGATCACGGGCGCATCGAATTTGATGTTTTGCTCTGTGTCGAAGACGAAGTCGTAGTCCTCCGCAGACACGCGTTCTGGCTTCTTGATCTGTGCGCGAACTTTGGACGTCTGCTCTTCTTCCCATAGCTGCACCTCCGACTTCTCGTAGCCCTTCTCCTTGTGTTTGCGCGCGAGCGTTTCGGACTTGGTGGTATAGTCGGCATCGGGTAAAATGTATCCGTCCAAGTGTTCGTCGATGGCGTTTCGTTGTTCAGCGAGGCGAAGTGTATCGCGATTCCTGGCGAAGTCGGCGCGCTCTTGTTTGGATAGCCGGTCGCCGAGCCTCTCCTCCTCTTCTGCCTCTTCTATAACTTGCTTCCGGAGCAGCGCTAACTGTTCCGCCTCGCGCTTTTGCAGATACGCTTGTCGAGACCTCAGGCGCAAATCGCCTACGTCTGTATCGCCCATCTTGCGGCGCTTTGGGTCCATTATGACTGTAATCCCGCGTGTGATTGTGTCGTAGGATTTCGGAGTAGCAGGCGCTGTTATTGCGTAATTATCGCATCAACGACCAGCGCGGATTGTGGAGAGCAGAATTTCGTGGTGAACAAGCGCGGTCGAGGTCGCGGTCATTGTGAAATGTTGTGGCACGGACCAAGTTCGCCGGTCACGTTTGCCTGTAAACACATTTGCCTACCAACAAGCCTTGACGGCGCTTGGGTCAGCGCGTTGGATGGCCTTGGGATGTACTACATCAAAGACTTTAGCTAGGGCAAAAGGCAAAAGTGACACACAAACACGTAGGACAGTGAGACAAATATATTTCATCCGGACTTTACTACCGTATCTCACACCACTGAGGCGCTATAGAAACGGCACCTTTACCCTAAACGCCGCTCGCAATACCATGCTTTCACGCTAAATATCCAAAGAATACGCTTGCAAAGTCATAAACCTACTGCCTCAGTGGCTAATGTACTGGAACACCGCACTGACATCCCTGAGATCGTTCGTAGTCTCTTGCCTCAGCAGCAAATCCTGTATCTTCCCGAGCGGACCATTCTCACCGTCGTTGACAAAATGGTTCCATGTACTCGTGTCACCATACAACATCGCTGGTGCCTTGAGAATCTGTCTTCCGTCTTCCTTTCTGCATCGCTTACACTTGAAGGTGTCATGTGTATCGCTTGTGGTATTGTTGCGGTATTGAAAGAGTTCTCGCAGGGAATCGAGGGAGAAATGGCGTTCGACATCTTCTGCTGAATCAACTACACATGATGAGAGAGACTGCTTGTGCGATTGGCGCTGGAAAACCTTCTCCTCAATTGTGCCAGTCGTGATGAAGCGGTACACAAAACAGTCCTTCTTCTGCCCATCACGCCACACACGGGCGAGAGCCTGTTGATCAGCCGCTGGGTTCCAATCGGGATCGAAGAGGACAAGGCGATTGGCGCCTATCAGATTGAGACCACATCCTCCCGCCTTGGATGAAAGCAAGAAGACGAATTCCGGGCCTTCTGGGTCGTTGAATTTGTCAACCAATTTCTGGCGCTTGCTAACGTTCATCGTCCCGTCTAGACGTAGGCAGCCGTATCCACGAGACCGACACAGTGCCGCGAAAATGTCGAGTGTCTGTGTGTAGTTGGAGATAAGAACGATCTTGTCATTGGTTTCGGCTCGGATGCGCGCGAGCATACGATCCAGCACGAGCATCTTGCCTGAATACCACACCTTGACCTCGCGATCTCGGCCTCTTGCATCTTTAGGTACGAAGTCCTCGGGCAGTGTGTGTTCGCAGCCGGGCAGATCTTGGGGGAGTTCGAGAAGGTCAGGGTGGTTGCAGAGCTTCTTGAGCATGCCAATGACTTTAAGCGGCTGGGAGCCTTTGCCACGAAGCAGACTTTGAACATCGGGCGATTTGATGAAATGGTTGTACAGCTCCTTCTGGAAAGGCGCGAGGTTGCAGAACACTACATGCTCGTACTTGACGGGGAGATACTTGGAGAGGATATCGTTCGTTCGCCGGATGATGAATTTGTTGACCAAGCCCAGTAATTCAGTGAGCCGCTCATTACCCTTCTTGACGTCCGCGTCCGTACCATTGGCATCACGGCCACGCAGAATTGGAATCTCGTAATGCTTTCGGAATTCCATACGGGTGCCGAGATAATTTGGATTGGCGAAGTTGAGCAAAGCAAAGTATTCCGAGAGATCGTTCTGTATAGGTGTACCGGATAGGATCACCCGCCTCTGCACGTTCAGACTGTTGAGAGCTGTAAAGGTTAAGCTGTCGCCATTCTTCAGACGATGACCTTCGTCGCAAAGCATAAGACCAATTTGCGTCTGTCCAAACTCTTCGACATAGAGACGAAGGGTTTCATATGAGACAATCAGAACGGGGCGAACCACCGACCGCCCACTGGCAATGGACCACTGTCGTATTTGCTGGATCAGCTCTTCTTTCGATGCCTTTCCGTCGATCGCGAATGGAGTGACTGCGTCTGGGCCTAGCCATTTTACCAGTTCATTGGCCCAGTTTCGTACCAGACTGGAGGGACAGGCAATCACACACTTTTGTATCGTCGACTTGCCAGCGTCGGGTGACTGTTTGAGAAGTGTCCACATGAGTGCAATGCATTGTAATGTCTTGCCGAGACCCATCTCATCTGCCATAATGCAGCCGTTTGCTTTTGCATCGATCATGCCGGTGGTAGCTCGATACAGGAATTTGACACCCTCGACTTGATGAGGGCGAAGGACCTTGCTGAGTCTCGGATCAATAACGACGGGTACGCGTGGCCGCTCATCGTCGACCTTCTTCTTCAAGCCCAGGATTTCCGCTAGACTCTTGTGCACGAGCGGAGCTTCCAGTTCTTCCTTGTCCTGCTGACTGAGCTTCGGCTCCACTTCTTCTTTGGGGGCAGGTTTGTCATCAACTGTCGGATCGTACAACACGATGGCAAACTCGCCGCTCGGGTCGTGAAGGGGCCGCGCAACGAACACGGTTCCTAGACGCATTCCTAGTAGAGGAGCGGGGCGATTCGCGTTGTAGGCGCCAGTGTCCTTGTTCAGGAGAGGGACAGAGAACCTTTGCTTGAACAAGGTGTCTTTGTCCTTTGCCTTGAAGACTGGAAACCGATTGGCATCTCGAGTCGCCAGCGCTAACCGGTCGTCGTTTGAGTATGGCTTGCCGCTCTCTCCATCTTCACCACCTGCGCCGGAGTAGTCGACCTTACGTCTCTTTCTAGCGGGCTTTTCTGATGCACGAGTTGAAGTTGCAGAGCCTGGACACCTGAAGGGCTTGCGAAGACTATCTGCCGATTGAGGTGTGCCACCGTACAGACGTGCCGCAGGCTTCGCGGGTGTGCATTCGCCAGCCACGACAGCCTTTGGGCGATGCATCGCGCACGAGAGGAGGCAGGTGGATGTTTAAAAAGCTGCGGTGGTTCCTAGGAGCCACTTCGGGGGACGGCGATGTAAAAAATTGGGGTGGTCGAATGTCAGTTGAGATGTTCATCAATGGTGGCGGAAGTGCGACGCGTCGAACATGCAGGGGCGATCACTGAACGCGCTATCACGTGCTTTTCGCCTCTCCCATGGCGCCCACAACTATGAACTTTTGGCCCACACATGAGCGGACTGGCCCAGCGACGAATAATCTCCTGCTTTCCAATGCTTCCTGCGCCGTGTGTAGCAGCTAGATCTTCTTGATATCGGTTCGGAAAAACCCATCACCGAGACCCCCGAGCCTTTCTCCGCAAGCGCATGCATCACCGAGTGCATCATTGACACTCATCCCAATGGCGCGCAAAGCAATAGCAAAAGATCAAATCGTCAAGCTGATAGTAGGCGCAGGGCAGGCGTCGCCCTCGCCACCCGTCGGTCCCGCATTGGGCAGCAAAGGTGTAAAGAGCATGGATTTCTGCAAAGTACCTATCACAATCTGAAATCTGCTCCAGCAGTTTGCCTGACTAGACCCCAGGAATTCAATGCACGCACAGCACACTATAACCCCGGCACACCGATACCTGCGCGCATCACTGTCCGACCCGACCGATCCTTCCATTTCTCGCTTCGCACACCTCCCACGGCGACTCTCCTGCTCAGTGCAGCCGGCGTGCTGCCCACCAAGAACAAGGTTCGAGGCGCTGGAAATGTACCGGGACCAATGAACAACCACGACGGCCAGAAGGGCAAGACTAGCACAAGTAGTCCGACAGTGGGCAATGCGACCAAGGGAACAGTTGGCACAGTTAGCTTGAAGCACGTCTACGAGATCGCAAAGATCAAGCATTCAGAGACAAAGTTGAGCGGATTGAGTCTGGAAGGTATCGCAAGGAGTGTGGTCGGACAAGCAGGAAGCCTGGGGGTAGTCATCGTGCCTTAGGCTCATGCTCACAGAGCGAATGGCGGGAGATATCAAGCCGCATGTACGACACACGAAGTCATGTGGACACAAAGTGGGCATGCACAAGCTATCACGATTGTGTCAACAAATGGCATTTTGGGGCATGAAACACGAAAGGCTACAAATGGCTGTTAGTTTTCAGCCATGGGCCACATAAGATGCTGCGTGATTGCATGAAACCGAATGACAATACAGAGTCTGGTGGAGACATCGGACCAAAGGTTGGCGGCTCGAACAAACCAAATACACCTAAGCGCCGTTCGGTACATAGCGCGAGGAAGCGATTACGAGAAACCATAGACACCACCCTGCTCTTGAAATTTGAGTTGATGGTCCTTCAAGTCCGCCCATAGCCTCAACTCTGTCTCTTCGTCCACGCTGCTGGCTGCAGGATCGCTAGCCTCAGGGCTGACTCGTTCTAGCTTGCTGAGGATGTCCAGGAATTTGTACAGGTAGTCTTGGTGTTGAAGCGCCACACTACCCTTGCGCTCTTTGGGCACTTCGAGCAAAGTCTTTGCAATTGCCCGAATCTTTTGTGTCTGTGTTGGAACAAATCGTAAGCACGTGATTGGATTGAGGCTTTGCGAAACGAAGAACATAATGGTTGAACAGGAAACCAATTGGCCGTCGCAGGCTTCGCGTACAATGTCGGAGTCTTGCAAGTGAACGGGTGACTTACGAAGGAATCGCCGTTTGGCTCCATGTTGACCATGTCAATGCTTCCTAGCACCACTAATAGGTCCTTGACAACTTGCTCGCGTTCCTCTGACATCATCTTCTCTAAGGCATCACCATTAGTAATCGATGGTGGCACTATCCTGTCCAAACCGGCAGCTAATCCTATAGGTGGGCTATGCAGGTGGGCTTGCTCTTGGGCCTTTATGAACTTCTCCAGCTGGATGAAATATTTTTCGACGAGGTAAGAGCGTGTCGCAAGATGGCTAGCATAGACGTTGGCTTTCTGGATCTCGTAACGTCGCAAGTCTTGAAGTTCAGGACCGTTAACATTGGCCAGTGCTGGATCCCTTAAGCCTGAAAACTCGGGCATCGGAGGATAGTACGGCTGTCTTTGCGGAAGGCCACTCTCTCGTCCAGGGCCCGGCTGCACCCGCAGTACTTCGGGTATGCTGTCCAGGATCATGCGACAGCGTTCCAGACTCTGCTCGAAGATACGCTGTTGGCGATCCCAGTCGAAGATCTCATCGATGCCGAAAGCCATCTCTGCCGTGGCAAGGGAGGAATACGATAAGAAGACGCGTACGTTGAGATTGAAGCCGGTCATCAAAGAGACGACACCGGCCTGTTGTGGCTGGATCTGATGAGGGAATATGTAAACATCGTCTACTTCGACAGGTAGTGGGGGGGGAGGTTCAGTTGGTGTAGCTGGGGCGATGGTCAGTTCGCCAAAAGACGCGCCCAGCTGTTGTATCGTCCTGGCAGTCGGATTAGTATGTCTACCACCTTGAACGGCTGGATAGATGCTTACCGTACGCCAACGAAGACAGTCCAAAAGACTCTCCGCCCTATCTGCTCTGTGATGTGATCCAGCTTGAACTCCCGCGAGCCGTCGAAGTTGGGTCCGTTTGAGCCCCAAGCGCTTGGTACGCTGCCTAGGTAGGTGTAGCCCTGAGCCTCTGATTTGTGCAGGCCCAAGGAGCGGATGATGGTCAGACACTCGGCGAAGTAGAGGCGAAGCTGCCGCCATTGGAAGACATAGGCGCCGGTCAGACCCAGGAAGTAGCTCGTGCACGCATCATAGACGTTCAGAGAAGCGCGGTCGAGGTAGCCGGGCCCGCGCGCCTGGGTGCATACTTCGCGGCACTTGTCGACTAGAGACAAGTGTGAGGGATACTCGTGGCGTGTCTGTGTCTTGAGGTGGAGGCGCGGCTTGCGCGGGAAGGAGGACACAAGTGCAGCAATCATCGAGGCCAGCAGTGCGAGAAAGGACGGGTTGGTGAAGTCCTCTCGGCGCTCCCAAGCCTCGCGGAACGACGGCTCGTGCGGGAAGGGACACAGCGGGTGGATGTACATGAAGAAGTCGTCGATGAGGGCGTTCATGGTCGACAGCGGGCAGATGGTCTCGGCAGACAGTTGCTGCGGTTGGGACGACTGCAGCTGGGCGAGGGCGTGGGCGGCATTGGTGGGAGACTGCGGCGACGACTGGCCAGAATGCGGGTCGGTGTGGTTCAGGCGCCGCTTTTTGATGTCTTCGGCGTGCCTGTTGGGCGGTCCGCGGCGGCGACTGGGACGGTCAAAGGTGCAGGGGATCTCGAGGGAAATGCAGGCTCGACATGGCGGGCCCGTCTCGTCGCACTGTGTCGCGTCAGTACAGCGCGCCGCGGGCTACCACAATGACCAAGTGACCACAGTGACCACAATGAACACACCTTGACTTTGCGGATGCTGCACGAGTCGCACGCTTTGCGCAGGCGGTTTGGCTTCTGCTGTTGCTGCTGCTGCTGCTGCTGCTGCTGCTGCTGCTGATGCTGCTGCAGCTGCAGTGTTGGTGGCTGTGCCAATGGGGGCAGCGCATGTTGTGCGGGCACCCGCTGGTCGTTCAGCGCATGGTTGGCGTGCAAGGCGTGCGCCTGCAGCACGTCGAGGTTCTCGATCTTGGTGTAGGGCGGCTCTTGCGCGTAGGGCGCGCGCGGTGGTCCCTGGGTGTCGTGGAGCGGCGCATTGGGAGTGGCATTGGGATTGGGCGTCGCCGGGTAGATGGGCGTGTAATGCGCGTCGCTCGTCGTGGGTGGGTCGGGGTAGCTCATGATATGATGTGTGCTGGGTTGCAAGCAGCCCGATGATAACCCGTCGCGAGGGATACAAGTCGTTGGTAGCGGCCGCTCGTACTTGGTACAACCCGCAGGTGCCAGTCCACAACAAATAGCTTTCGCACGCGCGGCCTGCAACCACACTGGGTTGTAAACATCATCTACTTGAACATCCGCCTCGTCCGCTCTGTAATGACGCGCGGAGATCTCCGACGCCAAGACCTCCCATGGTCTGCGCGGTGCGTGCAGCAGGGAACGCCTGGGGTAGTCTCCTAGACTCCTAGACTCCTAGACTCCTAGACTCCTAGACTCCTAGCAAAGCCCGGGGCTGTTCACAAGACTGAATTCGCGCCATCGGGCAGTGAAAGAGCCGCATGTGGCATCGGAACGCGTCTTGAATTATATGCATTCTGCTTAATCAGCTATCTAACCATCCCCCTTCATGCACAGCTTAACTCCACCCACCCTCAAAAACCGTCTGTCAGTCCGAATCGTCCGACTCTGGCGCGTTTCGCACAGGCGGCCGACACGACCGTGTCAGTGAGAAATCGAGCACATCCGACTTCGAGCCAGCATCCACAAACTTGCGCAAACACCACGATATCTGCACGGCTGTTGACTGTTCGTTGCCGAGAGGGTCCACTTGCTTCCCCTTGACAACTACAAGAACTAGTCAGCATATTACTTCCAAGGCATGCAAATATTAGGTAAACACCTACATATCATCTGGTTCTGACTATCTTCACGGTCGTACACCTTGTCGGATGCCCCAAAAGCGATGACAGCCAGTTTCGATGGACGGTCCTGCTCCTTTGCAAGGCTTGAGCTACGCTCGAAGCTCTGCTGGGCAATATTAGCCAGCAGGTGCTCGTATATCTTACGTGGCAGTCTTGTTGAAGAGGGGCTGTTGGTAGGCCACGTCGTGATTTGCAGAGTGACAAGGTTCGGAAGATTGGCCAGACAGTTTTCGAAATTGATGAAGCTCTCATTCTTAGTGCGAATCACGCTCACTTGCGGGAACGCCACCGAGACCTGCTCCAATAGTGGGCACTCCTTGCAGATTTGCGAAAATGAGGCATAGTCATACACAAGCTCATCGTCGCAGCTGTCGAGACTGATGCTAGCATGAACATTCAACTGCTTCAGCGTCTTTCCGTGTCGAACGATACCGGAGGAGGAAGGCAGACTCTTGGAGTAAGTGAGATCCAAGGCCAGGACTTTGATGCCGGAGACGAGACACAAGAATCCATCCAGGGCACCTAGACCATCACTCTCCGTGTTGTCCTCATGCTTGATTTCCAGCGTCTCCAGCTTGTTCGGCAACTTTGTGCTCTTCGACAGCTCGGCTAACAGGGCATCAGCTCCAGGACACCCGAAGATACGGATGCTCTTCACCGAGCGAAAGTCGATCAGCTTGCAATAGGTTTGTGCTGCGTAACGCAGTTTTATCTTCTGCAGAGTGATTTGTTTGAGTGCAATTGGAGTACATTTGGTGAAAGGCTGCATGTGAGCGAACATGGTCGAGGTGATAAGTCCAGGCTCTGTCGACGAGTCATGGAGGTTTCGCTGCGGCATAGGCGAATCGAGTTCTTCGAAGCTGGCATGGAGCGTCATCTTCTCCAGCGTCTTGTTTGCCGTGTGTTTCAGGAGAAAATGGCAGAAATCCAGCACCTCCCGGGTGTCTGGGTACAGGCCAATCTTGCGTACGCCCTGGAAGACCTTGTCAAGATCCGGAAGCTTTTCCAGCTCTTCTACAACGTCCCTGTCTAGAGCAATGCTCTCCATCCACTTCATTCGCTGCTGCTTCTTGTACAGTAGGACCAGATTATCGCCAGAGAATGGTGACCAAGGGTGCCATGAAAACTTCTCTAATATGTTTTCCGGTAGGAACTCTAGAATCATTCGGATAGCAAAGTCCGCCTGTTGCTGCTGGTTGCATTTGTCTGGAACATCGGCTAGGTACAAATCAAGCTTCCTTATATGAGGCAGCCCGATGTTCTTAGGGTTGAGGAATGCACCGAGGCGCGTATCTTGAGGTGATCCAACATCAAGCGTAACCTCGTAGTAGAGCTGGCGGACGGCGATTTGATGAAGCTGTTTGCAGGCGAGGCAGACGTTACGCAGGTCTGTCGGTCGATTGATCTGGTCACTATGTCAGCTAGGACGTAACCAAGCAAACTAAAGGACTATGCAACAATATGCAATGCGCAGTGGAAAGCAAATTACATCCGCGGTCTGGTAACACTGATGACTTACATGCTGTATGACTAAAGTCTTGAGATCCACGGAGAGATCCATGAAGGGTAGTCGTGGCGCCATGCTTGCGACTCAACCAACAGCAACCTGATGGTCTCTGTGAAACCGCGCCTTCTAGCTACGCGGCAGATAGCTCTATTAAGGCCCACACGAGTGTCGGAAAGATGAGGTTGTTGCCTGGTGGAGGTATGACAAAGAGGGTGCCAAAGATGCGACCGGTCAGCACAAGCGAGAGAGGTGGAGTGTCGGAAAGCGCTTGTTGAAAGGCAGCCAAAAGTGCAGCTTAGCTTCAGCCTCACAAATCAGGGTCTAATGCATGCCCCACGCTAGGATTACGCTAGGCGCATTGGAGAACTGGGGTAAGCTTGTCGTGGCTCGCCGTAATTAGTCGCCAAATGGCGATCCCTGTGACGTGAAAGGAACTGTAGGCTTTGCTTTTCCCGATGCAGTTCTCGTGTGACATGAGCTGCTGAGGGGTCACCAAGCCCATCACGTCCAAATCCGAACTCAGGCAACATTTCATACCGTGTTGTTGGTGGTAGGTCTTGTGTCAGCAGCAGCCGTAGCTCCAGGTCTTCGACATACCCGTGGACTGCACACACGTCAGCTCCGCCAAAGACTAGTGCCCATCATCTCACAGGGACCACCACGTCTTTACAATAGGTTAATTTGATAAAATCTGGCTAATATGCAATGTCTTGAGAACCACCCAAATGTCCAGTAGTTATATCTCAAGATGTTACAAAGGAACGCCGGATGCCGAACACCTCGCTATGCAGGCAAATAAATCAAGATACGTAAGAACGAAGACAGCCGGCAAGAATCATGCATGCTCATCATCGCTATCCCCAAAGCCCGCTAGTAGCTCTGCCTCCAAGCCATCATCATAGTCCTCTTGCAAATCCGATGCGACGCCATTAGTTGCGGGTGCTTTTTCTTCTTCGTCTCCCTGGCCTTCTTCTGGTCCGGTGGTTTCCGGACTTGGCAGGCCTGAGGACTTGTCTGCGCTGAGAACGTTGGTCAACGATGTAACCCGCTCCATAGTGCGCTTCTTCCTTCGTTGGAGTTTGGATGCCGAAGCCACACTACTATCACTCTCCTCGGCTTCGCTGACATCTGTAGAATTGGCTGCTCGCTTCCGCTTCTTCTTATTCTGTTTTGCATCCGACGCTGTGCTGTTGTCCGAGCGGACACTATCCGAGTCTGATTCGTGGTCATCATCGGTATCGGTTTCGTTCAAGAAATCCGCCAGCTCATCATCCACAGAGGCCCAGTTGTCTGCCGTTAGCTCGAGCTCGACCGGCGATTCCGCGGGCTCATCTGGCTCTTCGTCGCCAGTCGCGTTGATGCTCTCGTCCTCGAGCTCGCCGAACGGAGAGCCGCCGCGTTCAGCAGGGTCTATTTCGATGCTGTATGGCGTTTCTTCGACATGTTCCCACCGTGTGCAGCACTGGAACATCCATTCGGGGTTGACAATCTTGATGTGCTGATATCGCGCAGCTTGCTTGACCTTTGTCGTTTTCCGGTCCGGGTTCGCTATAACGTGTGTGGTCCGGCGGTTGACGCCTGTGGTGACTTCGGCGCCAAAGCTCCTGATCCACAGCGCATAATCGGATCTGTCTATGTTAGCAGGGATTTTCGAAACTGCAGCTGAATTCTCACGTCTGAACATCTACGCCTAGCGGAATAATGCCCGAAAAGACGACGACTACACCATCCAGCACCTCCTCCTTGATGCGGGGCATAATCTCCGCAACATCAGGAATGATGTCACTAAGCGCACGTTTCTTCGGGCTCTTCTCTCCCTTGAGCTCCGCGACGCGACCGCCAGCTGGTATTGCTTTTGCCTTCACATACTCGTCGTAGAATGTGCGGTGCACCTGTACTAGGTGCTTCTCAATGATTTCAAGGCCTCTGTCGTCCTCGTTGAGAACACTGTGCCGTGCCTTGGGGTGCTCTACGTGTTCCGTTTCACCATTGGGGGTCTCGGGGGAAATATCTGCCTCTTCTGCTTGAGCATCTTCCTTGTCTAGCATGAGTTGCTGCTGTAAGAGAGGCCGCTCAGTCTGTTGTGCAATGATGACCTTTTCTTGTTCCTTCGCCTGCTGCTCAAGAACTTCCCCGCCTTCGCCTGCTGCCATGGTTAGTAATTGCTGGCCGATGTCGTTCAAGTCGCCGTTTGTTGCATCTGCGGGCGCAGGTTCCGCGGGCTTACCAGCAACTGAGATAGGTGCAGGTAGCCCTGTTTCTGTTTGCGCTGTCTTGTTTGGGGGCGTCGACGGCTTGTCCTTTGATTGTGTCACGAGCTCCTGCTGCTTTGGCAGGAAAGCTGCGTTGATGTCGCCCGCGCCCAGGAAGAAATTGAAGACAGGAACGCGGACCAAATGCGGGCTGTATTGCCAGACATCTGCTCGGTCGTCTATAATGACCACCATGGCTGTGTTCTGGTAGAAGAGTCGCGTAAGGTTCTTCAGTTTGTCTGTGTAGTTTTCGTCTCGACTGAGGATGCGGTCGCCGAAGTATTTGCGGTCGGGATCGATGATTTTCATGATGGCTTGCGCATAAGCGCGGGTCGCCATGGTGTATACGTGCATCTCGTACAGCTTTGACATTTTGTCAAAAAAATCTTTGAGGCCGGGGCGCATTTTGACGTAGTACCAGTTTGCGGCCACGTTTGACAAGTTGTCGTCAGCCAACTGGAAGCCCTTGACGTCTTTGACGGCCTCGTAGTTGGGGTTCTCGGGATCTGCCTGCCACTCGGCAACTGTTCGTTCGCAGGTTGTGTGGATTACGGTCTGGTCGAGATCGACGATTAGAGTCAGCTTTTTCGAGTTCAAAAGCCGCTTCTTGGTGTCCTCCTCGGCGCGCACCGCTTCGTTGTGGCTGACGAGCAAAGCCGTGTTATCGTGCGTCAGGTTGACGGTCGCGCGGTTTACATCGCGCTCCTTGGTGAGGTAGTCGACCTTGGTCATGTCTTCGCCGCAGTCGACGCAGAGGCCGCCAAACTGCGTTTCGTGCGTGCATGGCTCTTCGATCTCGACGAGCTCGATCCTGCGACTGTTAGAACCACTCTGTGTCTGCGCGCATCGCGCTGGGGTAACCTACCCAGGCCGAACAACGACCGTCCCCGGCTTGACGAACCATCGCGTAATCTTCCCGCCCGTCGTCGCATCGAAATGCTGCTGCCACCTCTTCTTGACCTCCTCCTCGACCCCCCACCTGTCTTCCTCGGTCACGGTCTCCTCGTACCAGCACGTGAACAGCTTGTCGGAGCGTTTGACATCCTCCTCCTGGCGCTTGTGCAGCGCCTGTATTGTGTAGGGATAGCGCAGTCCCGGTGGTGATGAGAGCTTCATTCCGTGTGCGGGCGCCCATGCGACTCCCTATGTGGTGTTGTGGCACTCGCGTCGCGCTGCAAATCGGCGCATTCGGCACGGCCGAGCTGGTGCAGGTGCTGGAGCTTGGACGGTAGGCGCGAGAGAGCTATGACGCTGCAGCTCGTAAATTCGGACAGGCGCAAGTCGCCGTGACAATTTGTAGGCGCTGTAAGAACAGCTGCTTGCAAGCAAATTGTGCCTAGGTATCTAGGTATGCTAAGCAAATATGGTCCTGGTTGACAGTGACAGTGACAGGGATTGACGTTTGGCGGTCTCCCAAAGAGTTCTTGGCATTCTAAGCCCCCCAAAAGTGGCGGGCGTCTTACTGTTAAATAGTCGAGCCGCCCTAGCTAGCTTTGTCACGTGCCCTCAGCCGCGCACCTCAAGCATCCCCCTCGCCTGGCAGAGACAAAGGATGACCACAAAGTCGCAACCTGTCATCTAGCGAATGCGGGCTATGAAAGGATGCAGATGCCTATCGCCCTTCCGACATTGCAGTGCAAATCCCGTCTGACACATTCAATTGCAAGGTGAGCAAATTCTTCGACTAAATTTAATCCAAGTCTCCATCATTATTACCTAGTTACCATTCCATGTCCCCGTGACCCCAACAAGTACGATTTGCGCCGGTTTGCTATGCTCATCGCCAATTTGCAAGACGCTCAACCTCTATAAGCAGACTCCGAATTGCGCTTCTGCGCCCCCTTCATCACCATGCTGCCCAGCACCAGCGATCCACCACCGGTGCGAGACGCGTCCTGGCCCATGCCCACCACTGGTGATTGGGCTTCAAAATGATGCGCGGACACATCCACGTCTTGGTCGTCCTCAATCATAGTCCAATCTTCTTCGAACTCGTCTGTCTGATCGTCGTCCTGCTTCACATGCTTCTTGACAAGTGCTCGAGCTCGGTCTAGCTCGCGGTATATCGTCTGGATGGCAACTTGCGGACCATTGTCCTGGATCATATTAGTGTGGGCTTTTGGAAACGATGCACGTGCTATCTCTTACCTTGCGAATCTTCTGGCCTAGAACCTTCGCCTTAATGATCATACGCTGGCTGTTTGTTGCCTCCCACAGAGCACGACTGAACACGCTGGTGTTGACTTTCTTCAGCCAGATGCCCACGCCCATGTCTTGTACGCGTTGGGCGAAGAAGAATTGGTCGCCGAAGAAGGGTTTGATGATCGTGGGGATACCAACTCGGAGGCTGGCTCCGGTTGTACCTGAGCCACCATGGTGCACAGCTGCGTCCATCTGCTTGAATAGCCAGTCGTGTGGCGCAGCCTGTATCTGGAAAATCTCCGGCGGCAGAGGGATTTCGGGCTTCGATGCATCCTTGGTCGCGAGACGGTCAGACCAGCCTTTTGAAAGCACGCAGCGCACATCTGCCTTGAGCACAGAATCCACTACAGTCTTCGTAAGAGCTGCTGGATCGTCGATGACTATCGAGCCAAAGCCTACGTAGACCAGCTTCTTTCCATCCTTTCGCGCCTTCGTGATGAAAGCTGCCAGTTCTGGAGGCGGTTGGTAGCTATCGCCCTCGTCAAGGAACCAGTAACCCGTGACTCGAATCCAATCAGGCCAGTCCAAGGGGGGTGGAACAACATGGGGACTAAAGTTGTACAAGAAAGGTCGAAGGTTGGCCTGCATCTTGGACTGGGAAGTGTTTTGTAGCCCCAGCTCCCGCCGGCGCCACCTGTTCACCTGTCCACTTATCGCCGTCCAGAATAACTTGTCAAATACTCCGTAAGTCATGCTGTTGTAGCCTCCACCCATCTTATTCTCCAGGACTGTAAAAGCATGTGGATAGGCTCGAGTACGCGTCCAGGGCATAGTGAAGGCGCGAAAGTATGGGATCTCAAGGGCTTCTGCGATGTGGATGCCAGCCATTGTACTAGGGCTCTCGATGAGCACATCCGCACCCTGACAAGCGCGCCATGACGAGCTACACACATCGTCGAGCCATCCACGGAACTTCGAGTTCGCCTCTTTCATGAAGCCGTATGTGAACATCCCGTGTTCAACACAGATTCGCATCAGCTCCGCGGGGTCGCCATCGACAGGGGCAAAGTCAATACCATGCTTCCGAACCCATGGCTCAAACTCAGCATGTGTCGCGATGCGCGCCTTGTGGCCTTCCTTGAGCAGCTCTTTGCAGAGTGAAATGTATGGTTGAACGTCTCCGCGGGAACCGATTGTCAGGCAAACGACCGTTAGAGGCTCAGGCGGCTTGAAGTCGACGAAGGATGCCAGTGGATCGTCAAATATCAGTGGGATACGATCATATTCCGCAGCGCGTGAAATCTCTGATACATCGATCCGTTCGTGTGTGTCGGATTGCTCTCGTGCCTGCTGCAGGAGATCGTGTTCGGCTTTGGCAGCCTCATCGTCGCTGTCGACACCAGAAGACGAAGACACTTCTTCGATATACTTGGCATTTTCCAGGATACGGAGAACTGTGATGGCACATTCGTCTCGATACTCAGCCTTGGAAAATTCGAAGAACAGTTCTTCGTGGCCACGTATCACAATTGCTAGACCATGATACCCCATGCGGAAACCATTTTCCTTGTTAACGTTCTCAATGTCTTTCATAGGTAGAATGATCTATGATTGTAAGTACAAAGTTAAAGTGAGGTCAATGTACAAGCCTACCTTGGTCTTCGACGTGGGCATCAAGCTACGAAAGCAGAAATATCTTCCGCTAATGTATATCTTGCCGTAATTTGGAAGCATTCTTTGCAGCGAAGCAAAGAACGATGACTGGAGTATTTCAGATTCCGGAAATGCAAAATGTTCGCGGAAATTGTCGGCGGCCTTTGCTGCATCTTCATCGTCTTCGATGCCGTGTATTTGATCGTGAGGCTCCAATCCATCGGCGGTATTGTAGTGCTTGCGACCACCCGCCAGCATACCGGAGACCTTTTCGTAATAACCCATGGATTCAGTAGCTAGCAAGGAACCCATTTCCTTTGATCGCAATCTAAGGAATCCTGCAATTCCAGAAGCTTTTTGAAGAGGATATGAGGCGATTTCTTGAAGGGCAGAAGATGAACTTGACAAACGAGGAAGTGTTTGGCTGGGGTCTGTATCCTCCTCAGCCTCGGTTGAGGCAGGCAATCGGGAGGTGTTGGTCAGCTTTAGAGGGCGAACTGATGATTTCGGGTGTTGTTCGGCGCCAGAAGATCGCGTTGTATCTTGTGAATGCGTTGCTGCCTGTTGCGATCGCTCGGAAAGGGAAACGCCCGCAGAGTGAATGGGTGGCGCACGGAATACGTCCGAGCGATTCAAAATCTGTGAAGCCGATGCGCTACTTTCGTCCATCGACTGTATAGCAGCCGAAGATTCAGTGCCGGGATCCAGTGAGAGAGTAGCGGACTCAGTATCTGCTGCTGGGGACAGCGGCGAACGGTCAGGTGCGCGACCTTTGGTAAGCTTTTCACTACGCCCGCCACTGAAGCTTCGTCGCACTTCATGACTTGAGCGACGGAGAGCGCGGCTAGCGTCCATGCTGCGTCGCGCATCCCAGCTCTTTCGAGGCACGTCGGTACTGGAACGCGCGGAAATATCGCTTATGCTCGATCGTCCAATGTGTGGGTTGGGCAAAGGTGAAAGCGTGGCGCGCACGTTCTCTTTTATACGTGGTGTGTCATCTGCTGTTGTTGGTGAGGCAACAAGACTCCGGTCGTTTGAAGTTTGCAGAGTTGTGAGTGTTGGTGTGGGGTTGACTTGGTCTTCAGCAAAGACCTGGTGATGTTCGTTGTCGTTGATCATGATACGCAGGACATTGAGAGCATCTTTCCCTTTGTTGAAGAATGAGAAAAAGTACTGCCAGTATTAGCATATGTCGTACGAGGACATACATAAACATACCTCGTCGATGGCGAATGTTTCGCCGTTGTCGACAACACGGACCTTGACGGTATCTGCAAAGTCTAATATGGAACTTTCTTCGATCTCAATGACGTTTTGAATCGGCATTGATATCTTGACGCTGTTGCCTTCGTTGTGTGTCCGGAAGATAACTTTCTGTATAGACTTGACCCATTCCTTGGCACTCGCGGCGCTATCGGCCTTGAACTGGTATGTTCTCTCGTCCGTGGTGACTGTGAAGATAGTCTCATACTCGCCTTTCTTCTTGTTTTCGACGACCTCAGCAGAGATGGCGTATTGAAGATTAATACGGTTCCGCGGAAAGTAAAGCTCGGCTGGATTGGTATAGTACGACAGCACGTCACCACGCAATACGAACCAGTATCGGTTGTATTTTGACCGGCCGCGCTTGTAAAGGTAACCCGTTTTACTGACATCGTGCTGTAAAAATCAGACATAGTTCAATTTACATCGTGAAGTAGAAAGTCTTACATGCTTCTTTGAAATATAGGCATAGAAACAAATGTGTTTCTGGGTGATATACATATACCCCTGGAGTAGTATGCTTTGGAGCAGCCAACACGGATATTCAGAGATGACCTCCTCGGCCTGGTCAAACTCGAAAATCTGTTGTATCCTAGTCGCGAGTGATACGGGGCCTTTACTGCTAGCCACTCCGTCTGAGCTTCCCTGCTCGCCCCTGCGATCCGATCTCCTTTGTTTCTCGACATGAATTTCGTCGCCTGTAGTGGCTCTCGCCTTGCCTTTGACGGCATCGCCGCTCTTGGGCGTATCGGATGGTGTTTCTATTGACGGCCGGGGCGGCAGAAATTGGGAAGAGGACATTTGGTCGGCGGGTTGGCCGTCAGACCGCACCTCTTTCCTGTTTGATATCCTCAGCTTGGGTAGAGACCGCAGCAGCTTGTTTTCGGACAGTGCTCTACGATGCTTCCCAGACGCCGTCTTCTCATTTCTGGGATCTTCCTGTGGTGCTTGGAAGTCGTTCGCGGTACGCAGCCTACCGAGTCTTGCAGCACCATGCAGGCGGCCATAGAGTGTCTTCCCTTTGCCGTCATCGTCGCTGTCACCCGAATCCACCTCCTGCATGGTGCCTAGATCTACTTGCGACTGTCCTCCAGCGCGAGCGATTATGGAGAATATTGACTGGTTCATGGATATGGTGTCGCTGCGCTTCGGCGCAGTCACATCTTCCTGCGCATCGTCGCCGTCCTTGAAGCGCTCTGGGATGTCCAGCGACAAGCCGCGCGTATCCCTTCCGACGTCTTTGCGCTTCTTCGACAGCCTACGACTGCTTCTATCTCTCCCTCTGTCTTGCGAAGCCATGGTGAATGTGGGTGGCGCGTGTAGCGTCAAGGCTGTGGTGGGACGTTTCGTTGTGCTCTGGGGCTCTTCTGGGTTTCTAGGTTACGAGCGGAAGTGCTGCGGCGAGCAACGGGGCTTGGGTGCAGGGGATGCACGAACAAGACTTTACAGGCAGAAGCGGTCACTGCGGTAGGCAGTTAGAGAGTGATGCCGTTACATGGTGAACAACGAGATGACGGACGATGCGCTGACAGCTGGTGCGCTCACAAGACAGTACTCTCGAGTGCTAGCGCCGGGACACTTGCATAAGCACCTGCAGTATGTACGTGGGGTGATAAGACAATAAGACACGTGCCAGCCTGCCTCTCTATCCATGGACCTTTAGGCAGCGGCTCAACAATATCGGAAGGCCGCCTATTGTCCGTCATGTGGTCTGTCTCCAGCACTGTCATATTGTACTTCGCACTGTCCAGGGAAGCTCGTGCGTCATCACTCCGCCTATCGATAACGCTCCGTACCTCACAGGACATCATACTGGCGCAACGCACAGTCTAAGCAGTCGACCTGTCCTCCTGGAGCTGTACATGATTCTTTTAGTAGTATAGCGAATCAAATTTGGGTCATCGTCACTTCAGTACCAGCCAGATGACACTCGAGCTGCTTCAATCATGATTTGATTCGCGCTAATTTACTTATCCATGTATCATTCCAAAGACGCAAATCACTGCGCATACGAACAATCTGATCCAAGAGCTTTCACCCGACATACCAAAGTACTCCAGTTTGCAGCACGTATAGTATCAAACCTTTACTTGGACTTGGCAAGGCCGACAGCGTTGTTGCCGATGTCGTACACAGAGTACCACTTCCTGAGGAATGCATCACCGAGAATAGCAAGAGGTCCTACTGGCTCGGGGAAGTCCATGCCCATGAAGGCTGAGATGCAAGATCCCTGTACCTCAAGAATGTAGTCGAAGGCGCTGATGGTGAAGTTGTGGCCAGTGAGCGTAAAGGTGAGGTCGGGCAGACCGTCACGCTTGTCGCACTCAACAGTGTACTGGCCGTTGAAGCCCTTCTTGGCTCCGATCTCCTTGTTCCTGTGAATAGTCAGTGAAATGTTGACGTTACTTATGACACGAATCAACATACAGAAGCTCGGCAATGGTGGAGGGAAGAGCAATGAGCGATGTGCCGGTGTCCAGAATCACACCGGTGTCATCCATCTCGGCAGTTTCCTTGCCGAAAGTAATGGCATCGAGGTCAACCTCCCAGTAGGCCTTGCGCCTCAAGGGAAGCTTGATCAGCTTGCCGCTGTAGTGGCTCTCGTCAATACCACCAAAGGTGGCCTCAGACTCCTGCTGGGCGTTGGTGTCGCCGAGGTAGAAGGCAAAGACGGGCTCGTCAAGGAGGCCCTGCTCGAGCATGTTGTAGAAAGGTGGGACAATCTTGTTTACACTGATGGTGTCGTAGCCAAGGCCCATGATGCCATCGAACCTGCCGAAGGCGAATGCGAGTCCAGGCTCCGAGGTGGCCTCGGCGAAGTCCTGGTTCTTGACCTTCAAGTCACCGATCTGGAAGACGTCGTTTGACACGAACCCACTCAGCTCGCCGGATCCGTAGCGGATCTCGAACGAGGTGCCGTTCTTCTTGTATGTCGACGACGACGACGAGTCATACTTGGTGTGAAGGTAGCATGCAATCGAGTTGCACTCGGACGATGGCACCCAGAGGTTGGAGCTGCCGGTGTCGAGGACGACCTTGAACGTCTGGGGTGGCGTGCCGAGGGAGATCTCGGAGAAGTCTGGGGCGAGTAAGCAGCTGTCACATGTGGCTAGGGAGCTTCCAAGAACGGCAAAACTTACACTGGGCGTTCAAGAAGTTGCTGACGGGCACCGGGTGGCTGCCGTCGGCGATGTAGGGTGCTTTGAAGACCTGCTCCATGTGCGACTTCGCCTGGATGCCCATGTACTTCTGGCTGAGCGCAGCAGCCTGTTGCTGGATGTCGGCGTGCTTCTGTCGCGCGTGTTAGATTGTCGCTGCCGCGTGATGCATCAGATGCGACAAATGGGACATGGCTTACAAGCTGCTCCGACAAAGGAACCTTCTTCAGCGGCATGCGGTGCATGCCAGCAGTGGCGCCAGCGACCGAGGCCGCGAGTACCATCGCCGTCTTCATGTTAGCGGATGGGTGGGGGAACTTGTGGCGTGGAGAGATGCGGTTAGTAGAGGATGGATGGATGGAGGGATGAGTTGTGATGGGGGTGGATGGGGAGGGTGAATG
>Ga0265780_10000284_pt1 | contig 78647 bp, 81 predicted proteins | sample P1T30metagenome_FD_192432 | JGI IMG/M metagenome (GOLD analysis project Ga0265780, IMG submission 192432) | Plant litter microbial communities from East Loma Ridge, Irvine, California - P1 T30 | ecosystem: Environmental > Terrestrial > Plant litter > Unclassified | place: USA: California...
CTCCAGAAGAGCGGCCTCTTCTCGCTCCAGGGAGACGAGAGTTTCCTCGAGGTGAAAGTGGCCCGACCGGAGACGAGACAGGGAAGAAGAAGAAGAAGAAGGGAGAATGGAGGAAAACTCACCGTCCAGGCGCTTTCAACTGATTGACGAGCTCTTGTTGGAAGCCGGCCGCTGCTGCTCCGACGTGCTGTGAATAGTGGAAGAAAACCAATGTCAGCTCAGCTCGGCTCAGCTCAGCACAGTGAAAACGAAAACCCCAACACGAGAAACTCGCGGTCGAGCTCAGAAAAGGTGACAAAGAAAATCAAAAAATCAAAAAAATCAACAAACTCACAATAGCATCCCAACCCCCACCACCATCCCTCCACCCCCTCCTCCCATCCCCCAACACAAACCTCACCCTCCCACTCCCCAACCACCCCCTCCCAACCTCGCTCTTCCCCAGATTTCTCTCCCCCATCTCCCTCAGAGCCTCAATATGCTCGACCCCAACCACCAACCCACCCTTACCGCCAAAAGCCCCATCAGCAGAACCATCAGAGCCCGCAGAACCATCAGAGCTCGCAGACCCACCCCCCACCACCAACGCAGCAAACACAGCAGTCAAATACCCACTCCCGCTCCCCACATCCAACACCCTCCTCCCCTCCCCCTTCCCCTTCCCCTCACCCGCTTCCTCCACCAAGAAAGGCAGCAGCGCCTCGCACGCCGCGGCGTGCATGTGCGGGGCGGATATGGTGGCGGCGTGGCCTAGGCTTTGCGGCGAGTCTAGGTAAGCGGCCGCCGGGTCGGGGACGAAGTGGGCGCGGTCGGTGGCGAGCATTGCGGCGGCGACGCGCGGGGAGGAGACGAGGGCGTTGCGCTGCAGGGCGGAGACGAGGGTTGCGTTGGAGGTGCCGTGGGAGCGCCAGGCCATGGTTTATTTCTTCGGGGGGGTGGCGGTGTTGTGTGGGTTTTGTTTTGGTTGGATGGGGTTTTTTTTGGGGGGTGTTGGAGAGCCGTTTGGGTGTTTGGTTTCCCTTGCCCTAGGGATTTTCTTCTGTGAAGAAGGAACGGATTATTCCAGACCTAGAGGGAGTATGTATGATTGTAGTGTAGCGTGGCGAGGTGTTTGGCCGTTTGGAGAACGAATATCACTAGCTTGGATATGTATGTCGAGATATGGATGGGTGTTAAGACGGTTGTCGTTGGGTTCAGAATGTGATTGTTCGAAGCTATGCTGTTTGGAAGAGTTCATCCAACCCGGAAAGGATTGGTAGTTTAGTCTGGGTTCAAGTGGTTTGATGCCGCGTGCGAGTGTTTAGTGGCGAGGTTGCACTGCGTTCCTGTTAAGGAACTCGGAGCTTGTGGAGAGAGCTCCATGTGTGATGCGGGACTTGTCGATCTTTCATGATGTCGACGTCAAAGTCCCCACTGCGACTCTGCTCCAGGGTAGGTAACTTCTAAACTACATCCATGTATAAGCAAGTGTCAACCTGACGACCATGCGAAGAAGCTTGTTGCACCCTTCAAGTCACTACTCTCGCACTGAAAGTCAAGAAAGCATTTGGAAAGAATCATGATATTCCGAATAAGGGTATCTACAGAACCACCAAACCAAGGCAACCTCTTCTCTCTCTGTCGGCCCAACCCACGCGAGACTGGAACTGACGTGCGCCTACGAAAAAAAGGTGATAAAAAAGGCGTGAAAGCGAAAAACAGCGGTGAGGTATTACCCTCCACGCCGTCTCTTCGAAGGGAAAGAAAAGGGAAAATCAAAATCCGTCGTAAGTGGGAGTCAAAGAACACGTCCTTAGAGAAACGCCTTTTTTCCCCATGCATCCATCCATCCTTGTAGTCCAACAAGAAAAGCAATCAGACTACGGCTCCTTCAAACCTGAGGCGATGCAAAAAGCTGTATATTGTCGTAGAAAAGGAAGAAATCTACGAAGAAGGGCAGTCGCCGTAGATGCCCCAGTACTGCTCGACACCGTAGGTGGCGGCGGAGTTCTGCTTCCAGTAGTCGTTGAAGGCGGTGAAGAGGATGAGGTTGCTGGTGAAGTGGTCCTTGAGGTCCTTGACGGCGGCCTGCTGGTTCTCGGAGCTGGGGATGGCGACACCGTTGGTGCTGCCAGAAGAGGGCCAGCCGGCCTCGGTGATGACCACCTTACGGTCAGGGTTGCCGCAAGCCTCGGAGACGCGCTGGGCCTGCTCGAGGACCCACTTGCCGGACTTCTCGGCAGTGACGCCACCGTCGAAGAAGGCGTGGCAGTTGGTGGCGGTGTAGTCGCCGACGGTGCAGAGCTCGGGGTTGTCGATGACGGCGATGAAGGTGTCGACGGTGACAACGCTGCCAGAGTACTCGCTGGGGAGGCTGGACTTGGCGGTGTTGACGGCGGACCTGATGTCGGAGATGCTGTACTGGCCATTGTTAATGCCCTCGTTGCCGACGGAGACGGTGTCGATGATGCTCCAGTCACCGCCGGCGTTCTCCTCGACAGCGGACTTCAGCTTCTCGATCTGGGCCTCGACGCCGGTGATCTCGAAGAGACCGGCAAAGACCTTCATGTCCTTGGACTTGGCGGCCTTGATGATGGGACCAGCCTGGTCGCAGTCGACGCCGTACATGCGGATCATGTTGTAGCCATCAAGAGTGGCGAGGTCCTTGGCGATCTGGTCGCCGGTCTTGCAAGACTGGTCGGAGTTGTACGGGGAGTAGGTGATGCCGTAAGAGGAGCCCTCGCTGCTGGGGGAAGAGGAAGGCGACGCGGCCGGGGCGGAGGAGGCCGGGGCAGAGTAAGCCGGAGCAGAGTAGGCGGGAGCAGAGTACTCCTGGGCCTTGCTGGAAGACGCAGCCGGGGCGACGTAGGCGGGAGGCGGGGCAGAGTAGGCGGGAGCAGCAGGAGCCTCATACTGGGGAGCGGGAGCGTCGTACTTGGGAGCCTGCTCCTGAGCGGCCGGGGTGGCGGCGGGGGCGTTGACCTTGTTGCCGTTCTGGTCGACGTAGACCATCTCCGGGGCGGCGGTCACGTAGGTGACATCGGTGACGGTGGCGTACTCGACAGCCTGCTTCTTCTGGTGACGGTGCTTGTGGGCGCCGTGCTGGGGCTGCGCGACGGCGACGGCCGACAGAGCGGCGAGGGTGAGGAGTCCGGCCTTCATGTTGATTGATTGTTTGTTGGATACTGCCGACCAGCGGAGTTAGGATGTGTTTTTGATAGTGTGGTTGGAGCCCGCGAATGACGTTTTATTGCGATTGCGACCAGGAAGAGATCTCGTTTGTTCAAGAATAACGTGGAACGATTCTCGTCGCAAAAAGAACACGCAGTAAACAGGATGTAGTATGACTTACACTTTGAGGCAAAGTTATTGCGGGCCGAAGATTGGAATGCTGGGGAGCGTTCTGTGGAATGTCGGGGTAGATTTTTTGAAAGAACGTGGGTGCACAAAGGCAGCGGATAGCGAGTGTGTTGGAGGTGAGGGCTGAGCGTGAGAATGAAAGAGATAGAAAGGCGGGAAGAAGAAGGCTTCTGATATTGATTGAATTGTCGCGCAGGGGTTAGTTGCTAGTGTTCAAGCGTGGCAACGAGTAGCCTTTGGCCGTCAAGTGGGGCCGGAAGTGAAGCGAGATTGCTCTCGACTAATTCGGCCACGCTAGCCCGTAGTCAGGAACAACCTTCTCCAGCAAAACGTCCAATTTCATGGCCATCCCCTGATCCGAGTTGATGCATTGTGGAAGCTTTGATGTGAATGAACATGTATATCCACATGTTATAGGCATGTGGATATACATATCATGAGGTTGTGGCTTACATGATCCCCGTGATATCACTCCAACACGTGCTCCGAATGCTATATACATACCTAGAAGTATACATATACATATACCACCACCCGCGGACTCCACAACATAAAGCCTCTCCAGCTCTCAACACGCGGTCCAGACTTCCTCGGCGCCCCGGTGATCTTGTCTTCCAGCCTCAACATCCCGATCACCTTAGTCAGGAGATTCTTGGGAGATGAGAGACAACCTAACAAGCAAAGCCCATCCGAGCGCTCGTAACATGGAATTGCCGACCTTTCTTTTTAGATGACCTCCTACCTAACTCTTGTCTAGCACCCAACAACCCATGCGACACAACTCGTATCACAGACGACCATGCGGCGTGCCCATGTCTCTTCCTGACGGTGTAATAATAACAATAACAACCATCATCAGCTGAGCTGGAGAGGCGCCGACCTCTTTGCACTGCTGCTGACGGCCGTTGACGTTTATTGCGCCCGTTTTTCCCGACGTACTACTGATACAGATCTGTTGCCGCGCGCTACCGATCATCAGTCTGTGAAAGTCGCACCCGAACTCCCGCCTTTTTGCTTGCACGCCTTCCAGGTCTCACTGTGAAGCAGCTTGGATCGTTATGGAACGCGCATCAATTGTCTGGTCTCTACAGCGCGTGCTGAGGCAAGACACAGCCCTGTGACTCGAGAGCCGACCAGTGGATTTGTCTCTTTTGCCGATACACGTGCTGTAGCCTGATGTTCCGTGCGTTTTGTCTGGACGCGGAGGGCTGTGGCGCTTGTTGTTCAGCGTGGTTGCGTGGGTCGCGACTGCCGATCTCTGTTTGTTAGAACTTACCGCCCTCTCTGACCTCTCACGACCATTTTGGCAGCCTTGCATTCACGAGCGGTCGCCTTATGCATGCGGTCGAGAAGAAACGTCGCTCGCGAAAGTCTGCATTAATCATGCAGTAGCAGCAACGGTCGATTTCCTACCACTCGGTGCCTGAAGGCGCTCTGAATGAGTGTCAATTCCAGGCTGCTGTCATGAGGTAAGAAAAAGAGTACCTAGGTACCTAGGTAGCAATGCCATCATGACACTGAAACAGAATAACAACATCGAGACAAGCAACATCTCTCGAATAGGTTACATGTATGATACTGCACATCACAAAGAACTTCTCACACTGCAGATCCGTAAGATATTGATCCATCATTAACTTCATCGTAGCTAGGTATGATATACCCCGCAACGAATAGGTAGGACACGACCTACGAGCTCATAGCACTATCGCTCTTCCTAGCCTGCTCGATCTCATCGCCCTTGATCTCGCGCAACGTGCCAGTGACAGCAACGCCGCCGGTCAAGTTCGCGCCCGTAATCTCCTTCATGAACCCGAGGGCGCCGACGTCGTGCTTCCAGTAAGAAATGTCTGGTATCGATCAAATCAGTCAGTCGGTCATCAATCGAACAATTTCTATAAGGGAGAGATGTAGAGGGAAGGAGAAAAAGTAGAAAAACTCACACTTCGCCCTAATCTCAATCAACTTCATCCTGGGGTCCTCGGGCCCGCCAGTGTGCACGCCGTCGCCCAAGTCGCCGAACCAAGCCTTGGTGCCCTTGGACCAGATTTCCTTGATGCGCGGGTCCGCGTTGTCGCTCGTGACGCACTCGCCCGTCACCGATACCCAGTCTTGGTTGCTGGAATTTTGGAAGGTGATGGCGGCTTCGGGCGGGCCTTGCTCGAGGTCCTTGAACTTCTGGCTGTGCGCGTTGGCGAGGAAGAGGAAGTCGGGTCCTGTGCGTTTGGCGACGGCCATGGAGCGGCCGACGGGCTGTGGAGGTGTTAGTGGATGGTGGGTGGATTGTTTCAGAGGCGACGATGATGGTTCATGGCGATGGAGGGGTTTGGGAGGATGTTTGGAATGTATGTTGGATGGGTGGACTTTTGCTTGATGGTGGTGGTGGAAAACTTACGCCTACACCCGGACGGTAAGTGCCCAGGATACCGATCTTGAGCCCGTCGACAATCGCGTAGAGGTCCTTGGTCTTGGTCTCAAGCGAGGCCTCGGTGTCGAGCTGCTTGGAGACCGAAGGGTCGGTCTGGGAGTTGACCTCCGACTGCTTGAGTTGCTCGGGCATGTTGAGTTTAGGAGCCGCTGTGAATGATCGGACGGTAGTAGTAGTAGTAGTAGTGAAAGCAGGAGTGACGCAAGTCGGTCTGGTGCAAGTTGCGATTGAGATGCGGGAGGCGAGAGATGAGAGAGTACGTCTGGTAGAGAGCATTGCTTTTCGAAACTCGCAAGGAAAGAAACAAACGAATGGACGTTCTTTTTGTACTTTCGAGCTGTCTACCTACCTTAGGTCTCCCCTCGAATTGCCAATGCTTGCGTTGCAGATGGTCCACCATAAGTGGTGCGCGGAGTGTTTGTGAACCCGATCCGAGCAGGAAAGCAGCTCTCATGGTGACGCGATTGTCAAGTCATGATGTAAGAATGCTGCAGGCCAGAACTCCTTCGCAATTCACAAAGCGCCTCATGGGCGGGAGAATTATTGGACCCCTTCCAGCCTGCCCGGTCCGTGAATGCGACGAATGCGATGGGAATCGATGAGATCTGAGATCGGAATCTTTGTCGGTCGAGGCGTGTTTGCCGTGTTGTGTCGGAAGACAGGTTTGGGAACTCCGAACGGTTCAGCATGTCCACTTTATGTGGCTCATCGTTGCATGTTGAATGCCGACTGGGTAGTGGGTACTGAATTGACATGTATTATCGCTATATGGTATTTCGTCGCGGCATGTGAGCAGGAAGTAGTAGCGTGGCGACGTGGGAGTCTAATCAGCTCTTGTTATTCATCCGAGGCAGGTCTGAGCAGGGACGCTGCAATGCAGAGAATATATGTGATAAATTTGCACGAAACAATTGTCGGCGCGGTTGGGTTAATCAGCATTCACCTTGCCTTTTACCAGATGAATCCTTGGCCCACCGCACTACGCCGCATTCTCAATCTTTGGAAACCCACGAGTTCGACTCCGGTCGGAATCTTTTGCTTTTTGAGCAGAAAGTCAAGTAAGATGTGGTCAATCGATTGTTTTGCACGATACAACGCCATTTATTGTGCGCGCCATGTAATTGACTCTGTAATTGATTCTGGATGGTAGGAAAGCAGTTTGTAGTTTTTTTTATTTTACGATGGTACAAAACCTACATGTACGTAACCTTGCCCTTTTGTGCTTCAACACGTTATTTTGTACCTAGGGGGCGCGGGCTTTTGAGAGAGTCGTCCACCGACTCTATTCAAAACACGAATGAATGAATGCCTTCAAGCATCCCCAAACAACCCGCCCACATCCTCCAACCCAACCTCTGCCCCATCCGTAACGCCGTTCCTCGCCTGCTCAACCTCCATATACTGCGCCTGCACGCCACTCTTCGTGGTCTTCTTCTGCACCGCCTCGCGCTCGATCTTGCCCGCCTCGTAGATACTAACCCCCCGAACCCCCTTCAGCATCTCCAGCACAAGCGCGCGCTGCCCTCTGGCACTACTCGCGTCCACGATCTTCCTCACATCGCGATCAACCCTGCCCTCGTCCATGTCGGGCAGAGACAGCAGGATATCCCTTGGAGTGGCCGTCAGCGGGCAATAGAGGCTCAGGATCTGCGCGATGAGGGACGCCAGGTCGCGCTGCATGTCCGCGAAGTAGGGTTCGTTGAGCGAGGTGATGCAGGCCTTGAGAACGTCCGAGGCGATGAACTCGCGGACCTGCGGGTCGGCGGAGGTGAATTGGGGCACGAGCGAGGCGAACAGTTTGCAGACTGTGGTGCAGCAGCGGGAGTCTTGCATTCGCAGGGCATGGGTGCAGAAGAGGATCAAGGGTTCGAGGACGGAGGGGTCGGAGAGCACGAGGTCGTGGAGGGTTGGTTTGAGGGCGGAGTTTGGGGGAGTGGTGGTGTTGTGGCCGTTTGATTGCTGGCGGGGTGGGGGTCTTTCGTGCTCGAAGAGGAAGGCGACGAAGGAGACGGTCGAGTAGGTTAGTTGGCGCAGGACACTCTCTTTGCGCATCTCTTCGGAGAGGTTGTCGTCTTCGGCCGTTTGCTGCGAGACTTGGGAGATGGTGGCCCATTCGCGGCTGATTTTTAGGTCGAGTTTGACGAAGAGGCGGGTTAGGACGGGAGGTAGGAAGGAGGCGCGGTAATGAGGTGGGCAGCGCTGGACTAGACCTGTGGTCAGGTTGATGAGGGCGTTGAGATGGTTGGTTGCAAGGTGTTCGGCATCGTCGAAGAGCGCCTGAGCCAGGGGTTCGGCCAGGTCTGTCAAACCGTAGAACTGCTCTTCAAATCTTGTGCTGAGATACAAGATGTGGTAGCCTTGTTCGCGGACATTCCTCACTGTGCCTCGCACGTTGGATGCAAACCCTTCGTACGAATTCTTGCTGCCGCTGATCCGCTTGTAGAATTCGTCTCTCGATTCATTTGAGATGCCAGACTGCCAGAAACGATCCTGCATCGTCCGTTTGATGACCGCTTGCAAGTCTTCAGGTAAGTGGGCCCAGTTGGCCATGTTATTGAAAGCCTGCGAGTGTCGGATCATTTGCAGGAGTGAGGGCAAGATGGCGGGAATGACAGGTCCCCACAGTGCGCAAGCGGTGTCATGCTCGTCGCTACCTTCTTTGAGCTTCTCAGTCGTAGCAGCAAGCAGCGACTTTGTCATCCGAAGAGGCAATTGATCAAGCCGGCTCTTAATCTCGGTTTGTCTGGCTTGGCCTGCTTCATCGAGCTGCTGTGAAGCCCAGTCTTGGACCTCAGCGAAGCGGTACTGCTTGTAGAATTGTTCGAGACCTCCCAGAGCCAAAGTATCGCAGAAGCCGTGGAAGCTGCTCACAGAAGCTGCTAGAGATGAATCTTGCCACGACTCGTAAACGGGACTGACCATCTGTTGCAGTCTTGCTTGGCGGGCTTCTGCATCCACGCCGGTGGCGCGGTGCACTATCATGAAGAGGAACGATCTGTAACCCCAGACAGTCCTTTGGTCGGCCGCGTGCTTCTCGACGAGTACGTTCACTCTGCCCTCCAATTCTTGGAAGACTTCGAGCAGTTCGTTTGCGAAAGTCAGGGCTACCTTCTGCAACTCAATAACTCGCAGCGCCTCAAAGTTCTTGACTGCGTCTGAGAAAGTCGTGTGCGAAGGGTCATCATACAACCTCATTGTAAGCATGTGCTGCACAACTTGCAGGACAAATTCGGATCCTGGCTTTACGGTGCGCAAGATCGTCGACAAGAGTGTGAGGATCTGCGAAGCCACTTCGGGGTCGTCAACGTGCGTGTTGATGATGGCATAGCACCATTGTTGCTGCATCTCGTGCGCCGTGGCGCGATCCGCGTCCGCGCGGGCTCGCAGGGGATCGTCATGTGAGATTGCAGAGGTGTCAGCCTCCCATCTAGAGAAACCTTTGATCACGCTCACAACAACGCTGAACTGTGCGTCGAATTGCAACAGCGGTAGTGATGACTTGGAAAATGTTGCTGGGTCAAAACCACGGCCTCCGGTGTAGGGTCCCTCGTTAAGCAAGGTTTTGGTCTGCGTCAGAACGTGCTCGAGCGCTTCGAGCGGTCGTTGGCGCGAGATGGTCTCAATAACGTTGATGCAGTATCGGCGGTAGTTGCCTAAGAACGCGTGACGCTCGGGCATCGTATCAAAGTCTTCATAAAGGAATTGTAAAATCGGGTCCTCGAGGTCTTCAGGCAAAGCTTCGTAGTTGAGGAGACGAGCGCTACATGTTTGCAGGAGGACACCGAGAGCCTGCATGACAAGATCGATGATGGCTGTGTCCTGAACCGCCAGCAGTTTAGTCCAGCTGTGCAGCACGGGGATAGAGACTATCAAACTCTCGCTTTGCAAGACACCTGTGAGGAGGTTGAAAAGTAGGTTGACATCGAGCCCGTTGTGCGCTAATTGTGGATGGCCGGCCACGGCATCCGCCATGATCGACAACACCTCGCTCATCTTCTTCTGCAGAGTGTACATCTCGTCGTCGTCTCTGAGTTCTGGTCCTGTCCGGGCGTACGCCTGCTGGAACATGGCTATCCGGTCGGGCTGAAGGGATTGATTTATGAGGGTGAGCCATTGTTCGTGGAAATGGGCATTGTATGGCCGACTGAGCAGCGCATACATGACCTCTACCGCAGCAGTCTGCAACAAAGTGTCGGAAGTGTGGAATGGCAGGTAGAGACAGTCGATGCAGTTGATCTCAAGAACGGCCTTCAGGCTCACCCAAGCCATCGTAGGCCTCAGCGCGTTCAGCGCCTTGCCAGCGGCTCCCTCCATGTTCTTCACCATGGCAGGGTCACCACCCATCCTGATGTTCTTCACGCACTGTCCGAAGAATTCGCATATCCTCGCAAGCCATCCTTCACTGCCCGCTCTCACTTCCGCACTCTTGCCTCTCGAAGTGAGGTGTTCCTCGTATAGCGCTTGAGGGATGATGATTTCGTTCAAAGCACTTCCGAGCACCTCCAATCTCAGTCCAGCGCTTGCGTCTTCCCGGTTGCAGATATCCTCTGACAGCATCTCAAGAACGTATAGCACAAAGACCTTGTTGGCGAACCCTTTTTCTTCCACGCTCTTTTCCCAAAGAGTCACCAGCAGCTTGTCCATATCCATCCACTCCTCACCCCAGCACCGCTTTGCGACTTCCACCCAGAGTTGAGCAATCTTGTTGCGGATATATAACTCATCTTGCTGTCTGATGCTCCCAGCCAGACACTTGACCCAAAATCGCAGCTGCTCGGCCTGCTTGGAGCTGTATTTTGTCCAGCGGTACTTCACCGCATACTCCAGCAATTGCAGTCCATAGTACCTGACGGCGGTGTTCTGATTGTAGTCCTCGGCGAGAGTGAAGCCGTACTGCGGCGCATCGTGCTCAGTCTTGACTTGCTCGAGAAATTGTAGGGCTTGTTGGCGGATATCGTTGGAGACGCGAGGGTCGAGAGTGGCAGACAAGGCTTGCGAGATCTCGCCGAGGTGTGATGCTGAGGCAGGGCTTTCGCCGTAGCCGTCGTATGTGCCGTCTAAGCCGCCGTTCATATCGTCGCCTGCTCGGTGAGAGCGAGTCGGTGTGGGCTTCAGAGTGACATGGAGGGTTAGTGGAGAGAAAGGGTTTATCGCGGCCGTTGAAGAACTGGGGAAAAGGCGTGGTTGTGGATTTTTGGGATGGCTCGATGGGTAACTTTGTGTGGTATTTATGTTGAGGTGTGTGTTTGCTCGATCTTTTAGAATGCTATCATATGTCCGATGTGCACGGGACTTGATGTTGTCGTCAAGATGTGCATGTGAAGAAGTGTTTCGACAGCGGATCAAGCCATGTTCTACATGTATCTAGACAAGTTGGTCGACAACGCGAGCACTCTCGGTCTCGGTCGCCACTGTGGCTTTCGCACGCGAGATGCACGTTAGCGCGTCGATGACATCGACCTTCATTTAACAACAATTCCATGCCATCACAAAGGAGCAAGGGTGGAGGAGAGGGATGTGATCTTCACATCTACGTAAACACATGAAACCTGCTCATGCCACAGCAACGACCTCATAGCTCACACGAAACCCAAGTATCCCTTTTCTTTTCTTCCCTCACACCATCTATACCACCATCTCATATCCTACTCCGCAGAGGGAACATCACAATCATGCCAAAAGCTACCCGCGCCAAAGCATCTTCCTCTCGCAAAGATCCCCTCTCCAAGCCTTCCAAGCAAGATGAAACCACTCTCAAATCTACATCCAAGCCCCGGCCCAACGAAGAGGATTCTGACTGTGACAACTCCAAACCCGCTGCCAAAGGGGCGTCCAGAAAAGACACAGGCAGAGACTCCCACCTCTACACCGACGACAACCCCTCCACAACCCTCCACGGCACCGGCTTCAAAGACGCAGCGACCGCCAACAACACCCTCCAACTAATCTCAAAACGCTCCCTCACCTACCAATTCCAGACCGTAAACACCCTCTTTCACCGCGCCCGCAACCACCCTTCAGTCAAGAAAGCAAAGGCCCCCGACCAAGCCCCAGCCGGAATCAACGAAGCACTGGCAATCTTCAAAACCTGGCTGGACAAAACCTATCCCGCCTCGAAAGCCGCGTTGCGGGCAGCGGGCTTCAAACCTCTCCTGAGCAAAACTCTCGTCGCGAAGCATCTGGAGAAGATCAACGCGGCCAAAGACGATGGCGCGGTTGATTGCGAGGCCGCGGATTTCGCTTCTCTGTACGTCTCCCTGGCGAAGAACCGGCGGTTGGGGAATGTTCTCTTGGACGATGGCAAACCGGGCGAAGCGGATTGGGAGGTTAGACGTTATGAGGCTCTGGATAGACTCGTGCCTGAAGGTGACGAGGATGGGAAAATTTGGACGGAGGATAGGCTTTGGGATGGGAAGGGTGGGTTGAGTGCGGAGCATTTGAACCTGGTGGCGTGGGGATGGAGTCCGATTGGGGAAAGGTCGTTGGGGAACAAGGGGTTGTGATGTTATTATGCCGAAATCCTGTTGACTGTCTTTTAGGCGGGATCATAAGCTATAGTCCTCTGCAGGTACGTGAAGCTAGTTCTACCACGTCCAGAGCTTCGGGCCCATCCACGCTGACATGACAAAGACGAATTCAATCGCGCACAGGAAAAAATTACAGGTCTCGAGCGATCCCATCAAAGTCATACGCATTACAAGTTGTGTCCGTCCAGAGCTTCTCAACCCAAAACGGCCGGTCCAATAGTTTTCGCCTTCACAACTACTACTCCCTGGGAAACTTGACATACCCCTGCCCAGCAACAAAAGTCGCATGCCACGGCACCTCCTTCGCATTCCCAATCAACTCAGCCACAAACTCCCCATGCGCCGGCCCATCAATCGCCTGCCCCTTCGAAGAACCATCCGCCTTCCTCTCATCAACATAAAAGAACCCATACCCCTTCGCCCTCCCATAAGCGCCCGCCGCCAGCTCAACAATCTGCGCAGAAGCGACTTTGCCCACCCCCAGCGTCAGCAAAGCCGGCATCGGCCCGGTGTTGAGGATGTTGCCTGTGTACAGGAAAGCCTTCTTGCCGGTTGTGGGGAGGCTGTCGAAGCTCGAGAGGGACTCTTTGATCGCGGCGTACAAGCTGGTGGTGTTGATCGCAAGGTCTGTGGCGAAATCTTCGAGATGCGGGGCGAGCGGGTCGGTGGAGGGGGTGAAGTGGGCGGCTGCGGCTGTGAAAACACGATCGGTCGTTTGTCAGTGGAAGGGGTTTCGGACCAAGAGCAAGTTTGGTTTTTTTGGATAGACGGTTCTCACCGTTGTAGAACACGACACTTGGTTCGCCCCATTGCTTGCGAAGGGAAGCGAATGCAGGGCCTACGGCTTCTGGTTTGGAGAGGTCGAGTGCGAGGTGGAGGGTTTCGTTCGTGCTGTCTTCGGGTTTGAGGGAGCGGGCTGCGAGTGCTATGCGGTAGCCTTTGGATTGGAGGATTTTGGCGGTGCTGAGGCCGATGTTCTTACCGGCGCCGATGATGAAGGCGATTGGTTTGGTCATTGTTGATGGATTGAGGGGATAGAATTTGAGAGGAATTGATTGCCGGGTCGGTGGTTTGATTCTTGAAGATTGTAGTGTCGATATGGATGGTTCTTTTGACTTGTTATATACCAATCGCAGTCGTTCAAGTACACAGCCCTTCGACTTACTTTCCTAGATGGCCTCGCGTGATAACATTAGTAGCTTAGTATTCGGATGTAAGCATATGCGGATAGTTGCCGCCATTATGTAAGTATATCGACTCACGTGAAATACTGTAGATTCCGGTGCTGATGCAACACCGGAGTTTGTTATCCATGTTTAAGCCGGGGAAGCGAAAGCTGACAAAGACGCCTTTCGCCAGAGCACAGTACACGTACATGCAGTACGACTAGAATGTCAAAAGTGGGCAGTCATGAAATCAAGATCGTGTAGTGACGGTTCCTTTCTACTAGATCACATGCTCAATTGTTGAGAAAGATTCTGCGGTTTCTGCTTAGGAATCTCTGTACGACACCAACTCGTGATACTTGATGAGATTGGATACATATCAAGCGCTTGGATTGAATTTCGACTTCGAGCATCGCCCGTCAAGAGAGTAGCACGTCAATGAATCAGAGCACATGACCCTTTCATTTCATCCTCACCTTCTCAATCTTTAGTGTTCACCCGAATGCTGACGTTGTTGATCTTCTCAATCAACGTCTTGATGAAACCACCCTCCTTATCATCATCAATCTCCATGTCCGTGTATCCGTGCTCGGCGATTTCCCGTGGTAGGATTGCCAGCGCACGCCCTGTTCGCAAGAACGTCAGCGTTATCGAAGTTGACCGAGCCTCAATCGTGCCCACGACTTACCGTTGATGTGAGGGTCACTAGCGATGTGCATGACAGCGGCCGCAGCGTCTTCGACTTGGGCAAACGGGACGTTTCCCGCGTGAAGCTTTTCCACCACTGCTTTGGACAGAATGCGGGTTTCAATGAAGCTGTGCAAATGTTGAACGTCAGTATTTTTCCATTGCTGAGTTTGAATCGTCATGGACACAGAAAACAACAGCATCGACTCACGAAGGCGCGATCATGTTGACCCTCGACTTCTGCGCCGGCAAAACTTGACGCACACTCCTCATCATGCCCCTGATCCCAAACTTCGCGGCAGCGTACTGCGGAGCACCATTGTGATCGAGGTAAGCCGCGAGGCTCGAGGTATACATGAGACATCCCTGGCGGCGGGGGACGTCCGATGCCCTGGAGAAGTAGTGCAGAGCCAGTTTGGTGGTGTACATGCACCCGATCAGGTTGACGTTGACAATGCTGAGGTCCGGCTCGACGGGCTCGCCCGTGGCCGGATCAGACTGGTCGTTGAAGATCGAGTCCGAGCCCGAGATGCCGGCATTCGCTAGCACGATGTCCACGCTTTGAGAGGGTGATTTATTGAGTGCGACTTTGAACAGTGCCGCTTGATCCTGCCAGTTGCGAGTATCGCACTTCACGAAGGCGACTTTGTCTTTGCCTAGCTCTGATACCAAGGCGTGGGAACGTTCTTCTGCAATGTCTCCAAAGGTCACGTAGGCGCCAGCTGCGACGAAGGATCGCATGCACGCCTCGCCGATACCGCTGGCAGCGCCTGTGATCACGACACTCTTGCCTTCGAGGGTCTTCACGTCGTAGCTGGCAGCTGGATTGACGGCGTGGTCGTGGTCGAAGATCGTGGCAGCCATGGTCCGTTGAACACCTGTTTTCCGAGATTGAGATGGATTGTTGGCAGATAGATTGCTCGTAAGATGGGAATCCGGGCTTACTTAAAGCGTCCCAGAAGAGCTGCTGATTACGAGCTTACCGAGGGGCAACACCCTCTACTGCATGTAACAGGAGCATGGTCTTGAACGTTAACGGGATTCGTGTGCCGGAAGAACTGAGCCAGCGATACCCTAATGCCCTGCGAAAAACCTGTTTGAGGTATTCGATAGTGCTGAGAGGTCCTTCTACACATTTATGCTGTCGTACTCGTGCGGCTGATCGGTTGACTCCTTTAGGCTTTCCTGCGAGAATAAGCCTACAGCAAGATGTCTTCACAGTGAGTGGTACAACCATCAAATTGTCTTAACAAGCTTCCGCGTGAGGCGGAGGGCTCGTTGACGCCGATGGACCATTGGCAACAAGACGCGTTAGATGGGTAGAGAACTAGTCAAAGATCGAAGTATAAACGCTCAGCTTCACTCCACTCGCCCTCCGTTGGTCGTAGGGTTAGGGTTGGTGCTATCGAACAACGATGAATGCCAGAACATTACCTTGCGTGCACTTTGTAGTCACGAAATTGAAATTACTCTATAATCATAGAAGTAATCTAAGTCAGTTGACATAGAATCGATGTTCGTAACAACGTTTCATTGACCTTCGTTGTTGGAAAGAGCCATGGCGGCTGCCCTCGGTGGATTGGACAATGTGCCGGGTACTTGCAACAGTAACCTCGAAACCGTGCCAGAAAATGGCGCAAGTCAAATGAACACGATATCTGTTCAGTGAGACCGGCAGGTTTTAAGGAACGCTCCTCAGCAGAGCAGACTCCCTTCCGGCACTTCATAAATTTGATGGCTACTTGCTACTGTTTTCGCTTCGGGGGATCCGGGAATAGGGGGTCTCTGTTGCTATCGTTCAGACCACCGTTAGTCAAGTGATCGCTTCGGGGGTCCTTTATCACAGAGTCCGGTTTAACTTCATGCGTAGAGTCAGAAGCCGAAGCAGCTTCCATGCTACTGGCGACTTCAGCTTCACGGGTGCCTCGGATGACACAAGGTGCTATCGGCTGCTTCCAGTCGTCACGTCGCTCTGGGATGATAAAGATGTCCAGCCAGCGGGGCATCACGAATCCAAGAATACACCAGATCAGTAGGAAATGCCCGATGATGAATCCCATGACGTGCAGCGGGTCGTTGCTGAGCCCCTCAAAGGTGGGATAGGCGAGACTCAGGATGATAGCGAGGACTGGCCCTGAGAAGTAGCGAAGTAGCGGAGCCCAGATGGCGGGTAGAGACCAGTTTGAGCCACCACCTATGACGGCGTTCAGGTCGTGGCGAAGTTGGTTGCCCTGTTCTAGTTGTTAGCAAATACCGTTCCGTGCTCATTGATGAATTCTGCGAGCTCACCGAGTAGAACGCGAGGTAATAGATGGTAGACTGCACCCTGCCGTTCTTGAACAGTCGAGCGCTGGGCCGTACATCAGGAGTCCTCGCAATGAAGATGGACGCGACTGTGCCAACCACAAACACGCCAAAGCCAACACCAGCACCGGCGGGTATACTGACGCTGTGGCCAACGATTAAGCTGAGAAGTTGGGCGCCGAAGAAGGATGCGTTGTAGGTAGCAAAAGCTGGCAGCCCAACTTGGCTAGTGACATCCTCGAAACGGTAGATGGTTGTGGCGCCGACGCACTCAGCCCAGACGGCAAACACGAGACCGACATTGTTAACCCACTGGTCGATGCCTTCCAAATAGAAATATCCGAAGCGTGTGCAATTCGGTAGTGACAGAAGGAAGACGGCGAAGACGAGAGCAGTACAGACCCAAGCGCGGGACCAGCGCCGGCGTATGGAGATCGCAGAATCCATGATCAGTGTCATGACTGCGTCAAGCATGACAAAGGTCGAGCTGACACCCACGACAGCGAGAGTCAGAAAGAAGAGGGCAGACCAGAAGTTTGCTCCCGGCATCTGAGCAAATGCTTCGGGATAAGTCATGAACCCCAAGCCGTAGCTTCCTAAGGGATTCTCTGGATCGGGTTTGAGATCCATGAAGCCTACAATTCCGAACGCGGCGAAGGCGAGGCTGGCTTCGAGGAACGCGTTCGTACACGCGAGAAGCACAGCGTCTTGAGCGGCGTTGGAGTGTTGGTGGTTGTAGGAGGCATACGCTGTGTAGAAGCCAAATCCAACACCAGTGGAATAGAACACTTGGCCAACAGCATCCTGCCAGATCTTGGTCTGCGAGAGGGCTTCGCTTCTCCAAGTCGCGAAGTACATTTTTATACCACGACCCGCGTTGGGAAGCGATGCACCACGTCCGATCAGGATGACCATGACGATGAGGGGTAGGCCCATGGTGAAGTAGACAACACGACCTGTCCAACCAGTGCCTTTGAACATGCAAAGCCAAACGAGGAAGAACAGGAATGCATTCCAACCGACGAGACGCCCGTCCAGAGCAGTTCCGGGATAGTCAACCCAGCTTCCAGATTCGTCACGGTCCACAGCGTTGACCACCTCATACATGAAGTAGTTCGGTGTGTCGCCGGCGTAAGGTCCTGACGCGTCGCTCGACCAGGGAAGCGGGCTCTCGAAGGACTTTTGGAAAAAGACCATTCCCCAGGCGATGATGGGGATGAAGTAGATGCTAACTACGAGGCCTACGTAGTTCAACGCGAATCCAGTGCCTCTCATTCGCCGACTGATCTTGTTGAAGGCCGTTACAGTGCCTCCCCGGTAAGCGGTACCAGCAGCAAGTTCGAGAGCCAGAGCAGGGATTGCTATCAAGGAGAGTGCCAGAAGGTAAGGGATGAACCACTGTAGCCCGTTGTTGTTGAAGACTGTGGAAGGGTATCGCAAGAAGTTGCCCATGCCAATGACACCACTCAAGGAAGCAAGTATGAAGGCCGTTCGTGACGGCCACTGGTCACGGCCATCAGCATCCTTCGCTGGCGGCGGTGCAATTTTGGCGATGATTTTCTTGAAAGTGTCCATGATGAGAGTGCGGACGGTGTGACTTGGATGTCAGTGCAGTTGGTGCAGCAAACTGGCAAGAGTGGTCAAGACAAGAACATGAATGGGAACAATGATAGAAGAGAAGAGTACCCACATGCTTGGAACGACTGCTGATGTATGCAGCCCAGTCTCTGTGCCGAGCACCCACTCATTGTACTCTTGCATCTTGGAAGTTGAAGCCCAGACTTGGTGTTATTGATGGACTTGGCTCCTCGTGAAGATGGCGGCATATGTTTGCAAGCAACAGCTGCTTCAGAGTCCAGTCTGCACATGAGCAACCATTGAGATTGCTGTTGACTTGCAGTATAGAACTGACCATAGCATCAGGGAAAAAGCCACTCGCAGAGAAAGAGCCAGCATGGCGTGACTCGTTTCACCTCCATTTGAAGATTGGAAGTGCGTCTTGACCAAGGTACAGGTCTACATGAGCTGCGACTTCGCAGGATCTAGCGGCTTGGTTTCACACAGAGCATGATCGCCATGAGATCGAGGCAGCACTCATGAGTTGAGTCCATGAAATGTCCTTACATTGGAGATACCCGCCAAGCCACTACTTACGTCAATATATCAGCAATGCTTGCATGCCAAGGTCTCAGCCTTGTTGCAGAGCTCGTTCACAGTTCACCGCGGAGGAGTGGCAGAGACGATGGCACGTAATGGGTGCAAGATGTGCGACGAGTAACGAGAAAGGGCGGTGGAAAAAGTCTTTTGTTTTGCTGAGTTGCGTCTTGGAGTCGCATGGGTCTTGACAGGCAATGTTTTGTGTGGTATCGTGAAAACCAAAGAGTCTCCAGTCTCTTGAAAAAGATCGAATGGTAGTATAACGCAGGTGAGCGAGCCAGAATGAACACGCCATCCATAGGTACAGTGTGTCTTGTCCTCATGTTCATACCTAATTCTTTTGAGATTTCCTGTTTGGTATGCAGTGATGTGAAGTAACGCGGCTTCATAATGGGAAAAACAGCTTACGACTTGTCTCGGAGGCTCGCACATACGTTTGGGGGCGGGTCAAAATTGTGACATTGGATGTTGTGGTATACATGTAGAGTTGTAGATGTTGCTCCCTCAAGGTTCGTGGTGGAAGTAGCGAACGTCCGTGCGTGCTGCAGCTTCCACCTGAGTGATGTCATGTATTGATGCATTCATTCATCAACGATGAAAGAGGAAGCACCTTGCACGAGTTCATCTACCTTGAGCAATCTCATTTGCAGGCTCTTAAACGAAAGTGCCATCAGCTCTCATCACAATAGCCACTCGGCTCGCCGCTCAGAAAGTGGATTGTCCTCGGAAAACGTAGCTCGCTAGCAATATTACTTCTGGCGATCAACACAGCAGCAGTACAACCCAGCAAACTCACCATGGCGCCCCAAACCCCACCCTTCCATCGCCTCCTCTCCTTCTACTCCAACCTCTCACCCACCCCCGACACGCAAACCATCCGCCTACAAGACTCGCTCTATGGCAATCTAGCGCTAGGCCTAGACTTCCCCGTCGCCTTCGCGATAGCCCTAGGCCGCCACATCTTCCTCAAGAATACCGGCTTCTTTTCCCTAAACATCCACATCCCCTCAGTGCCGACCAAAGTCACCCTCCTCGACGGCATCGACTTGGAAGAGAAGAAGTCATACTCGTGCTCGGAGCTTGTCAGTCTTGCGGGTAGGAACGGCTGGGCGGGGCAGGCGGATGCGCTGGGCGTGTGGGCTCTGGCGGCGGATGTGAGGACGGGACGGATAGAGGGAGAAGATGTCGTGGCTTTCCAAAAGGGGACGCTGTTGAGGGAGATTGAGAGAAGGAGGAAGGATCGCAGTCAGGTGCTGCCGCTTTGGAGGGGAGGGCCTATTTCGGTGAGTGGGCATAGTTGGTTTGTTGGGAAGTTGTTTGGTGTCGAGGTTTATCGGGAAGGTGAGAAGAATGAGTGAACGGGGCTTCGAAGCACTGGATTATGATGGAAAATTGCCATCCGATTGAAGGCGGGAAGCCAAATACTCTGTGGATGGCTTGACCGGGTGGACATGGCCACCACTCTCTGCTAGCCACGAACGTTGTGAACGCTCGAAACGACGCTTGCCAGTAGCGAAGGGAGCATTTGCCCATAATTTCGAGTCAAGGTGGTGAGAGGCGCAATCCGTCTCGCTTGCGAAAAGCTGACAACATTGTTTTGTCTTTGATACGAACCATCGATCACGGCCAACGAGATCGATCATATATAGCGGTTTGGGATCCTTATGTTTCTCCTCTTAGAACATATACATCAAGAGGCAGTTTTGGCGAATTGTTGATATTCATTTAAGTCTAATGCAGAGTATGCTTACTGTAAGCCTTCATGTGTCGTTGCGTCATGATCAGCTTCGACGCCGAAGACGTTCTCGATCGTTTACCATGTTTTCGGAGTACCCTCGTGAACCTCCAACATAAACCCATCTCGCCCCATAGGCAGAGGGCACAACATGGCAACACCCGCCTTTGTCATGCAAGCGAGCGCGGTCGTACTACGGCGACATGGCATGCCATGCAACCCGAGCGAGTTTAAACAAACGCTACAAGAGAGCACGGTCTGGCTTGCAAACCACGGCTCGGAAAATCGCTCACACGATGATGGAAGCGGCTTACATACATCGTCCATGCTTGAGTGCCGGAGAATGCACTAGAGAGCTTCTCGAATCTGCGGATCGCAACTCGCCGCAACCTAAAGTCGCACTGGCAGGTGAGAAACCACGGCTCTCGCACGCGATGAGCATCGTGTCCCGGCTTTCAAGCACGATCACACTCGGCATGTGGCGGCAAGGTTGGACTCCACGCGCCATGCCTGTTCCTGATGACATCCGTGCCATGTGGTGGATCGGGATATACCCCATATCATTTTCCAATCGGGCCTTCTATTCTGGAGCCAGTGGAGCCCCGCCGCTAGACTCCTCATTTCTCGTCTCTTTCGACTGGGGTTCTGGAGAGTGTGGCGGGGAATTTGTTAATCTTATGCTCTAACAAAAAAGTGTATTTCTTTGCCCTTGTCTCGACCACGCCTCACGACGCCGAGCCTTTCCAGTCCAGGCTGGCTTGGATGAGCGAATGCCAACACCCAAGGGCAGATCGTGGCTAGGTACATAAGTCGGCCTTTCCTCCGCAAGACGGTAATGTAGGAGCTCACTCATCCATCCTATTGTTTCTTTACCCTACAGTCACACGATGATGAAGACTTTTGCATTTGGCGCTGCCCTTCTGGCAGGTCTGCCTACCTCCCTGGCCGAAGACAATGGCAAGAATGACCAGTGTTCATCCATCAATGCCGACGAGATCCGATCCATGGGCAACAGCTCTCTCTTCACTCGTTGGAGGCCATACAGCCACGTCAACGCCCCAGCTGGCTGGCTCAACGACCCTTGTGCGCCGATGTACGACCCGCAGAGAGATGAATACCACATCTTTTACCAATGGCACCCGAACCACATCAACTGGTGAGCATATGTTGCATCGTTCTGCAGTTCCGAAGTGGAATCTGACAACTGAACTTAGGGGAAACATCTCATGGGGCCATGCCACAAGCAAAGACATGATCACCTGGCAAGACAAGAACGGCTGGCGTGACGCTGAGGCCGTAGCCCTTGGCCCAACCGGCAACGGCTCGTACAATGGCTTGGGTATCTTCAGTGGTACTGGCCAGCCCGTCAACCTCCAGGGCGAACAGGACGGCACTCTGCTCATCTTCTATACTTCCGTTCAATATCTGCCGACGAACTGGAAGATTCCTTACACCCCCTACACCGAGACGCAGAGCATGGTGTACAGTACCGATGGCGGCGACACTTGGGTGGAGTATGAGAATAACCCGGTCATCGATGCCACTACCGGCACGGAACCGATGAACTGGAACATTACCGGTTTCCGTGATCCATTCTTCGAGGTATGCCTCCATGAGTCCGGCGTACATTACGAACGAACACACACTGACAACATCGCAGCCATGGCCAGAGATGGACAGCCTCCTCGGTGCCTCGGAACCTCACTACTATGCCGTATTTGGATCTGGCATCAAGGGTGTCGGCCCACGCATGCCGCTGTGGTCGGCACCGGCCCGCAACCTCACGGACTGGAGCTTCCTTGGTGCTCTGTGGGAGCCGCAAGCCAACTCTTCCTTCGGCCCTGTCCTCTCTACCGGCACCAACGCCTTCAACTTCGAAGTCTCGGGCTTCTACTCCATCCCAGACAGCAAGGGTAACCTACACTACTACACCACATACGGAACCGAAGGCGGCAACGTCTCTTTCCACCAAGGAGCACAGTGGGCTCTGTGGGCCGAGGGTACTGTGACACCTCGCGAGAACGGCAGTGCGCAGTTCAACCAAGTTGCTGGCGGCGCTGCTGACTGGGGTAACGGCTATGCCATTACACAATTCAAAGACACCAAGAACGACCGCCGCGTGCAGTGGGTGTGGGTTCGTGAGGAGCTGGTCGGCGACGACGGTCTCTTCAGCGCGACCCAGCAAGGTTACCAAGGCGCGCTTGCCATCCCTCGCGAGATCTTCGTCCACGAAGTAGACGGCGTCCTCAACCCCAACGGCTCCCTCAACTCAGGCGAAGCAGTCCTCACCCAGCGTGCCGACGGCACCTTTGACGTATCGACCCAAGGCCGCAGACCCGCTCCCGACATCATGGAGGGCCTGCGCGAAGGCTCCGAACACTGCAGCCACGGCATGAACAAGACATACACCTCGTCCGAAATCCTCTCCAACGGCTCCGCACCCTCCTACGAGCTGCAAGCGACTTTCTCGCCCTCGTCCAGCGGCCCCATCGGCCTGACCATCGCCGCATCCCCCGACGGTTCCGAGCGAACGCACATCTTCTACAACCCGTCCAACAGCACGATTCTCGTCGACCGCAGCGCCAGCAGCGCGATCCAAGAGTTCAACAACGCGACCGTCACTGGCTACTTCCACCCGTACACGCTCGCGTCCACCAAGATGCTGGAGAAGATCCACATGCACGTTATCGTCGACGGCAGTCTGGTCGAGGTGTTTGTCAACGAGCGCTTTGCGCTGAGCACGCGCGTGTACCCTTCGCAGACTTGCGCGACGGGCTATGGCGTGTATGCGGGCGAGGGTGGCAGTGCTGTGGTGGAGAAGCTGGAGGCTTGGGTCGGATTGAAGGGCGTGTGGCCCGACAGGCCGGCGGACAGCAGCAGTGAGTTGGTGTGGGATACCGTCGAGCAGACGAACAACTACACCTGGTGGTCGGGCAATTAGATGGTCTAGATGTTGATGAGATAGATGCTGTATGATTGACGACGAAGAAAGTGGTTACGGCATGTACCGAAGTGTTTTCGCCCAAGCTGATTTTGACTTTAGGCGAGCGATACGTATGCGGGGAACTGGATCCGCAGTGGAGTTCATGCACGTGCCAGTACCTGTGTGAGTGAGGTGTATGACGATGGCGCGGGGACATGGAGATAGATAAAGACTCATGTGAATACGTGGAGATAACAATGTAATAATAATTCGACACATCCAAAGCGATTCTCTGGAGATTGAGAATCGATGGTTACAACCGGTAAGCAAGCAATGCAAGACAAATTACAAGCTCTCCGGGGCATGTACATGTACTACCTATCCTACCGTGCATGTATTGTATTGATGCACCTATCAGCTCGCATGTGAAAGACGCCCCAACAACAACGCACCGGTGAGGTGCCTCGAGAGGGATTCTTTTGGTTTGAGCTGAACTTGGGGCGTTCCTCTAGCCGGACGTGCATGCATGAGACTACGCTACCCACCAAGCAAGCCAGCACTTTGCGTCGACCAAGCCCTGGGCTGTGTTTCCTCTCGTTACTACTGCCTTACTCATCTTTGCCTCCCTTTACACACTCGGTCTACATGTCTTCTTGAGGGAATGAAACCCACCGCCGTATTAAGCTCACCGCACTACTCCCTCACACAGACAGCACCATGTCGGGCGTTGAGGTCGTCCTCGGCACCCTTGTAAGCCTGCCCCACCATAGCTGCCCTTCTGCCCTGGCCTGTCCTGCACTGCAAGAATTGACGACCGGCTAACAACACTTGTCCAGGCGTGCGTAGCAGCCGTTGTATCCGCCTACCGCGACGGCGGTACCATCATCCAAAAGATCAAAGTGAAGCGCTCTCAGAAACGCGCAGCACCGCCCTCCCGCCTGCTGGAAGAGTCCATAGACCAAGCCCCGACCGACATCGAGCGCGAGAAGCAGAGAGGCATACAGCGCTTTGGCAAAGCCTTCGAACGCGGCGACACAGTAGCCGTCATCGCATTGCAACAAATCACGATCGAACTGCAGAGCAGCCTGCTAGAGGAACTGCGCAACGCCGCTTTCGACGATGCCGTTACGGATTTCAGATACTTGGTCGACGTGGCGGATGCTGAGCGGGACAAGACGATGAATGCTTTGATTCAGCTGCGGCAGCGCCTGCTGGCTTCGGAACCGATGGTGATTGACGGGCTGGCGTCTTGGTCTATACAGAATCCTGCGGGCATGCCCATGGCGCCACCCAGCAGGCAGAGGACTTCCTTGCCTCTTCCCGCATCGCAGTCCTCGCCACCGAACAACGATCTCAAACCCTCCCAAACCTGGGCTCAGAGCAATCACGCTGCCAGCCGCGATGCTTCCGGAGAGGAGGACGCTGCGTCTGGCGCCGAGAACGTTCAGCGCAAATCAAAGCATCGGAGCTCCCTGCTCGGAATCTTTCGACACAGGACGAGCAGTCATGGAGGTGGCTCTGGGGTCCAGACGCCTACCGCACTTACGAATGGTGTGCAAGAGCCGTCCAGGCCAGTATCGCCAGGGCATGGTCCTCCGCCGCTAGCGCACACAGTTGCTACTGATGCTAGGTCGTCGATTAGCACGGGGTCTGTCCACTCGACGCAGACTACTAACTGGAATTACCAGCCATGGGAGGGTAAGTGACTGCTGCTAGATCCAATTTCGCCTTCGACATTGTGCTGACAATTTGCAGTGTGTTTTGTCAATACTCAACCGAGACCTCCACAGGTGTACTAACAAACATTGCAGGATGACCCAGCACAGATATGGGGAGCAAAGTCCGATCCAACCACATCATCACCCGAACAGACTCCCCAAGACCGCCCCACGAGTTCCTCGCCGCCCATGCCCCGCCCCTCCATAGCACCGACATGGAATCGTAACTCATCTATTGCGGTTCCTACACCCACACCAGAGAACAACTATCTCGGCTTCTGCAAAAACGCCGTCCGCCTGCAGAACGGCGACCGCGGCGCGTTCGAGAAGTGTGCCGATCACGCCTATTCGCGATCAGGCTATTCATCAGCCACCGTCCACTTCCTGTCTTGCAGATCGTCCAAGTGTAGCTACATGAGCCACCTCAAAGCCGACACCATTTGGGAGCGAGTCTGGACCGACCCGGAGCTCGGCATGAAGTGGCGCTGGACCTTCCTGGCCAAATCGCACGTGCAGCAGAAGCAAGTCAAAGGCCAGCAATTCTCCTACCAGTGCGTCTTTTGCACTTTCGGCACGGGCAAGGGCGCCGTTTACCATGGCTCAAGGATGTACTTGCAGCACGTCGCTTCTCATCGGGGCGATATTGGCGAGGTGTTGAAGTACAAAACTTCGTGTGTCAATGATCGAGTTTATGAAGATGATGAGGAGTTTGACATCAATCTGTATCCTCTCGAGACGTGTGAGGTGCGCGATCGCGAACCGTCTCGGGTTCTCTCCGATGAGCTGCTGGGTTTGGGTCTTTACCCGCCGAAACCCGAACCTGCGGACTCGATGTTTGGTGCCAATGAGCCGTGGAACGAGGGGTTGTCGAATTTTCATTATAATGGCGATATTGACCGGACGGAGCTTGAATAGTGCGTCGGTGGCAGTCTTGGGTTGGAGAGCAATACTTGCATCACTCTGTTCCCAGCGCGACAGATTTGACAAGAAATGCGCAACCAGTGCCTTCAGCCGCGCCAAATGCGTACGATGACCAGCTTTTCCCATCCGGCTTTCTTGCCGCTGGACCCTACAGTCTCGGCGCACCAGTTTCCAGACCAAGCGCGAATGCTCGCCTTGACAGCTTCGGGCTTGTTCTGGGCGCACAAAAGCACATAGGCGACACCGCGCGCGCTGAGAACCGAAGGAAGTTGCTCCAGCAGCCGATCGGTAGTCTCCATACCGTCCGCGCCACCGGCGTAGGAAAGCTCAAGCAACTTCGAGTCGCGCTCAAAGACCGCCTGCGAGTCCATGGCAGCATCGTCAAGGGGCGCAGGAAGATCCTCGGTGGGGACGTAGGGTGGGTTGAAAATCAAGACATCCACTTCATGTTCCCTCACAGCAGACGCAAGATCTGCCACGACGACGTTGAGGAAGGCAGGCACGACTTTACCCTGCGCGGCCACTTCCGCAGTGGCTACTCGCAGCGTTTGCGCCGCTGCTTTGGCCGCGAGGGGGTTGACGTCTGTTCCGAGAAAGGCGACATCTGAGCGATTGAAGATCGTTTGCGCGTTTGCGGCGGCGAAGGCGAGGACTACGCCGGAGCCGACACCCACTTCTAGGACCAGGGGTGAAGGTGCCGAGGGAGGGAATTGATTTGAGAGGAACTGGGTTTCGGAGGGTGAGGAGAGGGTGTCGAGTAAGAGGTAGGAGTCTTCGGCCGGTTCGTAGATGTTGTCGAAGGAGACGTGGGATGTTGAGGGTGTGGGAAGCATTTTTCTTGGGCCCGCTGATCGATGAGTGTTATTAAATCAGAGTTTATGTTATCTTGAAATTCTGATGAAGATATGCTGTTAGGCCATTAAATTGTCATTTCCTGCGAACGTGCCGATGTTGTTATCTGGAAGAGAACGTGAGTCGTCGGCAATCTTCACCTCGAGTTTCGGTTTCGGCAAAAAATCGAGATGACGTCGGCGATTCGTTAAAGCTTCGTGCCCGATTCCACCACCAAGAGACCAAGCCATCTTTTCATCTCCATTCCTAATCTCTCGAATACAATCAACATCAGCAAAACCAGCCCATCCCTCCGACCAACTCACTCAACCCAATCCAAAAATGCGCCCCGCCCTCCGCCTCCTCGCAACCCCCAGCCGCCTAACCCGCGGCTCCAAGCCCGAACCAATGGCCCTCCTCCCCCCCATCCTCCTCTACCGCCGCCTGCTGCGCGCCCACCGCAAACACCTCCCCGCCGAAATGCGCGTGCTCGGCGACCAATACGTCAAATCGGAATTCCGGGCCCACCAAAAGATCGACAACCCGGTGCACATTGTCGGCTTCTTGACCGAGTGGCAGAGCTATACGCAGATGATTGAAGGGGATTCTTGGAAGGGCGAGAAGATGGATCGCGCGAAGGTGGAGAAGATGAGTGATGAGCAGATTGCGCAGATGTATGAGCTTATGCAGAGTATTAGGGAGAGCGAGAGGGAGGGGAATGAGGCGGAGGTTGCTGCGAGGACGGCGGCGGAGGGGGAGGGGAAGAACTAGGGAGTTGCGTTTCGATTTGGAATGCGATGCTCGCTGTAGTCGCCGGCTTCAGTTTGGAAGAGAAGTAGTGGAAGAGAATCGGGTGCGCTGGACAACGAGAGGAGCCGGTCCGTCGAGAGAAAGCCTCATGACCGCAACTATTGTCGTGTGGGATGTTTTCCTTTTACGGATCTATCACGCTTCCTCAAGTCACGCCTGCCAACCAGCAAACGCCTGCGCATACAATGGCGGGTGCTCCAAGAGCAAACTCCCAATGGCACTCAATGGCACTGCGCCTATAGACCAATGCCGCTCGACAACACGACTCGCCGTACCCTGAACCAAAAAACCACGCCAATACCACCATATTTCCAAGATAACGCCAACGACTCAACAACCCTCCAATGTGCACAACCCGAATCCGCCATTCTCCCTCCTGCGGACACACCTGGTATGCAAACCCACAGGGCTATCTCCCACCAAATCAAACCAAGAACCTAACATATTCCTCAGGCTCGAACTCCACCACCCCTGCAAACCAAGTCTCAACCTCCTCACATGTCCCGACTTCTCCGTCGCCCAACCCAACGGCCCAGCCAGCATCCCACACTTGCACGGCTTACCATGCTTCACTCCGATCTGGGACTGTCCACTTTGCGGAGACGACGAGCCGGACTTGCGTAAGAAACGCTTGTGCAAGTTTCGGAGTGTGGGAGTTAGGATTGGGGGGAGGGATGCGGGGAGAGTGAAGAGGCCGGGGACGACTGGAGTGGAGTTTGGGGTTGGGTGTTGTGCTGTTATGTGAATTTCTCCATCCATGCGAGAGTTTACGGATTGAGACTGCGGAGATGGATTGGAGGGTTTGTGATTTCGCGTGGACTGAGGTTGGATGGGCTGGTGTTTTGTTGGTGTCGGGATGTGGAGGGTGGAGGGTGGAAGGTCTTGGGAGGGACGGGTTTGGGGTTTCGACTTCTCACTGGCGGATTGATCATTGGATGGTTATGTGGGGCTAACTACCTGCTGGCCGGCGATGGGCTTCTGTTTTGAGGCATGGTTGAGTTGAGTTTAGTCCTGTGCTGGTCGAAAATATTGTAGCTATCGATTCTTTGTATACTTCTTGTACAGTACCTTTCGTTCGTCTAGGTACAGTTTGCGAGATTGGACTTTAATAAAACTGAAAGGAAGTCGTGTCGTCTCTTTTAGAAACGTCGAGATGTGATCACAAGAGATGGAGACCATCGATTCCCAGTCCAACAATGCTCTTCGTTGATATCAGGGTTCGGGTTGGGGTTAGACGAAGTCAATACTTGTACATCATTGCGTCGTTCCGTCTCCATCTGCATGATGGGCCTTTTCAGAACGAGGATAGAGATTCACCATGGCTTGGAGGGCTCTCTCATGTCTTCCGGCCGTTCGATCTCGGTTGCTACATAGTACTTCTTCTAGGGATCTCATGACATGGACGTCGAAACAAGGCAGGCCGTTTTCGCGGCCCGGACGCCACCAGACCTTCATCTCGTGGGTGGCTTACATGGGTGAGTTGCTTCTTCTGACTTTAGAGGCACGATACCATCCGACACTATAGAAACACACAAGCAAAACGACCTAACGCCGTCGCGCAGCCTTGTGTCCAATTACCGTACTTTGCAAGGCGTCGCCAACACTCCAACCCTACATATCCGCCATGACTCGTGGAAAGACCGGAGTCTGTTTGGCCACGCGAGAGGAAAAGCAACATATGAGCGTGAGCAAACTAGGGTTCTCCGCCTCCTCGTAACATGTAGGTATTTTGCATTCGGCCTTTGCGATACCGATAGGCCACTCACAAGTTCACGATCTTCTGTTCCCGCGGAACCATCAGATACATCATCTTGCATACAGCACGAAGGATTCGAGGTCACAGACATGCCAAGTCTCCAAGCGACACGATCACAAATCGGGAAACATGCTCTGCGTATCACATCGCCAGATGGTCGGCATCACATCAAATTCTGGAGACAACTCCAGGCCGGGATGTGGGCACCACGAGATTGGGGAGTTCGAAGCTGGAGCATATGACCTCTCGCAAGGAACCCTAACATTTCCCCCCATGGCACTGGCGGAGAACCCATATGGAGAGCCCACATGGAGAAAACCCACCTGCAAATCAGCGCTCTTGCCGTGTAGACTCCGCGTGGATATGACAGGCTTTCGTCGCATTGAGGTATCTTACCTGAAGCGAGTGTAGGGTTCGCCATCGATCCGAGCGCTCTTCCGTCGGGTTTATAACATGAGGTCTATCCTCGCGAGATAGGGTCGCTTTTCTCGTTCGGTTCCCTCTTCACACAACGATTTTCTTCTGTTGGGCGGTGTTCAGCAGCCATGTATACCGTCGGGAACATCAACATCATTGCAGCCGTCGCCGTCATCGGTGGCGGTCTGTTCGGTTTCGATATCTCTTCTATGAGTGCTATCATCGGTATCTCTCTCTGTCCACACCTGCGGAATCACCCTATTAACGAATGCAGGCACCCAAGCGTACAAATGCTACTTCAACCAGGGTTCTGTAAACGGAGACGGTGAATGCCAGGGCCCTACTACTGGAGTTCAGGGTGGCATCACTGCCGCTATGACTGCTGGATCGTGGGCTGGTGCTCTGGTCTCTGGTTACCTGTCCGATATCCTAGGCCGCCGAAAGGCAATCATGATCGGCTGTGTGATCTGGGTCATTGGCTCGTCGATCATCTGTGCTTCGCAGAACATTCCCATGCTTGTTGTAGGACGTATTATCAACGGTTTCTGCGTTGGTATCCAATCTGCGCAAGTTCCTGTGTACATCAGCGAGTGTGTACCGCCCACGAAACGCGGCCGTCTGGTCGGCCTACAGCAGTGGGCTATCACTTGGGTATGATCATTGGCCTTAGGCCTGTTTTTCCATGCTTGACCAATGAATGCTAACCAAACTGTTAGGGTATCTTGATTCTCTACTAGTATGTCGCTCTGATGTCTGACCAACATGGGCTCAACTGACATCTAATAGCGTCTCATACGGAGCCTCTTTCGTCGGTGGTACCAACCAGAACGCCGACAACTACAGTGTGGCTGTATTCCGTATCCCGTGAGTATCCCCCCGCTCCAACTCAATGATGTACAACGCCTAAACTCTCGGCAGCTGGGGAATCCAAATGGTCCCTGGAATCCTCCTCTTCCTCTTCATGATATTCATGCCAGAGTCTCCTCGCTGGCTCGCGCGCAAGGATAAATGGGAAGAGTGCCACAGGATCTTGACTCTCATCCACGGCAAAGGCGACCCAGACTCTCCCTTTGTCCAATATGAGCTCAACGACATCAAAGAGGCTTGCGCTCTTGAAGCCAGGCTCGCCGACGTCACTTACTGGGAGCTGTTCTACCCGAAGAACATCTACCGTACCCATATTGGTAAGGCCAAGGCACAGCCTACCATTCGAAGCGACGGGAGACTGATAGACACACAGGCATGTTCACTCAGATTTGGTCTCAACTGACAGGCATGAATGTCATGATGTAAGCTCTCTCCCCTTATCTTCTATCAAATGTCAACTCTTACTAACAGACGTTTAGGTACTATGTAAGCTCTCCCATGCGACACCTAAGGTAACCACTACTAACTTTCGCCCCACACAGATCACATACATGTAAGCTCTTCACCGCACCACCCAGGACAACTGCTGCTAACACCCGCCCGTCAGTTTTGCAATGGCGGGCTACTCCGGTAACGCCAACCTCCTCGCCTCCTCGATCCAATACATCATCAACGTAGTCATGACCGTCCCCGCCCTCATCTGGCTGGACAAATGGGGCCGCCGCTGGCCCCTGATGATCGGCGCCTTCTTCATGATGTCCTTCATGTTCATCAACGCAGGCCTCATGGGCGGCACCGGCGAAGTGGTCCCCGGCGGTATTGCGGATGTCCCACAGCAGTCCATGCGAGTCTCTGGCGCGCCCGCCAAAGCCCTCATAGCCTGCACCTACCTGTTCGTCGCCAGCTACGCCATCTCCTGGGGCCCCGTGTCGTGGGTCTACCCGCCGGAAGTCTACCCGCTGCGCGTCAGGGGTAAGGCTGTGGCGCTGGCGACTTCGGCGAATTGGGCTTTCAACAGCGCGCTCGGCGCGTTTGTGCCGGAGGCTTTTGCGACGATTCGCTGGAAGGTTTATGTCATCTTCGGGGTGTTTAACTTGGCGATGTTGTTGCATGTTGCTTTTGTCTTCCCGGAAACTGCAGGGAAGACGCTGGAGGAGGTCCAGTTGATCTTCGATGATCCCAATGGGTTGAGGTATATTGGGACGCCGGCGTGGAAGACGAAGAAGGCTACCAAGGGGATGAAGGATGTTGAGAGGGGGAATGTTAATGTTAACAAGATGATGGATGATGAGAAGAGTGGTGATGAGGAGGCCGGGACTGTTGAGGTGAAGAATGGTTGAGTTTAGATTGGACCGAGACCGAACCCGATTGAGCGCTTACGGCGGTACAAGAAGGAACGACAAGCATTGCAGGACGGGTGATAGAATTTGACTAAAATGTTTCCGTACTATAATCATTAAGTCAGACACTGTACCATCTAATCACTCGTCGTCGTGGTCCAGTAACTTCATCATCTGGAGTCAAGGAAGGACTAAAGTACCGGAGCTTCCAAACACTGTTGGTCTCGCAGGGTGGAAGTCATCATCTAGAACCCGGCACCCAAAGCGCCACCGAGCATCATACCACCAAGCAGACCACCACCCAGCGCCATCGGCATGCCGTATCCGCCGCCATAGCCTCTACCATATGGACGTCCGTACGCCATGCCGGGCCTACTGTACATGCCAGGCGGAGCAAACATGCCACCGCCGCCGTACATACCTCCGCCCAGCGGACCGCCCATTCCTCTGTATGGGTTGTAGCCGTAGCCTCCCGGGTAACTGCGAGAGCCGCTGTACTGTGGTGGCTCAAGCCAGACGTCCTTGCCGTCCCTGTCACGCCCGATGAGCTGCGGCTCGCCAGTCTGCATTGCCTTGGTCATCGCCTGTCGGATCGCGAGGTGGCGCTGGTACATTTCACGCTCTCTCTGGTCGCGGCGGGCACGTTCTTGCTGGCGTTCTTCGTGTGTGCTGCCGGTGAGCTTGTCCTTCATCTTGCGGCCGAATGATTTCTTCTGTGCGGGTGCTGCGTTCTTGCGCGGTGGTAGCTCGGCTGGGATGTCTTCGTCACTGACATCGGTGTGGTCGTGGGCGATGTCGGCTTTCGAGGGCTGTGCATCGTGTGGGTGGCGTAGGCTCTCCTCTTCAATTCGCTCGCGCTCTTCGCTTGAGAGCGTTCTCAGGTATTCGTCATCGTCGTAGGGGTGCATCCAGATGCTGCGAGGAGGCTCTTTGGTCGTGTCGACGAAGAACTGATGGCCGGTTTCTGGATCGTAAGAGCGTACCCAACCTTTGGGCAGAGGACGTGCTTCGTCTTCCATTGAGCGACGGATGGCGGCTGGGATAGCGTCATCATCACCTTGGCCGGGCACTTGAAGATGGCCGGATTGACCGTGAGGTTGTGAGTGAGGCTGTGAGGAGCTGCTGGCTTGATTGCTGCCATGACCGCTGTTGCTGCTGTGGGTCTTGACGGCGGCCTCGTAAGAGGGTGGGGGCTCAGAGGGATTCGGCATGTTGTTGATGCAGGGTTCGGTGTGGTAGGTGATGTGGAGGAGGATGTTATAGGATAATAGAATTCGAGTGTGGCTGGTTGTGGCAAGAGAGGCAGTGCTGAAGTTTGATTAGTGAAGTGAGGTTGAAGGTAACAACCTGGAACTCTTGGTTGTTCACATTGGCATGTGATGCTGTGGTGCTCGCGCCACAATGGTGAACGTCATCCCGACCCCGCCCCCGCGGTCCGGAAAGTCTAAGCACTGTGGCAAAGCGGCCACTGCAACTTCCATACCAAGGCTCACTGGGAACTTCTCAAGAACAAAGATTCTGCAACATCATCGGCGACTTTCGATCATCGACTATCAGATGCACAAGGTAAACTCGAGAATGCGCGGACCCTCATGGATATGCAATCGAAATGGTCACCAAATTATTGAGCACCAACGCCTAATGTGGCGAGAAATGTCTTACTTGTTCCCGTTCAGAGACACATTTGTCCAAGCTGTCATTGACAAGCGTGTATTTGACCCAGAAAGAGGGGCAAGCCTGATCAAGGTATTCCGCACACATAGAAGTGTCGACAGATTGTGTTGAATGGAATGACTGGCCGCCCAGGAGCCTCAAAAATAGCCGATGCAACCACACCAGAGCTGAAGATTTGCAAGCTGGCTAGGCGAGCTGACATGCTTAAGCGAACAATTAAGCCGCCGCCAACGGGACTACTATATGCAAGTCAGCTTTCTCAAGGGAATTACTCGACCGGGTAATTAGGCATGCCACTCAAAAGACGAGCATTGCACACGGGACAAGCTTCGACGCCTCGACTGCAGTGACAAGGATACTCGGACAATATTGTATACATGTCCATGTGCCACGGCATCCAGATCCTCCACCGGCCCAATTGAGACTACTTCTTCCAGTCTTACTGGCCAGCGAATACGGGACGAGCGACATATTGCATCCTGTTTAGATTGCATTGACACTTTCGAACCGGCAATGCATCCTTCGCGTGCTTCAGCCTCTGGATCAATCTTGTTCACATCCCGAGATGGAAAAAATAATTCTCGGCTGTAGTGGAAGGTGGAAAAGAGGGCGATCTTTGCATTCCTGGGCCTAGAGCGAGCCGTTGTATGGATGTCCGTTTGCCGCTGAGCTCGCATATTTATATCTTCGAGGACACCGGAGAGTGAAGTCGAATTTGAGTTTGTCACGGTTAACCTACAGTCATCCATACTGCTCAGCATGCATTTCACGACATTTCTCGCCACAGCCGCGGCCGTCCTCCCGCTTGCTTCAGCTGCAGCTATACACTCCAATGATTCTTACTTGGAAAGTGACACCTACGCAGCTCGTGCCTGGATCAATCAACAAGACTACCAGAGAAACGGTGTACCCAAGGCTTGGGTGACCTGCAATGACAAGAACACAGTCGTACGCAAAGAATGGTATGCCATTGATGCTTTAACCAGGCTCCAGCAGCTATATTAACACCACGTAGGAGCCAGCTCACCAAGCGGGAGCGAAGAAAGTACATCGCTGCCGTGCAGTGCTTGGGCAAGATCGAAGCAAAGACACCTTTGTCAGAAGCACCCGGTGTGCGACGTCGATATGACGACTTCATAGCAGCACACATCAACCAGACCTTCACCATCCACTCCACAGGCAACTTCCTCGGATGGCACAGATTCTTGACTTGGACCTACGAACAGACACTCCGAAACGAATGCGGCTACGACGGCTACCAGCCGTACTACAACTGGCCAAAATGGGCCGCTGACCCTGCCTCCTCACCAGCACTCGACGGCAGTGACACCAGCATGAGTGGCAACGGAGAGCTGGGTTGCACCGAGCAGCCAGGCTATGGTATCCCCACCAACGAAGCTCCTCTCATCCTGATCCCTCACGGCGAAGGCGGCGGCTGCATCAAATCCGGGCCCTTCAAAGACTTCGGCATAAACCTCGGCCCAGTCTTTAGCGGTCTGGCCTGCGAACCCCCAAACCCCATCAGCAACATCTCCGACCCAGCGCAAGCACGCCTCCTTGGTCTAGGATACAACCCCCGCTGCCTGAAGCGCGACATATCTCCCTGGACATCCCGCCAGTGGAGCAACGACAAAGAAGTTGTCAGCCTGCTCGAGTGCAAGACCATCTACTGCTTCTGGGCACAGATGCAAGGCGGAATCCCGGCTTTCGTCAACAACTTCATGGGCGTGCACACCGCGGGGCATTTTACCATCAGCGGCGATCCCGGCAGTGATTTCGCGGCTTCCAATGGCGACCCGTACTTCTACCTGCATCACGCCCAGATCGATCGCGTGTGGTGGATGTGGCAGAACCAGCAGCCGTACCAACGCACCAATGAGATCTACGGAACAATCACCATGCTGGACTCTCCACCTTCTAGGAATGCGTGAGTCACTTATTGGGAAGACCGTCGTACCGTTCTGAGATCGCTGACTTTGGATTGCATAGGACGCTTGACGACGATATGAACTTGGGTTACGCTTCGCCAATGCACATGACTCTAGGCGAGAGCATGAGCACTATGAACGGGCCTTTCTGCTACAGATACACTTAGCGAGTGCGCGGATAGTTCAAAGTAGTGACACGAAGGATTGAAAGAGTTGAATAACAAACTAATACATTTATGCAGAACGTGTACTGGCGCTACAATACAACATCATGAGTTCATTCAACTAGATTCCATGCTGACCCGACCCTCTCATCCATTTTTGGTAAATCATCCAAGCAGTTCCACAATTATCATAATCAAGACTACTTCCCCTCCTCTTCTTTCGCGTCTAGAAGACGACACCCTTAGTCTGCTTAAGTTCCTTGACATTAACATTCTTGATCATGAGCATGAAAATGAGCATGAGACTGGAGAACGCCACACCAGCAGAAAGCATCCGAGTATGTCCATACCCATACGCCAACTGAATCGCAAGCCTCTCCTCGCTGCCAACGGGGTAGCTGAGCTGCGTTGTCAGACTGGCAGCGATGAGGGTAGCCTGATCTTTAGCGTGCTCTGGCAGATAACGCACGAGAGCCGTGGGGAACACGTTCGTCCAGATCGCGCCCGAGATGGCAGGGCCGATGGCTCCGCCAAAGGCGCCCGAGACGTACAACAGCGACATCGCGGACGATGTGTGCTGGTGGTCAACGGCAGAGAGGACGGATAGCTGGCAGACGAGGATGAAGACTGCGCCGCCGATGGAGATGAAGATCTCGCACATGATGATATAGCCGATGTTGCCGTTGGGCTGACGGAAGTGGATCATGAGGCCCAGCGTGAAAGTGTAGAGCGGGACGGCGATGTAGAAGAGCCAGCGGTAGAGGCCGGTGCGGCGGATCGCGAAGCCCACGATGAAGAGCAGGAAGCCGGACACGACCGAGAAGGTGTTGTTGATGTAGCCGGCCTCGGCGATGGAGACGTTGAAGACGACTTGCAGGAAGGATTGGAAGTACAGGTTCCAGGTGTAGTAAGAAATTTGGTAGACCATGTTGAGCGCGCATGTGCCGACCATGGAGCGGTCGGTGAGGAAGTGGAAGGGCATCCAGGGCGAGGTCGCCCAGTAGTATTCGTGCACGCAGAAGAGGACCATCATGGCGAAGCCGATTACGATCATGGCGATGACCCATCCGGTTGCCCAGCCGTTGGATGCGGAAGCGGCGAGGTTGAATGGTAGGAGGAAGATCATGAGACCGCCGGCGAAAAGGAGTACGCCAATGACTGAGGAGAGACAGATATTAGTTGAAGTCGTCATGACGAAATTTGACGAGAGTCCACTAGGGCAGTGGAATCCTCAATATTGACTTACTGTCGAATTCAACCGCAACGTGGTGCAGAGTTTGGAGGAAAGTCCTGCCACTGCTCACGCTCTCCTCCGGCATGACTCCAGCCTTCTTCGCTTTGTTCAAGTTCAACCTCAGGATGGTGTAGAGAGGGATGGCCATGAACGGGGTAATGATCGCGAATGTTCCGAAAGCCCATCTCCAGGTACCGACGTCTCTTTGGAAGGCTTCAGCGGCTTTCGGCCCTGCAAAAGCCGTAATCATGTATGGGGACGACGTGAAGGCGAAAGCGATTCCTCTGTTCCTGAGACTGGTCGAATCAACGGCGACAATTACGTACGCGTAGACTGCGCCGGCGGCACCGATCGATGAGAATACCTGTTCCGGTATCGTTAGTCAAATTTGCCGTCAGAACTGTCGGCCTGCCAACTTACTCTTCCAGCGCAGAATGTCGGCAGATCTTGCGCGGCGGCTTGAAGGATCATGCCCAGCACGAGAAATCCAACCATCAAAACAAAGCCTTCAGCACGACCCCATAGATCCAAACCCTTCGCCAGAGGAATGTAGCACGCTGCGGTCATCGCGCCTGAAACGATATCCACGATAGTCAGCAGAGAGTGCAGGCCGAACTCGCTGGTGGCATAAGCGGTCATGGTAGCATTGATCGAAGCTCTGAAGCCACCAGAAAGGGTGTAGATCCAGATACTGCCGAGAAGCCATCGTCAGTTTGTTGTTCCGTGTGAGCCTTTGCATTTTTGCACTGCACTGGTGGAGTGTGCATCATGTGTATGATTTACGTACCAGCCCAGAGTCGTGTACAGCGCCTTTGTAGACCATGACAGCGTGGTCGCTTGGGCCTTCTTCACACCCAACTGGGCGTCTTTGTCAAGGCCCTCATCCCAGGCATCGCCAGTTGCTCCAACTGCTGGAGCAACCGCAGGAGCAGCGCCTTTGTCATCGATAACGACTGATTGCATGACGACTTGGTGCTGGGCCTGGTCGGAGGACGAGGCATCTGTCGTTGACTGTCGCCCAAAAGTGGGCCTCATTGAAGATGGCATGATCAGAGAAGTCGAGTTCAAAGACAAGGCCAATTGGCTGATACCACGTGAGGAACAGAAATCAATAGCACACCTGTTGCGGAGCGCCTTCTGCAGTATCTATATACATGCGCAGATCGTCCTTCCCGGCGACCGCGCCAATGCAGTCGACGGGGCTACCGAAGCGAGCAGTAAGACTGTTGCATCGCTCAGTGTGGACACCATCCCGTGCGATGGCAAGGCGAGTCGTCTGTCGGGCACCGAACTGGCACTACCAACCGACACGTTGGGAATGCACAGAAGTATTGGCAATATACCGTCCCTTATCAGATGGAGGCTACTGATAGATTAGATCCAATCATATCTCTTGTCGACATCAGATAAAATCTCTGCAGCATGCGTGCCCGTTCGCAAGCGACTTGGCGGTTCAAGGATGGGTTCCGAGATCGGCCTGGAGATCTTGGCAAACAGCAGTCCATGGGTTGAAAGTATGGCGTCTGCAGTCATGTGAAGGAAGCGCAGACACATAAGCGTTCGTGCAGCGAGAGGCAAGGCTTATGCCACTGTTTTGAAGGGTCGTATACCGAATGGGTAGGTTTCGATCCGGTCTCGAAGTTTAACGCCAAGGCCTAGGTGTCGAACTAAAACCACAGGGTACATGGCCAAGAGCCTCTACCCAGATTTAGTACTTCGTCCATGATTGTAGTGTGACGGTAGGTCTCTCAACCTCATCAGCGTTCCTTTTTTGGGTGGTGGTCCAGCGAGAAGCGACACAGGCGATGCGAGGAATAATTCTGGACAAAGCCCACATCGCCAAAGCCCTCGATATCGGAGATGAACAACTTGATATAATGATACGATTCTCCAATTGTCCTTCCGGCAAGCCCTAGATTCCTCGCTACGGTTGCAGTTCGTTGCATATGCCTCGTCGATCACGTGTTGACAACGCCGATTAAATCGATCGCATGCCGCCGCGGACCTGGCCTTGTAAGACGTGTAGCGGCAATGGAAGTAACGAAACATAGATATTGGTCCGAGCCGATCACACTGGATGTCCCGAGTTTCTCGAAGCTGGAAACGATCCTTCGGTGGCTGCTACTTCGGTCTAGGCTTTGTTCACTTGTGGATGCGGTCATTTTGCGTCGATGAGAAACGTATGCTGGAATTGATCGTTATCGATCCCGCGGGGCCTGCAAGTGTCCAGTACCCGCAGTTGCTATGAGATACAGTGCACAATTGATGTGTCTTGGAAGGGTGCTCAAACAATAGCCAGCGCAGCAGCTCAGCGCATATCTTGATCTCGTGGGGTGTCGATCGATGGCCCTCAAATTTGCAGAGCCCCAGACCGGATGTTCCGCTGTCAACCCATGAATACAAACCGCCCAAGATTCAGACCCGACGGCCCTTCGGCCTCTGGGCTATTGCTACTGGGACTCTCAGGCACGAGCATATCCTCGCTTCCCTTCACCTCGAATTCGTGTTCAGTCTCGACTTCTACAGGCTGGCGTTCCAATGCCAGCCAATCCTTGTCACTCAAGAGCTCATCGTGATCATTTTGCTCAAGCCCATCGCCAGCGACAGGTGACGAGGCTGGTACCACATCGTCTGTCGTTTCGAACCTTTGCGCAGCCGAAATGATATCCTCTCTAAGTGGTGAGCTTCTCGTCGCGGCTGTCATTTGCAAGGATGACGACTTTTGAGGCTCTGATTTGGCGCTCTCAGCACTGTAAGCCCATCTCAACTTCAAGCCATCGAAGCGCGAATTGACGCCCTTGCTGAAAGGGTTCGATGCTTCACTCACACTCCCAAAAGATGTCGCAGGAGTCTCGATGCCTGTTGTCTCGTGAGATACGTTCGAAACGAAAGAAGAGACGGTGTCTTGAGTGAGATCTTGGGAGGCACTCGCTGTTCTGCTCTGTGACTGCGTCGCGGGAGAACCCTCAGCATCAGAAAACACAGAGAGTCTTTTTCTCTTTTTTGGCGATGGCGAGTGTACTGGAGTGTCGGCAAGAGCAGCGACAGCATCATGCGTAGAGTCATCCGAGTAAAGCTCGAACTCGTCCCTTTTTGCTGAAGATTTTCGCAACGACGGACTAGGACCGAAGAAGCGACTTGTTGAGTCATCTAGTGATTGCCTAGTCGAGGTTGTGGCGATGCTTTCGGCGCAGAGACGCTGCCTCTTAGGCGGGCTCGAGCCTTTCGGCAATTGTGCACTTGTCGTTCGACGTACAGGCTGGGGTGCCGAGTGAGGTGCTGGCATGCTCGCTACTCTGCGAATTGCAGATGGTCGAATGGCTGGAAGCTGCGACGCAGACCACGATGATCCGGATTGTACTTCAAGCAGTCGACGCTGGCTTGGCGTAGGCGTGAATGAATTGGGGTCCAGTTCAGCTAGTGGTGTTCGGCGAGCTTTGAAGAATTCGGAGATTGGTTTGCCAGGCTTTTGACTTGGTGTGTGTATACTACTTGTCCGTCTCGACGCGAAGTCTGAACGATTCGGCAGGCGCATGGGTAGCTTTGTGTTAGGATCTAGATCGCCTACCGCGACTCCGGCCGCGACGCCAGGATCAACTGTTTTGCCAATGTACGGCATACTGGCAAGATCAAGCTCGACAGGAGCTTTGGTGAGGTTGACTAGGCACTTCGCTTCCGGACAAAAGACCCATTGGTACAAGAAGGTTTGTTCAGCTTTCGTGAATGAATCCAGGTAATCGGCGGGCACTTTCATCTTGCCATCGAATTGAACAGCTCGAACGATGCGATCGACGGTCTTGTGTTTGCGGACAAGACGATAGGCAGTTTTCAGGCCCATCCTCTCGATGCCAGGTAGGTAATCACACCCAGATAACATAGCCATTAGGCGAAAGTCGTTGAGCTTCCACCCAACAAGGCTCACTTCGCGACAGGCGGTGAAGTCGTCTCGTCTGATCATCACACATTCACCGTACTGGTCCAGCTTGGTCAATAAACAGCGGACACCAAAGACCAACAGATCGGAATCCTCGCTCAGCACGCCATTGATCAAGCCTTGTTGCTCCAAGTATGCGAGCTGGCTGTCTGCCTCGTAAGGTGCGACGACATAAGGTATACCGGCGGCTTTCAGCTCTTCGATCATCTCACGGGCCATCAGGGGGGTAACGTCGCATGCTTTCTGTAGTTCCTGCTGAGCTTGCGCGGTCTTGCCTTCTTGCAAAAGCTGGAGGCCGACTCTTCTACTCTCTTTCCGCCGCGCAGCCCTGTCCGATTCTGTGTGGCCTTTGCTAGGCAGATAATCTCCATCGAACACCAGGTATGGCTTTACTCCGAAGTGGATGAGCATCCGCACGCGGTTCATGGCATAGTCGATATGCTTCCGGGTCGGCTTGCCTTGAGCAAGCTCTACGGCACAGGCAATGACACCACGGTGGAGCCAGCCATAGGCGTCGATGCCTATCGTTTTACCGGCGAAGTTGCGTAGGTGAGTAGGCTTCTGTATGCTCTTGAGCAGGGGTAACAACCCTGGGAATGTCAGCGCCAGGCTCGAGGCCGCAATGGACGGTACGTACCTTGAATGCCCATTTTGACACCTGGAGGCAGCTGGCAGATGTGCCTGTCGTCGCCGGATTATGAGTCTATCCTGGTCATGTCAGAAGCATTGATGAGGTCTCAGTGGCACGCACACAAGAATCCATGTACGAGGATGTCGCCTCGACGCGTGCCTGATACCATCGGCGCGTTAAGATCGTTTGCTAGCGGCGGGTCGCTCCCGAGCCAATGATCGCATCTCCACAGCTTGCTCAAACGCAAACGTCATGAGGTGAGGAAACATTTCACGACTCAACATTACGATTTCAGGACCTTCTTTTAGGCAGTTCAGTTGGAAACGGCGTTGCTTGGAAGGATTCATACCCATGAGACGAGTGATGAATTAAAATGTCCACCAACAAAGCTGCGCTGAAAGCAGCCAAGACCGCCCTTGATGGCGAAGACTACGAGACAGTCGTTACCCAAGCACAAATAGTCCTTGCTTCGGATTCTGGAAACTACCCGGCACGACTATTCCTGGGCCGGGCATTCGAGAAGCAGGGTCAACTGGACGACGCCGCCAACACTTACCGCAAAGCAGCTGATTCAAAACCGGACGAGGCGCAGGCCTGGCTAGGTCTCTGCAGCCTCTTTGAAGGCCAAGGGTCGAAGAAAGTCGACGATTACATTGATGTTGCCGTTCGCGTGGGCTCGATTCATGCTGCTGCCGAAGATGCTCACCGCTGTCAAACCATCATCGACAAGATGGTCGGTTTCGTGAAGCAAAACGGAACATCTGCACAGCAAAAGCGAGCTTTGCGGGTAACGCTTCCTGGCAGTCCGGTGTATGATTTTTTGGAAGGAAGGCTGCCACATCCAACGCTGGGCTTCACTAGGATCGCTGAGATCACAGAACAAGAAGAAGCACAACGAATCAAGACTGAGATCAGCAACCGCCGCACACGCATCGGAGCTCGTGTTGGTCAGGTTACCACGGAAGTCAAGCGGGAAGTCTTCGGCGAAAGCGAGCTTGAAGAACTGTACCAAAGTATCATCAACTGGACGGTCGAAGATGACATCCGTCGCGAGTACGAGGAGAAGCTGCTGCTCAGAGCTTATGAGCATCTCCTGGTACTTCCTGCGGATCAGAAACCTAGCAAATTGGATCAAGTCTTGAGCATTGCGGAGGGTATGGTCATCATCCATCATGATTTCCAGCTTGCTTGGGATCTAGTGTTGGAAACGCGGGACTTTGACAACCTACAAGATTTGGATGCAAACATCTTGCGAGAATATGTCACTATGTTTGCAGACAGTGGACTTGGCCGCATCCTCAAGGCGTGGCTTAGCAGTGAGCTTTGCCCGTTCCCGCCACCCAAAAAATCAGAGGAAGAACAGTCGAAAGACGACGAAGCGCCTGAGGTCTTGAGTGCGGAGGATCGGCTGGCAATGATGACTGAGGGTGTCAACAAGTCAGAAAACTCGCCGTTTGCTTACAGGTTGGCCTGTGACTACTTTCTGTACCTCGACGAACACCAAACGGTCGTGGAAACCTCCCGAGCTGGTCTCCAGGTGCTCTCCGCACAGTCATCAAAGCTCAGCATGAGCCTGCAAAACACCAAAGACGCTCTGAACAGTGTTCTGGGTACCGCGCTTGTGCACTACCAGGCTCCAAGAAACCACGCCGAAGCCAAGCGACTGTTCGAAGACATCCTCCAACGCAAGCCCAAGCTCACTCCAGCTCTAATCGGTCTCGGTCTCATCTTCGAGGAAATCGAAAACTACGGAGCTGCCATCGATTTCTTGCAGCAAGCCTTGGGAGAAGACCCGGGTAATGTACGAGTCGGCACTGAACTTGCATGGTGCAAAGCCTTGAATGGCGACAACGCTACTGCAAGAGACGAACTCGAGAACTACCTTCCGAAGCTCAAGACCGACGACCCTCGCTCGAGAGACCTCCGAGCTCTATGCATCTACCGCATTGGAATCTGTATGTGGAATCTTGATGACTCAAAGACTGCGAGAAAGGACCGGAACGGCGCCTACGCTCGTTTCTTGTCCGCCATCAAAACCAACGTCAACTTCGCACCGGCATACACAAGTCTTGGTCACTACTACGAGCTGTACGCAAAGGACAAGAAACGCGCCCGACAGTGCTTCCAGAAAGCGTTTGAGCTTTCGCCTGCGGAGACCGAGGCGGCAGAGCGACTTGCCCGCTCGTTTGCCGACAAGGGCGAGTGGGAGATTGTGGAAGTCATCTCACAACGTGTGATCGACTCTGGCAGAGCAAGGCCGCCGCCCGGTTCTAAGAGAAAGGGGTTGAGCTGGCCTTATTCTGCACTCGGTGTTGTGCAAATGAACAAGCAGGAGTATCAGCAAGCCATCGTTTCGTTCCTGGCCGCCTTGCGCATTAGTCCAGACGACTACCAGTCATACGTTGGATTGGGTGAGAGTTACCACAACTCTGGTCGTTACAACTCTGCCAGCAGAACCTTCAACTACGCTCTCGAACCGCACGAGGATGGAAAGATGAAGATCACCGGCGAGACGTGGTTTGCAAAATACATGCTGTCCAACGTGCACCGCGAGCTTGGCGAGTACCAGGATGCCACTGATGGCCTCCAAGCAGTACTGCAAGATCGACCCGATGAATTTGGCGTTCTTGTCTCGCTTCTCCAGACTCATGTCGAGCACGCGTGGCATTGCGTCGAGAAGGGACTCTTCGGCCAAGCGATCGACAATTGCAACCATGCAATCGAAACCGCCTCAAAGGTCGCGCGCAACAATCCTCAAGCTTTCAATCTGTGGAAGTCTGTTGGTGACGCATGTATCTCTTTCTCATGGGTGCTTTCCAGTATCGACAAGTTTCCGACAAATGAGCTAAGATCTCTACTCGACGGCGAAGGTCAAGACGAAGCACTCTCGCAGTTGTCAGACATAGACGGCATTCGAAGCGGTGCTCTCGATGACAAGCAGGAAAACGGCGACGCCACCCAGTCTTCCTTGCCCTTGCCTCTCGTTGCCGGCATCCTTTCATACAAGCGTGCGATCTTCTCGTCAGCTCACGACATCCACGCCCAAGCTGTAGCCTGGTACAATCTTGGCTGGGCCGAACACCGCGCGTTTTCGCTCAGCGACGGCAAGTCTGGTAAGAAATATCTGAAAGCTGCCGTGCGTTGTTTCAAGCGGGCGATCGAGATGGAAGCTGGCAACTCCGAGTTTTGGAACGCCCTCGGTGTGGTCACCACTACACTGAACCCTCAAGTTGCGCAGCACGCTTTTGTCCGCTCATTGCACCTCAACGAGCTCAATGCAAAGGTCTGGACGAACCTTGGAGTGTTGTACACCCTGCAGAACGATCATGAGCTCGCACACAAGTCGTTCGGCCGTGCACAATCGACAGATCCAGACTACGCTCATGCTTGGATCGGCGAAGGCTTGATTGCGCTGATGCAGGGAGAATCTAAGGAAGCCCTCAATCACTTCACTCACGCCTTTGAGATTTCAGACTCAGCATCAGTCATAACGAAGCGACAATATGCCTCGTCAACCTTTGACCACCTGTTGGCATCGCCCACTGTCTCTAACAATCTCACCGCTCTCATTCAGCCTCTGTTTGCTCTTGAGCAACTCCGTGCCCAGGCACCAAAGGAACTACCTTTCAAACACCTGTCAGCCCTCTTCCTAGAGCGCGTCGGCAACTTCAACGACGCAATCGAAACCCTGACAGAGCTCTGCTCGAGCGCAGAGGCAGAGTACGAATCCTCCGAATCTGACGCCGCCCTCGCCCGATTCGCGCACGCCAAAGCAGACGTCGCCCGCTGCCAACTCGCCGCCCACTTCCACTCCGCAGCCGCGGAAAATGCAAACACCGCCCTCGACCTCTCCGCCGACGCCCAAAGCTGCGGCCTCGACCCCGAAGCCCGCCGCAAACTCCGCCTCTCCGCCCACCTGACCGCAGGCCTAGCGGCCCACTACTTAAAGCAAGACAGCGACGCCATCACCATGTTCCGCGCCGCTCTGGAAGAAAGCGATTCCAACCCGGACGTTGTCTGCCTGCTCGTCCAAGTCCTCTGGGCCCACGGCGGCTCCGAAGAGAAAACCGCCGCCCGCGAACAGCTCTTCGAATGCTTCGAGAGCAACCCCGAACACCCCAGCGTCATGACCTTGCTAGGCGCCATCGCGGCTCTAGACGACGACGCCGAAACCTCCGCCGCCGTCCGCGACGACCTCGTCGCTCTCCGCACGAACCCCAGCCTGCAAGCGCCGGAGCAATCGGACATAGACTCTCTGCTCTCGGCCCTTGCGTCCCTCAATCCCAACACCGAAGGAGATGAGGATGCAGCCCTCGCCTCGGCGCAAACCGCCACTCTGCTCAACCCGGAGCGCTCGCATGCCTGGAAACTCCTGGCAGAGCTTTCGGGCGACCCTTACGCGGCGGACATGGCGCTGCAGACCGCGCAAAAAGCCGTCCCGCCCAGCGGCAATTCGAGTGCGGGCGAACTCGCTGCTGCGTTTGCGGGAGTGGGGACTGTGGCGGATGCGCAGCGGGCGATGGCTTTGGCGCCTTGGGAGAGGATCGGGTGGGAGGTCATGGCGGAGGCGTTGGGTGGGTGATATAATCGATGGGACGACGGTCATGAGGTGGCATGGGATGGAAAAGGTAGCTGAATGTTCCTCTTGTTAAAGACGGACGGGACATATCATATCACGCACTGGACAGGCATCTCTCTGTCTGCAGTCTTGATGCAGGATTGAAACGTGCGCAATGGACGATGGAATAGAAATAAGAACAGGGATCTTGACCGGCTGCTTCGTTGTTGATACCGCGACCTCTATCGCTCTTTTTTGTGAGCTATGTCAACTTTGCAAGGTGAATTCCCTTTGATCTTCAAGACCATGCATGCAATCGATCGGTCACTTCTTCATCCATCCATCCATCCATCCAGCAACAAGACATAAAAAACGTGTCCCTTAGAATCCAAACTTCGACTTGATGACTGAAAGGAACAACCATTAGCACAAGACCACAGTCCAAAAGACAGAAAGACGAGAGAAAAACTTACTCCCTGTAACAGCATTCTTCTTCTGCTGGCTCACAAACTTATTCACATCGCCCAACCAGTTGCTCGTCGTCTGTTCCAAGCTATCCATCCCGTCATTCACGCTCCCCAACTTCTCCGTCCGCTCGCTGAGCTGCTTTTGCATGTACTGCCAGTAGCCTTGGTCTTGCTCGCCGGCGAGAGCGGCCGCTCGGGAGCTGGAGGGGCCGGCTGCTGCTGCGGCTGCTGTGCGTTGCTGTAATTGGTCGGCGCGGGCTTGGGCGAGCATGCGTTTGCTGGGCGGGCGGTTGGGGCCGCCGATTAGGAGGTCGAGGTCGGAGGGGGTTATGTACTGCGAGGTCATTTGTTAGAATTGGGGAGTTTGGATGGGGGATGAGAATGTTAGGGGAGGGGTAGGGTTGGGGGTTTTCCTTGGAATGGTGATGGGTATTTGTGCTAAGAGTTCGTGATTTACCTGAGTTCCAGTCACCCATTGCAGATTTGAAATGGTAGGACGAGGAGGGATGACAGCCTCGGGGTTGAAGAGGCGGAGGCCTAGTGGTGTTGTCAGGGGCTGACCTGTGCCAAAGACTGATAGAATGGCAATCTCTGAAGGGCCAGTGAAGGCGATGATGTGACCTGTGGGAGTTATACGGGCTTCGGCGAAGCGGCGGACGTCTAGGGTGGCGGAGAGAGGCATGGGAGGGGCGAGTTCTTTGAGGCCCGGTATGGAGTAAACTCGCGCGTAGCCGTCGCCCGTGAGGGTGAGGAGGGCCTGGCCTCGGTCGTGGTATCTGATCAGACCGGCGGCATCGCAGAAGAAAGAGTCGAAAGACTTGTGCGCGCCTTTTGAGGTTGCTGGACGGGCGATGTGGACTGATGTAGGAGCGACGGCGATGACGGCACCGTTTGTGCGAGTACCGGAGCGAAGGCTCGCAACAGCTGTCTGTGTTGCGACAGCTGTGAGACCTGTGTCGACGCTGATGGGAAAGATGTGGTTGACTCGTGAATCCATGTTGACGGAGCCGGCAAATTGGACAGAGTAGCGACCACTTGGGTCGGGGACGACCTTGAATGTTCCGAGATGGCCTTGGTGCGTTCCAACGTGTAAGAGGATGCTACTCCACTCCTCGCCTTCTAGAGTCATCACACTGAACTCCATGCATGTGGCCCAGTCCGGTTGAGGAGTCTCGCTGCTAGATGTCTTGCGGAAGGTACTACGCTTTTCTCCGCGATTGAACTCGGTGACGGAGGACGTATGTATGACAGCGGGGCCACGAAGGTCGATGACAGCTATCGAGCCATTCTCGAAGCCTGCCGCTACAAAGCCTACTTCTGACATTTTCAACGTCATCACCGGGCCTGCTTGTTGATCGAGCAAGGTGAACGGTAGCAGACCTTCCGTCAAGGAAGGTTCAACGCGTTCAGTCACGTTGGTCAGGGAGCGAGGAACATTTCTGGGGTGGGCCGGGGGTTCTCGGCCTGCGTTCTTGTTGCGCGCCCATCGGAACACGACCAGTTCGCCACTCCGCAAACCAACAGCCATCTCGCTGCTCGCACCCGCAAGAGAGATCTGCGTGATGTCGACATTGTCAAATCGCCCAACCGCGCGAGCAACGTCGACCTGCAAGACCTTGTCATTTTCAATCTCGTCACCATTGCCGACATCCCATAGTCTGACAGCGCCGTCTGCATGTGCGGTGTGTATAATATTGCGGGTATCTAGACGTTTCATAGTGTTGGCTCCATCAACTCCACCACGCAAGATGGGTGGCCCAGATTGCCGAGTCTCGGTCATGCCGAGCCAGCGAGTACGGTCCATGGTTGCAACTCCGATCTTTTTGATGTAGGGGTGGACGAATGTCAATGAGGGATGAAGCTGGTTGGTGGGACTGATGAACATCCCGGAAGGAAAACTGAGAGTCAACAGCTCGCCCGAAGCCAGCAATGCAATGATAGCGATCGGGTCGTGTGCATTGTTGAAGTGCGGTGACGAACGTGGAATCAGGCAGAAATCAATGACTTCGGCCCCAGGTGGTGTGGGTAGAATGCGGGAGCGTTTGGGATCTCTCAAGTGGCCAGCAAGGACTTCCCATGAACTCGTGTTATAGACAGGCGTCCGCCCAAACTCGAGGAAACAAAGGCCCTTGGTCGGTGTCTGGGTTGATGCTCCACCAGCGATTAGAAGGCCAGTGTCGTCTGGGTCTTGACCACTCGCACACCAAGCAACCTTGAAGAGAGGTTCCTTCACGGAAGCTGTCCCCATCAGACTTGACTCGAAAGTCGGGGCAGGGCCGGGGGATGTGACGTCGGTGTCTGTTCGGGTTCTTGCTTGGAGCATGCGACCATCCTTGTTGACATCCCAGAATACGATGGAAGAGTCCTCGTAGCCAGTCATGACAAAGGTTCCGGTGGGATGCCAGGTGGCTTGAGTAAGCCTTGGTCTGCGCACAATGTTTGTTTGCTTCATGTCTCCGTCGCCGCCTGGGGCGCCTGGAGGGATCTCGTAGAGATAGAATTTGAGGGCTTTGGCAAGCTTGAAGCTATAGATAGCAGCACCGTGAGCATATCCTATAAGAAGAGTTCCAACGTCACGCGGATGAAGCTGCAAGCTCACGACAGGAGTTGCCTTTGCTCTAGGATCCATCTGGGTCCATTGGTTGGGGATCTTGAAGGGGGCCAGGTTCTCACGATCCAGATCGTAGGCCAGCACATCACCAGTCTGAATACCGATGAAGGCATAGTCAAGGGCGGGATCGGTGGTCAGAGCAGTGACTGTGCCGTAGATGGTGTGGCTGGAAAGCAATTCCTGGCTTAACATGGAGTAGAGGGAGAGCTCATGTTTGCTGTCCAGGCACACGAGCTTGTCTGCACAGAATTGGAGCGTCTTGACAGCAGCACCTCGAGCGGGTAACGGCAAGACGAGTTGGACGCGATTTCGACCGAAGATGTATATCTGTCCGGGACCATATTGGCTATTGCGGGTTCCCACGGCGAGCAAGGACTGGACAGGGTCGTATGTGAGGGCAGAGACTTGCGAGTTGACGCCATAGCGAACCAGATCGTCGAGGGTGAAGATCTCAGGAGTCAGACCGGCTGACAAGTCGTTGCTAATACCAGCCTGTTTACCTCGTAGAAGGTGTGCCATGATTAGTGCGGGCCAGTGGCGGTGGTGGTGGTATAGAGGCTGTCAGCCCTACGCTTCAAGGGTTGTTGGAAGTGAATTCGGAGAGGGAGCAGCTGGTAGTTGAGCACTACTTGGGGGCGATTTGGGAAATGAAAGACAGCAGCATGTAGCCTTCTTGGTGATATGATCTGGTATATCTCGTTAGCACGATCAAGAATTAACATGCCAGCGCAACAATTGTCGTGGTTGATCTTGGCTACATTTTCTTGCCTTAGGCAGTCATCGGTCGTCGTCCCCACTACAACTACGGTGGTCCATTCGAGATGGATCGACATGAAACACGAAAGTGGGATGGCACTTAACGCGTCGTTCGCGTGCAGGAGCCCAATTTCACCGCTCTTGCCTCGACCTGCATCCAAATCCAACTCTTCCCACCTTGACCTACAACACAAACAAACACCTCCTCAACTCACTACCATACCATACCACACAACCACTTTCATCCTCTCTACCATCAAACTTGTTACAGCTGCATCATCCGCATCGCATCTGCATCTCTCAGCAACACACGCAAACACACACATCCACCACATCACATCACATCACACATCATGGCTACTGGTACGTCTCCCTTGCAAACGCATGCATCCCTCGACGCATCACGCTGACCTCCTACAGTGAGCTTGCTCAACGTCTCCGTGAGGAACAACCCCGCGCCCTTCAACGCCCCCTACGAGTTCGAGATCACCTTCGAGTGCCTCGAGCCTCTGCAGAAGGACCTCGAGTGGAAGCTCACCTACGTCGGCTCTGCCACCTCGTACGTAGACCGCCTCAATCACAGCAAACGCAACACCAGCTAACACATTCCATCTCAGATCCGAGCATGACCAAGAACTCGACTCCCTCCTCGTCGGCCCCATCCCCGTCGGCGTCAACAAGTTCATCTTCGAGGCCGACCCGCCAAACACCGCCAACATCCCCGCGACCGAGATCCTCGGCGTGACCGTCATCCTGCTCACTTGCTCCTACGACGGCCGCGAGTTCGTGCGCGTGGGCTACTACGTCAACAACGAATACACCGACGAGGCCCTCATCAACGAGCCCCCTGCCAAGCCCATTGTCGAGAAGGTCCGCCGCAACATCCTGGCCGAGAAGCCGCGTGTCACCCGCTTCGCCATCAAGTGGGACAGCGACGAGAGCGCCCCTGCCGAGTTCCCACCCGAGCAGCCCGACGTCGACGCCGCCGAGGACGACGGTGCGACCTACGGTGCCGAAGAGGAGGAGCTCGAGGGTGAGGAGGACGAGGGCTTCCCCGAGGGTGGCGAGGCCGCTGCTCTTGGTGCTTCGGTCGTTGCTCCCAAGGTCCCCGGCGACGATCACGACATGGAGGGCGCCGAGGCCAACGGCAAGGACGACGACGAGGAGAGCAACGCCGGATCCGAGGATCTCGAGGCCGAGAGCGAGGACGACGAGGAAGAGGACCTCGAAGATGAGGAGGGCGAGGAAGAGGTCGAGGGCGAGGGCGAGGACGTCGAGATGGACGATGGCCAGGATGCTACCAACGGCGGCTCCGAGCAGGCCTCTAAACAGCAGGTTCCCCAGGCACACCAGCCGGACGTCATGGTGCAATAGATTTGCACGTGACCGAGAGTTCGATCGGCGGGATGTCAGCGCCTGCATTGCATTGGCATGCCACTCTCCCTTTGGCAACCTCGCGCATCAACTCTGACGGGACGTATGTTCGATGAGCTTGGCTATCGTCCTCTTTCTTCTTTCTTCTCCTTTTTCTTACATCACAGTTGGGGCGGGGGGCACTTTTTGCGGCACGAAGATACGATTGGTTTGAGCGGAGGCTTCCCCTTTTCATGGCGACAACGTTCTTGTTGTTGTTGTCGCTGCATTGGATCCGGCGACGGTCCACACAGCTCTGGGAACAGAAGCTTACGACGAGAGAAGACGAGCATGCAAATTGCGCGGCTTGCTACATAGACAGCTATGGCAGTGATGATTAAGAAACTACAAGACTTTGAAGTTCCAAGACGGCGTTCCAGGTATTTGGGTTCGTTGAATGCATTCTAGTAGCGAGGTGATAGCCGTGGTTTCAGGGCCACAAGTGCACCGATACAAGGTGACTTAGAGTTTCTGTGATACGTTGGACGAGTGCATCTCTTTTTGCAATCGTTTGCTCTGCCCTACTCTCCGAGACATAGGTAGCTGTCAAAGATTGTCCGTTTTCCATTTGTCCGTCTCACGTCGTCGAAGGCGCCTATGATCAAATACAGAAGCCCGAATCCTAAGCAATTGGCGGGAGACTAGGTAAAACCATGATAAGGCACGTCTGCTGCCATGCAATATCTCTGATATTTAATATCTGTCTCTATGAATAATGTACGATTAAGCAGGCAAGGCAACGCTACTACGTTGCCATGGGTATAAACGCTTGTTTTTTCTACAAAGCAGGGCTAGCGATAACATCTTTTCCATCAACGTCGTTCGTTTCGTTGGAAAAGAGACTCTTTCAGGCGGAGACTTTTTTCAAGCGGAGTAGACGAGCCACCCGTACTTCTTGCCAGTCCATTTGCGGGCCAGCTTTGCTCCGACTTCTGTTGGTTGGCTGAACGCTACGTGGTCTTTGGTGATGTGCTCCGTGTGTTGTCGACTGGGTGTCTGACGAGTGGGATCTGTGCCGGCGTCCGGGCTGTCGACGGCAGTCTCGTTCGTCTGGTTTTGTTGGGTAAATCGTGTGTTGTGGTGTTCCAGAGCCCTGTTTAGCAGGCTGTGTGCAATACCTTGACCGCGGTGTGATGGTGATGTCCAAATCCGTGAAACTCCCAAGACAGCTGGGGAGGACCTCGTAGCGAGTTGGATGGGTTGCGGTTCGGCTTCCTCGGTCTTCTTTTGTAAAGCCCGCTTTGCGCGAAGTCGTTCGAGAGCGGACATTTTGGCTTTTGCTGGTTCGTCCTCCAAACGTCTTGCTGCTGGCTGAAGGATCTTGTTCCCTTCCTTGATCTGTTCCACCAGCAGCAATCCGACGCATTTGTTTTGACGTACGTACATGTACACCGTATGTCGACTTGTTTTTGATTCGTTTGGACGGTGCTCGCAGGAGAGGTCCCACAGCTGCTTGTCGGGAATGTCCACGGCGCCCAGTTCTCTCTGCACCACGTCCAAAGCTGCCCTGGCACGCTTCCTCCTCCATATATTGTCGTGACCATCCACAGCAGCGATCGAGTCGCCATTCTTCGAGGTTTCAAATATCGTCCCTTCGCGAGCTTTGATCAGGAATTCCTTTCCAAGGTCGTATCCTTCGACGTTCTGCTTGTGGTATTTGTCGTGCAGCTTCCGATCCTCGTCCGACGAGGCAATGTACTCCATCCCGCAATCTTTGCATTTCTTTTGCACTTCCTGGCCGAGACTGATTTGCATTTGTGTGAGTGGTTTGCCGTCCTTCTTTGCCGGGATTGATGGTTGTCTCCTCTTGGGCTGAGCATTGTCGTTGATCGATGTGAGCGGTTTTCGCTTTCCCAGGACGGAGAACGCGTTCGCGATTGATCGAGCCGGTTTCGAAGGTGCGCCATGGTACTTTGTGCTAGCAGTCTCTTCCCATGGAAACTCTGGTGGTGATGATGGCGGACTGGACGCGATAAATGGCTCATCTGAAAAGATTGGGTTGTCGCTGTTGAGAGGAGTTGATGATGGAACGGCTTGAGATGTCGAGGTGAGAGGTAAGTCTGCCATGGCCTAGATTATGTTCGTCTTAACGAGTAAATGTAGAGATCAATGTCGTCGTGAAGCGAAAGTGCTAAGACGCGGTAGACGCGTTTCGGCGTTTGACTTAGTGTTCACGCTAGTGGGATCATCCGTCGCTGCTACCGATCTTCACATGCCAGCCGGTCCCCACTTGAGAGCTTGCTTACGTCTTACCACCACCACAGCTTGGAGATAAGCAGGACGACAAAGCTACAGTACAATTCGATATTGCGACTCCTGCTTCTTGGAGAGGCCGTCCTGCATCCTATATACAAACCAAACATCCCCCTCTCATCATCTTCGTCATGCCACTGTCAACTATGGCGCCGTCACGGGAAGTGCCTGTCAAGCTACTGAGCGGCGCATCGTTCCAAGAATTTGGAGAAGTGATAGAGGACCCGGCGACACACAGTAATGCCGCCTCTTTTGCCACAATCGAAGCAAACCAGGGTTCCGCCAGGAAGGTCCTCGATGTCACCCACATGAACAACCACTATGCACTCTCGCATTCCAAGAAACCGGCAGCACCGGTTGTCAACATGTTCGTCTGCAAGCCCCGAACACTCGAGCAACAGGACGGAAAGGGTATCTTTCCTGTAAAGATCCTTGAACGCCACCCTTTCACACCTCAAACCTTCGTACCCATGGGGTTGGATCCTGGCGACAAGGAGACGGCATACCTGGTTATTGTCGCTCCCACTCTTCCTCTCAGCCAGAGAGCCCGTGAAGAAGGGCTCGTACCACCGTATCCAGCATCGCCACCCAAGCGCAGACGCAGTCTTCGAGAGCGACTGTTGGGAAGTCGGCCAAACCCATTCACGAACGACCACACACCTAAAACAACGCCTCCCGTCACGATCAACTTGTCGACATCGCAGAGGCCAAAGGGTCCGGGGCACCCTGATCTAAGCAAGCTGGAGGCTTTTATCGCAAGAGGCGATCAGGCCGTCACGTATGGGCCTGGTACATGGCATGCGCCGATGGTTGTTCTGGGCAAGCGACCGATCGAGTTCGTGGTGTTGCAGTACGCAAATGGTGTAGGTGTGGAGGATTGCCAGGAAGTTGATGTTGTGACACCAGAAGATGGAAGGGGAGTTTGTGTTGTCATTGATGATGAGGGCCTAATGGTTGATCAACCAGCAAAAGCCAAGTTGTGAGAAGTGGCTGCCCAGCTGCGGCCGGAAACACGCGTTCATTCTCACGAGTATGAAACTAAGCTAGGAAAGTCAAGTGAGGTGTATTCCAGAAGTGTCGTTGTTCCTTCATTTGTCTAGTGAGCAACATGAGATATCGTTTGCAATGGCCATCGAAAATACAGCCTCTGAAGCGAGGCGCTAGAAATGCTGTAGGCGAGGATGTATGGAAGATGGTCTACATGTAATGCATCTCTGAAGAAAATAATATAATAGTCCTCTCCGTACTGCACATATGACGTGTCTTGGCGTTGAGCTTGTCTCGAGGTGTGGAGGCAGCTTGCGTGACAAGAAGACGAGGGACTAGAGATAGGCAGAGTCCAGACACAGCTCACTTCTCACTGCACCTCCCAAGTCAGGGCGGATCTTCAGGGCTAACGGTTGGCGATCTCTCATTACCCTGCGAGCCTTCATGTTTCTCTAAAACATCCCACCTTACACTTTCAGCGTCTTTGCTTCTACCCCAAGCTCGACCTCGAGCCGCGCAATCTACTAGAATGTCTGGAAACCCCTTCCGCCGGCCCCAAACAAGCAGGCCACCGGATGACAGCGCAATAGACGACAGCTATGTTGACGTACCAAAGTGTAAGCATGCGCTGCTGGCAGGTTGGACGGATTCGGAAGGAGGCTAAGACAGGAATGCCACAGCTCCGCCAAAGACAAAGAATGGAAAGCCCAAGAAGCGCGTACAGATCATTTCTCCACCACAATCGCCTGTCGAGTCGCCGGAAAGGCCTAGGAGACTGTCCGATGGTAAGACAGGCTCGCCCCCACCTCCGCCTGTGACTGTCACGCCCGAGGACGTAGCCGCGACGAATGCGACATCGACTGCGGATCGCGACCTGCAACAGGCCCTTCTGAACACTCAGAGAAACTCGGACGGCTCTGAACCACTCCCGCCGCCTGTCCCGGCGAACACGATGCGGGCACCATACAACCCATTTGCCAGGACCTTGGCTACTAGCGATGCGCACCTCGGACTGCAACGGGTGACGGCGGAAGAGCGAGGGAACGAGAGGCCTGCAGGCGGACCGCCCAAAATGAATGTGGACATGTTCAAGAATCTCCTTTTGACCGGGAGTGCTAGTCCCTCGTCGCCTGTTACACAACCCACGCAGCCACAGCGTCCACAAGACAGCAGCAGCAGCACGGACACTTCTGTGTCACGGCAGTCTCTGTTCGACCCCACGCAAGGCCTGCAGATGGAATCTCCTAGGACATCGTTCGATCAGCAATCTGATCGAGACGAGGACGAGCAGGACAACGAGCACGCATCTTTGATGGGTCCTTCGTTATCAAGACCGGAAGCCGAAGGCCCGCCTCCACCACCGAAACACAGGCATGGTAAAGCTCTGGGCCCAAAAGGACCTCAGACTGTGTCATTCGCCGACTTCAATGAGTCTATTCCAACGGGCTGGCAACAACCTGCTGAACCCCGAACGCCGCCAGTCAACAGTGCGTTGCAGAGTATCTTGCGACCGTCGACTCCGAGGTCGCCTAGCAGCGACCTGAACAAACCACTTCCACCGCCTCCTGAAGCGTTAGCTACGGCTGCGCTTTCGGCAGGCAAGACACAGCAACTCGCGACATCACAGCTCGACACTGCACAACCGAAGAAAACACCGCCCCCGCCACCTCCTGCGTCCCGTAGACAAGCACAAACACAAGCGCAAGGTCGAAGTCGAAGCAGCTCCAACCTCACCCAGAACTCGGTTCAAGAAGAAGACGAATTTCCAAGACCAACTTTAAAGGCAGTCCCACCTCCACCGCCGTCACGTAGATCCTACATTCCTCCAGCACAAGGCTCTCCCGCGGTTGAGACACCGCCCACTACCGAGCCAAGCAGTCCGATCTCGGAAAGCAAGCCAATGCCGCCACCACCTCGCCGCAACCTTTCAAAGAGCAGCTCCTCCCACATACGTTCCTCTTCCAATGCTTCGGGCCACAGCATCCAGCGACATGAAAGCGGCGGTGCAGCACCACCCGCGCCTCCACCTCGGCGTGGAGCTGCACGAGAAAGCAAGATCAGGAGACCGAGTGAGCACAGTCTGGGATCTGACACTTCGAGTCTGCGCCAGATCGAGGAGACAACGCCTGAAACTGCGCCACCAAAAGAGCCGCAAAGAGATATCATGGCCGACTTGGCGGCTTTGCAGGCGGAAGTAGATGCTCTGAGAGCGAACGCTGGGCATGGTTGAGATCAGGCAGTCTTCAGTTCACACGACTTGCAGCATTGTGGGATGCGCTGCGGCCTGGAGATCGCCGCATTGCTCTCCTCCTTGGGAGCGCCTCACACACAACTCATTATTGAGCCCGGGTGAAACCGATCGCTCACCTCGTCTCCTATAAAGCCCGGGCTGGCCTCACTGAGATCTATGTGGGCGCGCGACAAGCCATAGGGAAGGACAAGGCCATCGCTCCACCACCAACACGAGCTCGGTGAACCGCCTCGTGAAAGACGGATTTAGACCACGCGGACTAGGGAAGGTTCTCGGCTCAACCTTGAAGAGACGCAAGGGTTGACGATGTCATGTATAGAAGAGAACCATAGTCCGGTCCCACTTGATCTCTTGGATTGCGTGTATGATGAGTTACACCGTCGGCTGAATGTACAGAAAGATGATTCAAGTCTCAAATCACGTCCTCTGCCAGACATGTAAACATCACTTCTTTCTTCCCTCCATCTATCAGTCTAGCAAAACTCGAAATGTAACCTTACCACATGCCCTTCCCTTCCCTCTCGTCTCCTCTCCTCTCTTCATGTCACTTGGATCGTCGACTTCCCTCCTTATTACTACTACTCCCACCCATCATAACTCCTTACCCGACTCCAATAAAACGCCCGATCGTTCCGCAGCGAAAACTCGCCCCAGTCGTCGCTCAGCCGGTTGTAGCTCCAGAAGCCCTTCCAGCCGAGTTTGTTGTTGCGGGCGCTTTTCCCCGCGTGCCCGAGCTGGAGCTGCAATTTGTAGGTGTAGCGCGGCACGACGCCTTGGGTTTCGATGTGCACGATGCCTTCTTCTTCTTCGGGCTCTCTTTCGGGTCCGGCTTCGGCGGTTGCTTCGCTCGGTTGCGAAGGGTCGCGTTCTGCCGGACTTGACGATGATGATGTTTTGTTGTTGCCAGAGGAATGCAGCGGCCCCGAAAGGCGCCAGCGGCCACGCAGGGCTTCTTTCATGACGGCGCCGGGGAGGGTGGACGCGGCGGTCGAGCCCTGTTGGTGGTGGTGGTGGCCGCGGGTTTTGCGCGAGGAATCGTACAAGTCCAGGTTCGCTTTCGTCAGGTGGTGGACGACGTCTGCGGGCTCCGTTGTGGACAGCAGAGAGATTGCGGTGCCGTCGCGGAAGAATCGCAGGTAGCGGAAGTAGGTTACGACGAGCACGGGGGCGCCCCAGGCTAGACTGTTGCTGGCGTGGGCTCCTGGGCGGGCGTAGTTGACGGTGCTGATGTAGCAGCCGTTGAAGCGCAGGCGGGGGCGGGTGCGGAACATTTGACGATAGGACGGGTAGGGGTTGGGGAGAAGGGATTGGGTGTAGGAGAGAGACTTGATAGCTTGGAGGGGGAGGTTCGAGTTTGAGTTCGCGTCGGAGTCGTCTTGGTATGGATTTAGATCTTCGTAGTCGTCTTCGAGCGGGCGACCTTCGATTGTGGTGGCGTAGTTGTAGTGCATCGCGGCGAATCCGTACTCTTCGCTGAGAGTCACCTGTTTCCAGATGTTATCCTCGGTGATGACGAGGTAGGCCAGACGTTTGCAGACTTGAGCCATGCGGGCGAAGGAGGCGACATCTGTGATGGCTAGCTCGAGTAGGATGTGCGAGAGGATCTCTTCTGGGATTCCGGCCAGATGGCAAGGCTTTTGTGGCGAATAATCCGTTTCTGGAGGTGCGGGTTCGATTTGGAGGAGCGAGAAGTCGTCTACGAGTTGTTTGAGGGTTGCCGGGAGTGACGGAGCTGCATTCTCTGTTGTAGTGCCCTGTGCGGCACCAACGCTCTTCGATGAGGTGGTGGTCGTGGGTGGTGCTTTGGGCTTCGCGAATGCAGACGGAGGGAAATGCTTTTTCTTGTAGTCTTCGTGCACGCCATCATCGAGCTGCGACTTACCTCAGCATGCATTTTTATACCGAAAGAATGGAAGGAGAGGGATGAGACCAACTTTGAAGGCTTTTCGATAGTGATTGAGACTGTCTCCCAACTGACCATGACCTTCCTTCTCGACCGCTTTCTCGTAATGCTCCAGGGCGGATTTAGGTTCATGCAAGGCCTTTGACCGTTGCTGTTCCTGCCCTTGGCCGTCTACCCCCAGCTTGAGTGCATCGTCCTTGTTTGGGAGATCGTGGTATGGCTCGGGCACGAAGTGGTCATAGTCGACCTCGTCTGCTTTCTTTGTCGAGGACGATGAAGCATGTGCGACAGGCTTACTCGGCTGCACAGTACTCTTTCTCCTCTGCTGAGGCTTCACCCTCTCTGGCGACGTCTGTGTCTGAGGATTCTTGTTCCGTGACTGCACCTCCTCTCGCCATCTGCGTCGGAAAGCCTCGAGTTCGGCCTCATTTTCGGGTGCTGGCTCGTTGTTCATGTTGTGTGCTTTTAGCTGTGATGTTTTTGCTTGGGGAACTAGTTCATCAGACTTTGCAAATAACAAAGAGAAATCAAGCGGTAATGTCTGATTGTACCTGAAAAGCACGTGGATGATCTACCATGGAAGCATTTGATGGGCGTTGATGCATAGATACATGTACACGTGCGGTCGGCTCACCGTGGCTCTTGATGACGATGCCACACCAATCTTGATGTCTGATGTGCTCGGATCTGACAAGAGCTCATCCGAGTCTCGGCCAACCCTGGATTCCTTATCTCTTTAGAATCTTCCGATTGCGGAGAGAAACACGCTACGCCATGCTAGAGGAAGCTTTTAGAGTGACGACTCCATTCGCTGTACTTTTGGCCCGCGACCAGCCGTCGTCCCATTATTCCATCCCGCCAGCCAGAACATTCCTTCATCCCAACAATCCCCAACCCGACCTCCAATCTCGACGACATCACCGCCTCCTCATAAATCACCGCCATATCGACCATCCTCTCGCCACCTGTGTCACCCGATAACAGCTCCCCGCGGCGGCTGGCGCGCAAACACCGGGGATCCAACAATAGGAGGAAGAGATAGATGGGAAAATCACACGACATGGCTTCACTTCACACACAAGGACAGTCGCACGACAGAATAGCCGGTCCTTCTGGCAATGGCGCTCTCGATATGCCTGCCGAGCCCAATGTTATCGGCAAGCCCGTCGAGGTCACTACGTCCATGACACAGAAGATGCTTTCTGCCACCACGGGTTCTCTCATGACCTCACTACTCGGTATGTTGCGAGCCCTCTCTTTCTTGTCATCACATGGCACTCTCGAACAGTCGCTGACTCTCCCTCGCAGTAACACCTCTTGATGTCGTCCGTGTGCGTCTGCAGGCCCAACCAAGTCCGTCTCCGTCTCCCTCCATCCGCCTACCCTCCTTCATCCAGCTCCCTCCCGACCTCGGCGTCAGCGCTTGCTGTCGCGATGTCTTCTGGGTGCAGAACTCCTCGCAGTTCTGCGTTGCCGCGCCCAATCCCTCCACAGCCGCATTGCAGCCCGCCATGTCCGCAGCCTCTGACTGTGCGGCAGAAGAGACCCAACGGCGGACCATAAATTCGACATTAGACGGCCTTCGAAAGATCGCCCGGAATGAGGGCGTCTTCACCCTCTGGAGAGGCCTCAGCCCAACTCTCATGATGGCCATCCCCGCCAATGTTATCTACTTCGCAGGATATGACTGGTTGCGATCAAGCCCAAAGAGCCCGATGAATGGCAGGATTCCAGACAACTACGCTCCCCTTGCCGCAGGCTCTATCGCTCGTATCGCCGCCGCAATCGTCGTCAGCCCGATCGAGATGCTCCGCACTCGCATGCAAGCTACGCAGTCGAAGGAAAAGGGCGTAATGCGTGCAACGATGCAAGGGATGCGCGATGTTGTCGCAGCAGAAGGCTACTCTTCTCTATGGCGCGGTCTATCTCTCACCCTCTGGCGCGACGTCCCCTTCTCGGCCTTCTACTGGTGGGGTTACGAATACGGCCGCGAGCGCCTGCACCAAGCACGCGAAGCCTCGGAAACACACTCCGTCCTCGGCCGCGCCCGCAGCCGTAGCGAACTCTCGCACGCCACAGTGCTAGGCGACTCATTCATCGCCGGCGCCGCGTCCGGCGGTATCGCTGCATTCTTCACCACACCTTTCGACGTGGGCAAGACACGACAACAGACCGTACTGCAAGACAGCGCCGCTCGCGCCAAAGACTTGCCGGAGAACCGCACGATGCCACGCTTCCTTTGGCACATCTACTGCAAGGAAGGTATGTCTGGGCTCTTCCGCGGCTGGGCGGCACGATGCTTGAAAGTCGCTCCGGCATGTGCAATCATGATCAGCAGCTACGAAGTCGGCAAGAAGCTGGCAGGCACTGCGAACGAGAAGAAAGAGCAGTGAACGCAATCTCTGTTTTTTATTAGCGCAACCGCATTCGAACGGCGTTTCAAGTCAATGGCTTATGGGAGCGGGCGCATAGCACGGCATGGCATGGCGAGATTTTAGCGCTGGCGTTTTTTATTTTCGGGGCAAAGCGAATGCATTGAAGATCTCCAAGGACCACGAGGGGAATATGGCGTTTATTCGATAAGAGAGGCTCCTTGAAAACTTCGAAATTCGTTGCGAAGAAGAACGAAGAAAAGATGAACAGGGCCGGCCATCTTGATGGCAGGTGAAGCTATGAGACGACAAATTTCATGTAATAATAACAATCAACCTACGTCAGAAAGGGAAAAATAACAACTAGCAGTTCATCAACCTTCAGTACACACACTGCCCAATCCTTACCTCAATTTGTGCATCATCAGCCTCAACACCCAATTCTCCTGCCCAAATAGCCTTTGAACCATCCCGACCTGGCTATCTTTCTCAACACGCAAACTCTCGATAAGTTTTTTGGTCTTGTCCAGCGCGCCACATTCTCGCATCTCGTCGAGCGCCAGTTGCTTCACCTCAAGGGAAAATCTTCCCTCCCCTTGATCATATAGCGAAGAAATCCCGCAGCGTGCTTTCCTCGCTGTCTTGAAAGGCCAGAGCTTGGATGATCGGGTAAGAAGACGGTGAATCTGTATCCTCTTGAGACATCTCACATGCATTGAGGTTGGTGAGCTTTTACCCCAACCCTAACCCTACACATGTCGACGTCCATGTTGTCCGAGTCGACCTGGACACATCGGAATAAGACAAAAAGGATGGAAGAGGTATCGAAGTGGCTCTGATGATGTGTACGTCGATGCAGTTGGTCCCAACGAGGCTTGTTTTCTTCGTGAGGACGTTATTGCTGCTGTTCGTCGAGTTTCGATGGAAGCAACCAAGACACATCTACACATGGCATTACACATTTTGTCTCGAAACATGTCCAGATACAGACACAGACAGGGACATAGATCTGCGTAGAGTGAGGGATAAAGAGACACGAAAGCCGCATTAGATATACCATGGACGAGAACGAAGAAAAGCAATAGTACCCAGAACGCCACATAAAAAAAGCAAGACAAAACACCACCAACACCACCGCTACCCACAACAATCCATAACATCAAACCCCCAAGAAAAACGTCGTGAACAATCGTCGTCATGATCTCAATCCCAAGCAGCGAAACCTTCACACCCCTTCCCAACTATCACTTCATGATACCACCACCACCACCACCACCAATACTGCTCCTCCCCTTCCCCCTCTTCATCGCCTCGAACTTCTTGATCAGCGCATCCTGCACCTTCTTGTTCCCCGCCCACGCCTCGCGCATCTTCTGCATGCGAAGCGAAGCGATGACCGCGAAACCCACAGTGCGGAGCGAAGGCCTCTTCTCGCGGATAGTGGCGTCGGGCGTGATCCCAATGTCCTCGAGGAGTCGGAGATCGGCGGCGTTGCTGTTGCAGTATGTCAGTATGCGTTGCTCTCGTCTTTCCGTCGTCGTCAAAGGGGATTGGCTTTCTCGAACTCACCATTTGTTGTACATGTCGACCTGCATCAAGAACCAGCGCTTGGTCCACACCAGGCCCTTCCTGAACCCTTCCTCCCTCTCACAACGAGCGCGGAGGAAAGAGATTTGCTTGGCCAGGCCCTTCAGCTCGCCTTCGTGGCGCTTCTCGCGCAGTTCGACTTGTTTCTGGAGGTCCAGAGTGAGGTTATTGTTGTCGTTGTCTGCGGTGGTTTGCAGGCCGCGCATCCTCGTCTTGAGCTCCTGCTCGCGCTTCTGAGAGTGCTGTAGCGCGCGTTCGCGTTCGTGCAAGCGCTGTTGCAAGGCTTCGAGCTCGCTTTCGGCGTCTGCGAGCTGGGTTTGGAAGTCAAGTTGGATGGTGTCCTCGGCGCGAGATCTTTGAAGGCGGTTGCGGAGCTCTTTCTCTTTGTGCGCGAGGAGCTGCACTTGGTCGTCCTTCTCCTGAGCCTCAGCTCGGACGTTCTCGAGCTCGAGCTTTGTATCACGGAGCGACCTGCGAAGCTCTGCTTCTCTCCTCATGTGGCCTGAAGATGAGCCTTCGCGGTCCCCGAGCTGGGCCTCGACGTCTTCGAGACGGATCTTCGCATCCTTCAGGGTCTTGAGCTGAGTTCGGAGGTCCTTTTCTCTGTTCACGTAGCCCTGCAGCCTCGTCTCGTGTTCTGCAACATTGGCATAAACGTCATCTAGCTCCAGCTTAGCGGCCTCGAGTTGGCCACGAAGTTCGCCTTCGCGCTTGCAAGCTGCGGTAAGCTTGCGATCCTTGTCTGCAAGGCGGGTCTGGAGGTCTTCGTTCTCGATTTGAACCTTGGTGAGTACACCGTGGTAGTTGCCGCGTTCTTCGGCCATGGTCCTGTCCTGCTGCACCTGTACCAACTCGGACTGCAGTTTCTCGACCTTGTCTTGCAAGCGTGAGATTCTTGCCTCGGATTCGCGGAGTTTGGCCTTCAACTCGTTACGCTCACGTACAGGCGTGCCGGAGCGATTAGCCTGTTGTGCGAACTCGAGATCGGCCTCCAAGGTGGCGATAGTTGCCTTCAATTCTCGTCGTTCCGCCTCCATCGAACGAAGCTTGTTACGCAACTCGTTGCCATCTGACTTGGCTCGCAAGGCAGCTTCTAAGTCAGCCTCGAGATCCGAAATAGTGTTTTTCATTGTCAGGCACTCGTTCTCCGCCGTCCTGAGCTTCAGACGGAGCTCATTACGCTCGCGGACCGGCGTACCGTTCTCCCTGGCACGCGACGCATCCTGTAACTCTTGCTGAAGAGCCTGAACTTGTTGTTCGAGCGCCACCTTCGCAACTTCAATATCGTCCAGAGTGGTTTCCAGCACCAAGATCTCATCTTCTAGTGCTTGTCTTGCGTCGAGGTTCTCGTTCTCGAGGCTGGCTCTCAAAGTAGAAAGGGCGCGTTGTGCCTCTTCAGCCTGGATGTTGCCGGAAGTCCTTTCGTTTTGGAGTTCACGTTCGAGCTTGGAAACATCAGACTGCCTTTGCTCAATCGATCGTTGAAGCTTGACCTGCAGCTGATCGAGTTCATCCTCGAGCTCTTCGATTTGCTGCTGACTTGCTTTGAGGTCGTCGCCCTGGTGGCCAATAACGCTCTGGTCTCTCTCTGAAGCGCCGAGGCGCTCATTGAGGCGCTCGATCTTACGTTGAAATTCGGCGTTCTGTGTCTCTGCATCTTCTAGCTCACGCTCGAGAGCCCGGGCTTTGTCAGCCCTCTGTCGCAAGCTGTCATTCTCGCGCTCGAAAGCGTCAAGCTGCTGCTCCATGGTGTCAAGCTCGACGTCTTTGTCCTGTGCAAGTTTCTGCAATTGCTGCTCGAGTGCGCGGATATGCTCGACTTGTTGTCTGATGAGACTATCCTTCTTCGAGGGAGTCTCAACGGCGCTGATACGCGACTTGAGCGTTGTCACCTGCTTCGACTGGTCGGCAATACTGGCGTCCTTGCGCTGCAATTCGGACTCTAGCTCTCGGATCCTGTCGTTCTTCAGGCGCACCTCAGCTTGATCGCCAGACTGCAAGCTATTGAGACGATTTTGCAGCACACGAAGCTCCTCCTCGCGGGAGCGAATGAGCCCGTCCTTCTCAGACAGCTTGGCCTGCGCAGATGCAGAGCTGACACGGATCTTCTCCTGTAGTTCTTTGATTTGCTCACTCTGGGCTTGGATTTGCCGGCTTTGCTTTTTGCCGGCTTCGTCCTGTCCGGCTTCAGCGGCACGCAGGCGTCTCTGGAGGTCGTTCAATTCATCATCGCGCTGCTCGATTGCAGTCATCTTCTCACGCAGACGAGCCTCCTTTTCGCGGATGATGTTATCCTTCTCTTGCATACGCGAGTCGATCTGATGCGACTCTGCGTCCCAGCTGCCACGAGCAGTCTTCAAGCGTTCCTGTAGAGCTTCAAGTTCGCCGTCCTTGTCTGTCAGCTCACGTTGAGCATTCCGGATCTCCTCCTCGCGTTGGCGGAGCTCGCTAGCATTCGCAGATTGTGCGGCTTGGAGTTTCCTTTGCAGGGCGCGAACCTCCTCATCACGCTGGCGAATTTCGCTCTTGTTGCCGTTGGCGTCCTGCAACTCACGCTGTAGCTCTTGGACCTGTTCGTGGCTGCTTTCAAGCGCAGAGACCTTCTCGCTGAGTCTCGACTCTGCAGCTTTGGCGCGGCGTTGGAGCTCTTGGATCTGTTCCTGGCTAGTTTCGAGCGCAGAAACCTTCTCATTAAGCCTCGACTCTGCAGATGTTGCACGACGTTGGAAGTCATCGATCTGCTCCTCGCTGAGTTGTAGTTCGCGTTCTTTCTCGCTCAGTTGTGATGCAAGTGCACGCTCTCTCTCGCTCAACTGCGACTCTGCCGATCTTGCTTTTTGTTGCATGTTGCGAATCTGTTCCTGAGCTTCGTCAAGCGCCTGGTCCTTCTCACGCATCTGCGCTTCGAGAGTCGAGACATCCGAACGTAATTTCTTCGTAGATTTCTCGCGGTCAAAGCTGCTGTTCACGCGTTCTTCCAGCTCAGTGATGCGGGCTTTCTTCGCCTCCAGCTCGTCATCCTTCTCCCTCATCTCGGCATCCAGCTCATCGATCTCTTGCTGTAATTGCTCCACCTGCTCGTTCGACCCGCTGGCTGACTTGAGCTTCTCTTGCATTGCCTCCAACTCCTCATCTTTGGCATCGAGCTGGCCGTCGCGATCTCGGATTTCGCGCTCCAGGTCTTGGATATCCTCTCGCAGACCCTGCAGCTCTTCATCGTCTTGATCTTGTCTTTTTTTCCCTTGCTCTGCTTCTTCCAGCCGTTGCTTCATCTCTTCCACCTCGTGCCTCCGTTCCTCGGCAGCAATGCGACTTTGCTCCGCGAGTTTCTCCAATCGCTCAACCTCCTCACCGTCACGCTCGTGGGTGTGGCGTTTCTTCATCTGCTCCTTGTAATCGGCCAGCTTGTTCCTGTACTCTTCAAGCTCGTGCTCGGCGTTCTGCACGCGCTTATGCTGCTTCTTCAAATCCGTGATAATTGTCATTTTCTCCGTCTTGAGCTCTACGTTCTCCTTAAGCGTAGCTTGTTGGAACTCGGATCCGGTTTTGCGCAGAGCGTCTTCCAAGTAGTGGATCTTGAGTTTTAGGGAGAAGTTCGTCTTCTGAATTTCATCGAGTTTCGCTTCTTGATCGCGCAGTGTCATGACATTGCCGTGGTCCAGTATACCGTTCTCCCGCCTGGGCACTTCCGTCATGGGCGTGGAGCTAAGCATACTTGATGTCGCCGCCGGTGCCATTGGCGTAGCATCGATCGGAGGCGCGGAACTTCCAGTGTCCTCGTCCATCATCGAGCTATCAATTGGCAGGCCGTGAGCTTCACTACCATAGCTAGAGCGGAAGCCAGCCGGAGTGTCTGGGACGCCGCGGTTCATAGAATTTTCCTTTTCCTCAATCACGCTCTGCTGGAAAAGCTGGTTTCGCGTCGCGCTCTTCAGCAACGGTGTGAACTCTTGCTTCGCGGCGGCAGGGTTGCGTCTGTCGAGGAGCGGGTTGCGCATCCGGGGTGTCTGCATGACTTGGTGTTGTGCCCTGCCGTTGTTTCTGAGGCCGCGCATCTGATTCCTCAGGTCCTCAGCCGGGTTCTTGGAGGGTGACGCGAAGGGTTGCGCGATCGAGAAATCGAGGTCGCCGGCATGACTGATTGATGTTGCGTCCACGCGCTCGGTGCCGGGTGTGTCGACGTAGTTGCCGGCCATGGTGGGCAACGTGATCGGTCGCGGTATGTAATGAAGTTAGTGTTGTATCGCGCACATGCCGCGTGTGAGTGGAAGAATGCGCCGTGTTAATCCTGGTCTTCAATGTTTCATATCGTGTTTTGGGGAAAGCGGAAAGCGTCAACAAATCAACAAAGCGGCTGCAAGTCGAGCCTAGCGCCGGCAATAGCCGCCGACATCGAAGCCCGATCGCTGTGAACGAATGAAGAGAAATACAACTCTGTCGACGTGGCGAGGAAGTGGATTGACTTGTTGCGAAACTATATTCGCTGAAGGTAGAGCCGCTCCGGAATAATCCTCTGAAGTCAAGTTTTCTCGATTTGTCCACTGCAACGCCATGGAGCCTTCTCAAGACGATGGCTTCAAATGGTTTGGCGAGGGCTTCGAAGGCTTCCCTAAACGATTGCCCGAGGATTGCGTGGAGTATATCATTCATGTTGTCAACGATGAACTCACAACCCCTCTCCAGCTGCGGTCAAGACTCAGTGAGATCCTCAAAGCGACAAATGAGTCTGGTAAAGAATTGTTCAAAGACTACATCTGGCAGCGAGACCAGTTCGCATTGAAGCTACATCCGGACATCGCAAGACAGGACAGTGCAAGCGTCAACTCCAAGGCTCTCCCAGACAGCACACCCCTTCACCTCCGAGGCCGGACAAACTTTGGCGATTCAATCGCAGACGAGTGGCTGATCGTCTACTTCCTCCTCGATCTGAGCAAGAAGTTTCCGGACGCCTGGATACGAGTCTACGACACCGACGGCGAGTTCCTGCTGATCGAAGCCGCCAATGTGCTGCCAAAATGGCTCAATCCGGAGATTGCAGAAAACAGAGTGTGGATTAGCAACGGACACCTACGACTCATCCCAGTAGACGCCGGTGAGACGACGCAGAACCTAAGCATAACACAAGCTCTGGACTTCATCCGCCGAAAACCAGACAAACTACTCATTTCCCCATTCGTGGAAGACGAAGCCTTCCATCGCATCAGAAATTACCCAGGAGACATATCGTCTTCTCTGCACCATTCTCTCCTCTCCATCCCACGCAAGCTTGCGCACATCCTACACGCAAACCCTTCTTACATTTCTCCCGCCGTGGAAGCATTCTATTTGCGAGACCCAATAGCAGTCAAGCCATTGGTGACAAAAGACATTTCGACCTTACATTTCCCACCCGAAGATTTCGTCACGGTGAGCGTCAAGTTCACCAAAGTCGGCTTCGCACAGCTGCGCAGCCAAGTTTTCAACCCGCCTCCAGCATGGACCGGCGTGCTAGCCAGAGTCAAAGAGCCGCCAGTGGAAATGGGGATGAAGCTCACGTGTGGTTTCGAGATGCTACTTTCAGACCCGCAGAACGCCGACAAGCGTGCGGTGCGCGAGATGCAATTATTGCTGTCAGACATCGAGACGGGTGACGACTCGCTGCCCACGGATAAAGAATTGGCCAGCTGGCCTCGGACTCAAGACGATGAGAAGTGGCTTGACATTGACTACAATGATTTCGAAAAGGAGCTGGCGGGCGATAAGAAGAAGGGAGGCCCTAGCGGTGGCAAAGGCTTCGGCGATGCAAGCGCGCAAGAGAACCTGCGCAGAATGGTCTCGCGTTTTGCAGATTTTGCCAAAGATGACGAAGCTGCCGGGATTGATGGCATTGACGGTGATGATATTGACGATGATGACGACGACTCCTCGTCTGCCAGCTCTTCTGGCGAAGACAAAGAAGGTTCCTTCGACGAAGCAGAGTTCGAGCGGGCGATGAAGGAAATGATGGGAATGCCCACGTCGGAGATCGAGAAGTCCGGCTTACTAGACGAAGCACGGAAACTCGCTCTCGAGGACGCAGAGGAAGGGAATGGGGAAGACGACATGGACGAAGACGAAGAGACGCGCAAAGTGATGGAGCTCATGGAGAAAGAACTCAAAGGCCACGGCGCCCTGAACCTCGAGCAGAAGATGAAGCAAACGCAGAAGCAGAAGCACCGAGCAAAAGAAACAGCCAAAGATGAGAAGCCATCCAGCAAAGCAGCAGCCAAGAAATCCGTCCGTTTCGGCCCCGAAAGACCGCCCGGCATGGCAAAACAAGCCACGGCAGAGGAAGAAGCGGACGAAGAAATCGGGCCCGGCGACATCGAGCTCTCCTCAGACGACGAAGAAGACAACGACGTGGACCTGCTGCTGGCGGAGAACATGCTGGAAGCCTTCAAAGGGCAGGCGGGCATGTCTGGGCCGGCCGGTAATATGATGCGAGCCATGGGCGTGAACATGCCCAGGGACGAGCAAGAGGATTGATGGATTTGATGGATTTGAGGGTTGAGCAGTGAGTGGAGCTTGAGCGTTTCGAAATCTTTTTCCCATCTTCGCACCATTGTCTTTTTGCCCACCCAAGAAGAACCGCAATTAAACAATTTTTTCCTCGTGCTGTTGCACCATTTGTGGAGTAGTAATAATCTTTATCTTTAAATCCTAGATGCCGGGACGTCAAATCATACCTGATGTGTGGCTACTTGTGTGGCGCTCGGTGCTCAGTGCAGGTGGACTCTGCACCGTTTGGAGTGAAAGATTACAGTGGCAGCAGCCACCCTGTCATGGGAGATCTTATAGTCCTGGATTCTTGCGGTATACAGTAGAAGAGAAGATCAAACCCAGCCACAGCAGATCAAGATGCAAGATGTATCACGAGAGTTAAACACACTGTCGGTGAAAGGTCCCTGCGTTAGATCGTGCATGCCTCAGTTTGAAGAAGTCCGATGGGACTTTCACAGCGACATGCATTTCATTTCGTGGAACGCTGCGGGTACTATATCGAAAGGAAAGTCAAGACCTCGAAAGGGATCCATTTCTCGCAACTCGGCAATGGCTGATAGGATTCTCGAGACGTGGCGAGACCGCTCTCTGAAGCCTTGGGAGTCCAAGTGTTCGGGGTCACACGCCGAGAGACAGAGGACAGGGCAATAACGTGGGCGGGTTAAGGCAAGGGTAACCTTTAGTGTAGACGATGGCGAAGATGGCATTTGGCATTATTCGCTATAGCCGTGCACAGGAGCGAAGCAAAGGCCGCAACGACAGGCACACGGGACACCGGAGAGGATTGATGAAACGACTGTTGAAGGACGAGAGGCCCTGAGGCAAGGCCAGGCTGCTGACAGACGTTGAACGATATTCGAGGTGGGAAAAAGCAGAAAGACACGGCACGGCGAGCGCGTCTATCATCATAATCCAGAACCAACGTGAAGGAGTGGAGTTGTGGAAAATATCCACAATGATGTTAGCCATGATTACATACCGTATGTATTATTATCGTTTATGCGTGCGTGCCTCGAACGTCTAGACTTTTCAGGTACGCGCGTGCAAGACACACGCATCGGCAGCCCGCAGGCCTGCCGGGAGGGCGCGGGTGCATGGTGATTAATCTCCCTAAAAGCGTGCTGCGCATTTTTCTTTTGAGCGAGGCTCGTATGGGAAAGAGATCAGAGCGTTTTCCTTTTCTAGGACTCATCAGGCGGATTTGGCGGAAGGGCTTGAAAGTTCGCTGGTGAGGGATAGGAGAAACTCTGGAAGCCAGTCTGCCCGGTTTGCCGTTTGATGATTGGGCTGGCATTTTTGCTGGGACGCGTGGATGGTCGTGTGTGTACATTTAGACACGCGGGTAGCTCGCTTGGATGAAAACAAACAGTGACGAGAATACCTCATCGATACGGGAGACTGGGCGCTGCTTGGAGTAGTGGCGTGTGCAAGAAGCCTACTATATCATAGACTACTGCTCTCTTCCCGTGCCATGACGGACTTGTAGGCCTCGATTGACGACGATCGAGGAATTTCGCGGCCAGGGCGGGCTCTTTCAGTAGGGACAACAGGTGGGATAGAGGGTGCCGAGACGGAAACGGAGGGCGACCGTGCTGATTACTACTGTACTTGTGCAGTAGGAGGAGGCATTTCTCAGCCGTGGTGCCGTGGCGGTTGCCGTGGCCAACGCCTCGCAGGCAGAGTGATTAGTAGTTAGTTTAGCAGGCTTACACGAAGGCCAGACCAGGCGTGCAGGCCTTGTAGATAGGCATGGAAGTCTGTACATGCGGCATCGCGTATGCGTATGCGGATGGTGACTGTTACGTGCATACAAAGGAGACCGGCTGTGTGGGCGGCCGCAGGAGCGAGATTATCTGCGCTATGAGTAGAGGCCGTTTCAGAATCGACGCTCTAGTGCAGGAACAAGTCTGGCGGCCGATTAGCTCCCGTTGCCGCTCTGGCCAGTCGAGGAACGAGCGCGCGAGCAGAGGCCTCTCACGAAGAGAGAAGTGAGAGGGAGACAGAGGCTTGTGGCTTCTCGCTCGCTCGCACGCTCCTCTGCCATCCACCGCTACCTACCGCTACCACCACCACCACGGTCCTTACGCTGCATCCATACTCACACTCGCTCGACAACTCCAACCACTCACTCGACACCTACGACCGACTATCTTGTCCTCGGCCGTTCTTACACTCATTCGACAGCGACCTGCACACTCCTACGTACACATTTCTGGAAAGGGGTCACGGCCTCCTCTGAAACGCACGACACGCGCATTCCGATTCCAACCCGACGCCTTGGATCCTTCTGTATTGTTTCGGCCAACAGCACGCGGCCATCAAAGTGAACAGCACCGGCTACATCGCGGAGAGCGGTTGTCATTGAGACGTGGGAACTGGAGACTCGGCTGCGCACTCATAGGGCTGTTACTGTGACTGCCTCGACATCCATTGTTGTTTTGCAGCACGAGGCTTTCGACAGCCACGCATTCAACGAGCGAGAACCGCGGAGAGAAGGGATTTTGCACAGGCGATCGAGTGCTGCACTACACTGCTGGTTTCAGGTAGGCTATCACCTGACGTCCGTTTCTTGGTCACTCGTGCGCTGCTGGCAGCCCGCGAACAAAGGTCCGCAGTCACCAATTTCATCATGGCCAACTTCACTGTGGCAGACGCGTGTGAAAAGACGTGCTGACAGCCCTTCTCTTGTAGTCTCCCGACCGAGCCACTCGCTTGCGCTCTTTGAGCCACACACAACACCCAACCACCTCACTCCTTGCGTCGCCTCGGCCCACCCTTCCGCCATGCCATCAACATCCTACACCAGACCCGTGTCACGGGCGGCGACCGCGCTTCTCTTGCTCTCAGCTGCACTCATATCACCAACCTCTGCCGCAGGCCTCAGGACCATGAAATCCGCCGGCTGCTACTCGAGCTCGACACCTCTCAAGGACCAAGGATCGAACATCTACCAGAGCTCCGGCGCGTGTCAGCCAATATGTGTGGACCTCGACTTCGCAGTCATGGCCATGACCGAGGGCAGCAACTGCTTGTGCGGTGACATGTTGCCCTCGGAAGACTCCAAGGTCTCCGACGACAAGTGCGATACCCCTTGTGATGGATACGACAAGGAAATGTGTATGTTATCACCATCTCCATGCCTTTGATTTATCCGCCGAATACTAACTATCAATCAGGCGGCGGACACAACTACTTCTCCGTCTTCCTCAGTGGCACCAAGAACAATGTCGACAGCTATGCAGGTGACGAATCAAGCTCCAGCTCGAGTGCATCTGCACCTGCATCAAGCACAACGGCCGCTCCCTCATCCTCGACCACAAAGGCTCCCAACGCCGGTGCCGTCTCCACAAGCATAGCACCAGGAACCACAGTGGTCGTGACCATGCCATCAAGCCAACAGCAAACCGAGTCGCCCGATGCAGCCAGCGCAAACAAGTCCGATGGAGGCTCCAGCACAAATGTGGCTGGTATTGCCGCTGGTGTTGTTGTAGGTGTCGTCGCAATCGCCGGCATCGGCATCGGTTTGTTCTTCTTCATGCGCCACCGCAAACGCAAGGCCGAAGAAGAGGAATTCAAGCGTACCCAGGTCGGAGACTTTATGCGCCACGGTGGAACATCTGGCGAGGGCAAACCCCCAAACACCGGATACTCCAACATGTCCGACTCTCGACTAGACCCGGAAGCCAACAAGCGAAACTCGACAGGAAGCATCGCGGACAACCAGGATTACTCGAGAAGGATATTGAGGGTAAGCATTCGCAAAGCATCATTGACTTCATAAAGTTACAAGAACTGACAGGCTCTATCAGGTCGCGAACCCCGATGACCATTAGTCACTTCATCTTAATCCCTTGCCGCGGAATTGCACAAAGCACAGGCGGTACATTATCAAAGGGACAGGCACGAGCGATGGTGACCGACTAAAGATACAGAAACCTAAGCAAAAACCAGAAACACACGAAACAACATAAAGACGCGCTCACCCACGGCGCCTCGAAAGCAGAAGCAACAAGACGAGACGATTCATCAACGACTTTACCGAAAAGGAAACCCATCACCTTTCCTTCTTCACTTTCTCACCTCCCTCACCGGAACACCCACCATATATTCCCGGTCCCCTTCCAGTCTTGGGGAGGGCGACGTCTAGGGCTCAGCCATTTATTTATTTTCCTTTCTAGTCACTCAAAGTCCACACCTTTTCCTCTTTTCCTTTCCTTTACAAATGTCATCTGCAGTGGGGGAATAGACCGATTCCACGACGGTAGCAGAGCAGAGCGGCATGGGGCAGACCCCCCGAAAGCAGCCAGGGACCCGCGAGGAAATAGGGAGTCTTGTTGCTTGCTTGTGTTTTCTCTTGTATCATCCATGGCTACCACTACTACTTTAAGTATATTTGGAGGCTTGTGTCTTTGCCGCTTTCTCTCTAACATGGTGTGTATCCTTGGGAGAAGTAGGGAGGGTTCAGGTCTTCACAATGAAATGAAAATGCAATACCTGATGTTTCTGTCTGTGTTCTGACTACTCTCGTTGTCCTTACCGGCGCCTGTCTGTCTCTATTAATGGCTGGACTTTGCCCCTCCTTTCTTGCTCAATCAAATGGCTCCATGGCGAACTTTGCTAACTTCGATCCAGACTCAAGCTTCTCTTCTCTCCTATCCTTCGGTACCAGTAATCAGCCTCGCTGGTCAACTGGCTCCCATGCACCCCCTCGTTATCAAGCGCCTGCAGTCAACCTCAGCGATCAACCGCCTACTTCGCCACTCACCAGCTCATGCCGGGATCCTGCCCGTCACAAGCACGTACATGCATGCGACGACAAACAGCAAGATACACGCGGCATAGACTGCGATGCACCATTTGAACAACCGGCCCGACAAACAGTACGGGACAAGGATCGTTGGGACGAACAGGAGGAGCGCCAGGAAGAGTCCCTCTTCGCCGTTCCTCAAGAGGAGGGCGCCGAGCACTGCGGAAATGGTCAGGCCGAGGAAAAGTCCGAGCATCGAGTCGGGCTCTGGAGTGTGGTTTGGGTGGCGAGAGGGTTTCTTGCTGGGGTGAGTTGGAGATGGGATCTCGTCGCTCTTTGAGGACGAGAAGTTGGAGTGAGACGAGTTGGAGTCGGTGCTGTCGTTCGTTGCTGCTTTAGTGACGTTAGTCGTCGATGGCTCGGCGGCGACGATTGGTGATTGTGCTGGAACTGCTGGTGGCTCCTCGTTAGGTTGGGTTGAGTGGACGGTTCGGTCTGGGGAGCTGTTGTTGCTGGTTGCTGACTGCGTAGTGGTGGTGATGTTGGCAGCAGCCAATGAGGCTCTGGTTTTCTCGAGTTTTTCCATAGCAGTCTTCCAGGTAGTGTGAATACCAGCATCAATGTGGGCGGCGATGGCGTCAACTACGGCGTCAATCTCGGCAAGACTCAGATCGTTGCATGCAAATGCAGCGATATCGCGAGCACCAGCAGAGATACGGGAAAGCTCCGCAGCAGTGCAAACATCATCAATGTAGTGTTGTTGACGCGTCGTGAGCCCAGCGATGAGGCGGTCCCTGACTTTGGGACTCATCAGGGTGACGACGGCGTTTTCTTCTTGACGACTCATGTTCCTTGATGTGGAAGGCTTGGATGGCTCGATGGCTGGCTTTTTATTGTGTGCATTTGTACAGGATCTGGCACATCGACCGTTGCAGGTGTCAGAACCCCTGTTTTGGCTGCATCTATATACAACGAGACAGAATCAGTCCAGTTAGATCAAGACTCTAAATCGGTAAGACGTGCTGTTTGGTGTGTGTCAGGAAGCGGCGAGCTTGGGGTGCCTGTGAGGTACCGGACGATCGTACGTGTATGCATGTGGCATGGGCGAGCTCCTGTCTCAGACCTTGAGGCATAATTCGGATGAGCCGAATGGTGTGAACGGGCAGTTGGATGAAACTATTTGTTGCGTACAGGCTGGTAGTCATAGGTCGAGATCTTGGGTGCATGGTTCATTGGGGTCACAGACATTGAGGAAGGGCAACGTTACTGAGAGGCTTGAACAGCTGCCGTTCGCCATGAACCACTACTTTCTGCCGTGTGGATGCTCGGGAGAATTCTCGCGCAACCAGTATCATCCTGAACCTGTCATTCACTGTCTATCGAATCCAAAGACCCAAACAGATGGCCCCATCTATTACTTCCGTGGTACCGTTTGCCTTGCAGAAGCTTCACCATGGCTCTAGTTTTTGGAAAATTATGTTCCGGCAGACCATGAGGAAGGCCATTCAGACGATTAGGAAGCCCATCTAGCCGATCTCTTACGAAGTCACCATCGAACAAGCCATCAGATGAGTAACCTCGAAAGGGGTTAGAACCGAGAAGGAACTCGGATTCACCATCTAAGGATCGGTGAATGGCATCCAAGTTGAGCAGGCGAAAATTGGAGAGGAAGACTACGTCTTGGGCGCACATCAACTCGCCGGCGACCATGTTGGAGCTTTCCTCTGACAACAATGATTCCAGAGGCGTGAGATAATCTTCCAGACGAAGTCGTGCCCTCAATCCGACATCCAATGGTAGGACGGGCGGCGAAGAACGCCATAGCCAGCCACCAAAGCGGGCATCACGTTTTTTCTTCTCAGGCTTCCTGTTCTCGGGTTTCCTAACAAGATTCACCACGACTCGCTCTGCACGTTTGTACATTTCTGAGCTTGTTGGTGCTACCCAGTCGTTCAGCGAATCGTGGGCTCTGTCGCTGCGAATAACATTTATCCAGATCAAACGCGCAGCTTTCAAATCTTCTTGGAGGTAATCAAGTAAGTGGAAGGTGTCTTTAGTGACAAGAAGCGACGTGTCGTTCCACGAAACCTTTGCCACACAGTCCGCGTGATACGTCCGGGAGCAATGGATTGCTTCGTAAGGAGGCGCGTAAACGGGCAGCACTGTGTGATCTTTGCATCTGATCATGGAATCATCTCCATCCGGTGGGTACAAGATGATGAGTCGCATTGTGCTGCCCGTTCCCAAATGGTACCGTGCTCTCATGTGTAACATCAGCTTCATAGTACTTTCCGGATCTTTAAGCCACTGAATTACGCGAACAAAGTCCTCCGGGAGCTTCTTCTCGTCAGTTGGCAAATCACCAGAGAGTATTGAAGCCGAAAGTAAGAACGCCTTTCTCCGGCTCTCCTCGTCCAATTCACCAGTAGCTACCGCATGGAGTTGCCAATGCTCACTCACGTATCGTGTCAGGCACCCACTCGACCCCATTTCTCCGGAAATGAACAGATAGGCGAGGCATTCTTTGGCGACGAAACGATGGGCGTCTCTCAGTTGTATTCTGAAGTTTGCGGAGGGGGATTCCAGTAGTTGAGACCCCATAAGGTATTCCTGGACTGAGAAATGCGCGAACGCCAGTGAGATGTACCCGCGACCTTCTCCGGATGGATCCGCTTGGATTGAGACCACTAAGTTTGGCAGGAGGTTCAAGAGCTGTTCATGAGTCAAATGGTGGTCCTGCTTCAATGTAGTGGCTCCCCTGAGTTCGGATCTTGAGGGTATAGTACACGCCTCAGAAATCTCCATGATGCTCAAGGGACGATAAGATACTGCCAGCCTTCGAAGAACCTTTATGGCCAACGGGCGATGGTTTTCATGGATATCTTCTTGCAGGATCTTGCCATACATCGCATTGATGTCACCGGGCAGTGAGCTCAGGACGAGTCCAATGTCGGATTCGAGCAAGAGGCGCTTACTCTGAAGTCGCTTGAGTTGCAGGGCGGCTAGTCGGAACCTGTGCGTGGTCAGTCCCATGCTGGGCCATGAAACCTTTCAACTTATTAACTCACATCGTCTGGTTTTTACCAGCCAGACTGGCGATTAGCCTTGCCTGGGAAGTATCGTCAATCTTCCACTCTTCTGCAGAGTTCTCAACTGCAGCGCGGACATAGAGCTCGATATCAGCTTGCACCTTGTCGTCTGGGATCGGGTACGCCTTCCACACATGATGTGAGATCGTAAAGCTTTGCAACAAGTCACCATGTGGGCGACTGGTCATGAGCATGCGTAGGCCTGGAGCCTGCGACTTCGCAAGAGAGTTGAGTAGTCTCGCAATGCTTGCCCTTTGACTACGGCAGGTACCGAAAGGGATCTCGTCCAGGGCATCCACGAGGATGATCGTTTCACCCTCGTTATCACCGGGCTCAAGGACAGCCAGCAGAGTCTCTTCAAGTTGGTCTGAAGTTGGGGCATGTACCAGCGGTGTCGTTTCCAGCTCAGCCTGCAAAGCACGTATAGCTGGATGTATTTTCTTGCCCATGCCAAGTTGTGATAACAATGAGCACGTTACCGATCTGGCATTGGTGGTCGAGGGAGCATTCGAGAAGTAGCAAGTAGCAACTCGATCTGCTGCGTTCGCTTCAAGGCGTAGCTTTTCATCGATCGTAGTACAGAGCCAGGTCTTCCCACAACCCATTGCTCCATGGAGCCACAAAGTTCTTGGGCGCCCGGCACGCCAGTCGTGGAAAATTTGTCCATTCAAAAACCATTCGTTGGTGCCAGGCTCACGATTCTCTGCGACACGTGGGTCAGGCATCGGCAGTGTATCATTCGAGCACGAGAACCAAGATCTGTGATTCAATCTACGTTAGACCTTCCGAACTTCTCGAATCATGCATTCCTGGTACTGACTCGAGGAGCGTCCGGACCCGTTGCTCGTTCTCGTCCTCGCGCAATGACTCCAAGAGCTTCCGGACTCGAAGTTCATGCTCGTCCTCGCCCACCGGTGTACCGATGGCGGCCACCTCGGCGCCTAGACGCCGGAGAACCTTCGAATACAAGCCTTCCTTACTCGTGAACTTGCACATTGTGAGATGGTTGGCATCCAGGCCAATGACAAACTCTTTGGTCTTGTTGAGCCTTGCAGAGCCCTCATTGACCACCTAGACAGGCTCTCAGTCAGTTCGGATGCATGGTGTACGGCTGCGATGCGTGGATACCTACCTTGACGCCACGGTAGTTCTCACGCTCCCAGAAAGTCGTGATGGTAAAGCCCTCTGCTATGCCCGCAAAGTTGGTGTTGGTTTCGATGGTCCAGGGGGACCACAATTTCAATTCTCGCAATACGCTGCCATCTGAAGCTCGTGTCAAAGTAGCTCCTGTTGATCGCACGTGGTCTGCTCCTGCGCTGGTGCCTTGATGTGGGGTGCCGAAAAACATCAGGTGGCGAACGCTTTGTAGCAGATCCTCGTATCGAGGGGTGAGCCGTGCCGAGATCAAGGCCTAGAGAACACCGATCAGTATACCAAGGCCAAACTTGACCTATTCGGATCGATAGACAGCACCGGAAGCTGTACCTTCTTGATGACGATGCCCCCAAGGCTGTGTCCAATGAAGATGATAGGTCGGCGACTGGCGGACGGGCCTTGCCTGAAATCATACAGAGCTGACAAGAGATCCTCGGCGAAAGTGAAAGACCGCTGCGAAGCCGCCTTGCTGTAGACGTTCACATTGT
>Ga0265780_10000285_pt1 | contig 78560 bp, 75 predicted proteins | sample P1T30metagenome_FD_192432 | JGI IMG/M metagenome (GOLD analysis project Ga0265780, IMG submission 192432) | Plant litter microbial communities from East Loma Ridge, Irvine, California - P1 T30 | ecosystem: Environmental > Terrestrial > Plant litter > Unclassified | place: USA: California...
TTTAGATCATTGCTCAACCGTTTTGATACAACAGTATCAAGTTGGAAATCTTTCAATTACATAGCTTTTATAGTAATAGCTCTGAAGAAATTTTATAAAACTAAAAAAGTTTAAATGACTTCATTATTACGCTTTCTATACACAGACGTAAAAAATTTGAATGTCTCAGCAGAAAGTGTCAAAAATACAAATAAAAACAATCCTGCAGAAGGCTGCAGGATTGTTTTCTTTATTAAAGATAAGATAATAGATCAGCCCGAATGTAATGTTTACTTCAGGCTTTTATTATTCTAACCTTCTGAGTTTTTCTTTTTCGCCTTGGCTTTTACTTTCTTCACTTCATCCCTGATAAAAGGATATTTCTTCTGCATATCAGATACAAGTGAAGGATCCAGTTCCAAAGCTTTAAGCAATGATTCTTTGCCTTTTTCCTGATCTTTGAGGTTAAGATAACAGTTACTTAATTGGTAAAACAATTCTGCCCTGTGATGCGCTTTTACGGCTTTATTTAGTAAAATAATTGCTTCTTCGTACTCGCCTAAAAGCATCAGTACCTCAGAGTAGGCATACCAGTTATAAAACCGTGTAGGCTCAGCCTCCACCAGCTTTTTAAGGCAGGAAAGGCTTTCTTCAAACTTCCCGGAATCAATAAATAAAAAGGCCAGTCTTTTCTGGTAATCCAGATTGCCCTCATTCAGGTGGGTTGCTTCTTTGGCAAAATGTAAAGCTTCCGTCATGCCGCCCATTTCTTCATACAGGTAAGACTGCTCCATCATGGCCAGGTAAAACTGAGGATCTTCCCTCAATGATTTCTGGAATGCATTCAAAGCTATGATAGGCTGTTTTAATGCTTTATAACAAAGCCCGATTTTATAAAATGTAAAGGCTTTGGTATATTCCAGCTCCAGCATTTCCTCATAGACTTCAATGGCTTTTTTATACTGTCCCAATGCTTCGTAACAGGCTGCTTTATTTGCATACACTCCAACGGAGCTTGAATTGATGGCCAACAGGTAATCATACCCCTTGATGGCTTCTTCGTAATTTTTTCTGTTGAAATAGAACTGTCCGTACTCAAACCAGGCAACTTCGGAATAAGCATATTCGTCCAGGTATTCATTAAGAAAGGCAATTGCCTCATCGTTCTTATTCAGGTCCGAAAAGCAGATCATACAGTTCTCCAGCGAATAATCATCGGTAGGATCTTCTGAAAGGGCTTTCCGGTAATGTTTAAGAGCGTTAAAAGGATCTCCGAGATTTACATATTCATCTGCAATGAAATTATGAAGGAAGTTTTCTTCTTCTTTCAGTTCCAGGGCTTTTTTACAGATATCTATGGCTTTTCTGGGATTTCCTAAATTCGAATAATACTTTGCGTAGCAAACCAGAAAGTCTGTGTTTTCCATAGAAGAACCTTTCAGCTCGCTGATCAGCTCCTTCGCCGTATTATAATCTTCCCATTCCAGAAGAATTTCAAGTTTTTTGATCTTGATATCTAAAGAATTGGGGTGGAGCTTCAGACCGTAATTCACTGCCGTATCGGCATAATTGAAGTCTCCCAGCTCCAGATAGTAAACAATAATGTCTTCTAACTCTTCTGTATCAAAGTAGAATTCATCATTATTTTCCATCATTTCCTCGAACTTTTTTACAAGTTCATTTCCAAAATATTCTTCCAATATAAAACAGTTTTAAGATTTAAGACTTGAGATATGAGATATACAAATACTCGGTTCTGAAAATCTTATTACTAAATTTAATAATAAATACGATTAAAACGATGAAAAGGATGTTAATATTGTTAAATCAGGCTATTGATTTTAACTATCATTTCATCACCTAACCGGTCGGCTTCCTCTTGGGATTTAGCCTCTGTATAAATTCTGATAATCGGTTCTGTATTAGACTTTCTAAGATGGACCCAATTGTTTTCAAAATCTATTTTTACGCCGTCTACCGTAGAGACCTCTTCATTTTGATACGCTTTTTCCATTTTTGTTAAAAGGTCATCCACATTAATCTCCGGAGTCAGTTCAATTTTCTTTTTACCCATGAAATAACTTGGGTAGCCTGCTCTCATTTCAGAAACCGTTTTGTTTTCCTTTGCCAGATGTGTTAAAAACAAAGCAATTCCTACCAGTGAATCTCTTCCGTAGTGCAGGTCAGGGTAGATAATCCCGCCGTTTCCTTCTCCGCCGATCACTGCATTTTTCTCTTTCATTAAGGTAACCACATTCACTTCTCCCACGGCACTGGCAAAATACTCAGAATGATGGGTCTGAGCTACGTCTCTCAGAGCCCGGCTGGAGGAAAGGTTAGAAACCGCCACACCGTTTTTACTCTTCAGCAAATAATCTGCAACGGCAACCAACGTGTATTCTTCCCCGAACATTTCACCTTTTTCATCAATCAGTGCGAGCCTGTCAACATCCGGATCTACCACTACGCCCAGGTCTGCATTTTCTTTCTTTACCAGTTCACAGATATCCCCCAAATGTTCCTTTAACGGCTCAGGGTTATGCGGAAACTGCCCGTTAGGTTCACAGTATAATTTTACGGTTTCACAGCCTAGTGTATCCAGCAGCATCGGGATGGCAATGCCTCCCGTAGAATTTACGGCATCCAGAACCACTTTGAATTTTTTGGCTTTAATGGCTTCCGCATCTACCATCGGCAGTGCAAGGATCTGCTGAATATGGATGTCAAAAGCATCATTCCTGGTTTCGTAAGTCCCCAGATCATCAACTTCAGCATAATCAAAGTCTTCACTTTCTGCCAGAGCAAGCACTTCGGATCCGTTTTCTCCGGTAATAAATTCCCCTGTATCGTTTAACAGCTTCAGGGCATTCCATTGTTTTGGATTGTGTGAAGCCGTAAGGATAATCCCGCCGTCTGCATTCAATTCCGGCACCATGATCTCAACCGTCGGGGTTGTGGAAAGACCCAAGTCGATAACGTTGATTCCAAGACCCTGCAGGGTTGCCGTTACCAGGGAAGAAACCATCTGTCCTGAGATTCTGGCGTCCCTTCCTATAACGAGGGTAAGGTCTTTTTTATTTTTATTGTTCTGAAGCCAGGTCCCGAATGCCGAAGCAAATTTTACCACATCCAGCGGCGTAAGGTTATCATTTACGGCACCGCCAATGGTTCCCCGGATTCCTGAAATACTTTTTATTAGTGACATCCTATTTTTTCTTAGTTTGTTTTAAAATTTTCTTTTCATCATTTTCCAGTTGGCGCTGGACTTTTTTAACATCTTCCAATGCAGGAAGGTTTTCAGGTTTTATTCCTCGTTCTCCAAGCATTTTTCTTACTGCCAAATTATTTTCAATATGTTCGTTGGTAATTTGTATGTCACCATTCAAATCTTTTTCAACAACATTATGGCCGGTTAATTCGGTTGCAAAATCTTTAGCTTTAATTGTTAAAGTAGGAAGAAAGTCTGCAAGAGGCCTGGTCTGGGGAATACCCATTCTCTTCTTCATGTCATTTGTCGTAAAGCCGCCAAATAAAGCCTGGTCGCCTTTCGAACGGATTACTGAAAAACTTTTTTCGTCAACCCCTCTTTCATAGATAATCCCTGAAAGTCTTTTCTCTGTTTTAGAGAGCCTGTCTCTTGCGGTTACCCTTGCAACATCCAGCAGCCTTTTTTCAATAATTTCCTGCTTTCTTGTCTGGACCGCAAAATAAGTCTGTGCGAAAGCAATTTCACTTTTAGAGCCATCTCCATTTTGTGCTACAAGATAGCATCCATATCTTGTTAAAGCAAAATCTTGAATTTCTCTTTGAGCACCTTTTGCCAAATCGATCATTTTCCCGATGTCGGCAAAATGATCAGAAATATGTTCTCCGGCGTTTTCGCAGGATTTCTTTGCTTTATCTAAAACTTTTACAAAATTATCCCATTTAGAATATCCTAAAATTTCCTGTAAATCTCTTGCACTCCAGCATTCAATATCATTGTATAGATGTGAAGCATTTTCGAATTTCAGAAAAAGCAGTTCTATTAATTCCTTTTTCATTGTGATTGTGTTTTATCCCACAAAAATAAGTAAAAAATGAATCTCAGAAATGTTTAGTTTTCCACAGGAATGTTATTTTTCTATGAACATCCGCAGTCTTTGTCGCAGTTTGTTCTTTTGGAGCTGAACTTCTTCGGTGCAAAATTTTTCCTGAGTACTTTAAACAGCGCATAACAGGCAAATGCAACAATAAGAAGAACGAGTATGTATTGTAAGATCAGTGAAGAATCCATTATTTTAATATCTGGTATGCTAACATCGACACAAAGTAGGCCAAACCTGTCATCATCGCTACCTGAAAAGCGGTCCATTTCCAGCTTTTGGTTTCTCTGTAGACTACTGCAAGTGTAGAAATACACTGCATTGCAAATGCGTAAAACAAGAGTACGGAAACACCTGTTGCAAAACTGAAGACTTTCTCGCCGTTCGGTTTTACATCGCGTCTCATTTTATCAATTACCTTTATTTCCGGGGCATCATCTTCCAGGCTGTATAAGGTAGACATGGTCCCTACGAAAACTTCTCTCGCTACAAAACTGGTCAGGATTCCCACTCCCATTTTCCAGTCGTAACCGAGCGGAGAAATCACCGGTTCTATTCCTCTGCCCATCCTGGCCAGATAAGAATGGTCAAGCTCAACATTGGTGGCTACCCATTGGTCTGAACTCTGTTTAGGGCCGAAATAACTTAAGAACCAGATAATGATGCTGACAATGAAAATTATTTTTCCCGCTCCGGTAATAAAGTCCCAGACTTTTCCCAATACCATTTTTAAATCGTAAGCAAAAAGCGGCTTTTTATAGGTCGGCAGATCCATCACCAGATAGGTCTTGCCTTTATTTTTGATGAATTTATTAAGGACAGCCGCAGAAAGCAGTGCCACAACAAACCCCAGCAGATACATCCCCATCAGTACCAAAGCCTTGTACTTTATTCCTAACACCGTGTCGTCTGAAATAATGAGTCCGATGATAATACTGTATACCGGAAGCCTTGCGGAACACGTCATGAAAGGCGTTACCAAAATAGTGAGTAACCGTTCTTTCAAATTTTCAATATTCCGGGTGGAAATCACAGCCGGGATAGCACAGGCTGTTCCTGAAACCAGCGGCACAATACTTTTTCCGTTTAATCCGAAAGGGCGGAGAATCCGGTCCATTAAGAAGACCACTCTCGCCATATATCCGGAATCTTCCAATAGATACAGGAAATATAATAAAATCCCGATCTGCGGAGCGAAAATCACAATTCCTCCTATTCCCGGAACAATTCCTTTGGATATCAGTGAATTAATGGGGCCTTCCGGCAGGTGCTCGCCTGTAAAAGCAGACAGCCATGCAAAAAGGGAATCGATCCAGTTCATCGGGTATTCTGCCAGAAAGAAAACACTCTGGAAAATGACTAATAAAATCATCATGAAGACCACGTAGCCCCAGAATTTATGGACTAAAACCCGGTCTAATTTTTCTGTCAGCAGCTCTTTGAACTGAGGCTTTTTAGAAATAACGTCTGATAGAATGGTGTCTGCATGCTGATACCTTCTTACTGTTTCCTGAACCTGCAGCCTTTTCGGGACCAGGCTTTTTGAATCCGGCTCATTGAGCTGTTCCACAACAGAGGCGATTTTCCCCAGGTCTGTTCCCAAAGATAAACTCAGCCAGGCTTTATATTCATTGTCGATACCTTTATGGGCAGCCACTTTATGAATAAAATCTTTATGTTCGTTTGGCGTTTCGAAGGTCTGTTTTTCGGCCTTCACAAAAGTATTGTGCAAAACAGCTTCTTTGATATCATTAATGCCAATCTGCTCTTTGGCATTGGTGCGGATAATTTTTATTCCTAAAGCTTCCGAAAACTTCTCAACATCAATGGTAATGCCTCTTTTCTCCGCCTGATCAACCTGGTTAACCACCAGAATCATCGGAACTCCCAGATCCTGGATCTGCTGGAATAACAAAAGCCCTCTTTTTAAGCTCAGGGCCTCAAGAATATAGATAACCCCTGCATAATCCTGCTGGTGGTCGATAACAAATTTAGAAAAGATGGCTTCATCTTCAGAACTCGGATATATACTGTATGATCCCGGTAAATCCACAACCTCAACCTCTTCATTTTTGTAGGTATAATAGCCTGAATGGCTGGCCACGGTAACCCCGGCGTAGTTTCCGGTTTTCTGCTTCTTATTGCAAAGCGCGTTGAATACCGTTGACTTTCCTACATTGGGATTCCCGACTAAAAGAATCTGTTTTCTCTGAATTTCCTGCATTAATTCAATTCTTCAACAATGATGAAATCGCCCTCTTCTTCGCGGAGAGCAATGCGGCTTTTTTCATTTCCGAACTCTACATACATCGGTCCGCTGAAAGGTGCCTGATATAAAATCCTGAATGACGTTTCCGGAAGAAGCCCCATTTCAATAATCTTATTCGGCATGGCAAGGCTGTCATTATCATACCCCAGAATTTTTCCCATTCTGTTTTTGGGAAATCCGCTCAACTTATGTAAACCGTTCTCTTTCAAAGCCAAAATTTTGTGTCTGCAAATATACGCTATTTAAATTTAATCTAAATAACAAGAATGCATGAAAGAAATCAACCCAAATGAAACGTTTCATTTGGGTTGATTAAAATATAGTTAAATATGAATGTGCCTGCTTTATTCTTTCACTTTTCCTACCTTTTCCACTGTCCCTACTTTCAGTTTTTCGTAAGGCGGTTCAATCGGGTTATCATTTAAGTTAAAGAAATCTTTATACATTTTTTCCTGTTTTTTCATCATGTCGCCGATGGTCCCATCCATTCCCGGGATTGTCTTTGACATCATTTCGCTGTTCATCATCGGTCTTATGGTTGCAAAAGGATCTTTTTTGAAATCATTGAATGTTTTCTCAAATTTCTCTCTTGGCATTTCGGTTACCTTTAAGCCTACATTAGAAATTTTCTCGGCATACGTCAGTTCATCCCAGTTTGGTATTTTCCTGTTTCCCTGAAGAACCCATGAATAATTTTTACCTTCATCTTCAATTTTTACGATAAGTCCCGGAAGTCCTGAGAATTTATAAGGCCCATCCTGAAAAGGAAGGTCTGTACTGAACCATGCCGTCCATTTTCTCCCTCCGAACTCAGCAGTAGCTTTCTGCGCATTGTAGGTTCCTATTTTTGCTTTTTCATTTGAAATCTTCCAGTCGAATTTAACAGTTTCGTTGTATCCGATATTCATTGGGGTGAATCCGCTTGCTATTCTCTCGATGTACTGTAATTTCATATCCGGATAATGCTTTACAATTTTTTCTGAAAACTTAGGCATTTTAATAGATTTCGAAAGATCTTTAAAGGTACCTGCTTTCTGCATGGCCTCAACCTGTACCTTGATAATTGAATCCTGTCCGACCGCTGTATAATCCCGGTATACGGATCTGTCTTTAATAATGTCAAGTACGGCCATTACTTTTTCGAGTTTGGCAGAATCTTTCTTAGGCTTGAAGGTCAGCTCATAGAAAAAACGGTTGGCTGTTTCTTTGGAATCTTTGTCCTGCGCACCTGCAAAAGCAAAAAGAGCGATAAAGAATATTGAAAATAGGTTTTTCATTGTTTTTCTGATGTTTGAATAATTAGTTAGCAGTCTCATACTTTTGTTACATTATTTTTCTGATTTTTTTCACTTATCCTCATCGGAATCTTTTTAGAGGGGTCCTATTTTAATGAATTCTAATCTCATTTTAATCTCTTTAATCACATTTTAATTCCGTTCCAAAGGGGTTTTAATCTTACCGTTCTAATTTTGTATCATCGAAAAAGATAATGTAGAACCTAAATCTCAATAATATGACTAAAACGATTTTAATAGCCACAGATTATTCTCTTGAGTCTTTAAATATTTTAAAGAAAGTAATGAAAGAGAAGCATGCCTCGGAAGATGAAAATCAATACAATATTCTTTTGGTTTCAGGATACGATACCGGAGATTCTATCAGGGATCTTCTGTTTAATACAAAAAGTACAATTTTTAATAAGCTTATGCCAAAGGAGTTTGGTGACGCCTATGGGATTATTAAAAATAAATATCCTCAGCTGATCAATAAAATTGTCTGTGATGTTTTCACGGGAAGCTTTCAGCGGACTTTCAACAACTATGTGAAAGCGGAAGATATCAGTGAGGCCTATTATTCTCCCTCTGTTAAAAGTAAAGGAAAAGGAAAATTTGACCTGATTCCTTATATTAAGAAATGTAAAGACCTTGAGTCTTATGAAATTGCTGTAGCGCCTCAGAAAAGTCTTCCGGAAAAAGGAAGGCTGGCAGAGATTTTTGCAGAAGCCTAATGTAGAACGTATAAAAAATTAAAAAATGCTAAGGAATTATAGTAACAGCAGGACGTTGGGAGACAACATCAGACTGGGGACGCTGACCGCTTTTACAGCAGGCACTATAAATATTGCTTCCCTGTTGATCTTTCTCTCCTTCACATCTAACGTAACGGGCCATTATGCCATTTTTGCAGCAGAGATCAGCAAAGGAAACTGGTCGCAGGTCGCTGTGGTGGGGTTATGGATCTTCCTGTTTTTCTTCGGAGGGTTCGTGTCTAATTTTATCGTGATTACGTTCAATAAAAAAAGTAAATATTTTGCGCATTCGATGCCTTTGGTTCTGGAAATTATGTGTCTTTTGCTTGTAGGGATTTACGGTCAGTTTTATTACCGGAAAACGCTGGAAGAAACAGAATACCTAGTTGCTTTAATGTTGTTTGCAACAGGCCTTCAGAACGGCTTAACGGCAAGCATCTCCAACTTTTCAGTAAAAACAACCCACCTTACCGGTACCACTACTGATTTGGGTATCCTGTTCTCTATGTTTACCCAGAAGAAGTTCAGGAAAAACGGTGAGCTGGTGGCAAGAGCCAAGCTGCTGATGAGCATTATGCTGGCGTATGTGATAGGAGCTGTGTTTTCGGGGTTGACATATTTTTATCTGGAATTCAGGGTTTTCTATATCATCAGTCTGTGTCTGTTAGTGGTTATCGGGTATGATGCCTATAAGATTCACATCAGGCATTTCAAAACCCGGTACAGATACAGCAAGATTTATAACAAGCCGAATGCAATAGCGTATCTGTATGACAAAATCCATGGCATTCCGGAGGTTAAACCTCAGGTTAAGGAGAGACGGGAGAAAAAGCGGACCCTTATATTTGAAGATTAAATGTGAGTATCTGAGTTTTATATGTTTCTGCTTCTGAAAGATAAAATAAATAAAAAAGATAAAATATCAGTATTAATTTGTGTAAACTAGCTGTGAATCAATCCTCTAATTGTGTAATGCAATCAGGGGATTGTGTTTTTTAGAAGTACGGGTTTACAATAATGCTCTGTACAAGCTGTTTTACGGCTAGGTTGTTGATATGTTGATAATTAAATTTTAATTAAGGGGGTTATTATTTCAATTCTTATTCTGAATGCCTATTTTTGTAAGTTGATTTACGATTTTTATGTCAGATATTATTCAGCTTTTACCGGATCATGTAGCCAACCAGATTGCAGCAGGGGAAGTGGTGCAGAGGCCGGCATCCATTGTAAAAGAACTTTTGGAAAATGCAATTGATGCAGACTCTACAAAAATTGAGCTGATCATAAGAGATGCTGGGAAAAACCTGATTCAGGTGGTGGATGACGGCACGGGCATGTCTGAAACGGATGCCAGGATGGCATTTGAAAGGCACGCCACTTCCAAAATAAGAGGGACGGAGGATATCTTTAAAATTTCTACCAAAGGATTCCGTGGTGAGGCTCTGGCTTCTATTGCTGCTGTTTCGCAGGTGGAATTAAGAACAAAGCGGAAAGAGGCTGCCATCGGAACCAATATTTACATAGAAGGCGGTGTTTTCCAGTTTCAGGATCCGGTTCAGACGGCTGACGGGTCTAATTTTTTAGTTAAGAACTTATTTTATAACGTCCCGGCCAGAAGAAAATTCCTTAAAAATAACAATATTGAATTCAGGCATATTATTGACGAATTTCAGCGTGTGGCATTAGCTCACGAAAACCTGGAATTCTCCCTGTTCCATGATGACGAAGCCGTATTCAGGTTAAGAAAGGGCAGCCAGATGCAGCGGATTGTCGATATTTTCGGAAGAAAACTGCAGCCGCAGCTGATTCCCATTAAAGAAGATATTTTGTGGTGTAAACTCCACGGATTTGTTGCCAAACCGGAAGGTGCCAAAAAAACCAGGGGCGAACAGTTCCTTTTTGTCAATGGCAGGTATTTTAAAAGTTCTTATTTTAACAAGGCCGTACAGGATGCTTTTGAAGGGCTGCTGTTACCGGGATATATTCCGACATTTTTCCTTTTCCTGGAACTTGATCCTGAAAAGATTGACGTAAATATCCATCCGCAGAAAACAGAAGTCAAGTTTGAAGACGAGCACCTGATTTTTGCGCTGCTGCGCTCAACCATCAAAAGGTCCCTGGGGATTTACAACGTAGCACCGAGTCTTGATTTTGAAAAAGACCCTCAGCTGGAGGAAATCCTGCAGAAGACTTTTCCAAGCAAAAGCAACGGTGGCGGCGGTTTTGTAAAGATGCCTGAAATTATTGTAGACAAAGACTATAATCCGTTTCTGGAAGAAAGAGGGATGAGGCAGTCGGAAATTCAGAATCTGGCAGATATGTACCATCAGAATATTGCTGCAGAACCTTCCAAAATCAACCTTTTTGAAGATGAGGATTTTGATGAAGACCTGATGAGGCTGCCCAATGGTTACTGGCTTTTCAATAAAGGCGACAGAACCCTGATGCTGGACCTGGGAAGAATGCACAGGCTGGTGGTTTCCGAACATTCAAAACCATTGAGAAAGGGGACGACCAACAGCCATTCCTTATTATTCTCTTTGGAATACCATATGAATGAGATTGAGAAGAGTAAATATAAATCCATCAAAAAGTACCTTCCCGAATTAGGGTTTGAAACCAGCATTGCGCATGAAAATGTCATGAGGATTGATGCGGTACCGGAGGGACTGAAAGAAACCCAGGTGATGAAATTCCTTGAAGATCTTTTTGAAATCCTGGAATATAAAACGGAAGAAGAATTCCTGCATTTCTACCAGAACCAGTGGAATAAAATGCAGTCGAAATCCAGGTTTGATTTTATCTACAAGAAAGACGCAGAACAGCTGATTAAGGATTTTACGGCACTCGGCTTCCCGGAATTTTTACCGAACGGAAAAAGATGTTTCTTTGAAGTACTTTTTAATGATTTTAAAAATAAATTTTAGCAAACATGTTCAACAGTATACCACCGATTACGAAAAATATAATTATCATCAATGTTATTATATTCATTGTAGCCAATTTAATATTTCAGGATAAATTTACTGCTTATCTGGCTGCATTTTATCCCTTTTCACCGTTCTTTAAATCATGGCAGATTATTACCCATATGTTTATGCACGGAAGTTTTATGCATATTCTGTTTAACATGCTTACCCTGTTCAGCTTCGGGCCTGTTTTAGAGCAGAATTTAGGACAGAAGCGCTATCTGATACTTTACTTCTTAAGTGGTTTGGGAGCATTTTTCTTATTTAATTTATGGAATTTTATCGAAGTGCAGCAAATATCCGGTGAACTGCAGCAGTTAGGATTTGATATAAACGGATATCTTTCCGGTGCAAGTGTTCATTTTTCAGGGACATCAGACTCCGTTATCCAGCAGAAAGGTTTGGTAGAAAACCTGAACAGTATAATGGGGACGCCAATGGTGGGTGCTTCGGGGGCTATTTTTGGGGTTGTTGCTGCCTTTGCCACGCTTTATCCTGATGCAAAAATCGGGATCATGTTTATTCCGATACCGATGAAAGTAAAATATGTGTTACCCGTTATCATACTGGTTTCAATCTGGCTGGGGGTCTCGGGGAACTCAGGAGGTATTGCACACCTTGCCCACGTGGGCGGAGCTCTGGTAGGATTCATCCTTGCTATGATTTGGAAAAAGCACTTATACAGACTTAACTAAAACTTTGTGAAAATTATTCGCCTTATACTCCTGATCTTACACATAGGAATTTTCTTTCTTCTGGCCGGAATGTTATTGAACGCTTATATTCCGCCGAAGATTTCTCCGTGGTTCAACCTGCTCTCTTTAGGATTTCCAGTCTTAATGACTGTATATATTGCGTTAACCCTGTTTTGGATTTTCTGCTGGAAAAAAAGGGCTTTTGTATTCATTTTTTCAGGGCTTCTGTTTTTTAATGCTTCCATACGGTGGATTAATTACATGCCTGCGAAAAATGAGTTCGCAGATTTAAAAATTGTTTCCTTCAACACAAAAGGAGGAAAAACAGCCGGACAACAGAATATTAAGGAATATTTAAATTCCCATAATGCCGATGTCCTGCTTTTACAGGAAGATTTTGGTGATAAGATATATTTTCCTGGATACATAAAGGGTAATGTACATACTGCTTCAGCAGTGTTTACAAAACATGAAATTATAGATCAAAAACTGATAGATCCAGATTCAGAGTATATTGACTCTTATGTAACACAGACGGATATTAAAATCCGGGGAAAAATTTACCGTTTTATCAATGTGTACCTTCATCCTTTTAAATTTGAAAAAAGCATGGTAAAGCTTGATGGAAATAATGCCCAGGACGAGGAGAAAATAAAAAATATAGTCAAAAAATTAATCCCTACTTTTAAGATTCATCAGGAAGAAGTCGCGGCCATCAGAAAATCAGTGGAAAGTTCGCCTTATCCTGTTATTATGGCCGGTGACTTTAATGCAGTACCCAATTCCTATGAATACTATCATTTATCAGAAGACCTGAAAGATGCATTTATGGAGGCGGGAAGGGGGAGTGCCACCAGTTTTCACGATTATAAATTCCCGATCAGGATTGATTATGTATTTGCGTCAAAATCAATACAGCCTGTTAGTTATAAAGTAGACCGCTCTGTCAGAATTTCAGATCATTTTCCTGTAATTGCGACTTTCAGGCTGCAGAAGTAATTATAAAAAATCGTTAAACTTTTTGGGTTGGTCGGTTTTTTGATAAAAAAGATGGTACCTTTACTATCATAATGAAGTTCCGTCAGATTCTGTTATTCTCGCACATTACTGTTGCTGTTTTACTCCTGAGTACCTTGGGAAATGCATGGGTGCCGCCCAATTTTGTAGGGTATCTCAATTTCCTGTCATTAGGCTTTCCCTATTTAATTTCCCTGTATATTATATTAACCCTAATCTGGGTTGTTAAAAAGGAGAAAATAGCCATTGCTTTTTTATTAGGAACGCTTTTGTTTTATAACCCGATCCGGCGCTGGATCAATTTTACCCCGAAAACTGAAAATTTAAAATCCGTCAGAGATATAAAAGTTATTACTTTCAATGTAAAATACGGTGACTTCGGATGGGAGAAAGTGAAAAAGTACATCAGTGATCAGGATGCGGACATTATACTGGTCCAGGAAAAAGATACCAACCGTGCACTGAGGGATGATATGGTTAAATATCCGTCTGTTATTCTGAAGACCAAGCATAAGATTATCAGACAGGAAGAACTGATTACAGACAAATCCCGCGGAAATTCCTTTTATGCGGATGTTGATATCAACGGAAAGATTGTGCGGATTATTAACGTTTATCTTGAGCCTTTCAGGCTGCAGAAATCAATGTTTAAATTTGACGGTGTAGAAAAAGAGAGCGGAAAGATCAATACGCTGCTTTCTCATATGACACCCACTTTCAAAGCACATGAAGACCAGATAAAAAAAATAAGAAAGGCAGTAGACCTGTCCCCGTATCCGGTGATTTTAGCCGGTGATTTTAATTCGGTACCGAATTCCTATGAATATTATAACCTGGGTAAGGATCTTCAGGATGCCTTTCTGGTTGCAGGGAACGGAAGTTCTTCCAGCTTCCATGATTATAAGGTTCCGCTCAGGATTGATTATATTTTCAGCTCAAAATCAATTATTCCGTTAAGTTACAAAGTAGATAATTCCGTTAAGTTGTCAGATCATTATCCTGTAATTGCAGAATTTCTGTTAAATTAGTCTCATGAAAAATTTATCTTTTGCAGCCTTTATTTTTTCAGTTGCAGCAGTTTCATGTTCTAAAAAAGAGCCGGTAGACCTTTATCCTGCAGACAGCCCGAAACCGGCCTATGATACGGCAGCGGTAGACTCCTTTTCAAACGGTGCCACTTCTGTAGATATCGTGCGCCAGATCAGGATGTCTTCTCAGAAATACCGGGATTCTGTAAAAGAAGCGATAAAACTTCAGGAGCAGGAGAACAGGATGAAGGAAGAGCTTGAAAAAGAAAATAAGAATAAAGCAGATGAGGAGAAGAAAAAAGCGGATGGTGAAAAAGTGAAAAAATCACCTGAAGCGTCTGCCGCGAATGAACCAAAGACAGATTAACCATAATTTATACAATTACATTTTAAAATTATAAATACGTATGAAAAAAAACATTTTATCAGCATTGATAATTGCGGCAGCAGTTGTATCATGCACAAAATCAAGCACCACGGAGAAAGTTGAAAACCCGGATGGTACCGTAACGACTACAACTACAGTTTCTGAGAATGGATTAGGTATTGACACGGCAAAGATCAACCAAACTACAGAAAATGCAGAGGCTAAAATTGACGAAGCTGACAGGAAAATAGACCGCGTTGCAGAAAATGCAAAGGATAAGATTGATGCTACGGCAGATAAAACCAAAGCAGACCTGCATAAGGCCGGACAGGATATTAAGCAGGGTGCCAAAGAAGTAGGGAATGATGTAAAGGATGCCGCTGCAAAAGGAGCTTCCAAAGTAGAGGAAGGCGCAAGAAAGCTGAAAGAGGATTTAAACAGATAAGTAAAAACCGCAGATCATCTGCGGTTTCTTTATTTTATTGTTATTTATTCAGTTCCAGCAAAGGATCTATATATTCCCTGTCGTTGCTTAATCGGGGTACTTTATTCTGTCCGCCGAGCTTGCCCTTAGCTTCAAGCCACCGGTAGAATAAATTTTCTTTTGCAATATGGACGATAGGCCTTTTCAGCGTCATGTTATTGTACCGCTTCGCTTCATAATCCGAATTGATGGACTTAAGATGATTGTCGAATACATCAATAAAAAGTTCCAGGTTATCCGGCTCTTTGCAGAATTCAAAAATCCATTCATGGGCGCCGCCTTCATTGTCTTTCATGAAAACAGGAGCTCCCGTAAAGTCGGAGACGGATGCTTTTGTCTCTTCACAGGCTTTGGTAAGAGCCGATTCTACATTGGTAATCATCAGTTCTTCGCCGAAAGCATTGATATAATGTTTCGTTCTTCCGGTAATCTTTATTCTGAAAGGGTTTACTGAGGTAAATATAACGGTATCCCCGATCAGGTATCTCCATAATCCGCCGTTGGTGGTGATGACCATGGCATAATTTTTTCCGGTTTCCACGTCTTCCAGGTTTACCACTTTCGGATCTGACAAATGGAACTGGTCCATCGGAATAAATTCGTAAAAGATCCCGTAATCCAGCATCAGAAGCATTTCATCACTGTCAGAACGGTCCTGGATCCCGAAAAAGCCTTCGGAAGCATTATAGATTTCATAGTAATTAATCGGTTTCCCGATGATCTGCCTGTACTGTTCCTTGTAAGGTTTAAAGCTGATCCCGCCGTGAAAAAATACTTCAAGATTCGGCCACAGTTCAGAGATATTGTTGATGTCGGTTTCTTTTATCACCCGTTGCAACAGGACCATCATCCAGCTCGGAACCCCCAGGATGCTTCCCACATCTTCATTCTTCACTTCAGAGATAATCGCTTTCAGCTTGCTTTCCCATTCGCCCATCAACGAAACCTTTTTGCTGGGTGTGGTCGTCACTTCTACCCAAAACGGGAGGTTATCTATCAGAATAGCCGAAAGGTCGCCGAATTTGGTGTTAAAATCAGCGTAGAGTTCAGAACTTCCCCCTAATCGCAGGTTCTTATAGTTGAAAAGCTGGTTTTCCGGATGGTTATTGGCATAGATGGACACCATATCCTTTCCGGCTTTCATGTGGCAGTATTCCAGGCTTTCCGTAGAAATCGGGATAAATTTGCTTTTTGCATTGGTGGTACCGGAAGATTTGGCAAAATGTTTAATGTAGCCCGGCCAGCTGACGTCTTTCTGCCCCTGCCTCGCTTTTTCAATGAAAGGCTCCATTTCCTCATACGTGACTACAGGAACTTTGCTTTTAAAGTCCTGATAGCTTGAAATAGAGTTGAAGCCGTATTTCCTGCCGTATTCCGTGTCTTCCGCATGAAAAAGCTGAGAAAACAGAATGCCCTTCTGTGTCTCGATGGGATGATCCATAAAATTCTGGATCTGATCTATACGTTGGCGGATAAACCAGTTAACCACAGTATTGAAAAGTGCTTTCGTTGCCATTCCAACAAATATAATACTATTTGATTTTTTATAGAATTTTTATCGCAAAAAAATAAAAAAACCGTTACATTTTTTTGTAACGGTTCATTATTTCAGATTGATAATTTCTTAGCAATATTCGTCATAAGCAGCCTGAAGGTTTGCGGCAATGGCTCCTGCAGGATTTCCTTCAATATGGTGTCTTTCCAGCATATGAACCAGTTCCCCGTCTTTGAAAAGCGCTACACAAGGTGAGCTTGGAGGGAACGGAGCCAGATGTTTTCTGGCTTCAGATACAGCTTCAGTATCAAAACCTGCAAAAACAGTGGTTAAATGATCCGGCTTTTTATCTCCGGTTAAAGAATATACTACGCCCGGTCTTGCCGCTCCAGCAGCACATCCGCATACGGAATTGATTACCAAAAGGGTAGTTCCGGACTGTTTGATAGCCTCTTCTACCTGAGCCGGGTTTGTAAGGTCCTCAAAACCTTTATCTGTAAGTTCAGCCTTCATAGGCATTACTAAATCTGTTGGATACATATTTTTTGTTTTTAATCAGTTACAAATTTACGCAATTCTTTACTTTTCATCAATATATAAAAACTATCGGTATTTTTGTTAAATGAAATAGATTAAATGCCGATATGTAGTCTATATTCAATTTTATGTGAATTAAATTCGTTAATATTTAAAAATAATTATTAAATTTGAAATGATTCTGAAGACAAAATACTATGAAAAAACATTTACACTTATCCCTCAACCTGTATGTGACCTTAAATTCTTCTCAGAATAGATAAGGTCATCTGTAATCAGTAATCTAAAACAGAAGCCCGCAACTTTCAGTTGCGGGCTTCTTAATCAAATCGATATGCAAAGGTTGAATATCCTTAGTTATAGAGGTAAGGGTATAAATATATTTATGAAAGCAGTTTCTTCGCCATTTCGGAAATGCTTTTGCCATCCGATTTTCCTGCCAGGGATTTTGATGCGATTCCCATTACCTTGCCCAGATCTTTTACAGATTCAGCACCGGCTTCGGTAATAATAGCCTTCATTTCTGCTTCCAGCTCTTCTGAAGAGAGCTGCTTAGGCAAAAACTGCTCAATGACCTTCATCTGTGCATCTTCCACTTCCGCAAGGTCATTTCTTCCCTGAGCCGTAAACTGATCATAAGAATCTTTACGCTGTTTCACCATTCGCTGTAAAATGGCAATTTCCTGCTCTGCGGTTACCTCCGTTCCTCTTGCTTCGGTTTTAAGCAGTAAGATCTGGGATTTTACGGCACGCAGAGAATCCAGGGCAACTCTGTCTTTAGCCCTCATTGCTGTTTTTATTGCTTCGCTTATGGTATTTTCTAAACTCATTTTTTATAATTTAACAATGTAAAAGTGCAGCAATGTACCAATAATTTAATGTACAGAATTGTTACATTATCAGATTGGTACATTGTTACATTATCTTAATCTACGTCTTTATTTAAAAACCGGTTTTCTCTGATCTGTATTGATCCGTTGTTGTCAGACAGATACGTATTGATATTCTGGTCAGAGGCATTGTTTCCGTCAATAGAAATATTCTTTCTTTTAAAAGCAGGAACCGATTCAAATTCGCTTGAGCTGTCAAAGCTCTGATATCTTGAATTGAATTCTTTTAATTTGTTTCTCCGCTCTATGATTCTTTCCTGATCTACGGTTTTATTCACAAAAGTGAAGGCCGTTTCATCGGTTTGAGGAGCCTCTGCTTCTCTGCTGTTTTCTATTATTTCAGGCTCTTCTGCGGGTTCTTCTTTCAAGTGCTGAAAGAAATGCTCTACTTTCTGAAGAGGTTCTTCCGTAAGATGGTTTACCTGGTGAGAGGCGAACTCCGCTTTTGGCTGTCCCGAATCATTTTTTGGGTCTTTTTTTACCGGTTCATTTACGAAGAAGCTGAATTCAACAGGCTTTTCCTGAGAAAAGGAATTACCGAATGGGCTATTGGACTGAGGTTCTTCCTTTTTGTCATCAAAATCAAATCTGAAAGACTGGGTCTCCAGGTCATTCGGGTCATCGCTTTCATCATCCGAAGAAGTAAACAGGCTGTAAGACTCTTCCTGTTCTTCATCCTCATTTCTCCAGCTTTTGGTAAAACTGTCCGGTGCATCTTCCTCACTGTCAAAGTATCTGTTTTCGGATTTCTTAGGCTCTTCTTCAATAATCATTTTTTTTTCAGCAGCAGAAGAACCGAATAACGGCGTATCATTATCCTCATCATCTAACCTGAAAAGATTTTTTCCTCCGAAATCATGGTTACGCCCGGAGTTCGGCTCTCTTTGTTCCCTTGTTTTAAAAGGTGAGTCTTTCTGGCTGTCAAATGTATCATTCAGGCTGATCTTGATCTTCTCAGTAGGCCCGGAAAATTTTTTATTATCATTAGAAAAACCGGTGGCAATAACCAGTACGCTTACGGAATCTCCCAGTTCTTCATCAGCACCCACCCCGAAAATAATATCGGCCGTATTTCCTGCTTCTTTCTGGATGTGGTCCATAATTACACCGATTTCGTCCATCGTTACTTCTTCTGCACCGCTTCTGATCAATAACAGTACATTTTTGGCACCGATAATCTTATTGTCATTCAACAATGGAGAATCAAGTGCTTTGCGTACTGCTTCCGCTGCTTTGTTTTCACCTGAAGCAACACCCGTAGACATCAATGCCGTACCTGAATTCTGAAGTACGGATTTAGCATCTCTAAAGTCAATGTTCACATCGAAGTATCCGGTAATTACCTCCGCCATTCCTTTGGCAGCGTTGGTTAACACTTCATCGGCTTTTGAGAATCCCTGCTTAAAGCCGAGGTTTCCGAATTGCTGTCTGAGTTTATCGTTGTTGATGACAATTAATGAATCAACGTTATTTCTTAATTTGTCAAGCCCGTTTTCGGCCTGCTCAAGTCTTCTTTTACCTTCAAAGCTGAAGGGAACCGTTACGATTCCCACTGTAAGAATGCCCATGTCTTTTGCCACTTTGGCAATAACAGGTGCTGCACCGGTTCCTGTACCGCCACCCATTCCGGCTGTGATAAACACCATTTTGGTATTCTGCCCCATGGCTGCTTTGATTTCTTCGATACTTTCTATCGCTGATTTCTCACCAACTTCTGGGTCTGCACCGGCACCAAGGCCTTCGGTAATGGTAGTTCCCAGCTGTACTTTGTTAGATACCGGATTATTATCCAATGTCTGGGCGTCCGTATTACAGATAACGAAATCCACCCCGTGGATCCCTTTTTCGTACATGTGCTTCAGCGCGTTATTTCCACCGCCTCCGACACCGATTACTTTTATGATTGATGAATTTCCTTTTGGTAAATCAAATGAAAACCCCTGTGTCCCTAAATTTTCCATAACTATATTTTTTTATAATTATAATGATAACTGACTGATGATATCCGATAACGAAAAAATCATACCTCATTTATCATTCATCATTTATAATTTACTCTACTTCTTCAAAGAATTTTTTTACTTTTTCCATCAGCGACTGGCCGAAAGTCAGTTTTGCCGCTCTTTTTTCCCGTTGCTCGCTCACCAGATCATGTTGCAGAACGGGTTCCGCCTGTTCTAAAGCCTGCTGCAGAGTTTCGTTTGAGACAGCTGCGGTTTCAGCCTCAGATGAGGTCTCCGCCTGTTCTTCAATAACTTCCTGAAGCTCGGCATTCTGCTTTTTATCTCTGATCTTCAAACTTTCCATTAACAGTCCGATTGAAGTGGCATATTCGGGGCCCTTAAGATACTGATTTTTATCGTTAGCAATGTATTCATTTGCAAAACCTATTCTGCTGTCAAAACCTGTGGTATAATTAGCGAGCTGTCTGAGGTGTTTCAGATTGGAACCGCCGCCTGTCAGGACGATGCCTGCAATCAGTTTTTTCTTCTGTTCGAATGCGCCGTAGGCTTTAAGTTCCGTATTCACCATTTCCAGGATTTCCTCTACCCTGGCATTGATGATCTGCGCTAAGGTTTTCAGTGAAATTTCTTTATCCGGCCTTCCGTGGAGCCCGGGAATGGTTACGTAAGTACTGTCTTTTTCCAGTTCAGGGACTGCAGAGCCGAATTTAACTTTCAGCTGTTCTGCGTGTTTCTCAATAATGGAGCAGCCTTCTTTGATGTCTTCTGTAATAATTCCGCCGCCGTAAGGGATCACACAGGTATGACGGATGATATTGTCTTTAAAAATAGCAATATCCGTAGTTCCGCCACCGATGTCTACGATGGCTACACCTGCTTCTTTTTCTTCTTTGGTAAGGACAGCTTCTGATGAAGCAAGGGGTTCCAGGGTAAGGGCTTCCATCTCAAGGCCTGCTTCACGGACACATCTTGCAATGTTCCTAATGCTGCCCATCTGGCCTACAACAACGTGGAAATTCGCTTCCAGACGTTTGCCGTGCATACCTACCGGTTCCTGAATTTCACCTTCGGAATCTACTTTATACTCCTGTGGGAGAACATGGATAATCTCTTCGCCAGGAAGCATTACCAATTTTTTTACCTGATCTTTTAATGCTTCAATATCATCATCTGTGATGAATTTATCCGGATGTTCACGCATAATATAATCGGAGTGCTGCAGGGAACGGATGTGTTTTCCTGCAATTCCTACCGTTACTTTACGGATCGGAACTCCTGCGCTGGTCTGTGCTTCAGACACAGCCGCTTTGATTGAATTAATGGTCTGCGAAATATTATTCACAATACCTTTGTGAACACCAAGACTCTTTGCCTTCCCGACACCGAGAACCTCTATTTTCCCGTGTGCATTCCTCCTTCCGACAATGGCGACAATTTTTGTCGTTCCAATGTCCAGACCTACTGAATACTCTTGATTTTCCATTGTTTATACCGATTTGATTTTTTATTTTTTTAAGATGTAACAGGTCATTATCCTAAGTGTTTTAATGGTATGCTACACGCTCTTTATTATTCAATTTTAACTTTTGCTTTTCTTTTCGGTTTTTCGACCGTTGTTTTTTTCTCTGTCTTTTTAACTTTCTTTGGCTGGACTGCAGTTTTTGCTTTTTTTGCAACGGCAACCGGTTTTTTAGCCTGTTTTTTTACCTCAACTGTTTTCGGTTTGTCTTCAGTTTTTTTTGGCGTGATAACCGGATTCTTTGCAAGTTCTTTATTTCCCGCTTTTAAAATGCTGTCATTGTCTTTAAAATAAGGATTCAGGGTAGTCACAATCTGGTTCTGATATTTCACAGATACCATGCTGTATTTTTCAGGATCCTGGAAAACCAGGTATTTTTCCACGAATGTTTTAAACCCTTTTACTTTAAACTCAATATGATCTAAATCTCCTATTTCTACTTTATAATTTCCTTCGCTGGTCAGAAGGTTATAATTGCCGTTGTCTTTTGAAATGCCGATGAAATATTTTTTACTGAAATCATCTTTATCGATTTTCTCTACCAGTTCGGCTACTTTTTCATATTCATCTTTTTTTACATTTCCCGTCACCAGCATGCATGGGTGAGAATATGTTTTTGAGATCGGGAACTCGGTTCCTTTTCCGTCTACATAAAAATCCCTGCCGTTTGTATTTAACCTGAAAACAGGAACCCTCTGTATAATATCAAGGTTTAATTTCCCGTTTAAGTTTAAGTAGACATTGGCACTGTCTACGGCCGGAAGCGCATTGATCTTTTTTTCCAGTGCCGGAATATCCAAAGCCCCCACTTTTCCTGAAGGGTTTTCCTTCTTCACAATTTCCCGGATGTCTTTTTCATCAATAAAATACACCGGAGTTTTCTCACTCATTTTTACAGAAATCTTATCGTCCGTAATCTTCTGGCCGCTGAATTTCTTCAGAGAGAAGCTCAGCAGAAACCCGAGAATGATCACGGTGACGGCAATTTTTAATATTCTGTACTTATTCTTCATTATTTTATGATGACAGGTTTCAACGTCCGATTTCAGACCTTTTAAACTGCTTTAAAATTATTAATTCTTAATTATTTCCGTCCATTCACAGATAGGGTCATACAGGGTATCTATGTTCCCTGCGCCTATGGTAAGAATGATGTCAAACTCTTTTTCCTTTATTTTCCCGAAAGCATCATGTAATGTTGATACTTCCTTATTATCCAGTGTTATTTTTTCTGATAACCATTCTGATGTGATTCCCGGATAATTCTCCTGCAGCTCACGTGCTGGGTAAATATCCAGCAGGATCAGTTCATCTGCCTGGCTTAAACTTTCTGCAAATCCGTCGGCAAAATCCCTTGTCCTGCTGAACAGGTGCGGCTGGAAAATTACCAGTAATTTCTTTTCAGGATAAAAAGTCCTGATTGAGCTTATTACTGCATTAATCTCTGTGGGATGGTGTGCATAATCGTCGATATATATTTTACCGTTTGTACAGCTGTGTTTTGTATATCTCCTTTTAATGCCTTTAAACCCTGCAATCGCTTTCTTCAGCACATCGAAATCCACTCCCAGATTATGAAGGATAGCCAGTGCTACCGTTGCATTTTCCACATTATGGATCCCGGGGGTTTCCCATATAAAATCCTTTACCGTTTCTTCAGGGGTATGAAAATCAAAAAGAATCTTATCATTCTCCATCCGAAGATGATCCGAATAATAGTCGGCTTCTTCATTCACGGCATACGTCAGGTGAGATCTTCCGATCTCGATTCCTTTTCTTACAAAAAGCTGTTTTTCATCCGGAACCAAAGCTGCAAACTGCCTGAAACCTTCTTCAATGGTATCTTTATCACCATAAATATCCAGATGGTCAGCGTCCGTTGAAGTGATCACCGCCCAGTCCGGGGAAAGATTCAGGAAACTCCGGTCGTATTCATCCGCTTCTACTACAGCATATTTTGCGCCGTTATACAGGAAATTCGACTTAAAATTCTCAGAAATTCCTCCTAAAAAGCAGGAAAAAGAAAGATCTGCCTCTTTGCATAAATGAGAGACCAGGGTAGACGTTGTGGTCTTGCCATGTGTTCCGGCAACGGCAATGCAGTCTGTGTTTTCTGTAATCAGGCCTAAGACTTTTGCGCGCTTCAGTATTGTAAACTGATTTTCAGTGAAATAGTCCAGAATCCCCAGTTTTTTAATGGCCGGCGTGTAGATCACCAGTGTATTTTCCTGATGAAGGGACGTGATGGTTTCATCAATGACATCTTCAAAAACAATATCTATTCCTTCGTTCATTAAAACCTGGGTAAGTTTGGTATTGGTTTTGTCATAGCCTGAAACTTTTTTGCCCGAAGCATGGAAATAACGTGCCAAAGCACTCATCCCGATACCTCCGATTCCAACGAAGTAAAAATTCTGATATGTTTCTAAACTGTTCATTATTTTATTTAAAAAATTTAAAGATTAAATGATTAAAATTAATTCAGATTATCTTATTGTATCACTTTAAAAATCTCATCTACAATCTCTTTTGCAGCATGTGGCTTGGCAAAATAGGTAAGGTTTTGAGACATTTCTTTTCTTATATTTTCATCTTCGCAGATTTCTGATACTATATTCCAGAATTTTTCCTGCATTTCGGTATCTTTTACCATTCTGGCTGCATTTTTTTCAACCAGGTTCAGGGCATTTTTAGTCTGATGGTCTTCTGCCGCAAAAGGAAAAGGAACTAAGATAACCGGTTTCTGTGCTACTGCCAGCTCGGAAATGGCGATGGCTCCCGCTCTTGAAACAATCACATCGGCTGCAGAATAGGCGGTTTCCATATCTTTGATAAATTCCTTCAGCTGAACAGCATCCGGAAGGTCAAGGCCGGAAGACAGCTCGCTGTAATCCAGTTTCCCGGTTTGCCAGATCAACTGATACCCTTTTTCTTTAAGGCTTTCAAGGTTTTCTTTCCAGCCGTTGTTTAATGTTCTGGAACCTAAAGATCCACCGACTGAAAGAATCGTCAGTTTGTCTTTATCAAGACCCATTTTTTCTTTTGCCTGCGCAGGATCCTGCATTCCTGAAACAATTGCTGAGCGGATCGGGTTGCCCAGAAACTTTATTTTATCAGCCGGAAAGCCTTCTACTTCAGGATAGGCTGTAAAAACGGCTTTTGCTTTTTTGCTTAATATTTTATTGGTGACGCCTGCATGGGCATTCTGCTCCTGAATAAAAACAGGGATTCCCAGTTTGCCTGCTTCATATAAGGCCGGGCCGCTTGCAAAACCACCGGTTCCTACTGCAAAATCCGGATCGAAGCTTTTAATGATCCTTTTAGCTTTAGATAAGCTTTTTAAAATCTTAAAGGGCAGGCCCAGGTTTGAGAGGATATTCCCTCTGTTGATTCCTGCGATATCAATTCCTTCAATGGCATAACCGGCCTGGGGAACTTTTTCCATTTCCATTTTACCATTGGCGCCGATGAACAAAAACTCGGTATCCGGAAATCGTCTTCTGATTTCGTCTGCAATAGCAATAGCCGGGAAGATATGTCCTCCTGTGCCGCCGCCGCTCAACAATACTTTCAGTCTTTTGTTCATGATATCAATTTTAAGCTGTAGGCTGATTTTCAATCAGATCAATAAATTCTACATCGACCAAAATTTCATTTTTATCCTCAATATTTTTTTCCGAGATGGCTTTCACGGTATACATAGCATCATTAAGCTCTATAACTTCTTCAGCTTCCAGTTTAAAAGTTTCAAGAAAATTGGTGATATCTTCATTTGTGTCAATAACCACCGGGTTTTCTGTATTTCTGTTATCGGTAAAAGTAATTTTTCTTATTTCCATTTCGTTTTTGTTTTAAGCGATATCGTTTATTTCTGCAACGCTTTGTTTTTTGCCCATTCCTTCTTCATCATAAATCTGGATCCTCGAACTGATATTTAAAATAATCCCCAGCTGCAGATAGGTAACCAGCATGGAGGTTCCTCCGTAACTGATCAGCGGTAACGGCTGCCCGGTAACCGGAATCAGATTGACCGCCACGGCAATATTGACTGAAAGCTGTATAAAAATCATCACGCCGAGGCTGAGTACGAGCAGTGATCCGAAAAAGGCCGGCATTTTACTGGCGATCATCACAATACGGATCATCATGATGAGATACAGGCTGACGAGGAATGCAGCACCGATTACCCCGTATTCCTCCACAATAACGGCGAAAATAAAGTCGGAAGCAGATTGTGGAAGCATCTGTTTTAAAGCACTTTTCCCAGGGCCCATCCCGGTAATGCCACCGTGTACGATGGCTGCCTTTGCCTGCATCACCTGATAGTTTTTGGCTTTTATGCTTTCATCATCAACATCAGCGGATTTTGCTTTGCTTGAGGTAAAGGTTTCGATACGGCTCATCCAGGTATGCACACGGTTTCCGCCGATTAAATTGGTATTTAAGGCAATAACTAAAAACAGGACAATCGCAACAAATGACGAGGAGATAAACCCTGCAATGTATCTCCAGTGTAACTGTCCTACAATCAGAACAATAACGGAAACCATCAGAATCATTAATGCGGTTGATCCGTTATCTTTGGCAACCAATACAAAAACCAACAGGATAGGCCCGAAGATGTACATAATGTTCTCAATCGGAAGCCTTTCGCGGGTAATTTTCTTTGTCAGATAGCGGCACAGATAGATAATGAGCATCAGGAATGCAAAAGAAGACGGCTGAAACGAAATCGGGGTTCCGGGAATTTTCAGCCACCGCGAGGCACTGGCTCCGTCAATGGTCTGTCCGGTAAACATGGTGATGATTAAGAGGACAATCATCAGGCCAAGCATGATGCTGCTGAGCTTGCCGATGTATTCATATTTTACCATCCCGACCACCCTCATAATAGCCAGCCCCAGAACCACAAAGAACATATGCTTGATCACGTGACCGGTAGTGGTCCCGTTATTAACGATATATTCCAGATTTGAACTTGCAGAATATACAGGGAAGATGGAGAAAACGGAGATCACAAGAATGACCATCCAAAGTACTTTATCGCCCTTCAGGAATTCAAATCTGTTTTCTGTGTCTTGTTCGTTCATATGTTTGCTTTCAGCTGTTGGCTACTGGCTTTTAATACCTGCTCTTTAAACTGATGGCCTCTGTCTTCATAGCTTTTGAATAAATCAAAGCTGGCACAGCAGGGAGAGAGTAAAACTGTATCTCCTTTTTTAGCCAGAGATTTTGATATTTTTATTGCCTCTTCCATGCTTGAGGTATCATATATAAATTCCTTCTTATCTTTAAAGAAGTCTATAATCTTTTGGTTGTCAAGTCCTAAGCAGACAATGGCTTTTACTTTTCTTTTAACTAAATCTTCAATTTCGGTATAGTCATTTCCTTTATCCAGGCCTCCGACGATCCACACGGTAGGCGTTTTCATGCTTTCCAATGCGTAATAGGTAGCATTAACGTTGGTTGCCTTACTGTCATTAATGTATTTCACGCCGTCGGTTTCAGTAACAAACTCTAACCTGTGCTCCACCGCCTGGAAGGTCATTAATGAATTCCTGATGCTTTCATTGTTGATTTCCAGTATTTTACCGGCGATAGAAGCGGCTAAGCTGTTGGCTACGTTATGACTGCCGAGAAGTGATAATTCTTCCGCCTTCATGGAAAATCTGTCCTGAAGCTGTACCACAATCTTATCTTCATCCATAAAACCTCCTTCGGACAGTTTTTCTTTGGTTGAAAAAGGAATCATCTTCGCTTTTATTTCAAGTTTTTCCAGCAGGTTCTTGCTCATTTCATCATCTTTATTGTAGATGAAAAAATTATCATTTTCCTGATTTTCCGTAATCCTGAATTTCGCCAGCGCATATTCTTCATAGTTGTAGTTGTACTGGTCCAGATGATCCTGAGACAGATTCAGCAGTAAAGAGATATAAGGCCTGAAATTCTGGATGTCATCCAGCTGGAAAGAGCTTACTTCCAGTACATAATATTCATGGTTCTCATCAGCCACCTGCTTTGCAAAGCTGTACCCGATGTTTCCGCCTAAACCTACATTCAGTCCGTCGTTTTTCAGGATGTGGTAAATAAGTGACGTGGTAGTTGTTTTTCCGTTGCTTCCGGTAATGGCAATGATTTTAGCGTCTGTAAACTCCGAAGCAAACTCAATTTCAGAGGAAAGCCTGATCCCTCTGTCCTGAATTTTATAGATAATCTCTGCCTTCTTCGGAATTCCCGGACTTTTTACAATCCAGTCGGCGTTTAAGATCTTCTCTTCGTTGTGGTTTCCTTCTTCAAACTCAATATCATTGTCTGTAAGAAACTGCTTATAGTTATCCTTGATTGCCCCCTGGTCTGAAAGAAAAACTTCCAGGCCCTGTTTCTTGGCCAAATAAGCAGCGCCGCATCCGCTTTCTCCTCCTCCTAAAACAACTATTTTCATATTTATCTGCTTTATGCTGTGGGCTGTAAGTTTTAAGCCTGATGCTTAACGCTTACGGCCTACTGCCGGTTTTTTATCTCATTTTTAATGTTATCAGACACACAATGGCCAGCATCACGCCAATGATAATCATCCGGTTAACGATTTTGCTTTCATGAAACCCGCCTTTCTGATAATGATGGTGCAGGGGTGACATTCTGAACAATCTGTTGCCCTGGGCATATTCCAGCCCGAATTTTCTTTTTCTGTATTTGAATACAATAACCTGAAGCATTACAGAAACATTTTCTATCAGGAAAATCCCGCATAAGACGGGTATCATTAATTCTTTTCTTAAAATAATGGCTAACACGGCAATTACGCCGCCCAGCATCAGACTTCCCGTGTCTCCCATAAAAACCTGGGCAGGATAAGTGTTGTACCAGAAAAACCCGATGACGGCCCCTACCATGGCGACCACGAAAATGGTGGTTTCCCCCATGTTCGGGAGGAACATGATGTTGAGGTAATCAGCAAAGATGATGTTTCCTGAAAGATAGGCAAACAGTCCCAGGGCGAGTAAAATGACCGTGCTTGTGCCTGCCGCCAGACCATCAATCCCATCTGTGATATTGGCTCCGTTGGATACGGCAGTTACAATGAATATTACAATCGGGATAAACACCACCCAGGCCCATTCGTGGGCATCTTTGTCGTTCATCCAGAACAGGATTCCGCTGTAATCGAATTCGTTGTTCTTTGCAAAAGGAACGGTGGAAACGGCGATTTTTTCTGTAGGCATAAAATTCTGCTCTACATTATTTCTGTTCACCACTTTGGCGTCCGAATATTTTCTTTTGACGGTAATATCAGGGTGGAAATACATCGTAACGCCTACAATCAGCCCTAAACCAACCTGTCCCACGATTTTGAATTTCCCGCTTAATCCGTCTTTGTTTTTCTTAATCTTTTTCAGGTAATCATCCAGGAAGCCGATGGCCCCCATCCAGATCATCGAAACCAGCAAGAGCACGATATACACATTGGTAATCCGGGTAAACAGCAGAACGGGAATAAGCGTCGCCATAATAATGATAAGGCCTCCCATGGTAGGCGTTCCTTCTTTCTGCTTCTGTCCGTCCAATCCCAAATCACGGACCAGTTCTCCCATCTGCTTTGTCCTCAGGAAGCTGATGATTCTTTTTCCGTATACCAAGGCAATGATCAGCGAGAAAAGCACCGCCATCCCGGCACGGAAGGAGATGTACCTCAGCAGCCCCAATCCCGGAACGTGGATTCCCTGACTTGTTAAATATTCGTATAGATAGTATAACATTTCTCTTGATTTAAAAATTTAATTTATTTAAATATTTAAAGACTGTGGCCTCTCCATATTCTCACTCAAATATTTAATAAAATTTGAGATATTAGAAGAAACTTCTCTCGACAGATTAATTATTTCCTCAGCATTGCTATCGTCACCTAATTTTAATCTTTTACTCACTATCATCATACTTCTGACTTCGGCACAACTGCCTTTCGCAATTTTTAAATATTTAATAAACTGCCGGTTATTATTATATTCTGAGCCTTCTGCAATATTATTCGATATTGAAAATGCAGCTCTTTTTATCTGGTTGTTAAATTCAAATTCTTTTTCAAGACTTTTATCTCTAATAAACTGATACACTTTTTCGATTAAATCAATCGTTTTAATGTAAACCGGAAAATTCTCAAAATTCTTTGTCATCATTAAATTTTAAATCAATTCAATTTTAAATCAATCACCTACTTACTCATTAATTTCCAAAGCTCAATAATGACTTCCTTATCATCAAAATGATGCTTCACCCCGTTGATTTCCTGGTAATTTTCATGTCCTTTTCCGGCTACCAGTACAATATCCTTAGGTTCTGCAAACTTTATGGCCATTTTTATGGCTTCTTTTCTGTCCGGGATTGACGTGTATTTGCTGAAATACTGGGGCTCAACGCCTGCTTCAATTTCCCTGATGATCTGTGCCGGGTCTTCTGTTCTCGGGTTATCTGAAGTGATGATCGCCAAGGTCGATTTTTTACTGGCAATATTTCCCATTTCCGGCCTCTTGGCGTGGTCCCGGTCTCCGCCGCAGCCGAACACGGTGATCAGCCTCTCGTTTTTCGTCCGGATATCATTGATGCTGTCCAGAATATTTTCAAGGGCATCCGGTGTGTGGGCATAATCTACAATGAAGAAAATCCCGCCGTCCGATTTAAAGGTTTCAAACCTTCCGGAAACCCTTTTCAGCTGGCTGATCGCCTGAAGGATTACTTCCTGCTCAAAGCCAAGCTCAGCAGCAATACCGAAAACCAGCAGTAAATTATAGACATTGAATTTCCCTGTCAGGGTAGTCCAGAATTCTTTTCCGTTGAAGTTCAGCAACATTCCGTTGAAATCAACTTCGAGCAGTTTTCCGTGGTAGTCTGCCATGGTCTTCAAAGCATAGGACTTTTTTGCCGCCCTGGTATTCTGGAGCATAACCATCCCGTTTTTATCATCGATGTTTGTAATGGCCACTGCATTTTCGTTAAGACCGTCAAAAAACCTTTTTTTGGTTTTTAAATATTCATCAAATGTTTTATGATAATCCAGGTGGTCATGGGTGAGGTTCGTAAAACCGGCTATTTTGAAATGAAGCCCTTCGATTCTATTCTGCGCGATCCCATGGGAGCTTACTTCCATAAATGCGAAGTCGCAGCCTTCTTCAACGGCCTGGGCTAAAATTTTGTTGGTGGTAATAACATCCGGCGTGGTATGCGTAGCAGGGATTACCTGATCTCCGATCCTGATTTCAACAGTAGACAACAGAACGGAATCATACCCTAAATTTTTAAAGACATCAAAAAGCAAAGTTGAAACAGATGTCTTTCCGTTCGTCCCGGTAACTCCAATCAGATGAAGCTTTTCCGAAGGATTCCCGTAAAAATTGGACGCTAACTGACCTAAGGTTTTTGAAGAATCCTTTACTTTGATGTATGTGATATTTTCATCCGTATGTTCAGGAAGTTCTTCGCAGACAATTACTTTTGCACCTTTTTCAGCAGAAGCGGCAATAAATGAGTGTCCGTCTGCAACCGTTCCTCTGATTGCAATATAAAGACAGTTTTCTGTGATCTTCCTGCTGTCGAAAACTAACTCCGAAACCTCACGGCTATCATCACCATGAATTTCTAAGACCGGAATTCTTTTTAATAGTTCTGTTAATACCATTTTATATGGATGGGCTTTGCCCCGTTTCTATTTTTTATTCTGACAGTTTTGATGCTGCCATGCTTTAAACTTATTTTAATTCTGCAGAGATAAATAAATCCGCTGGTTTTTACTGATGGTGGTGCCTTCCAGGGGAAACTGCTCCGTAATCCTTCCGACGCCTTTAAAATCCACGCGGTACCCTAAATTTTCCAGCTGCGGAATAATATTTTTCCCGATTAATCCTACTACACTGGGCATCTGCTTATTGTTAACGGCTACTCTTACATTAGGCTCCACCATTTTATTCAGATTTACCTTTCTGTCGACCAGCATTTCTTTTTCTATATTCTGCGGGGTTTTCAGGAATGTTTTCCCTGCAATTTCCTTAAATACCGGTGCAGAAACAGTTCCTCCGTAAAACCCTTTTGCGGTATTCGGCTCACTGATCATTACATAACAGGTATATTTCGGCTTATCGGCAGGGTAGAAGCCTGCAAATGAAGCGCGGTATTTCATAGGGCCGGGCAGCCAGTATTCAAACCTTGCGGTTCCTGTTTTCCCTGCCATTTTCAGGTTCGGGGTGAAGATGCTTTTTCCGGTTCCCTTTTCTACGGCTTTGGTCAGTGCACTGGTCATCATTTTAATGGCTTTTTCAGATGCCATTTTATTCACCATTACTTCCGGTTTTGCGGTGTACATCAGCTTTCCGTCTTTCATGATTTTATCGATGAATAAAGGCTTCAGCATTTTTCCGCCGTTGGCAACGCCGTTGTAGAATGAAGTTAACTGCAATAAATTGATGTTTGATGAATATCCGTAAGCGATTGAGGCCAGGGTTGCGGCATTCCATCTTTTATGTTCCGGTGTTATGATTTTCGGTTTGGTGATGCCCGGAAGCTCGATATCCATTTTGTCGAACAGCTTCCATCTTTTCAGGTGGTCCAGGAAAATCTGTGGTTTTTCTGCGTAATATTTTGTAATCAGTTTCGCCGTTCCTACGTTGCTGGATTTTGCTAGTACATCACTGATGTCATAGATGCCATGGCCGTGGCCGTCTGAAATCCTTTGCTTGGCGTAGACCCAGACTCCGTTTCCTACGTCCACCGTGGTGTTTTCATCAATAAAGCCGTCGTCCATTGCCGCCAGAAGCGAAATGGTTTTAAATGTGGAACCCGGCTCAATATTATCTTTTAAAGCGTAATTGTAGGAATCAACAAAATCTCCTTCTTCATTGCGTCTCAGGTTGACCAGGGCACGCACTTTTCCGGTCTCCACTTCCATAACGATTACGGTTCCGTGCTTTGCTTCGAAATTGATCAGCTGTTTTTCCAGGGCGGAATGGGCGATATCCTGAATCCTGAGGTCTAATGTGGTGTAAACATCCTCACCATCCACCGGTTCTTTCACTTTCCAGTAATCAATCGGTTTCCATTGGGACGAATTGATCCTCTGTTCCAGCCTTTTTCCGTCGGTTCCTCTCAGGTATTTTGAGAAAGCACCTTCAAGCCCTGAGCTGTATTCGCCGTTGTCCATTCCGATGGTTCCGGCCCCGATTTCTGAAGTGGCAAGTTCACGCTTATAGTTTCTGTCTACGATAAAGCCGCCTTTGTTTTTCCCTCTTTTAAAAATCGGGAACTTTCTGATTCTGTCATACTGGTCAAAATCAAGCCCTTTTACCAGCATGTAATACTGGTTTTTCTTTTTTCTCTGCTCGTCAAATTTCTTTCTGAATTCAGCCCGTGACTTTCCGAACATTCTGCTCAGAGAATCAGTTAACGCACCGATATTATTGATGTACACCGTATCCTTAATGGTTTTGAAGTCAAGATAGATATCGTAACGCATAACGGTGGTTGCGAGAATGGAGCCGTCTGAAGCAAACAGATTTCCCCGGGCTGCCTTTAAGGTTGCTTCCCGGTAATTTTTATTGATGTAATCATCTTTGATCTCCTGGACATTGGTGTTCTGAAGGATTATGATCCTTGCCAAGAACATGACAAACATGCACAAAGCCACCACTGTGAAGAGGTAGCCCCATTTTAACGTTTTTTTACGCTTGTTATCGTATTCATTCGGTTTTTGCATCTGTACTGTCCAGTTTGATTAGCAGTTTATGAGGATGGTTTTCCAGGGTCATCAAAGAGTCCCGGGCCACTTCTTTCCCCAACTGAGATTCCATTTTTACTTTGATCAGCTTACTTTGCGCATAAGCGTTTCTTGATTTGTATTCTTCTGTTTCTTCTTTTAACGCGTTAACGATTTTTATTTTTTTATTCACCAGGTGGTTGCTGTAGATGATGGCCATCATCAGCACAAACAACAGCAAAAAATACTTATAATGTATTTTTACCTCATCACGGTTCAGGAAATTCCCTTTTACAATATCTATAAAAGTTAATTTCTTCTGAGGGCGGTATGTTGTTGCTCTTTTTGCCACGCTGCTTATGATTGATGACTGATAAATGATAACCGATAGTTTGGAATGGCCTATCATTTATTAATCATTTATATTTTTATTCCTGTTCTCATTTTTGCACTTCTGGCCCTTGAGTTTTCTTCGATTTCCTGATCATCAGGGATGACCGCTTTGCTCTTTACCAGTTCAAATGCTTTTTTATAGTTTCCGTAAATATCCCTTTCCGGCTCCCCTTCAAACATTCCGTTTTTCAGGAATCTTTTTACCAGCCGGTCTTCAAGCGAGTGGTAGGAAATAACCACCAGTCTTCCTTCAGGTTTTAAAATGTTGTAGGACTGAACCAGCATCTCCTTCAGGGCTTCAAGCTCCTGGTTGACTTCAATTCTTATCGCCTGAAAAAGCTGGGCATAAAATTTATTGACCTTATGGGGCGGAAGATAGCTGAACAGTTTTTTCAGATCTTCCGTGGTATTGATTTTTTTGATTTTTCTATGGTATGCGATATCCCTCGCCAGCTTTCTTGCTTCTCGAAGTTCGCCATAATAGTAAAAGATATCCGCCAGCTGATCTTCTTCATAATCATTGATTACCCTTTTGGCATCAAGGCTCTGCATTACATTCATCCGCATATCCAGCGGCGCATTGCTTCTTGTTGAAAAGCCCCGTTCGGCCTGGTCAAACTGATGGGATGAAACACCCAGGTCTGCCAGGATACCGTCTACCTGCGGAATGCCGTACATCAATAAGGAATTCTCCAGAAATCTGAAATTCTGGTTAATAAGTGTAAACCGGGGATGTTCAATCGTATTTTTAAGGGCATCCAGGTCCTGGTCAAAGCTGAACAGTTTTCCTTTATCTGACAGCCTGCTCAGTATTTCCCTGGAGTGTCCGCCACCACCAAAGGTACAGTCCACGTATATTCCGTCCGGATTCGTCACCAAATCATCAACACTTTGTCTCAGCAAAACGGGGTTATGATACATGTTAAGTTGTGTTTTTTCTTACTTTATTAATATTCAGCGTTTTTATTCTTCATCAAATGCACCCATTACCTCTTCTGCAAGGCTGGCAAAATCTTCTTCATTGGTAGAAATCACCTTTTCATACGCTTCCTTGTCCCAGATTTCAAATAATTCTCCTGCACTGGTAATCACAATATCTTTCTGGAGATTTGCGAAATGCGTCAGATCCTTTGAAATCTGCAGTCTTCCTGCGCTGTCCAGTTCTGCCGTTTTCACGCCTGCCGTAAACATTCTTATGAAATCAGCATTTTTTTTAATGAACCTGTTCAGTTTATTAATTTTGCCCATCACTTTATCCCATGCATGCATAGGATATACTTCCAGGCAGGGTTGGAACACAGATCTTTTAACTACAAATGCCTTGTCTTCTAGGTCTTCCATCTGTTTGATCAGGGAGGAAGGAACTTTCAGCCGGCCTTTATCGTCAATCTTACACTCATATGTTCCAATGAAATTCTTCATTTGGGACAAATTTATATAATAATTTCCAAAAGCTCCCACTTTTTCCCACATTTTACCTTAATGTTAATAAGTTTTATCAGGAGCTAAGTTTCAGTGGTTTAATAAATTGATCGGCCGGGTGTTGCAGACGCTGTTATTCGCGCCATAGCAAAGAATTAATTAAAAAAGCAAAGAAAAAAGAGTTTGGTATGTTATTTTTATTTTAAATTAGGGTTATCAAAATATTTTTGAGGTTTAATTTGTATTTTTGCAAGGCTTTATTAAGGCATTATATGATATTTAGTACGAAAAAAGAAAAGAAATATACCTTTGTTGAGGCGGGAGAAGGACATCCATTGGTGCTGCTGCACGGTTTAATGGGTGGTTTAAGTAATTTCGATAAGATGGTGGATTTTTTTTCTAACCGGGGATTCAAAGTATATGTTCCCCAGTTGCCGATCTACGATTTGCCGGTACTCAATACCAATCTTACCACTTTAGCAAAATATATTATCAAGTTTATAGAAAGCCATATTGAAGGGCCTGTAAGTATTGTAGGCAATTCTATGGGCGGCCATGTAGGGCTTATCCTGGCTTTGGCCAGACCGGATCTGGTTAAAAATCTTGTGCTTACAGGAAGTTCAGGATTGTATGAAAGGACTTTCGGAGACAGTTTTCCAAGGAAAAACGACCGTTCCTATATCAGAAAAAAAACAGAGGAGGTTTTCTATGATCCGGCTGTTGCTACCGAAGACCTTGTTGACGAAGTGTTCGGGGTGGTGAATGACAGGATGAAAGGTATTAAAACCGTAATGCTGGCGAGAAGTGCCATCAAACACAATATGTTGCACGATTTACCTAAAATCCTGACTCCTACATGCCTTATATGGGGCAGGCAGGATAATGTAACGCCACCTGAAGTGGCTGAGGATATGCATAAATTTATCCCGAACTCAGAGCTGTTCTGGATTGATAAATGCGGACATGCAGCGATGATGGAAAAGCCTGATGAATTCAACGAGATTCTGTATGGCTGGATAAAAGACAAAATTTAAATTAAATAATAATATAAACAACCATTAAGAACTTCTTAATGGTTTGTTTTTCTAAAAATACGTCAATAAATGGTTATTAAAACAGCAACGTTTGTCAAGAGCAGCGGAAAATGGCAGGACTGCCCGGAACCCAACCTTCCCGAATATGCTTTTATCGGGAGGTCCAACGTCGGGAAATCTTCATTAATCAATGCCATGATGAACCATAAGGACCTGGCCAAAACTTCAGGAACCCCTGGAAAAACGCAGCTTATCAATCATTTTTTAGTGAATGAAAACTGGTACCTTACCGATTTACCGGGATATGGGTATGCCAAAGTTTCCAAATCCATCAGGAAAGACTTTGAGAAACTGATTACCAACTACATCCTTAACCGCAGAAACCTGGTGAACCTTTTTGTCCTGGTTGATTCCAGGCATAAACCCCAGCTGATCGATCTTGAATTCATCCAGTGGTGCGGTGAAAGCGGCGTGCCGTTTTCCATTGTATTTACGAAAGCAGATAAACTGAAGCCTAATATCGTAATCTCCAATGTGGAAGATTATAAAAAAGAACTTCATAAGACATGGGAAGACCTGCCGGAGCTGTACGTAACATCTGCTGAAAAAAAGGAGGGTGGCGACGAAATTCTGAAATTTATCAAGAAGACCAATGAATTTTTAACGTTAAACCACGTAACTTTTGATGAATGATATTGTCTGGAAAATCAAGTCTTTTGATGAATTTACCGTTCCTGAATTATATGCTGTCCTGAAAGCCAGGGTTGATGTTTTTGTGGTGGAGCAGAACTGTCCGTATCCTGACCTTGACGGTTACGACCAGAAAGCGCTTCACCTCTGGGCAGAGGAAGACGGGGAAGTCCTGGCCGGCTGCCGGATTTTCAATAAAGGGATTAAATATGATGAAGCTTCTATCGGAAGGGTTTTGACTACAGAAAAAGCAAGGGGTAAAAGTCTTGGAAAACAGCTGATCCGGTATGCCGTAGAAACTGTTGAAAACCGTTTTCATACGTCTGAAATCAGGATTTCCGCACAGGATTACCTGCTGAAGTTCTATGGTGATTTCGGGTTTGAAGATACAGGGAAAAAATATCTGGAAGATGACATTCCGCACACGGAAATGCTCAGAAAGTAAGAAAATAAAAGCGAAGAAATGATGAATTCATTCTTCGCCTTTTTAATGGTTAAATATGTTGAATGGTTTTAGTTTTTATTTGAAATAGCCTTTAAAATAATAGGTTCGATATTAGAAGGCAGGTCGGCAGATTTTATCTGGTAGTTTTTAATTTTCATTTCCTTGAACCAGTTTTCCCAGTATTCTTTAATCACGGCTTCTTCAAAAGGGTTTCCTTTTTCAGGGTTGATGCCGAGCACGATGACTTCAAGATTATTCAGGTTGTCATTGGCTTTTACGAAACCATATCCGTTTTTTTCAATGTCTGTCTTAAAGCCGGAAGTCGTAAGGTTATTTGCCTTGATCAGTTTGCTGGTGAGATAAGAAGTTTTGTAGGAATTATCATTCTTTTCCTCAAATCTGGAATCTTTATGATACATATAGCCGTCAGTCAGGATGAAAAGGATATTCCTGCGGTCACTTTTAATACAGTAATCCTTAACCTTATTTTTAAAAAATTCCCATATATCCGAGCCTATGTAATTTCCGTCTTTAATAGCTGACTGATAAATGTAGGAAGGGATTTCAGCATATTTTTTTTCAACCGATGTAAAATAATCTTTGGAGGTGTTTTTATTAAAGGAAACTTTCAGGTCTTTCGTAAACTGGTTTATTTTCGGGTCAGAAGGTTCCGGGTTGAAAAATACCTGCATCTGGTCATCATAGGTAATGATCCTTTTTGTTTTGATATGATCAATGAATCCTTTCTGGATCGCTTTGATATATTCCATGTCTCTCTGGAAATAGGGCATAGCAGGATTCGGGTTCTTATCCGGGTCAATCCGGTCTGAAAGGTCAAGCAGAATACTGACATTGATGTTGTTTGAATCTATGGGTGGAGGACAAGGTGTGCAAGGGATTAGTTTCTCTCTCTTACATGAAACTAAAGAAAAAACGATAAACAGGTAAAATATTTTTTTCATAATTCTGATTATAAGGATGATAAATACACTAAGTTCTGATTGTTGTCGTTGGCTCCCACATTATCCAGATTGCTCGTATACGTGTCAATACAGCTGTCGATCATGGTCTGTTTTTCGGTTCTTGAAACGGCTATTTTTTCACCGATGAACGTAATCCAGCCCTGAACATATTCCGAAGCATACATTTTATAATCTTTCGTGGGAATAATTACGCCGTCAATGATATTCTGAAGTTCTTCAATCCTGCCCCGGGTTTTAATTACTGATTCTTTGATGCTTCCGATATTGGCATTGATGTCCTCAATTTCCTTTTTCAGGGCATTGATCTTTTCTGTCAGGAACTCTACTTTTTTCTGCCTGATTTCCTGTTCGTTTTTAATCCGGTCTTTTTCCCGGTGCTCTTTCATCACAAAGTCAAATACAAGCCCCCAGATAATATACACGATGAATCCGGCAAAAATTATTGCCCAGAACTGAACATGAGAAAAAGCAATTTTGAGATCAAATGGCGGAGAGTCAAAAATTTTTTCGAAATTATATAGTCTAAATTCAATTTGATACGCCAAAATGATATCAAATACAAAGGTAATTGCTAATAATACCCCAATTTTAATGTAATTAATTCTGGTTTTATTCTCCCAGAACATATGTATTAAGTATCCGAGACCAAGAAATACAAATGGAATCAGAGTAACGAAAGCACCTTCAATAAGGCCATCATCCCAAGCTTTTTCCCAAGCTTTTGCATCTAAGACATTTTGTATTAAAGTAATTTTTGAATCAAAAACTTTAAAAAAGGCAGAATATGAAGTCGAAATATAGAATGTTAATAGATATAAAGTAATAAATGTAAGAATAATTGCTCCGATCCAGAATTTTGCAGAAGCGCCTCTTGCCGCTTTTACGTTGTACTTTTCAGGGTTTCTCGGCAGATCCAGGATTTCTGCTTTTAGAGCTTCAGCGTGCTGCTGATGGCTTTCAATTTCTTTATTTTTATTTTTTACCTGCTCTTCTTTGGTTTCTACGGAAACGGTAAGTGCTTTGATTTCGGTTTCCCGGTTTTTCTGTTCATTGACGTAGGATTCTTTCAGCTTCTGCTGTTTTTCCACCATTTCCTTTTCTTCATTCTGGAACCTGGAATATACTGCATCCAGGCAGATGGATAAAGTTGAATGGTTCCCGCTGGTTCTTGAGCTGTCTCTGTAGCCTGATTCATGATAGGTACGTTTCCTGCTTTCTTCAGAAGATTCTTCATCCGGGTTTATTTCAGTTTTCGGAAGCTCTTCCTGTTTGGGCTCTGCCGGAAAAGATTTTAATTTAAATAAATTTTTTATACTGGTCGTATCCATGGTCTTAGTTTTTTAATTCAGATAAAATGTCATTCTTATTTTTGCCGGTCTGTACAGCTTCAATCAGGTAATCAACAATTGCCTGTGCATTTTCTTCTAAAAACCCGAACATGATCACGTATTTTTCCATTGCGGCATGTTCATTGGGAGAGACAACACCGTCTGCCCACATCATCACGGTCAGGTCATACAGATAATCTACCTTTTCCTCGATGGTCTGGGGAAGCAGCGATTTCATGTTGATCGGGTGTAAGAGGATTTCATCTAAATTCTTAGAAGAGATCCCTCTTTCTTCAGCGCATGTATAGAGCATCTTCAGCTCCAGGGCACTGAAATCATCATCACAGATGGCCATCTGGTACAGCCTTAGGAAATGAGCTTTGAGATTTTCGGTTATTTGGGTATTATCCATAATTGGTTTGTTCTTCTTTAGGTGGTCTGGGGTTAATGATTCTGTCTCTTGAAACAGCTCTTTGTTGTACTGATAATGTATGTTGCGATGTATCTTCGGTAATTTCCTCTTCCTCTTTTGGGGCCGGCTTTTCTATGAAACTGATCAGCAGAAATAAGATTCCTGTGATGGTATCAACCGGGATCCATATACTTTTCCGGTACAGATAAATAGGTAAAACAGGATTGAAAAGAATAAGGACCACAAGAAATACAATGCTGAAATAGTGTTGTTTAAAACTTACCGTATTGTATAAGACCATTAAAGCGCCGATGGAAACAAGAATCCTTAAAAAAGTATAATATTCTATGGGAAGCCTGAAGATACCGATGAAACAGCATAATGCACAGAAAATGAAAAATGGTTTCATAATTAATGTTTAAATCCTTTCTGAAAATTGTATTTAAAATTAAATCGGTGTTCCGACATGAAGATGAAAACAAAAAAATCGATGAGGGCTATCAAAGAAGGAATAAAGGTCCAGCAAAAAACAAGATACAATATTCCGGTCATGGTCTGCCCCAGATAAAATCTGTGGATGCCCAACCCACCCACAAAAAAAGCAAGCAGTGCGGCGGTAATTTTTGATTTCATAGGGGTTATACTCGGGATAAAATTTCGTTCTTTTTCTCTTCAAATTCTTCTTGAGAAATAATCCCGTTTTCCGCTAAACCTTTCAGCTTTTGCAGCAGGGCGAACGGATCTTCATTTTCTATCATCAATGGTTTTACCTGCTGAAACTGTTGTGGTGAAGTAATAATCGGGGTGGCATTATTTACGGTAACGCCTCCTCCTGCGGATGCTCTTCTGGTTTCGAGGTCTTTTTCCCGTCTTACACCTCTCATGCGTTCTTCAATTTCCTGCGCATACTGATACAGTTTTCTCGCCTGTGCCTTGGGAAGGTAATCCATCATATTGGTAAAACCCATGGTTGTCCTCATTATAAAAGCAGATCCTATAATTCCTTCTTTGATATGACAGTCTGCCACATCAACCCAGCTGTAGTCCTGGAAATCCATAGACAAACCGAAATTTTTGGGCCTGCAGAAAATAATTCTTCTGTTGGTAAGGGCAATGCAGTCCGGAGATAAATTGAGGACAGGTTTCTTCTGAACCGCAATATATTCTACACTTTCCTGAGAGGTAAGCAGGCTGTTGATTCTTCCCAAGAGTTTTTCGACGGCTTGAGGATCCTGCTCTTCATTTAAAAAATTCTTTAAATTCATGTTATTTTGTTTTTGGTTATTTTACATCTTTATATTGTACATATCCTGTTTTGCCGGATTTCTGTACTTTTACTTTATACCAGTAAGGCTGTTTTTCAAGGCGGATTAATTTTTCGTTTTTCGTAACCCTTTCTATTATTTTAGACTTTATAGACGCTTTCTCGTAAATATTGGTTGTTGCAACACCGGCAATATATCGGTTATTGGAATTGATGTTGACATTAACCTTATCAATAAATACTTTCGGCGGCTTGCGGGATCTGTTTCCTGAAGAGCTGTGAGATTCAGTTTTTTTGTACTTTTTAGGTTTACTTTTCCTGTAGGAACTTCCGGATGAAGAGCCGCCGGCACATACTCCGCAGGTTCCGCCGGCACCACAGTGACCGCAGCGTGAGCAGCTTGTGCAGGCAGAACAGTTGGCAGAGCCGGTACACCTTCCGTCGTGTCCAATATTGTCATTGGCTTTAAAGCATGAGTGTAAAAAGAACATGCTTAAGGTGATTATGATGAATGGAATTAGTTTTTTCATGGTTAATTATAATTTTCCAGGGTTTGATGGATCTGGTTCCGGTACTGATAAATTTCATCAAGGCTGGTTAACAGCATTTTCTCTCCGGCCTCTTTCCCGTTGTGGAAGGTTTCCAGGTATTTATTCGCGGTATTGAAGTGAAGCCTGCAGAGCGGTTTCCTGTTGTTATCGTCCAGCAGAATCCCGAAATAGGACAGGGTATCCCGGTAAGCAATTCTTGCAGAAGGGATTTTCTCCCTTAAAATAGCCTTTACGATCTGGAAACCTTCCAGTTCTTCTTCTGTAGTAACGATTTTTGAATCATTGTTTTCATCTACCGGCAGCGAGGTCTTTACTGCATCATCCTGCTTCTCGATCTGCTCATTGATGCTCAGGGCAGACTTCAGCCTGAAACTGATGGACTCATTAATAGAAGTGGTCAGTGCTTTTTTGGTATATTCTTTAAAAGGGACCATTCGGTTGGCGGTGATCGGCTTTTCAAAGAAACGGCTGATCAGGAGCTTTACCATTTCATCTGAAGGATGTTCAATTTCCTTCTCAAATTCTTTCCGGATGGCTTTGATGTATTTCAGTGCTTCCGCAGAATCCAGGATTTCTTCAAGGTTATAATCTTTTTTGGTAAATTTTTCCAGGATTTTAATTGAGCTGTCTTTCAGGTCTTCAATATTAATGGTGAAGAAAGGCTTTTCATCCATAATATTGGGTTTTTCCAGATCCGTGTAGAAATTGTAGACAATCCCGTTTGTAAGAACGCCGAACCTCGTTTTGGAAACATGGTAATAGCGGTGAAGCTGGGAGTTGTGCGCATCGGTGCTTTCTTTCCAGTGCTTGCATTCAATAATAAAAATCGGGGCATCATTATGGCGGATGACGTAATCCACTTTTTCCCCTTTTTTGGTCCCGATATCGCAAACGTGCTCAGGAACTACTTCCGTAGGATTAAAGATGTCATACCCTAAAATCTGGATAAAAGGCATGACAAATGCATTTTTGGTAGCCTCTTCGGTTCCGATCTGTTCTTTCAGGCCGGCAACCCGCTGGTGAAGCTGCTCAAGTTTTATTTTAAGATCCATAATGTTATTTTAAAGGGTTTGATCCATAATTTCTGCTGAAGGAGCATTGGACTGTACCGAATGGATCCCGTTCTCCATCGCTGCTTTTGAACTGTAGAGCTGGCTTTTCCCGATGATTTCCCCGTTTCTGGCTTTCAGTACAAAATACTCTTTTCCGTTTACAGATGTTCTTCTGTCATACCGGGCCTCTTCCTGTGCATTGTTTTTTACGGATTCTATTCCTTTCTGGCAGGACGCTTTCTGAACATAGCCTTCACTGGTTAAAATAATTTCACCGTTCCCGGCTTTAAGACTGAACTGGTACTCATGATTGCTTCTCTGAGTAATGATAAATTTTCCCATGATAATTATTTATTTGGTATGGCAAGCATTTGAACAATAATAACAACCATTAATGTTATATTTTCGACTTGGATATAGTCTTTTTGCTTCAGTTATCGCTTCCTGGCAAGATCCAAAGTAACCCAGGTACGTTCTGTTTTCGCTTGAGGGTAAATAACTACATGAACTTTCATGAACTTCATAATCTCCATTAGATTGCTGATTGTTATTGATGTAATAAGGTTTCATAATATTTGTTTTTGTTTAACGCTTCAAAAGTATCACCCCTCAATGAAAAATTTTTACGGGTTTCCGTAAAACGGGCAAAAAACAAAAAAAACCTTTCAAAAAAATTGAAAGGCTGAAGTACTGCAGGAATAAAATCATTTCAGATAATCCCAATGTCTTTACAGAATGCCACCAGCTGTTCATTGCTGTTGACTTCAAGGTCTTCTTTCAGGCTGTTTAACCTTTTTTCCACGCTGCTCAGGCTGGAAGGCCGGATACTCCGTTCTTCAAGGTGGACAGGAATGTTTTTCTGCAGGATCCCTTTCGAGAGCAGTGACACCAGGGTAATATCATAGGTGGAAAATTCATAATTATTGAACTTTTTCATCTCCTGCTTAAGGTCGAAAGAAAGATAATTTTCTCCGATGTACACCGAAGCGATGGATTTTTTCAGGTCTTTGGAATCATGCCTGGCTTTCCGTACATATCCGTTGATTTGGTAATCGTTGAAAAGGGAGTCTATCACACCTGTTTTATGTTCCCCGGAGAAAACAATAACTTTCAGGGAGGGTTGCAGGTCACGGATCTCCTTAATGAGTTCCTGCCCGCTTGCTATTTTCTGTTCCCGGTGGTCTTCCTCAAAAGAAAGATCGGTAATCAGAAGGTCGTAAGGTGCATTTTCCCGAAGGGATTTCTGTATTTTGGAAAGCGCATCATCACAGTAATAGACATAATCCACAGTCGGGATGTTGAGCTCTTCCAGGGTTTTCTGAACGGAATAACTTCCCATTTCATGATCTTCGGCGATTAAAATTTTTTTGAACATGGTTATATTTTTAAGCAGAAAATAACAGGATATCCGCAAATATTCTTCTTATTTTCTTTAGATTAAATATTATGATTATAATTGAATTTTTATTCCCGGTGATTTCACAGATAGTAACCATTGATCATAATCACCGGAATGAATTAAGTATACCAGGCCAACTTCCCGGTTTCTACAGAAGGCATTCTGAATAGTTTCTGCTACAGATGCACTTTATCTTTCACTCCTTATACAGCACGGCTTTCACCTGTCCCTGCTCTTGTTCCTAATTGTTTTTCATTGTCAGTAGCTTTATTGGTTTAACACCTCAAAAGTATTGCTCTTTAAAACTGAATCCTTACGGTTTCACGTAAAAGCCCAAAAATAAAGCTGTCTCTGCTCTTTTAAAAATCACAGGATACCAAGATCCTTGCAGATGACAACCATCTCGATATTGTTTTTCGCACCCACGCTCTCGCGGAGTTCACTCAGGCGCTTTTCAATGGAACGGATGCTGTGGGGCTTCATGCCATGCTCTTTAAGCCATGCCCCGATTTCATTTTGTCTGTAGCCCTTAGCCAGCAGTTCAAGCAGTTTGATGTCATAAGAATCGAACTCAACAGGCGTATTGCGTATCGCATTCAGGATTTCCTGTGAAATTACAATTTCACCAATAAAAACTTTTCTGATGGTGTGTTTAAGATCTTTTCCGTCATTTCTGGCTTTGCTTACAAAACCGTTGATATGATGTGTTTTATAAAGATCGTCGATCACTTTAGCCCTTTTTTCTACAGAAAATACCACAATTTTTAAATCAGGCTGTACTTCTTTCGCTTTCCGGATCAGATCCTGTCCGGAACCTATATTCTGAGGGATATGATCTTTCTGAAAAGACAGGTCGGTAACTAACAGATCATACGGAGTCTTTTCCAAAACGGCTGCTTTAATTTTTTCCAGGGCATCATCGCAATAATTTACAAAGTCAAAATGTATGATATTCAGTTCGGTCAGCGCATTTATAATTCCTAAGTTCATGACCTCCTGGTCTTCGGCGATTAAAATTTTTTTGAACATGGTATGGTCACAATATTTAAGAAGCAGGAACCGAAAGGTTGACTTTGAGCCCTTTTTCAATTTTCGTGTCAAAAGTAATGGTTCCGTTAATCGCTTCAATACGGGAAACCGTATTCCGTAATCCGTTGTTGTAGATCAGATCCCCGGAAATGCCGATCCCATTGTCTTTATACTGAATATCAACCGAGTTATTTATTTTTTCAAACCGAAAAGCGACATTGGTTGCGTTGCTGTGTTTCTTCATATTAACCATCAGCTCGCGGATAATCTGGTATACTTCTTCTTGCACAGGCAGTGAAATGGTTTCCCAGAGTAAAGCGGTGTTGCCCGCCGTATAGGTTTTTACTGCAGCGTTATTGAAAGAAGCAATAAGTTCAGAAATTCTTTTACTGAATTCCTGTTGATCACCGGTTTTGTCGTAAGAGATATCCCTGGATTTTTCGTAGACGAATTCCAGTTCATCCAATGCTTTATCCCGGTCAAAATGCTCCTGGTTTTCAATCTTGGTTATTACCTGATAGATACCGTTGGCCACCACGTCATGTACTTTCTTGGACATCTTGAGCTGGGTGTTTTTTACTTCGAGCTCTTTTTCCTGCTGAAGCCTTTTCTTTCTTTTTCTGTACCAGAAAATACCAATAACTATTATTAATCCTAAAAGTAAAAGAATTATTACTTGTTGAAAATTTTGAACTCTTAGTGTTTGATTTTCAACATTCTTTTGATCTACATCGTACCTTACAATTGCAAACTGGTTCTTTGCTTTATTCCTTGTATTTTGAATGTCTGAATTTATAAATATAAACTTTTTAAAATTCGGCAAGTAATTCTTAGGATCTAATTCTATTATTTTTCTTAAAGCAATAATCTGATCAGTATAACTATTATTATTTTCTGCAACTTTAAGCATTTTCCCTGCGAAGACTAAAGATAACTTTGTATCTTTTTTTAAGAAAAATTCTGACAATGTTTCATAGCTGGAATTTTGGCCTTCATAATCATTATTCCTTATTCTAATTTCTAGTGCTTTATAAAACTCTGGTAATGGATTATAATCTTTATTATCAAGATATTTAGCTTTTGCAAGATTGTTTAATGCTTTAGAATAATTATTGCTATCCTTTGAATATGTTGCTTTTTCTAAATATTTTTCTGCTTTTTCATATTTTCCTAATGTTATAAGCACATCTCCAATATTATTGTAATATGTATATCTATTATTAACGTCATTAGAAAGCTCAAGCGTTTTAATATAGAAATGTAATGCATCTTCATAATTTTTTAAGAAGTGGGATGCAATAGCCATATTATTATAATTACCCGCAGAAGTACTTCTTACTATACTGTCTGTTTCCTGCTTAAGAAATTTTTTAGCTTCTAATGAAGTCTCAATTCCTCCATAGTAATCTCCTTTATCAGTTTGGATGACTGCCATATTAACCAATGAGTTTGCTACACCAATTGAATCATTAGATTTCAAGTAATCATTTTTAGCTAAATTATAATAATAGAAAGCAGAATCCATTGAATTCGAATTTCTACACGCTCTTCCTTTTTTATAATTAGAATTATCATAAGCAACTATCCTTTTGTTCTTTTGACTACAGGATAATATAATAAAGGATGAAAGTATTATTAATGTCCATTTCATAGTTATTGGTTTTTTTATGCAAAATAAATAAAAAAGAGCAGATTATGGTATCTGCTCTATAAAAATAAATTATTATGGCTTAGGAGCTGGAGGTGGTGTCTGTCCAGAATTCCCTCCTACTGGTTCTCCTTCTCCTCCTGTACCCGTTCCAGGATCCGTTCCTGTTATCGGATCCGTTCCGCCACCCGGATTCACAATTTGAGTGGTTACCGTTCCGTTATTATCGTTGTTACATGATGTATTTGCATTATTGTTCCCGAATGCTAAACCTAATAGCATTAAAAAAAATTGTATCATTTTGTCAAAAAATTTAATGTTAAAGCATTCGTGTTCTTTCCTGCGAAACCGATCGCAGACAGTGTTACACGTTTAAAAATTTCGAAGCGCTTCTTAAATTTTTTGGGAAGTAGGAACCTTCAAAAACGGAAGAGAAACATCTGCTTCCCAACCCGGAGTTTTCTTCCGTTTTATCTGGTGATTTGAAATCAGGTTTTGTTGTTGTTTTTCGTCCCTGATTTCTTTTACAAATATCTAACAGAAACAAGCCTTTTTCCTAGACAGACGTAGGACAGGCTAAGGGCATTAAATCGTTGGTTTTTACGGAAATCCGCAATTTATTTGTCTGGGTTTTGTCTAATTTAGACAGCATATAAACCCCTTAAAGAAATTCTATGTTTGAAAAGCGAAAATTGCTGATGAAAACAGCATATGAAAAAGCCAAAAAAGAACTTAACAGAACGAAAACCAGTGATGTTTCTGTTATGACTTTTTTAAGTTTGGAATTAGAAGCACATTTTGGTACATCTAAAGATGTGAGAACTTTTGTGAGATATCATAAAAGACTTTTGAAAGACAATAAAGATTATGATATCGATGAAATTACATTAGACCAATTAAGTTGGTATGTAGGATATAAAAATTTTGAAAATTTTTGTGAAAATTATAGTTTTGAAAAAGATAAAGGTGATACGAAGATTCAATTGAAAATTGATCATGATGAAGAATCTTTATCCGAGAAATTATCTAAAATCATCATCAATATAACCAATACGCCTGTTTTCAATGTTCCTCAAATGGCGAAAAACGGGATGGGGATAGGGATGCTTGCTTTAGTTCTCTTTACAGGATTATCCTATGGAGGGAACGGAGATTTAAATAATAATGGAAATAAGTGTATGTATTGGGATGGTGATGAGTATAAATTGACTTCTTGCAATGACAAAAATCCCAAGCATCAGCTGTTGCCTGTAGATACCGTCAAGCTCAAGTATTTTAAAAAAATTACCCAGCCAGATACATTGAATGTTGATAATTCATTAGGGAATATCTACTATTCAAAATATAATAATGAAGTAGAGTTTTTTACAATGGATGGGGTAAATCCCAATACAGGAAAAAGCCTGAGAGATGCCACAGAACATATGCTTACAAAATACGCCGGAAACTATGTAGAATAAATACTTTTTAATAATCATTTAAAACTCCGTTAAACCCATTCCTGAAATATTCCTTTATTTTCGTCTTATTTTAAGATGAATAAAGGAATATTCTCATTTTTACTCTTTGCGTTCACTGTATTTCAGGCGCAGCAGAAGCCGGTACAGATTGCTTTTCTTTCGGATGTGCATTTTCAGGATGTGTACGGGAGTTTTTCAGATCATGATTTTAAAGGAATTATCAACCCCGGTACCGGAAAACCGACCATTCTGAGAACGATGGATTCCCAGCTGCATTCCACCCGGATTTTCAATGAGAATTATTTCGCATTCCTGAAAGCTCTGGATGATATTGCCGCAAAAGGAATTAAAATTGTTGCCATGCCCGGGGATTTTTCGGATGACGGACAGGCTTATAACCTTCGGGGGTTAAGAAGGATTCTGGATCGGTATCATGAGAAATATGGGATCAGCTTTTACCTCACCACCGGAAACCATGATCCGGTAGGGCCGTTCCGCCAGGATGCAGGGAAAGATGATTTTCTCGGACAGGACGGGAATCCATTGGGCATTTACAGCAAAGCAAGCCTTGCAAAAACAAAAAATAACATTATCACCAAAGACATCGCGGCATCTGGATACCTTGACATTTTAAATGAATTAAAAAGCTTCGGTTTCTATCCTAAAAAAGAAAACCTGTTCTGGAGTACACCGTTTGATTCGGCCGCTTTCAAAAAGTATACTTATGGAAAAGCCCTGCATCAGGCAGATTATTCCAAAAGAATGTATGAAGTCTCTGAAGGGTTTTCTGTTCCGGACCTGAGCTATGTGGTGGAGCCGGTGAAAGGCATCTGGATGATTGCCATTGACGGGAATACCTACATTCCGAAAAATATACACGAAAATCCGGACAATGCTTTAAATTATAAAGGCGCAGGCATCGGCTACAATAATGTGCTGAGCCATAAAAAGCACCTCATCAGATGGGTGAAAAAAATCATGCAGGAAGCAAAGATGAACGGCAAAACAGTCATTGCCTTTACCCATTACCCGATGATTGATTACAATGACGGCGCAACGGACGAAATCAAAAAATTATTGGGTGAAAAAAAATGGCAGATGGAAAGAGTGCCTGATGATGAGGTAGCAAAAGCCTTTGCTGATGCCGGTTTACAGGTTCATTTCGCAGGACACATGCACATCAACGATACCGGAATCCGGAAAACCGGAAACAAAATGCTGGTGAACATCCAGGTTCCCTCGCTGGCGGCCTATCTTCCGGCTTATAAAATCCTGACCATTCATTCTCCGGCTAAAATGGAAGTGCAGACGGAAGTTCTAAATACCGTTCCGGATTTTGATGCCTTATTTCCTCTGTATGAAAAAGAATATGAAGCTTTAAAAAGTAATCCGGACAAAATCATTTGGGATAAAGAGATCTTAAAATCGGAATCGTACCATGATTTCATACTGTTTCATTTGAAAGAACTCGTACGTTTGAGGATAATCCCTGATGACTGGCCGAAAAGCTTCGTTGAAAGAGCCGCAAAATTAAATGGTGAAGACCTGTTGTTGCTGATTGAAGACAAAGATCAGTTAAAAGAAAAAGGGATCAGTACAGCAGATTTCAGGACATGGAATTTTGAAGATCTGCTTCTCGATGTCTATAAATTCCAGTCCGCAGATGAACTGGCAAAAAAAGATATTCCGGAAGAAAGGCTGCGGCAGTATCAGGTTCTGGAGAAACTTTACCACAATAACCCGTCTCAGGATCCGTTCGTGATCCAGCTGAAATCGGTCTTTACAATTCTTTCCCTGCTGTCAGGCGCAGATCCGGCAGATCATTTCGAAATAGATCTGAAAAAACAGGAAATCATAAGACTGTAATTTAAAAGTCTGTGTGAATCTGTGGGAACGACATCAATCTGCTGAAAACAGAAAAGACCATCAGAAACCTGACAGCCTTTTCCTATAAAATCTAATCGTAAAAATGTTCTTATTTTCCGTTTACCGGGTTTATTCTTTCATATCTGGATTTGGCATCCTGACCGAAACTGATTTTGTAATCCGATTTAAAAAGCCTGCTGGGCTGATAATAATCAGTAGTAATCACCTGCGCCCCGCTTTTTTTGGCTTTTTCAAACCTTGAATAATCTTCTTTCCTCGCTTCCATTGTATCAGCATCCGCTCTTGTCCGTACAATGTATCCTTGTTTTACCTGGTCTGCAATCTCGGGGCCCGGATCATTCATCAGTAAAACGGCTGCCTCAGCGGTTCCCGGTGCTGAGTTGGTGAAAACCATTCTTTCCTTCAAAGATGGGTGGTCTTTCATATAAAGATCCCTGTTTTCGCTGTTGTTATCCAGTACAAACAGGAATTTTCCTTTGGCATCTTTCATTTTCGGCCAGTTTTTATGCAGAACCGCTTCATTCAACGTCTTATAAGATCCGCGGATGTCGTCCGGCGTAATGATTTTATCTTTCCCTAAATATTTTTTCAATTCATGGTCCAGTTCATCAAAAAGCTTTGCGGTGTAATGTTCCGGCTCCGTCCCGAACTGATTGGCTTTTCCGTCTTTGGGTTCCAGTGTAATGAAAACAGGCGTATGGTCAGGGTGTGCGTCAGACCATTTCTTTAGATCTTTCAGGCAGTCTTCCAGAGTATAATACCAGGTCTGATAATCAATATCCGTAATATGGATCATTTTATAGCCAGGCTTTTTCATTTTCCCTTCCGGATCAAAAGGTTCGGTGGTTTTCACCAGGTCCAGTATTTTGGGATGGGCATATTTTCCGCCTTTGCTGTCCGCATATACATCAATTTCAAGATTCCTTAATCCCAGGTCCAGCTGCTGGGGAACCGGGATATGTTCATACTGGATCCTCGGCAGGAAATTCATGGAATCCTTCCGGGATAAATATTGGTATACCTCCGGCAGGATGGCCTTTTTATAAGAATTATGAGAACCGATAACCTGGATTTCATTGATCTTTAAGTCCTCCGGAGAATGGGATTGCGACCAGTAAAGATTCAGAGGAGAGAGATACAGAACTGCAAGGACAGCCTTTTTCATTGCGATGATTTTTGTAAAGGCGAAATTAGCAACTCCCCGCCGCATAACATTTATACAGTATATTAAGTCTTTTTTACGATTCTGTAAATACAAGAAAATGCCTTATTGTAAGCCTTTGATAATGAATGCGGTTTGTTTTTATCATTTCCGGTGTATGAATGTTTTTTGATTTTAAGATAATATTAGGTTAAAACGATTGCCGTACAGATGCCTTTACTTTGTGCCCGAAATAAAAACTAACGTGCTTAAACGAAAAACCACTGTTGCGGGAACAACAGCGGCTTTTTAAAAAGCAATGTAACCGTATGCAATTACTTAGCTTAATGATATGTACCACAAATTTAATTTTTTTAAGTTTAAAAAACTAATTCCTGTCGCATTATTGTTCCTTATGGGCCATCAGGCTCATGCAGAAGGACTTACGGCAGCTTATTCTGTTTCTTTTCAGGCCGGTGAAACCATTACCGGAACAATAACGGACCAGGACGGTTCCTCCATAGAAGGAGCGAAAGTCACGGTTGTAGAAACGGGCGCAACAGCAGTTACTGATGCTTCGGGAAACTACAGCCTTTCCGCTGCCATCGGGCAGACGTTATCCGTTTCTTATGACGGTTATGAAATCCAGCAGATTAAAATTTCGGGAACTTCGGTTTCCGTTCAGTTAAAATCAAAAAAAGAGGCAACTTCCATTGAAGAAGTAACGCTGGTAGGGTATGGCTCCCAGAAAAAATCAGACCTTACCGGGGCAGTCAGTCAGCTGAAAGCAGAAAATTTCAAAGAGGGGATGAATATTTCCGTGGATAATCTGATGCAGGGGAAAATCGCCGGTGTCCGTATCGTTCAGTCAAGCGGTGAACCCGGAGCAGGCGTTAATGTTTCCATCAGAGGAATCGGTTCAATCCGCAGCGGAAGTACACCTTTGTTCGTAGTGGACGGCGTGCCTTTAAGCAACGATGCCGTAAGCGCGTCAGGCCCGAACGTCGGTCTCGGGAATGCACAGGCAAAAAACCCGTTAAACTTTCTGAATACTTCAGATATCGAATCCATCACGGTTTTAAAAGATGCTTCTGCGGCCGCTATTTACGGAGCGAGAGGATCAAATGGTGTTGTTTTGGTGACGACAAAAAGAGGGAAGAGAGGAGAACCGATGTTTACCTATGATACCTATTTCGGCTTTTCTTCCGTAATCAAAAAGCTGGATCTGTTAACGGCAGACGAATACAGGGCAGCCGGTATCAACAAGCTGTATGACCACGGCGGAAACACAGACTGGCAGGATGAAATCTACAGAACTGCCGCTTCACAGAACCATTCGGTTTCATTCTCAAAAGCTACGGAGACCGGAAATTACTTTGCCTCGCTTTCCCACATGGATCAGGACGGGATTGTACTGAACAGCAATTTTAAAAGAACCACGGCCCGTCTGAACGCAGAAGAATCTTTCTTCGATAATAAAAGACTGAAAGTTAAAGTAAACCTTACCGCCAGTGACATCAAGGAAACCGGGGTTCCGAACGGCGCCAATGCAGGATCTGACGGCCAGCTGATTATCCATGCTTTAATGGCAAATCCTACCCGTTCCGTATATGATGAAAACGGGAACTTCACCAATTTCAACATGAATGCGCATTATAACCCGCTGTATCTGCTGAGTGTCTATAATGATAAAACCAATACATTCAGGGTATTGGGGAATACCGAAGCAACGTTGAGAATACTTCCGGGATTAAATTACAAATTCAATTTAGGGATTGATAAAACGATGTCTGAAAGAAATACAACGATGTATCCGAACCTTACAGACAGAACGCCTAAAGGAGCTTACGTTCAGGCAAACCTGGATTCTTATAATGTGCTTTTAGAACATTATTTAACGTATGATTTTAACTTCAATAAACATAATTTCAGTCTGTTGGGTGGATTCTCTTATCAGAAATTCAAATCTACAGGAACTTATTTCGGCGTAAAAGATATTGCAGCCCAGGGAGCGGGAATTGCACCGGACATTAATCCTGGATATTCGGGAACGGCATTTGTTCCGGGAGCTGGTTATGCCCAGGAAAATGAATTACAGTCATATTTCGGAAGGGTAAATTATAATTTTGACAAAAAATATTTATTAACCGCTTCTTTAAGGGCGGACGGTTCCACACGTTTCGGAGACAATAACAAATACGGGTATTTCCCGTCTGTTGCGGTGGGCTGGACAGTTTCTAATGAAAATTTCCTGAATGATTCTCAAATCATCAATGAGTTGAAATTAAGAGGAAGCTGGGGACAGACCGGTAACCAGGAAGTTCCGAACAAAATTACCAAAGCAAGTTATGCACTTTCGCAGACTACTGGCTATTACTTATATGATAACCTGAATCTGGCCAATGGAATTATGATTTACAGAACCGACTATCCTGATCTGAAATGGGAAACCGTAGAGCAGTCCAACATCGGAGCAGACTTCAGTTTATGGGGAAATAAAGTATATGGTTCCCTGGAGTATTATAATAAAACGACAAAAAATGCAATTCTGTATATTCCGGCACCTCCATTGAGCCCGACTGATATGATGTACAGAAATGCAGAAGGAAAAATTGTCAATAAAGGTTTTGAATTCTCCTTAGGCTCGGAAATCATCAAAAATGAAAATTTTACATGGAATCTTGATGTTAACGGAGCTACGGTAAACAACGAGGTGAAAGGCCTTCCGGTTTCAGCGATTTATTCAGGTGAAGTTTCAGGACCCGGGTTTTCAAGCGTTACCGCAAACATTTATGCCAATGGGCATGAAGCGGGATCTTTTTACATGTATAATTATCTGGGCGTTGATGCCAACGGAAAATATATTTACGAAGATGTGGACGGTGACGGAACCATCGGCCAGAAAGATAAAAAGATTTTCGAAGGAGCCATTCCGAATTTTACTTTCGGAATCAATTCTTACATGAAATACAGGAAGTTTGATTTTGCACTCTCTTTTATCGGGCAGACCGGAGGTTATCTGGTGAACAATACGGCATTGGATCTAAATATCAATAACTTAGCTTCAGACCGGAATGTCCTGAAAAACCTCTATGACTCCGGAGCCGCTTTCACCAATCAACCCCAGCTGTCTTCTTTATACCTTGAAAAATCAGATTTTATCCGTCTGAATAATGTAAGATTGGGGTATACTTTCGATATGAACCAGCTGAAATTCTTAAGAAGCATCAATCTGTATGTAAGTGCACAGAATGTATTCACGATCACTAATTATACCGGATATGATCCGCTGGTGGATACAAGCAAGCCTTCCGGAGGAAACCAGTCTTTAGGAATTGATTATACTACCTATCCGTCTGCGAAGACCTTTATTTTAGGAGCTACCGTTAAATTTTAATTAAGTTAAAGAAATCATGATATCTAAATTTTTAAATATTAATAAGATCGTTTTATCTGTTGGTGTACTGGCTTTAGTTGGATGTACCAACCTGGATGAAAAGTTAATTGATGAGGTTCCGTCCAATTCAAATGCAGATCCGGAAGCTTCTCTGGCTGCTGCTTACAGCCAGCTTGGCGAAGGGACTTTTGTAGACCACGGAAGCGTATTTGCTTTACAGGAATATTCTACGGACGAAGCATTGCTGCCGACAAGGGGAAGCGACTGGGGAGACGGCGGAAAATGGAGAGCGATGCACGAGTTCACTTGGGATGCGAATAATGATGTGGTGAAAAACACCTGGAATCAGCTGAATTTCGGGATTACCAGGTCCCTGTTTGCCATAGGCAGTATCAATAAAAGCAGCATCAGCAATAAAGCAATGTTTCTGGCAGAAGCAAAAGGATTACTGGCCTTTTACACTTATACAACCATTGATTTATTTGGACAGGCTCCTTACCGGGATCCGGATAATATCAATGCTCCGATCGAAATCAGAAAAGCGGAAACTACCATTGATGCCTTAATCACCGAAGTAGAAGGGCTTATTCCGAACCTGGCAGACCTTAAAACCCAGAATACGCATGCCGGAAGATTTACAAAACAGGCCGCATATGCATTATTGGCAGATATGTACCTTAACCGGGCGGTTATAAAGAATAAAACGGCAGCCACGTTCAATTTTACAGAGCAGGCGGTTAACGGAGGAGGAACGGATATGGATAAAGTAATCCAGTATTCCACTTTATTGATCAATAATCCGCTTTTCAGCTTAGAGTCTAATTATTTCCACAATTTTGATATTGATAATAATACGAGTAAGGAAATGATCTTTACGGTAGTTCAGCAGAAAATTGCAAGCTCAAATAAGGGTTCAGACAATGATCTGGCCTATATGTCAATGGAAAGAATCCAGAAGCCGTCGCCTGATAACAGGGGAACCAATGCCAACTGTGTGACTCCGGAGTTCTATTATTCATGGAACGGGAATTTCGAAGATCCGCGTTTCCACAGGCATTATCAGTATGCCGACGGAACCTGGTTCAGAAATGACGGGACTGATGTAAGTGTGCCGTCAACAAGCAAAGTGGAAGGAACGGGAAAACCGTGGTTCCATTTCAACAGGGGATTGCAGGTGGGCCAGCAGTATGGTCCGAAGATCGTTAACGGAAACTTTGAGACGACTGCAGACGGAAGAATAAAAGTGTATAAATTATTTACAGAGAAAAATACAACATTGGCAGCGGACTTTACGCCGGAACTCAATTTTGACAAACCTTCAGAAGCTGTATTTACCCAGGCGCAGATCAACAGAGGCGTAAGAAACTTTAAGTTCGAGTTCGATCCCGGATACGGAAATAACGGGACGAGCGGAATGGATGTACCGTTGTACAGATTAGGAACCATCTATATGATGAGAGCAGAAGCGTATTTCAGAAGCCAGAATGTAACCGCAGCATTGAATGATATTAATAAACTGAGAACAAGCAGAACCCGTGAAGCTTTGTTTAACAATGCTCCCGGTGTAGCTATTGCTTCCCTTGATGCCAATACGCTGTTTAAAGAGTCAGGATACGAGCTTTATTGGGAAATGTACAGGAGAAAGGCCATGATCAGGTTCGGAAAATTTGATCTGGCAGGAACCGCAAAGCCTGCTTCACAGCCTTACCGCAGAATTTTCCCGATTCCTCAGGCTACCCTTGATGCTTCGAAAGCATTTTCACAAAATCCCGGATATTAGATTTTTTCATATCAAAGATTATTATTTTTATGTAAACAGAAAGCGGGGAGACTTAATAATCTCCCCGCTTTTGTTTTATGTCTTATTCAATAGAATCCGGATTTATTTTTTAAAATTGATTGATAAATCATTGCTCAGATTCCGGCAGAATGACAGACCATTAATGCGTTTTTATCAATAAAAACTGACTTTAGCCTGATTAACAAAAAAATAAATCCATCAGTTTCAGCCGAAGCTTAAAGATTACGCCTCATTCAGCATTCCCAGTTCTCCGAAATGCTTTTTGAATTTCTGGATTTTCGGGCCTACAACGGCGCTGCAGTAAGGTTGTGTAGGATTTTCATTATAATATCCCTGGTGATATTGTTCAGCCGGCCAGAATTTTTCAAACCGGGTTAATTCTGTCACGTAAGTTCCTGTCCATCTTCCTGATTCCTGTGATGCTTTGACTGCTTCTTCAGCTTTTGCCTTTTCAGCATCATCTTTATAGTAAATAACAGAACGGTATTGGGTCCCTACATCGTTCCCCTGCCTGTTCAGCTGGGTAGGATCGTGAAGGAAAAAGAATACGTCCATTAACTGTCCGTAAGAAATAACTGCCGGATCATAGGTGATCTGTACCACTTCTGCATGTCCGGTTTCCCCGGTGCAGACTTCTTCATAGGTCGGGTTGTCTTTATGGCCTCCCGAATATCCTGAAACAGCAGATTTTACGCCTTTCAGCATATTGAAACAGCTTTCGACACACCAGAAACAGCCGCCGCCGAAAGTGATCTGTTCTAAATTATTGTTATCCATTTTAAAATTGATTATTGTATTTACCTGTTTCTCCGTAAGAATGGTAGAGAAAAAGCCTATCAAAAATAGCAAAAACTTTTCCATTTACCATTAAAAAGCCGCTCTTAAACACAAATTGAACTGATAGATAAGACAAATAAATCATAAGGAAATATAATCTAAACATCTGTGTAATCTGTGGGAGAATTAAACAATTCAACCTTTGCCTTTTTCAGCATTATCTGTGAGTCATTTTAAACACAAAGTTTTAATTTTTTTCATGCTTACTTTAGTGAGCAAAGAAGAATCAACAGGTTGATTTGATGAGGCTGCAACGCAAGTTTCGCGCAGCAAATTCATTTGCCTTTGCTTTCCTAAAATCAACAGCTCGCTTTATAAATCTTTGCGTTAATAACTTAGTCCATAACAAAAAAAGCACCCTAAAAGGATGCTCATATACTTAAAATAAATTCCGATTAATTTTCCCAGACCAAAGCACTCGCTCCTAAAATAGCAGCATCCGCCTCATCCAGCTCACTGAATACCAGTTTTACTTTGTTTCTGAAGATCGGAAGCAGGTTCCTTTCCATATGAAGCTTGGTTGGTTTCAGGATAAAATCCCCGGCTTTAATCACCCCTCCGAACAGAAGAATAGCCTGCGGAGACGAGAACATAACAAAATTGGCCAGTGCTTCCCCTAATTTTTGTCCGGTATACCTGAATACTTCAATGGCAATAGGATCGCCTTTAAGAGCGCATTCGTGTACGGTTTTAGAATTGATTGACTCTTCCGGGAACTGGCTCAGCATGGATTCCGGGAATTCCGCCCGCATTTTTTTTGCCGTAATGGCAATTCCTGTTGCAGAGGCATAGGCTTCAAGGGAACCTTCAGAACCTGTGCTCCAGTGTTTCCGTCCGCCCGGTTTTACAATCGTATGTCCCAGTTCTCCTGCAAATCCGTCATGGCCGTAGATCAGTTTTCCGCTGGCAACAATTCCGCTTCCCACGCCTGTCCCTAAAGTAATCATGATGAAATCCTTCATTCCCCTGGCTGCCCCGAAAAGCATTTCACCGTAAGCGGCTGCATTTGCATCATTGGTTACCGTAGAACGGAGATTGAATTTTTCAGTCATCAGTTTCCCGAACGGGATTACGCCTTTCCATGGCAGGTTCGGCGCCTGTTCAATGGTTCCTGTATAGTAATTGCCATTGGGAGCCCCGATACCGATTCCTTCAAACGTTCTTTCTTTGCTGTGCCTTTCTATTAAAGGATAAATATTTTCATACAGCGCATCGATATACTGTTCTACAGTTTCATAAGCATCTGTACGGAGATTTCCTTTCTCAAGAACTTCACCCCGGTGGTTGACCACTCCAAATTTGGTATTCGTGCCGCCTATGTCAATTCCTAGGGCAACGTTTTTTGATAAATCGATTAATGACATTTTCTACTTCTAAAATTCTAAAAGGTTAAAATTATAAAAAAGATTGTATTAATGGATTATTAACTAAATAATTATTGAATTTTTTTTTCAGGCGGTTTTTACCGTTTTCTTTTTCCTTCTGCCCCACCAGATCATAAATCCGGTCACTGGTAATGAGGCACATATGAGGCTTACCATAAAGGCAATGATCTTTGTAGGAAGCCCCAAAATGGATCCTACGTGGATGTCATAATTGGCTCCGACTGCTTTTTCACCGAAATTTTTGTCTTTCATATCGTGGGTATGCAGAAGGTCGCCGGAATTTTCATCAAAAATAAGACTGCTGCTTTTATGATAAGAATAGGATAAGTGTTTTACGTACACTTCAAAATGCGGGTGTTCGTGATCATCCATATGCGGATGTCCCAGATCAATGGAAAACCCGTAAGAATCCGGATATTTAGCTTTTACCGTATTGCTGATTTTATCCAGGGTTCCTTCCGTTCTCAGTTCAATCGGTGCTTTGGTTTTAATCGATGAAAAGTCAGGGTACTGTGTCTTCCCGCCGGAGAAAATGAAATAGATGGCTGCCTGCACAAAGAAAAATGCATAGAATAATCCCGTAACGGAAAAAATCAGCGCAAATATGGAAGCATAAAAACCTAAGACATTGTGAAGGTCATAGTTTTTCCTTTTCCAGCTTTTCACATTCTGCCATTTGAAGGAGAACCGCTGTTTTCTCGCCGCTTTATTTTTCGGCCACCAAAGGATAATTCCGGAGATCAGCATAATCATGAAAATAATCACCGGGATGCCAACAAGGTATGTTCCCCAGGACTGCTTCAGCAGATAACTCCAGTGGATCATCTTTACGATCTGGAAAAAACCGTTCTTTTCATCGTATGTTTCCAGTACTTTACCGGTGTATGGGTTTACGTAAGCCGCTTTATAGATCGGGAATTCATCAAAATAATTCCAGGCTTCCGGATCGTGTTCATACCAGTAGAAAAGGTAGGACATTTTTTTATCAATCGGGATATTTACCCAATGCACCGGATACTTTTCTTTTACCTGTTCCACAACTGCTTTTTCCAGCGTACGGATCGGAAGAACCTCTTTCCGGTCAATATTCTGTTCGTTATGATAGATGACATCCTGTCTTGTAAAGTTTTCAATTTCGTCTTTGAAAACAAATAATGCTCCGGTAATGGAGATGATAAAGATCAGAAAACCCACGCCCAGCCCAAGCCACAAATGCAGTTTGCCGGTCCACTTCTTAAATGCGCTGGGTTTCTTTTTATGGTGATGCTTTTTTCTCATGCTGATAAAACTTTTGCAAAGATAAACTTTAAATTTATTTAGATTAATTAAAATCTATATTCAGCCATGAAGGTCCCCCTCATCCCTAAAGAATTCGCGAAATCACTGTCACGGGCTGCCCACCAGGCAATGGCCGGCTGATACAGGCGGTTGAAAAGGTTTTCAATACCCAGGGAAAGCTTCCAGTTCTTGTTGACTTCATATCCTGACCTGAAATTGAAAATGGTATAATCCGGGATTCTCCCTTCTCCGTACACATACAGGCCTGTTTTTGCATTCGGTTCAAACCGGTCCTGCTCAAAAGCGTGAAGCATATCCAGTCCTACAGACAGGTTCCGTAAAGGTTTTACCTGGATATAAGCCAGTACTTTAGGGGCAGAAATTCTGCTGTTATTGATTTTTGTTGAATAATCGCCGTCGTCTTTCGGGGAAGTAATGCCTTCCATCCAGCTGTAGCTACCTCCGAAACTGATCCGTTCTGTAGGCGTGAAATGCAGAAATCCTTCAACACCGTATACCGCTTCCGGTGCACGCTGGATCATCAAGGCCCGGTCCGGACTCTGAATGAATGAAGCACCCAGTTTTGAAGTACTCACATAGGAAGTTAATTCATAATTGATTCCTTTACTTATCTGGCCTGTTGCCCCGAATTCATAATTATTAACGATGATCGGTTTCGTTTCAAGGTTACTGATGGTGTCAGAAGTGGAGGTTCTCAGGATTCTCCCCAGTTCATTGATGGAGTAGGCCTGTGAAAAACTCCCGAAAAGGTTAATAGCAGTATTGATGTTGTACCGGAACCCGATATTTCCTACCAGGGCATTGTACTCAAGATTGCCTCCTGTCACAAAAATACTTTTGGTAAACGTCCCGTCATTTTTAATGCTTGAAAGGGTATTGAAATCACCTGTTTTCACTTTTATATTTTCATAGCGAAGACCTCCTTTAAGGATTAATTTTTTAAAAAGATCAATTTTTACGAGCATGAAAGGCGCTATATTCGTCATATCCATATCCGGGGTCCAGTAGCGGCCGTCTTCCAGTTTCTGTACGGTCTGGTCATTTAAAATATCAGCTCCGTAGATCATTTCAGCCTGGGAATTCTGTGCGTTCCAAAGCTGGGTATCAAAATTTATCCTTGCTCCTTTCTTTTTTGAAATGACATTGGACTGGCCTCCGTTTAAGAAAGTATCGCTGTATCCGTAAACCGTTCTGAAATCCTGCAGGTACAGGTTAATATTCAGTGATGTACCTTTCCACAGGTTTTTATTGTCGTAGCTCAGTTTAAAATTGTGGTTTCTCGGGGTACCCTGCGGCGTGGTTTCAAGACCCTTCCCTTCGCCTTCGCCAATGGTGGGAATAAGGCCGTATTTCCCTGTTCTCAAGCCTAAATTCAAATCTGATCTTGATGCGTAACCGATATAGGCCGCTTCAATTCTCTGGTTATCATTCAGTGTATAGCCCAGTTTAATCATTCCGTTGTAATTGTCCATTTTGGCAGGGCTTGATGTAGGACTCAGGCTGACACCGTCTGCATCTTTCATGTATCCTGTTCTTTCATAAGCCAGTGATGCTACATAATCGAAATTTTCAGTAATCTTTCCGGACAGCAGCTGGCTTGCCCTGAAACCTAATGTGCCGCCGTAAAGCTGCCCGGTAACGCCAATCTGCGACTGTCCCGAGATTTTCCGGTCACTGTCTGATCTCCGGGTGATGTAATTGATGATACCTCCGTCGGCACCGTTGCCGTAAATGGAAGATGCCCCTTTGATAACTTCAATCCTTTCAATCACGGAAGGATCAATGGATCTGATGTCCCTGGAACCGTTTCTCAGTGGGGTAGACTGCGGGATCCCGTCAATCAGTACCAGAACCTGCCGGCCTCTGAGGGTCTGCCCGCTGTTGGTAGTCATTCCCGAACTGGTAGCCAGACTGGGAATGGTATACTGTAAAATGTTTGTTATATCTGAATTAACGGTTAATTGCGACTGGATCTGTTTCCTGCCTACAATGGTAACCGAACCCGGAATTTCCTTTATGCTTTCTTTTTTCCGGGAAGCTGTTAATACCACCTCATCTACATTTCTGGTCTGTAAACTGTCTGTACCCTGCGCAAATGCAGTAACGGTTCCCAGACAAGCCACTGATAAAAGAGCCTTTTTCATTATATTTTTTTTCCTTGTTTTTTTCTTTTCCCCCACCAGACCAAAAATCCGGTTACAGGCAATGAGGTGCAGAGTAAGCCTGCCATAAACCAGATGATCTTCCCAATCAGCCCGAAATAAGAACCGGTATGGATATCATAATTGGCGTGGGCATACTGTTCTGCGGCAGTGAGCTCCTGATGAGGTTTGTTTACCAGCAGTTTCCCTGAATATTTATCGAAAGCCAGTTGGTTTCTTACGGCAAATTTCCCATCTTCGCCATAGACGGTGACCGGAATATTTTTTAATTCTTTTCCTTTTTTATTTTTTCCGTTCAGCGGTATCCTGAAGCTTGAAGATCCCGGGTACAGGGTCTGGGTCTGACGGGCGGCAAGATCATAAACCGAACTGTTTTTTGCCAGCAGTGAATCCGGGGATTTAATTTCTTTTTCTTTCGGAAGCTCAGCTGAGCCGGACAATGTAAAATTGAATGCGCTTTTCACCCAGGGATAGGCGAAATAAATTCCTGAAAGGCTTAACAGCAGGGCGATAAATGAAACATAAAACCCCAATACATTATGGAGGTCATAGTTTTTACGTTTCCATGTTTTTACGTTTTTCCAGTCGAAGCCGAAGCGTGTTTTCCTGGCATTTTTATTTTTGGGCCACCACAGGATAATGCCGGTGATCAGCATGATGATAAATAATACGGTCGGGATTCCCACGACATATTTTCCCCAGTCTGCTTTTAACAGAAGACTCCAGTGGATGGATTTGAGGATAGGGAAGAGATCATACTTTTCATTGTAAATCCCCTGGATCTCCCCGGTGTAAGGATTTACATATACCAGCTTATTGATTTTTACCTCATCAAAATAGTTCCACGCCTGTTTGTCTTTTTCGTAATAAAGAAACTTGTACGTTTTGCTTCTGTCCAAAGGAATTTCCACTGAACTGACCGGAAATTCTTCCCGGGTTTCCATAGAAACTTTTTCTTTAAGGGCTGCAATGGAAAGCGGCTGATGTTGGTGGATACCCGTTTCCGTTTTTACATAGACTGCATCTTTCCTCAGCTGATTCTGGATTTCATCTTTAAAAATATACATGGTTCCGGTAAGGGAAACAATAAAAATAATGCATCCAACGGATAAGCCAAACCACAGATGCAGTTTGGCAGACCATTTTTTTATAAAAGAAGGTTTCTTCTTATGATGATGCTTCTTTCTCATTTAAAATAAACTATTCCTGAAATTTTTCAGGAATAGCAGTTGTAATTATCAATTGTTAAAATTTGTAAGTAACAGTTCCCAAAGCATTGATAAGCTTTTGTGGGTTTGCAGTTGTATATCCTATCCAGTAATGCTGATTGGTAAAGTTGTCAACTTTCACCCCGATCCTGAATTTTTTCGCATCATAAAATGCGTTGGCATTTAATACAAAGTAAGTAGGAAGTGTGAATTTATCAATATTGCTGGTTACAGCATTTAATTGATTTAAGATCTTGTTTTCACTTGCATAATTTCCTCCGACACCAATTCCAAAACCTTTAAGCCTTCCGTCCAAGAACTGGTAACTTGCATTAAAGTTACCTAACCATGGCGATCCGCCTGTACTTGGTCTTAACCCTGAAGCTACATCTTTTATATCATTGTAAGCAATACCTCCGATTAGGGAGAAACCTTTAATTAAATAGGCATTTACTTCCAATTCAACTCCTTTGCTGTGCGTTTCACCAGCCTGAGTCTGAACAGAAGTTCCCGTAGGAGTAAACTGTCCTGTTCCAATTAAGAGGTTCTTTACTTTGATATCATAGTAACTTACCGAGGCATTAATTTTCCCGTTGATAAGGTTTGCTTTAAAACCTCCTTCAAACTGATTGGCTCTTTCAGGGTCAGCCAGTGCTATGCTCCCTGCAAAATCCTGTGTATAATATCCATTACTTTTAAAACTGTTCTGATAGTTTCCGAAAACTGAGAATTTATCCGGAATGATCTGATACACTAAACCTGCTTTAGGAGACCATGCGGATTGATCGTATCCTTCAACAACAGACATGAAATATTTACCTTCTTTAGCATTGTTGCTTTCATAACGGAGTCCAAACACAATATTAAGCCCTGTAACGGGTGTGAAAACGTTGGAAATGTATCCGCTATAGGTGTTAATATCTGCGTCACTGTCAAAGTTACCAATATTTGAAGGGTTGTTGTAAAGATTCCCCAATACGGTTCCGTTGAAATCTGAATAATCTGCTCCGTTTGCAGAAACAGGGTTGTTAAAACTGCCTGTACCGCTCACTGTTAAATAAATATAACGCGACCTGTCTTTTGTCTTCAAATAATCAAAACCTACTACGGTTCTGTTTCTCATTCCGTTTCCGAACGTGTAATCGAAATTAAAATTCTGCTGAGCCTGGAAATATTTTTTTCTGCTGTCTCTTGTTCCCTGGTCGAATCTTGAAACAGTCAATGAATTATTAGTATCTAAACCAACAGAAAAGTAAGGTCCGAAACCATCCGAGTAACTTGAAGAACTATTGATGTTTGTAGAAGACTTAATATTATCATTGACTTTATAATTGATCTGACCGAAGATATTATTTACCCTTGCTGTCGTGTAAAGATCATCTCCGGTGTAGGATTCTTTATAATTCAATCCCTTCTTTTCCAAGTCTTTCATATTATCAACTCCTAAAGCCGGTGAAAGGTAGAAGAAAAAAGGATCCCCAACCGCTCTTGTATTGAACATTTCATATTCTACATTAAACTGTAATCTGTCGTTCAGATTATAGGTTAACGACGGTGTAAAAGCAAAATATGAGTTTTTTGCATCGGTTTTCTGGAATGTTCCTTCGTTGGTATAAGCCGTGTTGATTCTGAAAAGTAATTTTTTATCTTTCGTAAGCGGTGTATTTATATCAGCCTGCGCTCTGTAGGTATTATAACTACCACCCATCAAGCTTACCTGGCCTTCGAAGCTTTCAAAAGGTTTCTTGGTGATTCTATTGATCAGACCTCCATAAGATGCTACATTGCTTCCGTATAAAGTTCCTGAAGGTCCTTTTAATACTTCAAGCCTTTCAATGTTGATCGCGTCTATTGTTGTGGTAACAGGAGATACCAATCCGTTTCTTAAAGAGTTGTTGGAAGGAAACCCTCTTAATACGACAAAAGATCCTCCGTCACCGGCTCTGCTTGTTGCCGTCCACATTTTCTGTAATCCCGTAACGTTTCTATACGCATCGTCAATTGTGAAAATTGCCTGATTTTCTAAAATATTTCTATTGATAGATGAAAAAACCTGTGGATCTTCAATCGCCTTTAAAGGCATTTTGTTTGAATAGTCACTGTCTTTCTTGATATACGTATTAATAATAACTTCTTCAATATTAGCTTTAACAGTATCATTTTCCTGTGCGAAAGTCAGCATAGAACCTAACAGCGAGGCACAGATCAGTACATTTTTCATGAAACGCAATTTTTTTGCAAATATATTGTTTTTAATTATTCTAAATAAATTAATGAATTGATATTTATCATACAATTAATATCCGGTGAATAACAAAAAACCGCTCCAGACTGTGCTGGAGCGGTTTATATAATTGAAATTGTTATTTCTTATGCAGGAATTTCCCCTTTGTATAAGAATGAAATAATTTCTTTGTTCAGTTTGTCTATCATTTCGCTGAATAAGTGGAAAGATTCCTGTTTGTAAATCACAAGCGGGTCTTTCTGTTCGTACACGGCACCTTGCGAAGATCTTCTCAGGTCATCCATTTCACGCAGGTGAAGCTTCCAGTTTTCATCGATAATTGATAATGTGATGTTCTTCTCAAAATCATTGATCAGGCTTTCACACTGGGATTCGTATGCTTCCTTAAGGTCAGTAACAATAGTCATTGTCTTATGTCCGTCCGTGAAAGGAACCTGGATCATTTTAAACATGGATCCCTGGTTCTGGTATACGTTTTCAATAATCGGGAATGATTTTTCTTTCAATAAGTTCAGCTTCATCTGGTAATCTTCCTGAGCTGCCTTGAACAGGATATTGGTAAGATCCTGAACGGTCTTATTGCCGAAATCATTTTCAGAAACAGGAGAAGCCATGGTAAAGTGTTTGATTACTTCAAACTCAAAATCCTTATAGTTTCCTGTTGCTTTTCCTTTGGTTACGATCGAGTTCGAAACATCGAAAATCATGTTCGTAATGTCATATTTCAGGTGGTCTCCGAACAGGGCATTCTTTCTTCTCTTGTAGATTACGTCACGCTGTTTGTTCATTACGTCATCATATTCAAGAAGCCTTTTTCTGGTCCCGAAGTTGTTTTCCTCCACCTTTTTCTGAGCTCTTTCAATGGATTTGCTGATCATTGAATGCTGAATGACTTCACCTTCCTTGTGACCCATTCTGTCCATCATTTTTGCAATCCTTTCAGAACCGAATAAACGCATCAGGTTATCTTCCAGAGAAACATAGAACTGTGAACTTCCAGGATCTCCCTGACGTCCCGCTCTACCTCTCAGCTGCCTGTCAACACGTCTTGAATCATGTCTTTCTGTTCCGATGATTGCCAGACCTCCTGCTTCTTTTACTTCTTTGGTAAGCTTAATATCCGTACCACGGCCCGCCATGTTGGTGGCAATGGTTACAACACCTGGCTGTCCGGCTCCTGCAACAATTTCCGCTTCCTTCTTGTGAAGTTTTGCGTTCAGTACCTGGTGCGGGATTTTTCTTAACTGTAATGCTTTTGATAATAACTGGGAAATTTCAACGGAAGTAGTACCCACCAAAACAGGTCTTCTTGCTGCGGTTAATTTTTCAATTTCCTCAATTACGGCGTTATATTTTTCTCTGTTGGTTTTGAAAACCAAATCCTGTTTGTCATTTCTTAAGATCGGACGGTTGGTAGGAATTACCACAACGTCTAATTTGTAGATCTCCCACAGCTCACCGGCTTCCGTTTCGGCAGTACCGGTCATCCCGGCAAGCTTGTTGTACATACGGAAATAGTTCTGAAGCGTTACCGTTGCAAACGTCTGCGTTGCCGCTTCGATTTTTACATTTTCTTTCGCTTCAATCGCCTGGTGAAGACCGTCTGAATAACGTCTTCCTTCCATGATACGGCCTGTCTGCTCATCAACGATTTTCACTTCACCGTCAATAACCACATATTCATCATCTTTTTCAAATAATGTATAGGCTTTCAGCAATTGGCTCATGGTGTGAACCCTTTCAGACTTTTCGGCAAATTCTGCAAAAAGTTTCTCTTTAGCTTCAAATTCCTCTTCTTTAGATAAATTTTTAGCTTCAACTTCTGCTATCTCTGTCCCGATATCCGGAAGAACGAAGAAATTGTTGTCTTCATTTCCCTGAGACATGTATTCAACCCCTTTATCTGTAAGGTCTACCTGATTGTTCTTTTCTTCAATTACAAAATAAAGATCTTTATCTACAATCGGCATATCACGGTTGTTGTCCTGCATATACTGCGCTTCGGTTTTCTGAAGCAATGCACGGTTTCCGCTTTCTGATAAGAATTTAATTAACTGTCTGTTTTTAGGAAGGCCTCTGTATGCCTGAAGCAGCTTGAATCCTCCTTCTTTATTGTTTCCTGCAGCAATCAGCTTTTTAGCTTCATTGAAAATAGCAGAAACGGTTTTTTTCTGTACCTCAACAATCCTGTCAATGGAAGGCTTAAGAACATCAAATTCCTGTCGGTCTCCCTGAGGAACCGGACCGGAAATAATCAACGGTGTTCTGGCATCATCCACCAATACGGAATCCACCTCATCCACAATCGCGAAGTTCAGTTCTCTCTGTACAAGCTCGGAAGGTGAAGTTACCATGTTATCCCTCAGGTAATCAAAACCGAATTCGTTGTTGGTTCCATAGGTGATATCTGAATTGTATGCGCTTCTTCTTCCGTCTGAGTTCGGCTGGTGATTATCAATACAGTCAATAGACATACCGTGGAACTGGTACAAAGGCCCCATCCACGCGGAGTCCCTTTTTGCCAGATAGTCGTTTACCGTTACTACGTGAACGCCTCTTCCCGGAAGTGCATTCAGGAAAATAGGTAAAGTACCCACTAAGGTTTTACCTTCTCCGGTTGCCATTTCGGCAATCTTACCGCTGTGAAGGATGACCCCTCCGATAAACTGTACATCGTAATGCACCATATCCCATACCACCGGAGTTCCGGCAGCATTCCATGAGTTTTTCCAGATGGCAGTATCTCCCTGAATTTCAACAAAGTCTTTTCCGGCAGCGGCCAGTTTTCTGTCCCAGTCACCTGCTTTGATGCGGATTTCCCCGTTCTGCGCCCATCTTCTTGCGGTTTCCTTTACTAAAGCGAAAACTTCAGGAAGGATCTGAAGAAGTACTTTTTCTTCAACTTCGTATGATTCTTTTTTAAGAGATTCAATTTTAGAGAAAAGCGCTTCTTTTTCGTCAACGTTTTCCGAATTTTTTATCTGCTCCTGGACCTGTTCTATCTGAGCTGTGATTTTACTGGTTGCAGATTTGATATTTTCTTTAAACTCAGCAGTCTTCTCTCTCAAACCGTCATCAGACAATTGCTGAATATCAGGTTCAACAGCTTTGATTTTTGTTACAACTTTTTTTACTTCTTTTAGGTCCTGCGCTTTTTTGTCTCCCAAAAACCCTTTTAGAACTTTGTTTAAAAAACTCATAAATTTTTTGCTTTATGCTTAAAATAGTATCCTTTAAGCGTTTTTAATAACACTTATCGTGTAAATTTGATATGTGAAAAGGGCAAAAAAGCTCTAAGCGAGGCTTAAAGCTTATTGCTTCCCATTAATATTCGTCTTCGTTCCAAAGATAATCTTCGTCCGTAGGATAATCACTCCAGATCTCATCGATCGCATCATAGATTTCCCCTTCATCTTCAATCGCCTGAAGATTTTCCACTACTTCCATAGGTGCACCAGTTCGGATTGCATAGTCGATAAGCTCTGCCTTAGTCATTGGCCATGGTGCGTCACTTAAATATGAAGCTAATTCTAATGTCCAGTACATAATTTTTTAATTTTTTGCAAAAGTATAAAAATAGCTTATATGATGCGCTTTTTTATACCTGATTTTCAATTCTTTTTATTAATTTTTATTCATTGTCCTTCAGGGCTGCTGTTACAGCTGTGAAGGCCGCCTGATTGTTGTCATTTTCTCAAAAACCATTCCACAAATTTTTTTATGCCATTTTGGAAGTTTGTGTCAGGTTTGTAGCCTACTAGTGTCCTGGCTTTTGTAATATCGGCATTGGTTTTCTGCACATCTCCGGGCTGCATTGGCAGATTTTTCCGGATGGCAGATTTTCCCAGCGTATTTTCTATGGTGGCTACCATGGTGTTTAAATCAACGACCTGGTTTTCCCCGAGATTAAGGATTTCGTAGACCTTTGAGTTTTCTTCCAGGTAGATGATGGATTTTGTAACCCCGTCAATAATGTCATCTATATAGGTATAATCCCTTGCCGTAGTCCCGTCGCCGTAAAAGGGGATTTCCTGGTTTTCCGAAATTAATTTCGTGAATTTATGAATGGCCAGATCCGGCCTCTGCCTTGGGCCGTATACCGTGAAAAAACGCAGCTGGATCATATCCATATGATAGAGATGATGATAAACATGGCCTAAAATTTCACCGCATCTTTTCGTGGCGGCATATGGGGAAATAGGGTGGTCTACCGCATCGGTCTCGGAAAATGGTGTTTTCTGGTTATTGCCGTACACACTGGAAGAAGAAGCGCATACAAATTTTTTAATCTGGAAATCCTTGCCCAGCTCCCAGAGATTCTGTGTTCCGCGGATATTGACTTCCTCATAATCCAGCGGCCTTTCAATAGACGGGCGCACCCCGGCAAGCGCTGCCAGATGGATAATTAAATCAATCTTGTGGCTTTTGAATATCTCTTCCAGTCCTTTTTTATCACGGATATCCTGGTAATACAGGCAGTAAGAGTCAGACTTTATAAGCGAAACCAATTTCCGGATATCTTTTTCCTTTTCAGAAAACTCAAATTCCGAAAAATGCTGAACAGAATCTAAAGTATTTTTAATCTTTATGCGATAATCATAGAAATTATCAAAATTGTCAATATTGATGACAGAATGTCCTTTTTTAAGCAACTGTTCAACTAAGTGGGAACCAATAAAACCGCTTCCGCCGGTTATAAGATAATTCATCTGTATGTTTTTCTTCCCACAAAAATATAAATTTACTTCGTAAAAAATATAATCAGTAAATTTACTTAAAAAAGTAATATAAAATTAATATGCAGTTTCAGGGACAAATTTTAAAAATGACGTGCTTCAACGGTGAGCCGATTCAGTATTACCTTAATCTTTCAGGGGATCTCATCCATATGAATGAACTGTTCGGGAAAGAACTCACGATAAAGCATACCGGTTTCCAGTGTGTAAACTGTCAGGAAGATAGGCCGGTCTACAGAATGGGATTCTGCAAAAACTGTTTTTTTGAAAGCCCTTATGCAAGCGGTACCATCATCCGTCCCGAGCTCTCCACAGCACATCTCGGAATTGCTGAGCGTGACCTGGAAGTGGAAAAACACATTCAGCTGCAGCCCCATACCGTCTATCTGGCTTACACGGGAGAAGTGAAAGTAGGGGTTACCAGGAATACGCAGATTCCTACACGGTGGATTGATCAGGGCGCGACTTTTGCTCTGCCTATCGCAAGAACGGAAAACCGGTATGAAGCAGGCATGATAGAAGTAGCTCTTAAACAGCATGTTCCCGATAAAACAAGCTGGAAGAAAATGCTGAAGGATGATCTGGAAGATGATATAGACCTGGCCGATTTCCAGCAGAAAATAAGAGAATATTTCCCTGAAGATTTCCGGAAATTCTACAGTGAAGGCGAAAATCTATGGAAGTTCGACTATCCTTTTGAAAAGCCTGAAAAAGTAACCTCATTTACCCTGGATAAAAGGCCTGAATTTACAGGGAAACTGACCGGGATTAAAGGGCAGTATCTGGGCTTCGACGGCGGGGAATTTATTAATGTAAGGGGACATGAAGGATATGTAATTGAACTGACACTATAAAACTAACGGTATTAACATCAAATCACAGGATGAAAAAATGGGTTAAAAAGATATGCATCGGTCTTGGAATTGTGCTTATCCTGGTCTTACTGGCCAATTTCGGACTGAATATCTGGCTTAAAACCCAGCTTCCAAAATATATAAAAAATAATACGGATTACAAAGTTTCCTATAAGCTGATGGAAGTTGACCTTCTGTCCGGGAATATTCTCTCAACAGGCATTACTGTTAACAGTAAAAATCCCCAGAATATTGATGTTATAGGGCTGCAGGGAACTATTGATACCCTTAAGATCAGCCGTTTCGGAATCTATGATGCAATTTTTAACAAACAGATCAACTCATCTGACCTGTTGCTTTCAAAACCTGATCTGAACATCATCCTTGCCAAACCTGTGGAGACAAAAACGGGTAAAAAAAGAAACCCGGTTATGTTTGAAAATATCAGGATCAACAAAGGCAACATCAGTATTTTCAGGCATACGAAACAAAAGTTCGTATCCGTGGAGGATCTTGATCTGTATGTAGAAAACCTGCAGCTGACCGAAGAATCGGTAGAAGATAAGCTGCCTGTTGTTTTTGACAATTATAATATCAGAGGCCGGAATTTCTTTATACGTCCTGATAATGTCTATGCTTTACGGATTAATTCTATACAGACTACAAACGGGCAGGTGTTAGTTAGTGATTTCCAGCTTGTCCCGGTACTTACTTTTGATCAGTTTAAAAAATACTATCCTAAAAAGACAGCGCTTTTTCAGTTTTCTGCCAGAAAGATGGAGTTTAAAGATTTGGTATTGAAAAAAAATAAGGTAACGCTTGCTCATGCTAATTTTTATGATCCGGATTTTTTAATATATACTACCAATGCAGCCCCCGTAAAAATTAAAAAGCCTTCTGACTTTGAGCTTAATCTTGAAGATATACGGCTTAACAATGCTGTCGTTCAGATCATGAAGCCTGACGGAAAGAAGCTTTTATACGCTAAGAACATTAATGCAGATGTTAATCAGCTGAAATTTGATAAGGAGACCCGCGAAGAGCTTATCCCGGTAGGGTACAAAGATTTCAGTATTTCAGGAAGCGATATTCTATATTCCGATCATCAGGATTTTAATATTAAAAGTCTCAGTTTAAATCCCGGAAAGGGCGAGCTGAAAGCGATTACCGTTGTGCCTAATGGCTCTGCTGCAGGGAAAACGGCTATGGATCTGTCTGCGGAACATATTGGATTTACAATTAATACATGGGAGTTTGCCGAGAAAAAACTCAGGCTTGATATCAATGAAGTCTTGGTAAACAGGGTAAAAGGAACAATTAAAGCCGGTGATGCTAAAAACAGTAAAAAAGGTGATCTCAGCGGAATACAGTTTCCGGTTACGGTAAGAAAAGTTACTGTAAAAAATTCGGATATTACTTATGATAAAGATAACCAGCCATTGAGTTTTAGCGGACTCAATGCTACGGCTAACGGTATCCGCCTTACTTCAAAAAAAGATAATTCAGGGATCGAGGTAAATATTAAGAATTATACTCTTACTACGAATAATTTCCTTTATAAAACACAGTTTTACAGGATGGCTGCCGGTTCTTTAAAGCTTGATGAAAAAAATGCCCTGATCAGTAATTTTGAAATGAGGCCGGTGGTTTCAAGGACTCAGTTTATAAAAGCGATTCCTGTTGAAAAAGACCTTTATGATATTAAAGTCCGCCAGATTACTGCCGCCGGAACCTGGGATCTGTTTTCAGAACAGAAATCCATTAATGCTTCTCAGGTAACCATTCAGTCTGCTGATGCCAATATTTTCAGGAGTAAAATTCCCAATGATGATCCTAAGGAGAAACCGTTGTATTCAGGACTGCTCCGGTCCATTAAAATTCCGATGGTTGTCAATACGCTTACTTTAAAAGATTCAAAACTGGTCTATGAAGAAGATACTCCGGAGAGTGCGGGTCCGGGAAAACTTACGTTCAGCAATTTTAATATGAATGTTAAAAACCTGAATTCAGCAAAAATGAAAGGGAAGCCTACAAGAGTTGACATCAGGATCAACTGCTCATTCATGGATCTTGCACCACTTACCGTAAACTGGAATTTCGATGTTGCAGATCGGCGCGACGTATTTAATATTTCAGGGAAAACAACAGGCCTTCCTGCACGCGGCATTAATCCTTTCATTCGCCCTTACCTGCATGTAAGCGCTACAGGAACAATCCAGGAAATGCTCTTCAATTTCAGGGGAAGTCCTAAAGGGCTGAACGGAGATTTTAATCTCAGGCACAAGGATCTGAAAGTTACCATTCTGGATAAAGAAAACCGCGGGAAAAAAGGACTGCTGTCTGCTGTTGCCAATCTGCTGGTAAAATCAGATTCAGGAAAACTTCCGGAAGATGTGAAAGTGGAAGATGTGGAAAGGGAGCCTTCCAAATCATTTTTTAATTTATTCTGGAAAGGGATAGAGCAGGGATTGAAGAAAACACTTATCGGAATCAATATCGGCGGCGGAACCAAAGCACCGGATAATGGCAATACTGCAAGAAAAGATAGCAAAACATCTGCTGCATCAGATAAAACAGAGATAAAAACTGAAGAAGATAAAAATAAAAAGCCTTTTCTGAAAGGCATCTTCGGGAAAAAAGAAAACCCCGAAAGCAAATAGCTCCGGGGTTTAAGATATTAATCAAGATCAAATTCTTCGTTTTCAAGAATGGGGATCTTACGTAAGAAATCATCAAATTCCTTAGGATAATTACTTCCTGCACCGTAAGAATCAATCATCATTCCCAGATTGCCTTCTGTATCTTTAATTACATACAGAACGGCATTGTCATCCGGATTGCTCGGTCCTTCGAAACGGTAGGTTTTTACGATGGTCATTTCATCAGGCTGATAGTTCTTTTCAGAATTTTCAAATTTCATTTCACAGTCTTCATTCATCCTGAATTCTCTGTGGATCCCTCTTTGTGTCAGTCTTGTCATTACCTGACTTAATGTGGTCATTTTGTCGATATTTCCTGTTTCTTCCATAATATTATTTTTTCTTTCAAGTACAATAATTAAACCATAGCGATAAGGGGACGGTATTTATACAGGAGATTAGGCCGGAGCCTGTTAAGTGTTAACAAAATTTATAACAGCTGCCATCCTTTGGGTATACTTTTTGCAATAGAAAAATTAATAAATCAGACGAATATGAAAAAAGAAGTCGGAGTTTTACTGGCAGGGGGAGTTGGTCTTTTGGCAGTATTAAGCATCATCGGAATCAAAAAGATATTGAATAAAAAAGATAAGAAGTATAACGATACCTACTCGGATTATTACAGGCATTTTGACAAAGATTCCTACGATGATGAATATCACGGAGTGGAATTCTATGCACTGAAATAGAAGAATAAGCAACAATAATAAACATTACCATATACAATCCATGCCGTACAGGTGATGGATTTTTTTGTGGAAAAATTTGATGTTAAAATGCATTGTTTTATAAATGTACCGTTTTATCTTTACATTTCAATGCAGAACGAAAATATCATAAAAGGTCAGGGAGCGCAGCGGAATGTAGTCAACCGTTTCGAGAAATATACCTATGAGCCGGAAGACGAAGATTTCGAAACTGTAAAAACATCTTTCACCGAAGTTTTTCCGAAAACCATTGTCAATCAGGTAAAAAGCGAGGATTTACCAATGGAATATTCCATGAATCCTTATCAGGGCTGTGAGCACGGCTGTTCCTACTGCTTTGCAAGGCCGACTCATGAATATTGGGGCTACAGCGCTGGAATTGATTTTGAAAGAAAGATCATGGTCAAGAAAAATGCACCGGAACTTCTGGAGAAATTTTTTCAGAAAAAACGCTATCAGCCTGCTCCGATTTTACTTTCCGGAAACACCGATTGTTATCAGCCTGCAGAACGCCAGTTCGAAATTACGCGTAAGCTCCTGAAAGTATGTCTGGATTATAGGCATCCCGTTCATATCCTGACCAAGAACACGATGGTTTTGAGGGATATTGACCTTTTACAGCCGATGGCGGAACAAAACTTAGTTTCCGTTTCTCTGAGTATTCCTACCATTAATGAAGAGCTGCGGACAAGTTCTGCAAGAAATAAACTGAAAGCCATAGAAATTCTGTCTGAAAATAAAATCCCTGTCAATGTAATGGTCGCCCCGGTTATTCCGGGACTGAACAGTGATGAGCCTCTGGCTATTTTGAAAGCTATTTCTGATGCCGGCGCACAGAGTTTCGGATATACGTTGGTCCGGTTGAATGATACGGTTGAGCCGGTTTTTGTTCAGTGGATTGAAAGTGCTTTTCCAGACCGTGCCCAGAAGGTACTGAACCTAATCCGTTCTATGCGCGGCGGAAAGCTGGGTGAAAAAAGATATTTTGACCGGCAGAAAGGAGAAGGAACTATTGCTGAAATGATCCACAGTACTTTTAAAATCGGAAGAAAAAAATTCTTTGACGGAAAAGAATCCCCGAAATTATCAACAGCTAACTTTACAGGAACAAAAGATCAGCAATTGAGGCTGTTTGATTAATTATTATACTACTTAAAATACTTTTTAAACAAAAAGCCGCTCCCCAAAAGGAACGGCTTGCTTATGATTTGTAGAGCATTTTATATACTGTCATCCGGGCATTTGAAATCATCACTGCAGGTTGCACAGATTACTACGTTTCCGCATGCATACATACAGAAATCCGGTTCCGGAAGTGTTTTAATTCCTCCTGCTCCTGTAATGGTTTTTAACTGGCTTTTGTTTAGCTTTTTTAGATTTTTCATATTGTTTTAATTAAAAATTTGATATTACTGTAAAGATAATTAAAAAACACATAAGTCAACCTGTTGTGGTATATTATTTTTTATCTATTTTTATTAATGTCATTTCATGTTCAAGTTTTTTAATTTTTTCCTTCAACAATACTATTTCATTATATAGGCTTTTCTGTTCTAAAGAATAGTGATCTTCATAAATAGATTCAATTGGGACATCTAATAATGAGGCAATCCTGAACCACTCATAAGAAGTAATTTTTATTTTACCTGATTCTCTTTTTTGATACTGTGCTTGGCTAATTTTTAAATAAGTTGCGATGTCTGCCTGAGAGACCTTTTTAGTTTTACGAATATTTATTAGCTTATTTTTTTTTCATCTTTTCATTTGTTTCACGAATGTAATAATATTTCTAGTTACGGAGAATAAATATTGCTTAAATGGCAATAAAATTTCGGTTTTTACCATAAAAAAATCTCTTAAATTTGTCTTAAAATTACTACTGATTATAGTAGAATTTATTGATCCGTAACTAAAAACTAATTAACTAAAATTTTAAAAATGAAAAATTTAAAAAAACTGAATCGAAATGATTTAAAATCTGTAACAGGAGGAAAGATGGCAGAAAATAATTGTCATTGTCATGGAAGCACATCTTCAAGCCCGAAGCAAGGTCTGCCCCCAATTGATATTCCGGCTGACAGTTCTGCACAGTGTTTCAATACTTGTTCATGTTATAGAGGAGAAGCGGGGTGTAAAAACTAATGCATAAATTTCTTAAGTTTAAAACATGAAATTAAGCTGCAAAGAACTACAAAATAATAAGAGGGTATTTATTATCCTCTTATTTTCATTTTCGTATTATTCCTTTGGCCAAAAGATTATTATTGATAATCAAAATAGTTTTCCAATTGAGATTAGCTACTTAAAAAATTCTGATATTGTTAAAAATAATGAAAAAAAGATAGTTCAGTCAAAATTTGAAATATCTGAAATAAATATTTTGAAAGAAAATATCAATGGAGAAATAAATATCCCTCTTTTTTTAAGGACAGATGAAACACTCAGTATTACTGTTAATCAGAATAATATAAAATTTGGTGGTAATAAGGATAGTATTCATTCATATTTATTTAATACGTTAAAAAATGATCTTTTTATAAATATTGGAAACTATCAGAAAAGTTACCGCAAAGATGATGTTAATACATTTATAAGATTATCAGAAATAACCAAAAGTAACATAATTAGCAAAATCCAAAAATACAATACTACCACATCAGTAATAGATGATGCTTATTTAAAAAAGATTGAAAGATATATAATTCGCCAATGGTTATATTCTATTTTTATTAATCTTGACAGTACAAATAATCGAAATACGGAAAACAAAATATTGCAATATTATTTTAACAATTATATAAAAAAAGATATTACTCATTATTCATGTGAATCTTATTGGGATTATGAAATCATTCGAAAGTTTGCTAAACATTCAAAAGAGTTGAGACTCTCTCTTACAAAATATAATATCGTTGAAAAATCTAATGAAGATGATATTAATCAATTTATGAATAAAAGCTGTCAAAAATTTTATTTTCAAAGCAGATACAACTATTTAAACCATATAAAAGATCCTAAAGCTGAATTTTACAGAACTATTTTAAAAGAAAAATTTAATAATGATTGATATGAAAAATTCGGTAATTAAGTTTGTATTTTTATTATTTTCAGCTTTTATATTTGGACAGCAATTACACATCATATATAAGGTTAATTTTAGACCACAGATTAATAATGAACATATGAAAACAGAACATATGGTGTTGGATATCAGTTTTGATAAAAGCATTTTTTACAATGTAAATTATAAAAAATCTGATAGTATTGTTACTGGGGTAAAACAAAAAAGAGATATTCATTACCTTAAATTTACTATTAAACAGGATGAAAAGTCTTATTCTTATTATGGTGATTTTAATAATTTTTTCTTTACATACACAGAGAAAATACCTTCAAACTGGAAGATTAGAGATGCACAGTATCTTTATAAAACTTATAAAGTTCAGGAAGCAGAAATAGATTTTGAAGGCAGAAAATGGATTGCTGTATTCTGTTCCGAAATACCAATCAGTAAAGGGCCATATAAATTTTCAAATTTACCGGGCCTTATCCTGAAAGTTTATTCTGTAGATGGGGATTATAATTTTGAAATGGTAGAAATCAGTAAGCAAGGCGAAAATCTACTTTACCAAAAGTCTGGCAATTATTCTGCAGTTAAAAAAAGTAAAATAGATGGAATGATTGCTAATTTTATTAAAAATCCTGCTTCAGGAAATATTACCATTGTTAATGAGTCTGAAGATTCTTATGATTATAGGTTTAGTGGTAAAAAGGATCAATCTTATTATGATATGAAAACTTATATTGAAGAAGTTATTGAGGTCATTTAAACTTTTCTATAAAAAAAGGCTTGCTTATTTTTGTGTTGCGAGACATAAAAATATAAAGCAAGCCTATGATCTACCAAGTACTTGACAAAGATATAATAGAAAATGAGATAGTACCAAATCTTCCGACTCCAAAACGAGGATTTTCACCAAGAGCTCCTTTGTCCGAGATCGTTAACTGTATCTTATACAAACTTAAAA
>Ga0265780_10000286_pt1 | contig 78530 bp, 72 predicted proteins | sample P1T30metagenome_FD_192432 | JGI IMG/M metagenome (GOLD analysis project Ga0265780, IMG submission 192432) | Plant litter microbial communities from East Loma Ridge, Irvine, California - P1 T30 | ecosystem: Environmental > Terrestrial > Plant litter > Unclassified | place: USA: California...
GGGTTGGCATACCCATGCAAGCCTCATTCGCGGAAAGCGTCCGCAGAAACGTCGGTAGTTCGTCGGCACTGATGGCCGCAAAGTGGCCTTTTTCCTGCGGCTCCAGTATCTCGCCCAGCAGCGCCGCCGGGTTTCGTTCGGTTAGCTCGCAGCGTATCGCGAACTTGAAGACGCGCGAACAGTCGGAGGTCAATCGCTTCGCTATCTCCAAGGCACCGCGCCGCTCAACCGCTCGAATTGCCTCAAGCACGTCAGGAACCCTGACATCGGCGATCGGCAGCTTACCGAAGGCTGGGAAAAGGTCTACCTCGAATCGATGCAGAATGTTTTCCGCAGTTTGCGGCTGCCAGCTCTTAAGCATCTTTTGATGCCAGTCGCGCGCGACTTTCTCAAACGTATTCTCTGATATTGTCCTTGCCAACTTCGCCTCGTTGTCTCGCGCCTGGCCGGGATCGATTCCGTCAGCAAGTAGTTTGCGAGCCGCATCTCGTCGTTCCCGGGCACCGCTCAAGGAAACTTCTGGGTAAGTGCCAAAGTGAAGCTTGTTTTCCTGACCGTTGAGCTTGCGATATTTTAGTCGCCACAGCTTCGAGCCTGTAGGCGTCACCTCTACATAAAGTCCTCCGCCATCGAACAGCTTATAGGGCTTAGCCTGCTTCTTAGCGTTGCGAACCTGTAAGTCAGTGAGGGGCGCGACACGTTTCGGCATTTTGGGGGCCTCCAGTCGTGGGGGCCCGCGAAAGGCCCCTTTAGAAGCCCCCTAATGGGATGGACAGGCGAGGACTCCTGTGGACATTCTAGGACGAAAAAAAGCCCTCTGTCTCTTCGAGATCAAAGGGCTTTTAGACATCCGTGGACTGCTACGGACGAGTTACTGGCGGAGAGGGTGGGATTCGAACCCACGGTAGGGGGAAACCCTACGCCTGATTTCGAGTCAGGTACATTCGACCACTCTGCCACCTCTCCGGTGTTCTGTGCTTCGCACTTGGCTGATGTTCCAGCTCAAGGGTGGTCTCGAATTCTGCTGCGCTTCGTGTTATGCACACTCGCTGCTGCAAGAGAACGAAAGTATAGCAGGCCAGCAGGAGAATCGGAAGAGCCAACCTGTAAAAAGTTGCAAAGATTTATGCTGGCCGGATGCGATCAGGCTGCGGCGGGGGTCAACTTTTCCAGGCCGCCCATGTACGGCCGCAATACTTCCGGGATCGTGACACTGCCGTCCGCCTGTTGGTAGTTCTCCAGCACGGCAACCAGCGTGCGGCCGACGGCGAGGCCCGAGCCGTTGAGGGTGTGCAGGAGTTCGGGTTTGCCGGCGGCGTTGCGGAAGCGCGCCTGCATGCGGCGTGCCTGGAACGCTTCCATGTTCGACAGCGAGGAAATCTCGCGGTAGGTGTTCTGGGCCGGGAGCCATACTTCCAGGTCGTACGTTTTAGCGGCGCCAAAGCCCATGTCGCCGGTGCAGAGCGACATCACGCGGTACGGCAGGCCGAGGTTCTTGAGGATGGTTTCGGCGTGGCCGACCATTTGTTCGAGGGCCTCGTATGACGTGTCCGGGTGGACCACTTGCACCATCTCGACCTTGTCGAACTGGTGCTGGCGGATCATGCCGCGGGTGTCGCGGCCGTAGCTGCCGGCTTCGCTGCGAAAGCATGGCGTGTGCGCAGTCATTTTCAATGGCAAGGTGTCGAGGGCGACGATGTCATTGCGCACGAGGTTGGTCAGCGTGACTTCCGAGGTCGGAATCAGGTAAAAGGTCTCGCCCTCCCCTTCAGCGCCGCCTTTTTTCACCGAGAACAAATCAGCTTCGAATTTCGGCAGCTGACCGGTGCCGCGCAGCGAGTCGGCGTTGACCATGTACGGGGTGTAGCACTCGGTGTAGCCGTGCTCGTCGATGTGGGTGTTGAGCATGTACTGGGCCAGCGCGCGGTGCAGGCGGGCGATGCCGCCCTTCATGACCGAGAAACGGGTACCGGTCAGTTTGGTGGCCACTTCAAAATCGAGACCCAGCGGGGCGCCGACGTCGACATGGTCTTTGACTTCGAAATCGAAGACAGGTGGCGTGCCGACCTTGCGCACTTCGACGTTGCCCGATTCGTCCGTGCCCACAGGCGCCGATGCGTGTGGCAGGTTGGGGACAGCTTCGAGGAACGTGGCGACTTTTTCCTGTACCAGTGCCAGGGCTGCCTCATTGGCTTTCAGTTCGTCGCCCAGGCCGCCGACTTCCGCCATCACGGCAGTGGTGTCTTCGCCTTTGCCCTTGAGCATGCCGATCTGTTTCGACAGCGAGTTGCGCTTGCTTTGCAGCTCTTCGGTGCGCATCTGAATCGCTTTGCGTTCGGCTTCGATGGCGTTGTAACCGGCCACATCGAGCTGGAACTTGCGGGTCGCGAGGCGTTCTGCGACGTTGTCGATGTCCTTGCGGAGCAGTTGGATGTCTATCATGTTGTCGGGGCCAGCGCTGAATGTATAAAGCGCAATTGTACCAAGCCGACTGTCAAACTTTGCGAGATTTAGCGAGCCTCTTCATCGCCCCCACAACCGGGGAAAACTACCCCAGTTGCGCTTTTTCGGCAGCAGTCAAACGGTGGCCGACCACGACAACGGTCGGGATCGCTTGCGTGTCGACAGGTGCGGCGACAGCGCTGACGGTGGACATTTGCGGCAGGCGGGCCACGACGGGTTCAGCGGAAGCGTAGCTGGCAAACACGCCGACAGCGGCTGCGACGAGGAACAGGCCTTCGAAGTTTTTACGGACATTCATGATGATTCTCCAGTGGGTTTTCAAGGGAGCCAGGCTGCTTGTTTCGCCTGGCATGGTTGAACTTTATCCACTGGTGCTTCGAGCCACCATCGACTTGCGACGAAGTGCACAAAACCGCGCCTGGACTGCGCGAAATGCGGGATGATGCGAACTTGCAGGCGGTTTGACTGCAGTACGGATCAGTTAGCTTGCGGCGTGCTCGTCGAGGCTGCGCAGCCAGGCCAGCTTCTCGGCGATTTTGGCTTCGATCCCGCGCGGCGCCGGCTCGTACCAGCGCGGTTCGGCCATGCCCTCTGGCAGGTAGGTTTCACCGGCCGCGTACGCGTTTGGCTCATCGTGCGCGTAGCGGTATTCGTGGCCATAGCCAAGCTCTTTCATGAGCTTGGTTGGCGCATTGCGCAGGTGCACCGGCACTTCGCGCGACTTGTCTTTTTTAACGAACGCGACCGCGCGGTTGTATGCGTTGTAGCCGGCATTGCTCTTGGCTGCCATGGCCAGGTAAATGACGGCCTGGCCCAGCGCCAGCTCGCCTTCGGGCGAACCGAGCCGTTCATATGTGGCCGCGGCATCGTTGGCAATCTGGATGGCGCGGGGGTCGGCAATGCCGATGTCTTCCCACGCCATGCGCACGATGCGGCGCAGCATGTATTGCGGGTCGGCGCCGCCGTCGAGCATGCGGCACAGCCAGTACAGGGCCGCATCGGGATGCGAGCCGCGTACGGATTTGTGCAGGGCCGAGATCTGGTCGTAGAAATTGTCGCCGCCTTTATCAAAACGGCGTGAATTGAGTGTCAGCGCGTTGTCGACGAATTCACCGGTAATATGCGTGATGCCGGATGTATCGGCCGACGACTTGGTTTGCTCGAGCAGGTTCAGAAAGCGGCGCGCGTCGCCGTCGGCGTAACCGATCAGCGTGGCAATGGCCACGTCGTCAAACTGCAGGTGCTGCAGCACGCGCTCCTGCGCGCGTTTCAACAGCAACAACAGTTCGGCGTCCGTCAGCGCTTTCAAGACATACACCTGCGCACGCGACAGCAGCGCCGAATTGACTTCGAACGAAGGGTTCTCGGTGGTCGCGCCAATCAGGGTCACCAGGCCGGATTCGACAAACGGCAACAACGCATCTTGCTGCGACTTGTTGAAGCGGTGGATCTCGTCGATGAACAGGATCGTGTGCTTGCCGCTGGCCAGGTGATGCTCGGCCTGCTCGATCGACGCGCGGATATCTTTTACCCCCGACAGGACGGCCGACAGGGCAATGAACTCGCAATCGAAGGCAAAGGCCGTCAGGCGCGCCAGCGTGGTCTTGCCCACACCAGGCGGGCCCCACAGGATCATCGAGTGAGGTTTACCCGACTTGAAGACCAGGTTGAGAGGCTTGCCGGGACCCAGCAGGTGGCTCTGGCCAATGACTTCATCGATGGTGCGCGGACGCAAGGCTTCCGCCAGCGGCGCGGCGGGCTCATTCTTGAACAGGTCATCCATGGCGAGCCCTCAAGAAAGCGTTATTGCGCAGATACGTCGGCGCCCTTGGGCACCTCGAATTTGAAAAAGTTCGCGGCCAGGGCCGGATTGCGCTGAAAATTGGTAAAGCGCAGCTTGGACGTCTGGCCGAACGTATCCTTCAAATCCATCGCTTCCGGCACGCCGTTTTTCATGCCGATGCTGATCTGTTCGAACGAGGTGTCCTTGTTTTTTGGCTTGGCGTCGAGCCACTCCAGGCCATCGCGCGTGCCTGCTTCCGACAGCGTGAAATTCTTTTCCAGGTCGTTGCTGCCAAACAGGATGGCAGCCGGGGATGAGCCCAGTGCGCTGCCGAGTTTGCGCGTCGTGACCTGATTCAGGTCCTTGTCGAAGATATACAGCGTGTCGCCATCGGCCTGCAGCAGTTGCTCGTACGGCTTCTGGTACGTCCAGACGAATTTGCCGGGACGGGCAAACACAAACGTGCCCGTCGACACAGGCGCCACCTTGCCCGGATTGCTGCGCACCTGCTGCTGCGAGAATTCGCCTTTGGCCGACTTGGTGCCGGAAACAAAAGTCTTGAACTGTTCCAGCGCGGAGGCGGAAGCGGTACTGCTCAGCGCCAGCATGGCGGCAGCGCAAAAAATGCCTATCGTGTATTTCATGGTGTTTCCTTTTTATTCGGTATTGGCGTTGGCCGGCACGAGGATATCGCGGTTGCCGTTCGATTGCATGGCCGATACAACGCCGCTGTTTTCCATTTGTTCCAGCAGGCGCGCAGCGCGGTTGTAACCGATGCGCAAATGCCGCTGAACCAGCGAAATGGACGCGCGGCGGTTTTTCAGCACCACAGCCACGGCCTGGTCGTACAGCGCATCGGCTTCGCCACCGCCCTCGCCTGCCGGTGCGCCGTCGGCGCCGCCGCCTTCTTCCAGCGTACCGCCCTCGAGGATACCCTCGATGTAATTCGGTTCACCCAGCGACTTCAAATGGCTGACGACGCGGTGCACTTCGTCGTCGGACACGAACGCGCCGTGCACACGCACCGGCAAGCCGGTCCCGGGCGGCATGTACAGCATGTCACCCATGCCCAGCAGCGCTTCAGCACCCATCTGGTCGAGAATCGTGCGCGAGTCGATCTTCGACGACACCTGGAACGCAATACGCGTTGGGATGTTGGCCTTGATCAGGCCGGTAATCACGTCGACCGAAGGACGCTGCGTTGCCAGGATCAGGTGCAGGCCCGCGGCACGGGCTTTCTGGGCAATGCGGGCAATCAGTTCTTCCACCTTCTTGCCAACCACCATCATTAAATCGGCCAGCTCATCAATGATAATGACGATGGTTGGCAATTTTTCAAGGGGCTCGGGCGAGTCGGGGGTAATCGAGAACGGATTCGGGATGTGTTCTTCCCGCTTGGCCGCTTCGGCAATTTTCGTGTTATAGCCAGCCAGGTTACGCACGCCGAGTTTACTCATCAGCTTGTAGCGGCGTTCCATCTCGTTGACGGCCCAGTTCAGCGCGTGGCCGGCCTGGCGCATGTCCGTCACCACCGGCGCGAGCAGGTGCGGGATGCCTTCGTAGACCGACATTTCCAGCATTTTTGGGTCGATCAGGATCAGGCGGACATCGGCCGGATCGGATTTGTACAGCAGCGACAGGATGGTCGCGTTAATCCCCACCGATTTACCGGAACCGGTCGTGCCGGCCACCAGCAAGTGCGGCATCTTGGCAAGATCGGCCACGACGGCCTTGCCGGCAATGTCCTTGCCCAACGCCACGGTCAGGTTCGATGTGCTGTCGTTATAGACCTTGGAGCCGACGATTTCAGTCAGGCGCACGATCTGTCGCTTGGCGTTTGGCAACTCCAGCGCCATGTAATTTTTGCCTGGAATGGTTTCCACGACACGGATGGACGTGAGCGACAGCGACCGGGCCAGGTCGCGGGCCAGGCCGACGATCTGGCTGCCCTTGACGCCCGTGGCCGGCTCGATTTCGTAGCGCGTGACCACCGGGCCCGGATAAGCGGCCACCACTTTGGCTTCCACGCCAAAGTCGGACAATTTCTTTTCGATCAGGCGGCTGGTGAATTCCAGCGTTTCAGTCGATACGGTTTCCTGAAACTCCGCAGCTTCGTCAAGCAGCGAGATAGGCGGCAACTTGGAGTCGCCCGGCAAGTCGCGGAACAGGGTTGCCTGCTTTTCCTGCTGGACGCGTTCCGACTTTGCCACGGCAGACACTGGCTCGATCTTGAACGGCGACGGCGCGGCAAACACTGGCTCGGCGGGCGCCGGCGGCTTGGCCAGGCGCACGGGCGGCGCCACGGTTGCGCCAGCTGGCGGCGGCAGTGCGTCGTCATCGTAATCGTCGTCCTCGTCCATCAGGCGCGGCTCGGCCTTGATCAGCGGCAGCGCAGCAGGATGCTTTTCGACGAATTTGGCGCGTTCCTGCACGACGACTTCTTCGCGCTGGACCGCGGCCGCTTCGCCCTGGCGGCGGTCTTCGCGGTCTTCGATGCGCAAACGGAACCAGTCCAGGGTCACTTCAGCCGCGGCGCCGATGCGCTCGGCCACGGCCAGCCACGAGACCTGGAAGAACAGCGAGAAGCCGATGCCGAAGATCAGGAGCAGTAAAAGCGTCGCGCCGGTAAATCCGAACATGACATTGGCAGAGTGGCCGATCAACTGGCCCAGCACGCCGCCCGGCGCGCGCGGCAGTTCGACGCGCAGCGACCACATGCGCAGGTATTCCAGGCCGACACTGCCGGTAAACATCATGGCGTAGCCAGTCCAGCGAATCACGGACTCATGCTGGTGCGGCGACTCGTCGGTATCGCGCTGGGTAAAAAATTTGCTCGACAGCCGGCGGTAGCCGCGCCAGACCAGCAGGCCGAAGCAGATGCACCACCACCAGGCGGAAAAACCGAAAATGAACAGCAGCAGGTCGGAGAGCCAGGCGCCGGCGCGGCCGCCCAGGTTGGCGACGCGCGGCACCAGGCTCTCGTGCGACCAGCCGGGATCGGCCTTGTGATAACTCAGCAGAATCATCACGAAATACAGGAAGGCGAAGCAGAACGCGATCCAGCGGGCTTCATTGAGCAGGCGCACCAGGCGGTTCGGCAGCGGTTGACGTGGCGCGGCCGGGTTGCGGGTGTAGGTGTTGCTGGCGGGTTGCTTGGTCTTAGTCATGCGTGGAAACGTGGCGAATCTGGAAGGTAACACTGCCAATCAGGGCGGCAACTGCACTGTAAAAATAAACAGTGAAATACACGATGTCACATTCTAAGCCATCTGCGGGCGGACTGGCCCATCATTCATGCTCGGACGCGCCATCGTCTATAATTCACAATCGTCGCCAGGGGCTTGATCTGGCCCTGATCGACCCCAGTTTCCATACTTCATTTCTTTTCAGACCCGCCTCGATGACCACTACCAAACACGCCAAAGTCCTGATCCTCGGTTCCGGACCTGCCGGCTACAGCGCTGCCGTCTACGCAGCCCGTGCCAACCTGAGCCCCATGCTGGTCACCGGCATCGAACAGGGCGGCCAGCTGATGACCACGACCGACGTGGAAAACTGGCCTGGCGATCCGCTGGGCGTGCAAGGCCCGGAACTGATGGCGCGCCTGTTGCAGCACGCGGAACGTTTTAATACGGAAATCGTGTTCGACCATATCCACACCACGTACCTGAATGAAAAGCCGATCCGCCTTGTTGGCGACAGCCATGAATTCACTTGCGACGCACTGATCATTGCGACCGGCGCGTCGGCCCAGTACCTCGGCCTGCCATCGGAAGAAGAATTCATGGGCCGCGGCGTGTCAGCCTGCGCCACCTGCGACGGCTTTTTCTATCGCAACCAGGAAGTGGCAGTCATCGGCGGCGGCAACACGGCTGTCGAGGAAGCGCTGTACCTGTCGAACATTGCCAATAAAGTCACGCTGATCCACCGCCGCGACAAGTTCCGCGCCGAACCGATCCTGATCGACCGCCTGAAATCGAAAGCGGCCGAAGGCAAGATCGTGCTGGAATATAACCAGACGCTGGACGAAGTGGTGGGCGACAACGGTGGCGTCACGGGCCTGCGCCTGAAGTCGACCGTCGACGGCACGATCAAGCAAGTAAGCGTGCACGGCCTGTTCGTGGCAATTGGCCACAAGCCGAACACCGGCATTTTCGAAGGCCAGCTCGACATGCACAACGGCTACATCAAGACACGCACGGGCCTGGAAGGCATGGCCACTGCAACGAATATCCCCGGCGTGTTTGCCGCAGGCGACGTGCAGGACCATATCTATCGCCAGGCCATCACCAGTTCGGGCACCGGCTGCATGGCCGCGCTCGACGCGCAGCGCTACCTGGAAGCGCTGGACGACTGAAAGACATCATGGCGGGACTGAAGGATTTTGGCGACCTGAAATGCTTGCGCGACCAGCTCAAGCTCGAACAGGAAACGCGTGCGCGGGAGGAAGCCGAGCGCGCCGAGCGCGAGCGCGTGGCCAAAGCGGAAGCCGACGTCTTCAAGGGTTCGCTTGGCGGCGTGCGCAAGATGCCGGAGTCGAACCGCTATGTCCACCCTGCCCCGCCGGTGATTGTGGGGCGCGAATTGCCCCCCAAATACCGGACCGAAGCCGAGGACAATGCTGCGGTGATGCGCGAATCGCTGGCGCAGCCGTTGTCGGACGGTTTCGATGTCGACGGCTTGCTCGATGAAGATCCGAGCCTGTCGTATGCGCGGCTGGGAATTGGCGCCGATGTGGTGCGAAAACTACGCAAGCGTGCGTGGCCGGTCCAGGACGAGCTCGATTTACATGGCATGAAACGCGACGAAGCGCGCGACCAGGTCGGCGATTTCATCCGCCGTGCGGTACGCCGCGGCGTGCGCTGCGTGCGCGTGATCCATGGCAAGGGTTTTGGCTCGGCTGGTGGCGAGCCGGTGCTGCGCGGCATGGTGCACAGCTGGCTGGTGCAAAAGGAAGATGTGATTGCCTTTTGTATTGCCAATAAAGGCGATGGCGGCCATGGCGCGCTGATTGTGTTGTTAAAACCAGCGCTCGACAGCCGCTAAGTGTTGCATACGCGCACGAATCACGTGCGCAGTGTATCGAAAAAATTGTACTATCCCGTTGCGTCTCCGCTTACCTAGCCAGTCCGGCCCGGTAACCTGCTTGCCGAAGGACAGCCTGAATTGAACTTATCGCCTGCGGCACCCGCCATTCCTGACCGTGAGGTCGATCTGCTGTCGTGCGCAGACGAACCGATCCATATTCCCGGCTCGATCCAGCCGCATGGCGTGCTGCTGTATTTTCGCGCCGACGGACAACTCGAAGGCTGGAGCGCGAACGCCACGGCACTGGTGTCCACGCCCTTGCGGGCCGGCTTGCCGTTTCGCGGCCTCGGTTTGCCGGCAGAGACAGTCGAACACATCCAGTGCTGTATCGCTGCCTTGAACGACGTGTCATCCGAAGGCGATACCGCGCCCGGCGTGGCGTCCGTCACGGTCGGCGTGCATGAGTACGACTGCATCGTGCACGCTTACCAGCACCGCATCCTGGCCGAATTTGAAGTGCGCACCGTGCCGGCCACCGACGTCGCCATGTTTGCCGTCAAGGCGCACAGTTCCATCGACCACCTGCGGCGCCAGAAAACCGTGACCGGCCTGATGGACATTGCCGTCAAGCGCATCCGCGACATGACCGGCTTCGACCGCGTGATGGCGTACCGCTTCCGCCAGGACGACAGCGGCGACGTGATGGCCGAAGACTGCCGCGCCGACATGGCGCCTTACCTGGGCCAGCGCTACCCTGCCAGCGACATCCCGGCCCAGGCGCGCCGCCTGTATGTGCTCAATACCTTGCGCATGATTGCCGACATCGGCTACCGCAGTGTGCCGATGCTGGGCGCACCTGGCGGCGCACCGCTCGACATGAGTTTTGCCGTGCTGCGCAGCGTGTCGCCGATCCACGTCGAATACCTGCAGAACATGGGCGTGGGCGCATCGATGAGCGTGTCGATCGTCATCAACGGGCGCCTGTGGGGCTTGATTGCCTGCCACCACAATGCGCCAAAACAGGTGCCGTACGCAATCCGCATGGCGGCCGACGTGCTGGCGCAGGTGCTGGCGTCGACCATCCAGAGCATCGAATCAAAGCGCGATGCCGACGTGGTCCAGCACGCTGCTGGCGTCCGTAGCGCGCTGATCGAATCGATGCTGCTCGACGACGATCCGCTCGAGGCCCTGAACCACCATGCCGACGCCTTGCGCGCGGCCGGCCACGCAGACGCCATGATCTGCACGCTGTACGGCAAGGTCGCCGTCCATGGCGACGTGCCCGCCGCGGTGGCCGACGCCATCGTCGCCGCGATGCCGGCCGGTGGCCACGAACTGCAGGTACGCCAGCAACGGGCCGACTGGCCGGTCGCGACCCAGGCTCTCATCCACGGCTGGGTGGGTGCACTGGCCCTGCCCTTCGACCCGCTTGGAAGCGGCTGGTGCATCATGCTGCGGCGCGAACAGGTCGAGCAGGTCACGTGGGCCGGCCACCCGGAAAAACTCGTGAAGATCGGCCCGATGGGCGCACGCCTGACCCCGCGCGGTTCGTTCGATGCCTGGTGCGAAACCGTGGTCGGCCACGCAGAACCGTGGGAGCCGACCGTGCTGGCCAACGCGCGCCTGACGCTCGCTGACATGCTGCGCGTGTCCAACGAGCGGCGCGCCCAGACCGAATCGACGCGCGCGCAACTGCTGGCCATGCTGGGGCATGACCTGCGCGACCCGCTGCACTCGATCAACATGGCGGGCATGGTGCTGGAACGCGGCACCAATCAGCCTGACGGCCAGCAGGCCGGCATCGGGCGCCGCATCCAGTCATCCAGCAACCGCATGCAGCGGCTGATCGGCCAGGTGCTCGACATGAGCCGCATCGATGGCGGCATTGGCCTCGGCATGGCGACCGAGCGCATCGATCTGGCGCTGGTGGTGGACGACCTGGTCGATGAAGCGCGCACGGCGTATCCAGGCATCGACTATGCCATCGACAACCGCGCTGAAACATTTGTCCAGGCGGACAGCGCCCGGGTGGCGCAGGTGCTGTCGAACTTGCTGTCGAACGCGCGCCACCACGGCGAACCGGGCCAGCCGATTTCCGTGCGTGCCGGCGTCGAGGGCCAGCATGCCGTAATCGACGTGGCCAATCTCGGCGCGCCCATTCCGGCCGACTTCGTGCCGACCCTGTTCAACCCGTTCAAGCGCACTTCGCTGCATAATCCGCGCAACCGCACCGGCATGGGCCTGGGCCTGTACATCGCGCTGCAGATCGTGCGCGAGCACAAGGGTGAACTGCAATACCGTTACGAGGACGGCAAGGTGATTTTTTCAATTCGCCTGCCGCTACTGGCTGAGCCGAACTGAACTGTTGCGGCGCGCACTGCAGTCGATGCTGCGCCGCAATAATGTACTGACGAGCCAAGTTGCCGCATGGTAGGCTGGCAGCATTGTTCACCCTGACCCGCCTGCATGCATCTCATCACGTTCATTGAAATCATGGCGATCCTGGTCGGCGCCTTTTCCGGCTTCATCGAAGCGCGCAGGAAGCGCATGGACCTGGTGGGCGTGTTCACGGTGGCCTTCATTACCGCGTTCGGCGGCGGCACCCTGCGCGACATCCTGCTCGACAAGCGGCCCCTGTTCTGGGTGACGCACCAGGAGTACGCGATCCTGATTTTCGTGCTGGCCCTGGTTGCGTCCCCGCTGATCCGCACGCTGCGCCAGATTGTCTCGGAACGCCTGATCGTGATTGCCGATGCGGTGGGGCTGGGTTTGTTTTCCATTGCCGGCGTGTCCGCCGCACTGGACGCGCAAATGCCCATGTTCATCGCATCGATGATGGGCGTCATCACGGGAATTTTCGGCGGCGTAGCGCGCGACATCGTCTGCAATGAAGTGCCGATGGTGTTCCGCGATGGCAAACCCTATGCCATCTGCGCATTTCTCGGCAACTGGATGTTCCTGGGAATGCGCGAATACGGCTTCCCGCACGATTTCGCACTGTGGTCGAGCGCGCTGTTCATCAGCGGACTGCGATTGATTACGTGGAAATTCGATTTGCGGCTGGGCCGCTGACGCCATCCGGCGCGAAGCGACCCAGGCTTCCAGCAAATGATTTACACGGCGTCGGGGCCCGTTTCGCCAGTGCGGATGCGGATCACCTGTTCGACGTTCTGCACGAAAATCTTGCCGTCACCGATCTTGCCGGTACGCGCAGCCTTGATGATGGCATCGACGACCTGATCAGCCATGCTGTCGTCGACCACCACTTCAATTTTTACCTTCGGCAGGAAATCGACCACGTATTCGGCGCCGCGGTAGAGTTCAGTGTGGCCTTTCTGGCGGCCGAAGCCTTTGACTTCCGTGACGGTCAGGCCGGTGACGTTCACGTCGGCCAGCGCTTCGCGCACTTCATCGAGTTTGAACGGTTTGATGACGCAGGTAATTTGTTTCATGGTTTTTCCTTGGTGGCGTTTCAACTCTGTGACGCTATTTTAACGGAGCAGCGTCAGGAACCCGGTCCAGGTCGGCCAACCAGACCACCGCTTCCGAATCGCTCGGGGCGCGCCAGTCGCCGCGTGGCGACAGCGAGCCGCCGTTGCCGACCTTCGGCCCGTTCGGCACGCAGCTGCGCTTGAACTGGCTGGTCTTGAAAAAGCGCCACAGGAAAATTTTCATGTTGCGCTTGATGGCAGCGAGGTCATAGGCGTTGTGGACGGCAATGTCTTCTGCATCCGGCCAGCGGCCGGCGGCGCGGTCGTGCCAGGCCGACCAGGCCAGGAACGCCACCTTTGACGGCGTGAAGCCGTACCGCAAAATATAGTACAGCGTGAAGTCCTGCAGCTCGTACGGGCCGATGACGTCTTCCGTGATTTGCGCCGGGGCAGCGTCGGCGCTTTTGCCCGGCACCAGCTCGGGACTGATTTCCGTGTCGACAACCGCATGCAGCACGCTCGAACCCGCAAGGCCGATGGCGCCCGTGTCGGCCACCCAGCGCACCAGGTGCTTGATCAGGGTTTTCGGCACGCTGGCGTTGACGTTGTAGTGCGACATATGGTCGCCCACGCCGTACGTGCACCAGCCCAGCGCCAGCTCGGACAGGTCGCCCGTGCCAATCACGATGCCGTTGTGGAAATTGGCCAGCCGGAACAGGTGATTCGTGCGCTCGCCCGCCTGCACGTTCTCGAACGTGATGTCGTATTCTTCCTTGCCGGCCGAATACGGGTGGCCCAGGTCTTTCAGCATCTGGATGCAGCTTGGGCGGATATCGATTTCGCTGGCCTGGCAACCGATGGCCTCCATCAGGGCATGCGCCTGCTCGAGCGTGCGGGAACTGGTGGCAAAGCCCGGCATCGTGTACGCAAGGATATTTGTGCGCGGCAGGCCCAGGCGGTCCATGGCTTTCGCGCAGACGAGCAGCGCGTGCGTGGAATCGAGCCCGCCGGACACGCCGATAACGACTTTCGAAATATTGCTGGCGGACAGGCGCTGCACCAGCGCCTGCACCTGAATGTTGTAGACCTCGGTGCAGCGCTCGTCGCGCCGCGCCTGGTCGGCCGGCACGTACGGGAAACGTTCCACCACGCGGCGCAGCGGCAGCTCACGGTCCAGCAGCAGCGCCAGTGGCACGGTAATCACGCGAAATGCTGCGACCTCGGCCGCATGGCGGCGCGCCGACTGGCCGAAGGTGCCGGTGTGCATGCGTTCCTGCGCCAGGCGGCCCAGGTCGACGTCCGCGTAAAGAATGTGCGCGTCGTCCGAAAAACGCTCAGACTCGGCCAGCAGGTCGCCCTTCTCGCAGATGATGGCCTGGCCGTCCCACGCCATGTCGGTCGACGACTCGCCGCGCCCCGCCGACGTGTACAGGTACGCCGCCAGGCAGCGTGCCGATTGCTGCCCGACCAGCTGGTGGCGGTAGCCGCTCTTGCCCACCACCACGTTCGAAGCGGACAGGTTCACCAGCACCGTGGCGCCGGCCAGCGCGGCAAACGACGATGGGGGAATCGGTACCCAGACGTCTTCGCAGATCTCGACGTGAAAGCGCAGCAGCGGCTGGTTTTCCAGTTCGAACAGCAGGCCGGCGCCGAAGGGGACGCGCTGTCCCAGCAGCGTGATGGCGTCGACGGGCGCACTTTCCGCCGCACTGAACTGCCGGGTTTCGTAAAATTCGCCATAATTGGGCAAATAGCTTTTCGGGACGATGCCTAGCAGCTTGCCGTGGGCGACAACGGCAGCGCAGTTGAACAGCTGGTGGTTCACGCGCAGTGGCAGGCCGACAACCATGGCAACAGGCAAATCGGTCGATGCTGCCACGACGGCGCCCAGGGCCGCTTCGCAGGCGTCCAGCAGGGCGCGCTGGTGGAACAGGTCGTCGCAGGTGTAGGCGGACAGGCCCAGTTCGGGGAACGCCACCAGTACGGCGCCTTCTTCGGCAGCCTGGCGCGCCAGGGCAATGGTGGCGGCAGCGTTATGCACCGGGTCGGCAATTTTGCAGACGGGGATGGCAACCGCGACGCGCGCGAACTGGTGCGCGGAGAGGTTGAAAAAATGGGGAAAAGAAGAAGGGGTCATGATGGGTTCCTGGGCAGTTGCGCCAGGGCTGGCCCCGACGGTTTTGCTTCGCATTCTGGAATATTTTTAGGGTACAAAGTCACTTTGAATTATCGCACGCATATTGTTTCTTCTCTCGACGAGATCGGCCAGCCCGCATGGGATGCGCTGGCCGCCGCCCAGGACAAACCGAACCCATTCCTGTCGTACGCTTTCCTGCACGCTCTGCACGCCTCCGGCAGCGCGGCGCCCGATGCAGGCTGGCAGCCGCAGTTTTTGACGCTGTTCGACGACACCGACAGGCTGGCCGCCGCCCTGCCCCTGTACGTCAAATACCACTCCTATGGCGAGTACGTGTTCGACTGGGCCTGGGCCGAAGCCTACGAGCGCAACGGCCTGGACTACTACCCCAAGCTGCTGTCGGCGATTCCCTTCACGCCGGTCACGGGACCGCGCCTGATGGCGGTCGACGCCACCGCGCGCGCGGCGCTGGTGCAGGTATTGAGGAAAACGCAGAAGGCGACCAAGGTGTCGTCGATGCACATCCTGTATCCGCCGGAGACCGAAGCGAAAGCGCTGGAAGCGGCTGGCTACATGCTGCGCAGCGGCGTGCAGTTCCACTGGATCAACCAGGATTACGCTGATTTCGACGCCTTCCTGGCGACGCTGGAAATGAAAAAGCGCAAGAACATCCGCGCCGAGCGAAGGAAGGTCGCCGAGGCAGGCGTCACATTGCGGCGCGTGCGGGGGGCGCAGGCCACAGAGGCCGACTGGCGCCTGTTCAACCGCTGCTACCGCCACACCTACGCCGCGCACCATTCCACGCCGTACCTGAACCTGGATTTCTTCCAGCGCATTGGCGCCACCATGCCGGACAATATCCTGCTGGTCATTGCCGAGCGTGATGGCGCGCCGATCGCCGCGTCGCTGGTCATCCACAACGCCGACACGCTGTTCGGCCGCTATTGGGGCGAGCTGGAACACGTGCCCTGCCTGCACTTCGAAGCGTCGTATTACCAGCCGCTGGAGTTTTGCATCGAGCAAGGCATCCAGACGTTCGAGGGCGGCGCGCAGGGCGAACACAAGATGGCGCGCGGCTTCCTGCCGACCCGCACCTGGTCGGCCCACTGGCTGGCGCAACCGGCATTTGCCGACGCGGTGGCGCATTTCCTGGAGCGGGAAAGCGGCGGCATCGAGCAATACATCGATGAACTGAACGACCGTAATCCGTTCAAAGGATAAGTCATTGTCGTAAAAAAAGGCGCTACCCCTGCAGGCAGCGCCTCTTCATCAGCAACCCGTCACGATCAGAAGTGCGTACGCACGCCGATCACGAAGTTACGGCCCGGCAGCGGCGCCACGTCTTTCAGGATGGACGTCGACAGGCGGATATCGTCATTGAGCAAATTTTTCGCCAGCACGAAGTACGTGATGTCCTGGCGGCCCAGCTTTTGCGTGTACGACAGATTCGCGCCCAGCATGTTGTAGGACGGCGTGGTGGTCGATTCAAACGACGCCAGGCGCTCCTGGCCGTCGCCATGCACCAGCGACACACCCGCGCGCCATGGACCATCCTTGTAAGCCACCGATGCACCGAGGCGGTCGGCCGGCTGCAGCGGCAGGCTGCCGGCGTTCTCCAGGCGCCCGCGCGACGTATCGGCAAACACGCGGCCGGACCAGCCGTTGCCCAGTGCGTTGTACGTCAGTTCCGCTTCCGCACCCTGGATGGTGGCGCCGGCCTGCTCGAACACGCGCTGGCGGATCGAGCTGGTGTCGTCGACATTGCCCTCTTCATCGACCAGCGTGCCGTTCACATTCCCGTAAATAAAATTGTCGACCTTGTTGCGGAAGGCGTTGGCTTTCCAGCGCACAAGGCCGGTGGTTTTTTCCACGCTCAGCTCGATGTTTTTCGAGGTTTCCTTTTTAAAATTCGGGTTACCGATGTCAAAGGTTTCGGTGGCATCGTGCGGGCCGCCCGAGTACAGCTCTTCGGTGGCCGGGGCGCGCTCGGCGTACGACAGCGTCAGGCCTGCAGCGTAGCCTGGCGTGAACGTCCACAGGCCGCCCAGCGAACCGGACTTGAGCGAAAACGAGCGCTCGATGCTGCTGACCGGCTTGCGCTCGACCGATTCCACGCGCGCGCCGGCGCTCACCACCACCGGGCCAAAATTCGCTTCTTCGACGAGGAACGCCGCATGCGACGTGGAGTGCGTGACGGGCACGGTGTCCGCGCCGCCTTCCGGGCTCAGGGCCGAGAAGTGCGTGTTCTCGGTCTGCACGCCGAAGGTGCCGCGCATGCCGGCCATCGAGGCGATCGGCGCGTGCGTCAGCTCGGCGCGCGTTTCCAGCGAGCGGTTCTTGAAGATGACGGCCGGTGCATTGTCTTCGCCCAGTTCTGCGTGGTCGTAGTCGGTGTAGCCAGCCTTGAACTTGAACGACTCGAACCCGGCCAGCGGATTTTTCACCAGGCTGTCGATGTCGTAGCGGGTCTGGTTCTGGTCGATCTTCGAGCCCTCTTCGCTTGGAATGCCGTACACGTTCGACAGCTTCGACGCCGATGCGCCAACGAAACCCCAGTCGGCAATGTACGAGCCGCCCAGGCCCCAGGTGCGCTCTTTCGTATCCGAATGCGGCAGGCGGCCCGAACCGGATTCAGCATCACCCAGCACGCGCTCGCCGGGAATCTTGTAGTTGTCGGTATTGCGGATATTGCCGTCTGCGTGCAGCGCGAACTGGCCGACCGACGTATCGATGGTGCCCGATGCGTTCTTGCCCTGGTCGACCGTGCTGTAGCGCGTCTCGGCAGTGCCGGTGGTTTCCTTTTCCAGCGTGGTCGGGATACGCCCGTTGACCACGTTGACCAGGCCGCCGATGGCGCCCGAGCCGTACAGCAAGGCGGCGGGGCCGCGCAGGATTTCGATCTGCTGGGCCACGGCGCCTTCGTCGGCTACCGCGTGGTCGTTCGACAGGCCGGATACGTCGGAGGTGGCCATGCCGTTTTCCAGCATCTTGACGCGGGGGCCTTCCAGGCCGCGGATGATCGGGCGGGACGCGCCGGCGCCGAAGGCCGAGGCCGACACGCCCAGTTCCTGCGACAGGGTTTCACCAAGCGAGCTGCCCATCTTGTCGCGCAGTTCGTCGCCGGCGAGGACCTTGGCGGGGTTGAGGATCTGGTCGCTGTCGGCGTTCTTGAACGGGCTGGCCGTGACGATGACTTTCGGTGTGGCAGAGTCAGCTTGCTGGGCAATGGCGATGGACGACAACGTGGACAGCACGGCAGCTGCCAGCAGGGTATGTTGGAATTTCATGGGTCAAACCTTTGAATAACAAAAATGGATGCGCGTGGACGCACCGGCAGCGCCGGGCGAACGATACTTTTTTACGAACGGATTTTGTTATTGCAGAGGCGGCGCGCGCGACAGGAAGACGACGCGCGTGGAGCGTTCCAGCGGCTGGGTGCACAGGATGATGAGTTGCTGCAGCTTCTGGGCCGCCACGTCGAACCGGAAGATTTTTCCCGGGACGGCAAACGCCAGGTCGGCCGCCGCGAGGCACAGGCCGCACAGCTGCTCGATGACGGTCGGATCGTCGACGCTGGCGCTCGTGGTGAGCGACGCCTGCGACGCCTGGGCTGCCGTTACCGCCGCAAAGTGCGAGTACACGTGCGTCGACGCCACCTGCTGGGACATCAGCAGGAACAACGCGATCAGCAGGGGCAGGAAGCGACGGGACATTCGAACTAGGGTGTGGCACGGCATGGAAAACGACAACCGGCGTATTCTAACCGCAACACTCTTGCAATGCCTAGCGCGCTGCGGACGGCTGCAAATGCTGGAACAGCGCCGGCTGGCTGTCGGCATACGCACGCAGCACATCCCAGACCACGCGCACGCGGCGCAGCCGGTACAGGTCGGCCGGCGCGACCAGCCAGAACGAGCGCTCGGCAAAGAAGCCGTCCAGCACCTGCACCAGCCGGCCGTCGGCTGCCACGGCATACGGCGGCGCCATCATCAGCCCCATGCCGAGCGCGGCTGCTTCGAGCTGCCCGGTCATGCCGGAGCAGCAGATGCGCCGGCGCGGCGTGAAACCCAGCTCGTTCAGGTAACTCAGTTCGCGGCTGGCCAGCCGGTCCTGCACGTAGTCGACGAAATCATGGCCGACCAGGTCGCCCTGCTGCGTAATGGGCGGATGGCGCGCGAGGTAAGCCGGCGCAGCGTACAAATAAAAGCGGAACGACGCCAGGCGCGTGACCACGTAGCGGCCGGTGGTAGGCGGGTCCAGCATGACGCCGAGATCGGCCTCGCGGTTGGCCAGGTTGGCAAAGCGCGGCAGCGCCAGCAGGTCGATCGACAGGTCGGGGTGCGCGGCCAGCAGACCGGCCAGCAGCGGCGTGACCACGCGCGTGCCGAACACTTCCGGTACCCCCAGGCGCACCACGCCATGGGCCGCCACCTCGGTGCCGCCCAGCTGCTCGGCTGCAGCGAGCGCCGCCCCTTCCATTGCCTCGGCATGCGGCAACAGCGCATCGCCGGATTCGGTCAGCCCGTAGCCCTCGCGGCTGCGGTCGAACAGGGTCGCGCCGAGCTGCGCTTCGAGTCGGTCGATCCGCCGCGCCACGGTGGTGTGTTCGACGCCCAGGCGCCGCGCTGCGCGGGACAGCGTGCCGGCGCGCGCCAGCTCCAGGAAGAAGCGCAGGTCAGTCCATTCCGGAAGGGTATTCATCGAAGCCTTGCGTCATATCAAGGGAATTTATTGTGCACCGGCGCACACTCGGCGGCGCAGAATTTCTGCTTGAGTCTTGTTCCAGAGCAAAAATCTGTCGAAAAGCGTGCATGCCTCCAGCGAGCCTTACTGTTGAGTTCGGCATGGGGGGATGTGCATAAATGCACAGCGAGTGGGCGCAGCCGTCACTTCAATTGAACAGCGTTCCGGCGCACACTCGACGGCATGCGGCAAGCGACCGCGTACCGATAACAAATCAGGAGACACAGATGCGTCAGAGCCAAAAGAGGTCCGCGCTGTTGCGCCGTTATTCCGTTTTGCTGGTGGCGCTGGCGGGCAGCATGCCCGTCGCCGTGCAGGCCCAGAACGCCGAGTCCGCCGCCACATCGGCCATCGACACCGGCGAAATCCAGAAAGTCATCGTCACCGCGCGCCGCCGCGAGGAAACATTGCAGGATGTGCCGGTCTCGGTCACGGCCATTACCGCCGACCAGATCTCGAAACAAGGCATCCCCGACATCACGGCGCTGGCCACCCAGCTTCCGAATACCACGCTGAAAAGCTCGCGCGCCACCAACTCCACGCTCACGGCGTTCATCCGCGGCGTCGGCCAGGCCGATCCGCTGGCCGGCTTCGAGTCGGGCGTCGGCATCTACCTGGACGACGTCTACCTGGCCCGTCCACAGGGTGCGGTCACCGACATCTACGACGTCGAACGCATCGAAGTGCTGCGCGGCCCGCAAGGCACGCTGTATGGGCGCAACACCATTGGCGGCGCGGTCAAGTACGTCACCCGCAAGCTGTCCAGCCAGACCGATATCCGGCTCAAGGGCACGCTCGGCAGCTACCGCCAGGCCGATGCGCAGGTCACCGCCAGCACGCCCCTGTCCGACACCATCCGCATCGGCGGCGCCGTGGCCCGCTTCAAGCGCGACGGCTTCGGCACCAATTTCACCACCGGCGGTGAAAACTACGACAAGGATGTCACGGCGGCGCGCCTGTCCGCAGAATTCACCCCGGTACCGGAACTGTTCATCCGGGTGGCCGGCGACATCACCGACGACGACTCCAGCCCCCGCAACGGCCACCGCCTGATTGTGGGGCGCACCAGCCGCGCTCCCATCCTCGGCAACGTGTTCGACACCCGGGCCAACCTGCGCCAGGCGCTCGGCGAAGACCAGGAAGTGCGCCAGCACGGCGTGGCCGCCACCATCGAATACACGGTCAGCCCCACCTTGCTGGTCAAGTCCATCACGGCCCAGCGCCAGGACAAATCCATCGCCCCGATCGACTTCGACTCCCTGCCCGTGGTCGACTTCGAAGTCCCGGCCCTGTACCAGAACCAGCAATTCAGCCAGGAATTCCAGCTCACCTACACCGGCGACAACATCCAGGGGGTGGCCGGCATTTACTACATCGACGCCACCGCCTACAACAAGTTCGACACCATCCTCGCTGGCGCGGTCCCCACGTCGACATTCACGTCGGGCGATATCGGCACCAAGGCCTGGGCCGTGTTTTTCGACGGCAGCTATGCACTCAGCGATGCCCTGAGCCTGTCGCTGGGCGGACGCTACACGGTCGACAAGCGCACTGCCAACATCTACCGCCGGATCTACCTCGGCCTGGCCGGCACGCCGGAAATGGGCAACCCCAGGGCCGTATTGTTCCGCACCGATACGTTCTTGCCGGACCTGGAACGTGAAGACAAGAAATTCACGCCGCGCCTGGCGCTGGCGTACAAGATCGATGCCCAGCACAACCTGTACGGCTCCTACGCACAGGGCTTCAAGGGCGGCGGGTTCGATCCGCGCCTGAACGTCGTCGGCACGCGCATCCCGCTGGGCACGGCGCGCGCAGGGTATTCGCCCGAAACCATCAAGACGCTTGAACTGGGCCTCAAATCGTCCTACCTGAACGACCGCCTGCTGACCAATATCGCCCTGTTCCACAGCGATTACAAGGACGTGCAAATTCCTGGATCGATTGCCGTCGACACCAATGGCGACGGCATCGACGACAGCTTTGCCGGCGTCACCACGAATGCCGGCAAGGCCAAGATCAAGGGGTTCGAACTGGAAGCGACGGGCCGCATCACGCCGCAGTTCAGCATCTCGGGCATGTACAGCTACATCGACGCCGAGTACGACCAATACATTGTCGCCGGGGTCAACGTGGCAGCGCAGCGGGTATTCCAGAACACCCCGCGCAATTCAGCCAACCTGCGCGGCACGTACGACATCCCGCTCGCTACCGGCCGCGTCGCACTGATCGGCTCGGTGTCCTACAAGGGCGCCACCAACCAGTTCGAGACCACCTCGATCCTCGACCAGGAAAGCTACCGCCTGGTTGACGCGAGCGTCGTCTGGACCCGCAATGACGGCAAGGTGCGGGCCGCCATCCACGGCAGGAACCTGACCGACAAGCATTACAAGACGGCCGGCTACCTGTTCCCCACACTGGGCAACGAGGGCGTGGTGACTGCTTTTTACGGCAATCCGCGCCAGGTGGCGGCCACCGTGGAATACCGGTTTTAACCCGGCGCCGCCATCGTGCCTGACTTCGCTTCCCTGCGCTACACCAGCTTCGACGGACTGGTGCTGGCCGCGCGCGACTATCCGGCCGCGAGCGGCCCGGCGCACCTGCCCGTCATCTGCCTGCACGGGCTGACGCGCAACGCAGCCGACTTCGACGAACTGGCCCCCTGGCTGGCGCGCCAGAGCCGGCGCGTGCTGGCGCTCGACGTGCGTGGCAGGGGCGATTCGGCGCGCGACCCGAACCCGGCCAATTACAACCCGGTGACGTACGCCGGCGATGTGGCCAAGCTGATGCACGACCTGGGCATTGCCCGCGCCGTGTTTGTCGGCACGTCGATGGGCGGCCTGATCACCATGACGCTGGCCATGCGCAACCTCGAACTGGTGGCGGCGGCAGTGCTCAACGACATCGGTCCGGTGATGTCGCGGGCCGGGCTTGAGCGCATTGCCGGCTATGCAGGGAAAGGCTGCCAGGTCGGCACCTGGGAAGAAGCAGCGACCTACATCAAGGATATCAACCAGGGCGCCTTTCCCTCCAATATGGACGACGAGTGGGACAAGTGGGCCCGGCGCGCATTCACCGAGGACGAGGCCGGCGCCCTGGCGCTGCGCTACGACCCGCACATTGCCACGTCGCTGCAGGAAGGCAAACTGCGCCCCACGTCGATGATGGCGCGCCTGGCGTTCAAGCGCCTGGCCCGGCACCGCCCCACCCTGCTCATCCGCGGCACTTTGTCCGACCTGGTCGAAGACCGCCAGGCCGACTACATGCGCCGCACCGCACCCGGCATGCAGTACGCCGAAGTGCCGAACGTCGGCCACGCGCCGATGCTCACCGAACCGGCTGCGCAGGCAGCGCTCGCGCGCTTTCTGGCCCAGGTACCGTAAATAGACAATAGAAAATCGTGGAGACTGCATGAAATACCTGATTGCCCTGTTCCTCTTTTGCAGCGCTGGCTTCGCCTGCGCGGCCGACGTCAAGATCGCTTTAATTGCCGGCAAGACCGGTGCGCTGGAAGCCTATGCAAAGGAAACCGAGACCGGCTTCATGATGGGCCTGGAATACCTTACCGGCGGCAAGATGGCCGTCAACGGCCGCCCCATCAAGGTCATCGTCAAGGACGACCAGGGCAGACCCGACCTGGGCCGCACCCTGCTGGCCGAAGCCTACGGCGACGACAAGGTCGATATCGCGGTGGGCACCACCTCGTCCGGCTCGGCCATCGCCATGCTGCCGGTGGCGAAGGAATACAGGAAAGTGCTCGTCATCGAACCGGCCGTGGCCGAAGCGATTACCGGCGACAAGTGGAACCGCTACATCTTTCGCACCGCGCGCAGCTCCATGCAGGACGCCATGGCCGCGGCCAGCACGCTGAAAGCCGGCAGCGTCGGCTTCCTGGCCCAGGATTACGCGTTCGGCCGCGACGCCGTCGCCGCCGGCAAGCAGGCGCTGGCGGCCACCGGCAGCAAGGCCAAAGTCGTGCACGAAGAATATGCCCCTGTCAACACGACCGACTTCACGGCGCCGGCGCAGCGCCTGTTCGATGCGTTGAAAGACCAGCCGCAGCCGCGCCTTCTGCAAATCGTCTGGGCCGGCCCGAATCCCATGAACAAGCTGGCCGACATGAAGCCGGAGCGCTACGGCGTCACGCTCGCGCCGGGCGGCAACATCCTGCCGGTCCTGAAAACCTGGAAGAGCTTTGCCGGCACCCAGGGCACCATTTACTACTATTACGCTTTCCCCAAAAACAAGATGAACGACTGGTTCGTGGAGCAGCACCGCAAGCGCTACAAGACCCCGCCAGACATGTTTACGGCGGGCGGTTTTGCTGCTGCCAGCGCGGTGTACACGGCGCTGTCGAAGGTGCCCGGTGCGGAAAGCGAAAAGCTGGTCGCGGCCATGGAAGGCATGGACTTCGACACTCCCAAAGGCAAGATGACATTCCGCAAGGAAGACCACCAGGCCCTGCAGACGATGTATCACTTCCGGATCAAGAAGGAACAAAAGGACGAGTGGGATCTGCTGGAACCGGTGCGCGAGATTCCCGTGGCAGAGATGCCGCTGCCGGTCAGGAACAAGCGGTGAACATGGTCGCCCCTTCCACACCGTCCCTGTCGACCCGCGACCTGACCATCCGCTTCGGCGGCCACGTTGCAGTCGACGCCGTCAGCGCCGACTTTTATGCAGGCACGCTGACAGTCATCGTCGGGCCCAACGGCGCGGGCAAGACCACGTATTTCAACCTGATCTCGGGCCAGCTGGCTGCCACCTCCGGCAGCGTGCTGCTGAACGGCGCCGACATCACGCGCCATGGCGCCGCGCGCCGGACGCAGCTTGGCATCGGACGCGCCTTCCAGCTGACCAACCTGTTCCCCCATTTGAGCGTGATGGAAAACGTGCGCCTGGCCGTGCAGGCAAATGCCGGCCTCGGCATGGGCCTGTTCTCGCTGTGGTCGCGCCATCACGCCATCATCGCGCGCGCCGAACACTACCTGGAGCGGGTGGCGTTGACGGCGCGGCGCGACGCGCGCGTGGCCACGCTGTCGCACGGCGACCAGCGCAAGCTCGAGGTGGCGATCCTGCTGGCGCTGGAACCGGCCGTCATGATGTTCGACGAACCCACGGCCGGCATGAGCGTGGACGAAGTGCCGGTCGTGCTCGACCTGATCCATCAGGTCAAGCTTGAGCGCAACAAGACCGTGCTGCTGGTCGAGCACAAGATGGACGTGGTGCGCGCGCTGGCCGACCGCATCGTCGTGCTGCACAATGGCGCGCTGGTGGCCGATGGCGAACCAGCCGCCGTGATGGCTTCGCCCATCGTGCAGGAAGCCTATCTCGGCACGGGAGTACTGGAAGATGCCTGACGCTCTCCTCACCCTCGCCGGCGTCCACACGCACATCGGCCAGTACCATATCCTGCAGGGCGTCGACCTGTCGGTCCCGCGCGGTGGCCTGACGGTCCTGCTGGGCCGCAACGGCGCCGGCAAGACCACTACCTTGCGCACCATCATTGGTTTGTGGCGCGCCAGCAGCGGCAGCATCCACTTCGACGGGCGCGACATCACCAGACTGCCCACGCCCGACATCGCCCGCGCCGGCATTGCCTACGTCCCGGAAAGCATGGCGGTGTTTTCCAGCCTCACCGTGCGCGAAAACCTGCTGCTGGCCGCGCGCGAACAACCGCTCGACCAGGCCCGGGTCGACTGGATCTGCGGCTTTTTTCCGGCCTTGAAAAAATTCTGGCACTACCCGGCGGGCAACCTGTCCGGCGGCCAGAAACAGATGGTGGCGATCGCCCGCGCGCTGGTGGAGCCGCGCAAGCTGATCCTGGTCGACGAACCCACCAAGGGCCTGGCGCCAGCCATCGTCAACAGCCTGGCGACGGCATTTCGGGAACTCAAGGACAGCGCCACCACCATCCTGCTGGTCGAGCAGAACTTTGCATTCGTGCACGCGCTGGGCGACAACGTCAACGTCATGGACGACGGGCGCGTGCGCCACACCGGCAGCATGCAGGACCTGGCCCGCGACGACGCGCTGCAGCAGCGCCTGCTCGGCCTGGCGCTGGCCGCGCACCAATAAAACAAGGAATGTGATGAACGCCATTGTGAAACCTGTCCAGGGCGCGCAAACGGTTGAACCGTTGGCCAGAAGCCCGCGCGGCATTGCTCCCCTTCTGCTGGTCCCCGCGCTTGCGCTGGCCATGCTGCCGCTGGTCGGCAGTTTTCCCACGTGGGTCACGCTCACGGTCGCCGGCCTGGCCATGGGCATGATGCTGTTCATCATGGCCAGCGGCCTGACACTGGTGTTCGGCCTGATGGACGTGCTCAATTTCGGCCATGGCGCATTCGTCTCGGTCGGTGCGTTCACGGCCACGCTGGTGCTTATCCCCATGCGCGGGTGGATGGAAGCCGATTCGCTGGTGCAGAACCTCGCGGTGCTGGCCCTGGCCGTGCTGCTGGCGATGGTGGTCACGGGCCTGCTTGGCTGGGCGTTCGAGCGCATCGTCATCATGCCGGTCTACGGCCAGCACCTGAAGCAGATCCTGATCACAATGGGCGGCATGATCGTGGCCGAGCAACTGATCAACGTGATCTGGGGCGCTGAGCAAATCCCCCTGCCGCTGCCCACCAGCCTGCGCGGGGCGGTTTTCATCGGTGACGCGGCCATTGAAAAATACCGCCTGCTGGCCGTGGTCGTGGGGCTGGTGGTGTTTGCCGTGATGTTCCTGGTCCTGAACCGTACCAGAATCGGCCTCCTGATCCGCGCCGGCGTGGAAAACCGCGACATGGTCGAAGCACTGGGCTACCGCGTGCGGCGCCTGTTTGTGGCCGTGTTTGCTGCCGGCTCGGCGCTGGCCGGCCTGGGCGGCGTCATGTGGGGGCTGTACAAGGAAACGCTGACGGCGGCCATGGGCGGCGAAATGATGGTGATGATCTTTATCGTCATCATCATCGGGGGGCTCGGGTCGGTGGGCGGCTGCTTCATCGGTGCGCTGCTCATTGCCCTGGTCACCAACTACGCCGGGTTCCTGGCGCCGAAAGTTGCGCTGGTCTCCACCATCGCGCTGATGATCGCAATCCTGCTGTGGCGTCCCGCCGGGATGTATGCGCCAGGGAGCAAGCCGTGACAGGTCTCCTCTCTGCCGACTTGCCGCGCAGCCGCATCCTCTCCGCCGCCCTCCTGGTCATCCTGGCCGGCCTCGCGTTCGCCCCGTTCCTGACGACAGGCGCGCGGCCGCTCAACACGGCTGCCACCATCTGCGTCTACATCGTGCTGGTCGCGTCCTACGACCTGCTGCTTGGCTACACCGGCATTGTCTCGTTCGCGCACACGATGTTCTATGGCATCGGCGCCTACGGCATCGGCCTGGGCCTGGCGCGTGTCGATGAACCGACCTGGACGGCGGCGCTCACGGGCCTGGGCCTGGCCTTGCTGCTGGCCTTGGCCCTGGCGCTGGTGGTGGGCCTGTTCGCCCTGCGCGTGCGCGCCATTTTTTACGCCATGATCACGCTGGCCGTGGCCTCCTCCTTTGCCGTGCTGGCGTCGCAGCTGTCGGATTTCACCGGCGGCGAAGATGGCAAGACATTCAGCGTGCCGGAACTGCTCTCGCCCGGCTACCAGCTGTTTGCCAGCGATGTCCTCGGCCGCACCATCGACGGCAAGGTCATCACGTACTACATCGTGTTCGGCGGCTGCCTGCTGCTGTTCCTGTTCCTGCTGCGCGTGGTCAACTCGCCGTTCGGGCGCGTGCTGCAGGCCATCCGCGAAAACGCTTTCCGCGCCGAAGCGCTTGGCTACCGCACCGTGGTTTACCGCATCTGGGCCAACTGCATCGCCGCGCTGGTGGCGGCGCTCGCTGGCGCGCTGATGGCTTTGTGGCTGCGTTATGTGGGGCCGAAAACGTCGCTTGGCTTCGAAGTGATGACCGATATCTTATTGATTGTCGTGATTGGCGGCATGGGGACGATGTACGGCGCCGTGGTCGGCGCCACGCTCTTCATCATTGCGCAAAACTATCTGAAAACGCTGATGGGCCACGCGTCCACGGCGCTGGAAGGCATCCCCTTCCTGGCCGCGGCGCTGCACCCGGACCGCTGGATGCTGTGGCTGGGCGTGCTGTTCGTGCTGTCCATCTATTTCTTCCCCATTGGAATCGTCGGCAAGCTGCGGCTGCGCCGGCTGGCAGCCGCTGGCCGCTCTCCCTGAACGGACAGTGGCATCTCAATTGCTACGCGCTGCAGCGGCCGCGTGGACCGCGCTGCTGGGCGGCAAGCGATACCGATGCGCCAGTGTCGCGCACTGCGGTGAAACAAAGCGTGCACACATCACTCCTGCCGGCCCATTCGTGTCCACGCCATCTTGCAGGAGGACGTCCGCACATGAACGCGCCGTGCAGTTCAGCGCACCTTGAACAAACATCAATGTTAGCGAAATTTCAAATCCTAGAATTGCAGGGAACATGGCCTCGGCGTTGCCAGCGCGAGTGAACGACCATCCTTCTGGCCCAGCAAGAAAGTTGCATTCATGAACGCTCAAACATCACTATATGCCGCCGGCGCCCTGGCGCTGGCCCTGCTCGCCCCCGCGGCGCAGGCGGCAGTTGGCGCCACGGTCCTCAACGAAGGCTTTGACGACGTCAACCTGCTCGAAGGCTGGAGCCAGGTCAACAACAGCTACCCGCAAGGCCAGGGCTGGTTCCAGGGAAATGCCGGCTTGTTTCCCGCTCAGTCGGGCGGCGTTGGTTCCTACATCGCCACCAATTACCTGAGTGCGGACAACGGCGCCGGCAGCGTCGACACATGGCTGATTTCACCCCTGCTCAACCTCACCGGCACGACCGTGCTGTCCTTCTTCTCGCGTGCCGCCGGTACCGCCGCCTACAGCGACCAGCTCGAAGTGCGCTTCGACGAAGGATTCGGCACCTTCGACACGCTGCTGGCCACGGTTGGCGGCCTCAATGCGTACCCTGCCAGCTGGACCGCGTTCAACGCCACGCTGAACCTGGAAGGCAGCGGCCGCTTCGCGTTCCGCTACCTGGGCGACGCCGATGCACTCGACTACATCGGCGTCGACAGCGTCAAGGTCATGACGGCTGTGCCGGAACCTTCCAGCTGGCTGATGATCGCAATGGGACTGGCCGGCGTGGCTGCACTGCGCCGCAAAGCAAACTGAACCGGAGAACACCATGTTGAACCAAAAATTAATGGGAGCCAGCATGCTGGCCACTTGCTGCGTTGCCGCAACGCTGACGCCGCCCCCCGTCCAGGCCGCACAACCGGCAGCCGGCCAGAAAGGCATGGTCGTGGTGCGCGACCCGCACACAGGCACACTGCGGGCGCCCACCGCGGACGAAGCCCGCGCGCTGCTGGGCAATACGGTCCAGCGCAAGGCACCCGTGCAGCACGTTGAAACAGTCGGTCCCGGCGGCAGCCGCAAGGTACAGCTGGGCCGCAGCGGCCTGGTCTACAACATCGTCAAGCGCGCCCCCGACGGCACGCTGCAGGAACAATGTGTCGACGGCCAACATGCAGCCCACTACTCGCTGACCCAGCCCGCACTCGACAACCAAACCAGGGAGCCGCACCATGAAGCCGAATAAATCCATCCGCTGGATGGCCGCGCTGGCGCTGGCCTGCAGCGCCCTCGCCAGTGCCGGCACCCAGGCTGCGGCAACCATCACCATCGTCAACGCCAACGAGCCGGGCGTCGGCTTCAACGATCCCACGCCAGTCACCCCGGTGGGCGGCAACAGCGGCACCACGCTGGGCGCACAGCGCCTGATTGCGTTCCAGTATGCGGCCGATATCTGGGGCGCCAACCTCGCCAGCGACGTACCGGTGCGCGTCGACGCAGCATTCGAGCCGCTCGACTGCGACGCCACCGGCGCCGTACTGGGCGCTGCCGGCGCCTACGAAATCTACTCGGATTTCCCGAACGCGCCGCGCGCTACCACATGGTACCCAAGTGCGCTGGCCAGCAAACTGGCCGGCTTCGACGTCACTTACGGGCAGGTGCCGCATATCTTTGCCCGCTTCAATGCGCGCCTGGGACTGTTCCCCGACTGCCTGCCCGGCTCCGGGTTCTACCTGGGCCTGGACCGCCAGTTCGGCGCCGGCATCGACCTGGTCACCGTGCTACTGCACGAACTGGGCCACGGGCTCGGCTTCCAGACCTTCACCGACGATTTTTCCGGTGAACAAATCCTGGGCGTGCCGTCGATCTGGGATTACTACCTGCTCGACAACCGCACCAACCGCAGCTGGGTCACCCTCACCCCGGCGCAGCGCGCCGCCACCGCCGTCAGCGGGAACGGCCTGTCCTGGAACGGGCCGCGCGTGACAGCCGCCGCACCGTCCGTGCTGGCGCCGGTGTCGCGCCTGCGCATCGAAGGCACGGCCGCCGGTGCGACAGCGGGCGACTATCAGGTGGGCGACGCATCCTTCGGTCCACCGCTGGCCACCCAGGCTGTCACTGGCCAGCTGATGCCGGTCAGTGGCCAGTCGGGCGAACCGGGCCAGGCCTGCATGCCACTCAGTCCGGTCAACGCGCTGGCCATCCGCGGCAATATCGCGCTGGTCAGCCGCGGCACGTGCGCGTTCGCCCTCAAGGCACGCGTCGTGCAGGCTGCCGGCGCCATCGGGATGGTGGTGGCCGATAATACCGATGGCGATGTCGCCGGCATGAGCGGCGCCGATCCGCTGGTCACCATTCCATCAGTACGCATTACGCAGGCCGACGGCGTGGCCCTGCGCACTGCCCTGGCCACCCGCTCGCGCACCGCATCCGGTGTCGTGGCCAGCCTCGGTGTCGACACGTCGCGCCTGGCAGGGGCCGATGCCCGCGGCCGCGTGCTGATGTACACGCCGACGTTCTACTCACCCGGCTCGACCGTGTCGCACTTCACGACCGAAGCCAAGCCAAACCTGCTGATGGAGCCGTCGATCAACTCCGACCTGACCCACGCAGTGCGGCCGCCGCAAGACCTGACGTTACCACTTCTCCAGGACATTGGCTGGTAAGGGACGCTCCCGACGGTTTTCGCGGTCCCTTGAAATGTCAAAGACGAAATAAAAAAGGGCCTGGCACGCGAAGCGCCAGGCCCTTTTTACATCCACCGCAAGGTGAATTTACTTGCTGTTGGCAGCGTTGAATGCAGCGACGCCGTTGACGATCTCGGCTTTCGCTTCTTCCGGACCGGCCCAGCCTTCGATCTTGACCCATTTGCCTTTTTCCAGGTCCTTGTAGTGCTCGAAGAAATGCTGGATCTGGCGCAGGCGCAGTTCATTCATGTCTTCCGGCTTTTGCCAGTGGCTGTAGATCGACAGGATCTTGTCGACTGGCACGGCCAGGATCTTGGCGTCGCCGCCCGCTTCGTCAGTCATCTTCAGCACGCCGATGGCGCGGCAACGCACCACGACGCCCGGGAACAGCGGAAATGGCGTGACGACCAGCACGTCGCACGGGTCGCCGTCCGGCGACAGCGTCTGCGGCACGTAACCGTAGTTGCACGGATAGTGCATGGCGGTACCCATGAAGCGGTCGACGAAAATGGCGCCCGTCTCCTTGTCGACTTCGTACTTGATCGGATCGGCATTCATCGGAATTTCGATGATCACGTTAAAATCGTTCGGCACATCGCGGCCGGCAGGCACATTATTCAGACTCATGGGATTTCCTTGTAAGCGGTGAGGCGTTGGCAGTCAATTATTTGACAAAATATTCTGGCGCACATTATAGCGAGAATGGCATGACCCTCATAGCGCGCCAGCCAGGGCGCCGCGGGACGGCACTGGCGCCGCACCGGTCACACCGGTCAGTGCGCACAGGCGGTAATGGACAGCGGCGAGTTCTTCCTGTCCCAGCGCTTCATGCATCTGCGCCAGTTTCAGGTGCGCTTCACGCCCCAGGCGCGGATCGCCCACATCGGACAGCGCCTGTTCCAGGTAACGCTGGGCCTTGCCCCACAGCTTTTGCTGCAGGCACAGGGAGCCCAGCGTCAGCGCCAGTTCGGCATCGTTCGGACGCGTGCGCAGCCAGTGTTCGCAGCGTTCGATCTGGGCCAGCAGCGCGGGTGAGCCCGGCTGGCCGGCAGCGTCGCGCCACGCGCGCAGGACGCGTTCGTCCCAACTATTGCGCAAGGAATCCTCGGCAATGCCGCGGGCTTCTTCATGCAGGCCGCGCGCGTTGAAGGCGGCCGCAGCCCGGGCCGCGATGGCCGGCTGGGACCGCTCTTCGGCCGGCACCTCCGACCACACGCGGCGCAGTGACTCGGCGTCGTGCGCGCCCTCGCCCAGCAAGGATTCGTAGGCCATTTCGCGCAGGCGTTTCGACAGGGCCGGATGCAGGGCCTTGCGTTTGTCGAGCGTGCGCACCAGGCGCAGCACTTCCGGCCAGTTGCGCGCCTGCTGCTGCGCCTTCATCGACCATTGCAGCGCATGGATGTGGCGCTGGCCGGTGGCGTTCAGTTCGGCTACGGCGGCCAGCGCCTCTTCGGGCTGGTGGTCGTCGACCAGCAATTCCGTGATCGTCATCAGGCGGGCGGTTTTCAATGCATTGTCGTGCATGACGCCGGCCAGCCAGCTGTCGCGCCGTGCCGGCTCGCGCATACGGTGCGCGGCGCGCGAGCCGATGAGTGCGGCCAGGCCTGCATTTTCCGGCAACTCGGCAGCTTTCATGGCGGCTTTTTCAGCGTGGCCGAAGCGCCCTTCGAACAGGGCTTTCAACGCATCGCGCAAGCCTTTATTGGCTTCGCGTTCGCGTTTCCTGAGACGATAGGCTGCCACGCGGCGCGGCATGTTCAGCGTGGCGCTGAGCGTGCGCGCCAAGACATACACCATCAGGAACAGCAAGGCAATCAGGACCACGAACAGGTTCAGCGACATGTCGATGCGGTGCGGCGGGTAGAACAGCACCACGTTGCCCGGATTGAAGCGTGCTGTGACGGCAATGCCAATGGCCGTGGCCATCAGCGCGACTAACCAGAGCAGGAGGCGCATGTCAGGATTTCGCCTTGTAGTTGCGTACCGCACCCAGGCTGTCGGACAGGTCCGGCAACTCGATGGCCAGGTTGTTGCCCTGCACCTGGCGCAGCGCGGCTTGCGCACCGAGCGTGGCGCGGGCGCGCGTGTCGAAATATTTGGCTAGCGTATCCTGCGCAATCGCCAGGTCGTCGCGGAAACTCGTCTCGTTGCGGGCAAGCAGCGCCAGGCGGGCGTTCAACAGGCGCAGCTTGAGGTTTTCACGCAAGAAATACGTCTCGGTGGGCGCCAGCATCAGCGCTTCAGGCGTATCGACAGTGCGGACGCGCACCAGCTGGCGCACGTCGTTCCACATGTCGCCGCTCCAGCGCGTCCAGGCTGCCTGCAGGCGCGCAACAAACGTCGGTGACGCCGCCGGCGCAGGATTTGCCGCCATGACTTGCCGCGTATCGGGCAGCAGCGGCTTTTCGCTTGACAGCAGCGGCAAGGTGTCGACCTGGTTGATGACGTTGTCGAGGCGCAGCGCAACGCCGGCCATATCGACTGCCGGCAGGGCTTTCAGTTTTTCCGTGTCGCGCGCAATGGCGCGGCGAATCGCAATGAACTGCGGCTTGTCCGACAGCGACAGCGAGCGGTCGGCATTCGACAGGGCAATCAGCGCGCCCTGCACATTGCCGGCCAGTTGCAGTTGCTGGCTCGCAGTGGACAGCACCTGCTCGATTTCCGACAGGGCCCAGTCGTCGCGGTTCTTCGACAGGTCCTGGTACAGCTGCTCGAGCGCGGCCTGCTGGCTTTGCGACTCGGACTGTCGCGCTTCCAGCACGCCCACCTTCACTTGCAGCTGCGTCGACTGCTCGCGCACCTGGCGCACCATGGCAGCCGTATCGGCGCTGATGGCGTTGCCCTTTTGCAGGCTGCGCGCCATGTCGCCGCGCAGAGACGTGATGCGGTTGTGGCTGGTCCAGGCCTGGGCAGCAAGCAGCACGGCCAGCGCCAGCAGCACCAGCGACTGCGGCCGCTGCATGACGTGGATGAAGCCCGGTTCGCGGCGCATGACGGGCGCAGGCGCGGACGGCGCGGCGACAGGCGCTGCCGCGCCGTATTCAGGGGAAGAAGGTGGCAATTCGTTCATAGGTCAGGATTGTAACGCGGCCAGCAGGCGTTCGTCGCCAGATCCGGTGAGGATCACCCGTGCCAGCCCCAGCGCACGCGCGGTTTCGGCAATGCGCGCATGGGGCACGATCCAGCGTTGTTGTTGCAATTTAGATACAGATTCAGGCGACTCCAGCTGTTCCACCAGCGCCACCAGGCCGCGCAAGGCTTCGGAACTGGTGACGATCCAGTCGTTCGGCGCCGCCAGCAGGCGCTGCAGCGTTGCTGCCAGTTCGCCGGTCAGCAGCGGCACGCGGCGCCGGTAGGCAGCCACGGTCGTGACCAGCGCGCCGGCTGCCTGGAAACCATCGGCCATCAATTCGCGTCCCGACTCGCCGCGCACGATCAGCACGCGCTTGCCAGCCAGCGCACTGAGGTCAAGAGCACGCAGCAGGCTCTCCGAATCGCTGCCGGCATCCGGTCCCGGACTGGCGATACACGCGTTGGCATCGGTGACGCCATGCGCATGCAGCGCAGCGCGGCTACCCTCGCCCAGCACCGCCAGCGCCACGCCGTGCGGCCACGCGTCGATGTGCGCAAATGCGGCATCGATGGCGTTGGGCGAGACGAACGCCACCAGCGCGTAGCCAGCCAGGCCGGCCAGCACGGCTTGCAGGTTGGCATGGTCCGGCAGCGGCGAAATTTCCAGCAGCGGCAGCAGCACCGGCGTGCGTCCCAGCGCGGCCACCGCCGCAGCCAGTCCGGCGGCCTGTGCGCGCGGGCGCGTGATCACGACCGCGGCCGCTGCCACCTCACTCACCGGCGGCCGCTTCCTGGCGGCAAATGTCGAGGATGGCGGCAGCATCCTGCATCGCCAGCAAATCGGCCACCCGCTGGCCCAGTTCATCCGGCGTGTCGCACGCGCCTTCCAGCTCGGCATAGGCACTGCGCGTGCCGTCGGGCGTGGCCACCATTGCGCGCAGGTGCATCAGTGCCCCGGTGACGGTGGCGTGCGCGGCAAGCGGAATCTGGCAACTGGCGCCGAACACTTTCGAGACTTTACGCTCGGCGGTGACGGCGTTGGCAGTGTCGGCGTGGTTGAGCGGCGCCAGCAGCGCCTGCAAATCGACGCCGTCGGCGCGGGGCGCCGCCAGGATTTCAATGGCCATCGCGCCCTGCCCCGCCGCCGGCAGGCTGCTGACCGGATCGAGCGCGGTGCGGATGCGCGCCGCCATGCCGAGGCGCTTGAGGCCGGCCGCGGCCAGGATGATGGCGGCGTACTGGCCGGAATCGAGTTTCGACAGGCGCGTATCGAGGTTGCCGCGCAGCGGCTTGATGACCAGGTGCGGATAGCGCGCCGCGATCAGCGACTGGCGGCGCAGGCTGCTGGTGCCGACGATGGCGCCGTGGGGCAGCGCCTCCAGGCTGTCGTACTCGTTCGAGACAAACGCATCGCGCGGATCTTCGCGCTCGAGGATGCTGGACAGGGCAAAGCCTTCCGGCAAATCCATCGGTACGTCTTTCAGGGAGTGCACCGCCAGGTCGGCGCGGCCGTCGAGCATGGCGTTTTCCAGTTCCTTGACGAACAAACCCTTGCCGCCGACCTTCGACAGCGTGCGGTCGAGGATCTGGTCGCCGCGCGTCGTCATGCCGAGGATGGTTATTTGACACTGTGGATATAATGCTACGAGACGGTCGCGTACATGTTCGGCCTGCCACATGGCCAGGCGGCTCTCGCGCGACGCGATGACCAGGGTCGCCGGGACCTGGACCAGGGTTTCAAATGCTGTCAAAACGGATTCTTTCAATGTGGAATAAACGGCGCCTGCCTGCGACGCCAAATTTTATCACGCGCCCCTCGTAAAACAGGGCGCTTGCCTGCCATCAACTTTTAATCTTGTGAAGCCAACCATGGACAATCCCGCTGCACCGGGCGACAAAGACGCCCCCCTGAAGGAAGACATCCGCCTGCTTGGCCGCCTGCTGGGCGACGTGCTGCGCGACCAGGAGGGCGACGCCGTGTTCGACATTGTCGAAACCATCCGCCAGACCGCTGTGCGCTTTCGCCGCGACGACGATCCGGCTGCCGGCGTGGAGCTGACCGAACTGCTGCACAAGCTCTCGCGCAACCAGACCATTTCAGTGGTGCGCGCCTTTTCGTATTTCTCGCACCTGGCCAATATCGCCGAAGACCAGCACCACGTGCGCCGCCGCCGCGCGCATCAGCTGGCCGGCTCGCAGCCGCAGCAAGGCAGCGTCGGTTTTGCGCTGCAGCGCCTGCATGAAGCCGGCATCGAACAGGAACAGGTCGAGACCTTCTTCAAGGATGCGCTCATTTCCCCCGTGCTCACGGCGCACCCGACCGAAGTGCAGCGCAAAAGCATCCTCGACGCCGAGCACGACATCGCCCGCCTGCTGGCCGAACGCGACAACCCGCTCACGCCCAAGGAAGAAGCCCGCAACCTGGCCCTGCTGCAGGCGCGCATCGCCACGCTGTGGCAAACGCGCATGCTGCGTTATTCGAAACTGACGGTGGCCGACGAAATCGAGAACGCCTTGTCCTACTACCGCATCACGTTCCTGCGCGAACTGCCGGCGCTGTACGACGACATCGAAATGGACATCGGCGCGCAATACCGCGGGCGTCCCGCCGCACTCGGCGACGCCCGGTATGTGCAGATGGGCAGCTGGATCGGCGGCGACCGCGACGGCAACCCGAACGTGGGCGCCGCCACCATGCAGTACGCGCTGACCAGGCAGGCCACCACCGTGTTCGAATACTACTTCGACGAAGTGCATGCGCTGGGGGCCGAACTGTCGACGTCCACGCTGATGGTGCAGGCCAGTGACGCCATGGAAGCGCTGGCCGCGCGCTCCACCGATACGTCGCCGCACCGCAGCGACGAGCCGTACCGGCGCGCGCTGATCGGCATCTATGCGCGCCTGGCTGCCACCGCGCGTGAACTGGGCGCCACCAATATCCTGAGAAAAGAAGTGGGCCACGCCGAGCCCTACAAGGACGCGGCTGAATTCGGCGCGGACCTGCGCACCATTGCCGAGTCGCTGGCGGCGCACCACGGCGCCCTGCTGATTGCCCCGCGCCTGGCCGGGCTGATCCGTGCGGCCGGCATTTTCGGGTTCCACCTGGCCTCGCTCGACATGCGCCAGAGTTCCGACGTGCACGAGCGCGTCCTGGCGGAACTGTTCAAGTCGTCCGGCGAACAGCTTGATTACGCTGCGTTGAACGAAGACGAGAAGGTTGCGCTGCTGCTCAAGGAACTGGCCCAGCCGCGCCTGCTGTTTTCGCCGTACGCGACGTATTCCGACGAAGCGAACTGGGAACTCGGCGTGCTGCGTGCTGCGCGCGAGATCCGCGCCCGCTACGGCGTGCGCGCCATCCGCAACTACATCATTTCGCACACGGAAACCGTGTCGGATTTGCTTGAAGTGTTGCTGCTGCAAAAAGAAATGGGCATGCTGCACATTGCCGAAGGCCGCGTCGACGCGATGGTCATCCCGCTGTTTGAAACCATTCCCGACCTGCAGCGCGCCGCCGGAATCATGCAGGAGTACATGGCGCTGCCGCTGGTCGGGCAGCTGATCGAACACCAGGGCCGGCTCCAGGAAGTCATGCTGGGCTATTCCGATTCGAACAAGGATGGCGGCTTTCTGACGTCGAACTGGGAGCTGTACCAGGCTGAACTGAAACTGGTCGAAATCTTTGCTGCTGCCAAGGTGAAGCTGCGCCTCTTCCATGGCCGCGGCGGCACCGTGGGCCGCGGCGGCGGGCCGTCCTACCAAGCGATTTTGGCGCAGCCGCCGGGCACGGTGAACGGCCAGATCCGCCTGACAGAACAGGGTGAAATCATTTCATCGAAGTTTTCCAATCCGGGGATTGGACGACGCAACCTGGAACTGCTGGTCGCCGCCACGCTGGAGGCGAGCCTGATGCCCCATGGCGCGGATGCCGGTCAGGTCGAACAGTTGCACAGCTTCGAGACTGTCATGGCCGACCTGTCCGAACGCGCGTACAAGGCCTACCGTAACCTGGTCTACGAGACGCCCGGCTTTACCGACTACTTTTTCGAAGCCACGCCCATTGCCGAAATCGCCGAACTGAACCTCGGCTCGCGCCCTGCTTCGCGCAAGAAAACGCGCCGCATCGAGGATTTACGGGCCATTCCGTGGGGCTTTTCGTGGGGCCAGTGCCGCCTGCTGCTGACTGGCTGGTATGGCTTCGGCTCCGCGCTGGGCGCGTGGCTCGACGAAGGCGACCGGCCGGCGAAACTGGCCACGCTGCAGGCCATGTACCGCGACTGGCCGTTTTTTGCGACGCTGCTGTCGAACATGGACATGGTGCTGGCCAAGACCGACTTGCCGATTGCCCGCCGCTACGCTGAACTGGTGGCCGACGTGGAACTGCGCGAGCGGATTTTCAAACGCATCGCGCAGGAACACGGCGCCACGGTGCGCATCCTCGAAGAAATCACGGGCGCGACGGAACGTCTGCAGGGCAATCCATTGCTGGCGCGGTCGATCCAGAACCGCTTTGCCTATCTCGATCCGCTGAACCACCTGCAGGTCGAGCTGATCGGGCGCCACCGCGCGCTGGGACTCGACCCGGATAAGGAAGTGGATGAGCGAGTGCACCGGGGAATTCACCTGTCGATCAACGGCGTCGCGGCCGGGTTGCGCAATACGGGATAACCAACCGCCGATAAAAAAAACCGCACAGCCTCTCGGCATGTGCGGTTTTTTATTGTCAACCCAGCTTACTGATTGTGCAAAAAGCTCTTCAGCTTGTCCGACCGGCTTGGCTGGCGCAGTTTGCTCATCGCCTTTGCTTCGATCTGGCGAATCCGCTCGCGGGTCACGTCAAATTGCTTGCCCACTTCTTCCAGCGTGTGATCATTCGACATCTCGACGCCGTAACGCATGCGCAGCACTTTTGCTTCGCGTGGTGTCAGCGAATCCAGCACTTCCTTGATGACATTGCGCATCGATGCGTGCAAGGCAGCATCGAGCGGCGCCAGGGTCGCGTTGTCTTCAATGAAGTCGCCCAGTTGCGAATCGCCGTCTTCACCCATCGGCGTTTCCATCGAGATCGGCTCTTTGGCAATCTTCATGATTTCACGCACCTTGTTTTCAGGCATTTCCATCTTCAGCGCCAGCGTGGCCAGGTCCGGCTCGCTGCCGGTTTCCTGCATGATCTGGCGCGAGATGCGGTTCATCTTGTTGATCGTCTCGATCATGTGCACCGGCACACGGATCGTGCGGGCCATGTCGGCGATCGAACGCGTGATTGCCTGGCGAATCCACCACGTGGCGTACGTCGAGAATTTGTAACCACGGCGGTATTCGAACTTGTCCACGGCCTTGAGCAAACCGATATTGCCTTCCTGGATCAGGTCGAGGAACTGCAAGCCGCGGTTGATGTATTTCTTCGCGATTGAAATCACCAGGCGCAAGTTGGCGACGGTCATTTCACGCTTGGCCTGGCGCGCCCGCTTTTCACCGGCAGCCATCTGCTTGTTGATCTTGCGCAGGTCAGCCAGCGGCAGCGCCACGCGGGCCTGCAGATCGATCATGCGCGTTTGCAGTTCCTTGATGGCCGGAACGTTACGGGCCAGCACGGTGCTGTATGGATACTTGCAATCGACTTCGCGGTCGACCCATTCCAGGTCCGTCTCGTTACCCGGGAACACCTTGATGAAGTGCGCACGCGGCATGCCGCAGCGGTTCACGCAGATGTCCAGCACGGCGCGCTCGACCGAGCGCACTTCGTCCATCTGGTGGCGCAGGGTGTCGCACAGCTTTTCCACGACTTTGGCCGTGAAACGGATGCCCAGCAATTCATTCGAGATGACTTCCTGCGCCTTGACGTAGTTTTTGGTGCCGTAGCCCTCTTTCTCGAACGCCTTGGCCATCTTGTCGAACTGCGCTTCGATGATGTCGAACTTGTCCAGCGCGCCGCGCTTCAATTGCGCCAGCTGCTCGGACGAGAAGCCGGCCGCGCCGCCATTGGCGTCGCCGTCTTCGTCGGCTTCTTCTTCTTCCTCTTCCTCATCGTCGCCATCGGCCGACGGGGCCGCCACTTTCGGGGCTGGCGCGACCGGCGCGGTGGTTTCGTTCAGGTCCACGAAGCCATCGACCACTTCGTCGACCTTGATTTCTTCGGCGCGGATTTTATGGGCCAGCGCGATGATTTCGGAAATCGTCGTCGGGCAGGCCGAGATGGCTTGCACCATGTCTTTCAGGCCGCCTTCGATGCGCTTGGCGATTTCAATTTCGCCTTCGCGCGTCAGCAGCGCCACGGCGCCCATTTCACGCATGTACATGCGGACCGGGTCGGTGGTGCGGCCAAAGTCGGAGTCGACGGTCGACAGCGCGGTGGCGGCAGCCGCTTCCACTTCGTCGTCGCTGGTGGCGGTCGGCACGTTGTCGGTCAACAGCATCATTTCGGCGTCAGGGGCGCGCTCGTAGACGGCGATGCCCATGTCGTTGAAGGTCGCGATGATGCCTTCGATCGCTTCAGGATCGATGATGTTTTCCGGCAGCTGGTCGTTGATCTCGGCGTGGGTCAGGAAGCCGCGTTCCTTGCCCATGTTGATCAGGTTCTTGATCTGCTGGCGGCGCTTTTCCAGTTCCGCCTCGGTGGTCGACGCGTCGCCGGCCAGGGCCGACGCCAGGCCGCCCTTGGCTTTGCGCTCTTTCGCTTTCGAGACTGCCTTCAGTTCGGCGCGCTCGACCGCATTCAAGGCCGCGACTTCATCGTTCTCAGGCATGAATTCGCTTGGCTTGCGGCCGCGGCGGCCAGGTACCTTCACTGACGGCAGCAAATAGCCGGAAGTGTCGATGGCAGCGAGTGTGGCAGCGTCAGTGGTCTGGCTGACCGACTGGCCGCCCGTCGCGATGACGGTCGGGGCCGGATCGACCGGACGCACGGCAGCACGCACGCGCGGCGCTTTCGGGGCCTCGGCAGCCGGCTCAGCCACTTCTGGCGCAGCGTCGTCCATTTTCAGTGCGGCCAGTTTCGACGTGCGCTTCTTGACCACCACGGCGCTGGATGCGGCGCCATTGCCAGTCACGACATCGATCGGTGCATCGAGAATGGCGTCGGCGGCGGCCGTGGCGGCTTCCTGCGGGGTCGTGGCGCGGCGTTCGCCGACGCGCTTGTCGGCCACGCGGTGTTCGCCATGCGGCGCTTCGCCGAGGCTGCCGGCACGTGCATCGGCAATGCGCGCTTCGCCCACGCGCTGGTCGACCAGCGGCTCGCTGGCCGAGTCGGCGCCGGCTTTGCTTGCAGCCAGGCGTGAACGCGTCTTGACCACCGTGACCTTGGCATCCGCATCGCCCTCGATAAAATACGAGGTCGCGGTTTTTGGCACGGCCAGCTGGGCAGCGCTCTTGGCCGGCGCTTTTTTGGCGCTCAGTGTCAAGGTCTTGGCGGGATTCTTCATATGACTAACTCTCCTGTCGCGGCGACGCTGGAGCCTCGCGCGCAAAAAATAAACACGAGCCGGCAAGCTGGCTCAGTGGGACGAATTCTAGGGGTACGCTTAATAAGGGGCCGGAAGGCGAAAATTCAAGCTGCGCTGCGCCGCGGAAGGGTCGAACGGCAAGCGCCGGAGGCGTGCCAGATTGAAATAATTGTTCAACATCGCGTCATGCAGGTCAGAATGAAAAAAAGCCCGTCGGCTAAAACGGGCTTGAATCTATTTTCATAGAGGAGACAAGTCGTATTATGCTCCGTAGAAATTAAAGATGCCAATTGACAAAATCCATAACGGATATAAGGCAGTGGCATAATCCATTTCTGCGGCGGCCGAGCCGTCACCGACTCTCCCCGGTTGCCTGCGTCGACCGATGTCGTGCGCAAAAGCAAGAGGCGGATTATACACGAATTTCACCCTTTTCGCCGCCCCCGCCTTGACATTTTGCTTTGACAATACCGCACCTTGGACGGCTGCCATGCTATCCTTCCGGTTCCTGTTCTTACCATGAAGTCAATGAATCCAATGAGTCCTGTCGCCCCATCGGCTGACGTGCCTGCCGCCGCGGCAACTGAAGCCCCTGTCGTTACCACCACGCCTTCCACCGACGCGCCTGCCGCACCCGCTGCCGAGCCTGTTACCGCACCTGCCGCGCCTGCCCCATCGGCGCGGACCTTGCTCAAGCAGTTCCAGCACGATTTCAAGGCCTTCCGCGATTGCCTGCCCCTGGCCATCGGCATCGACAAGCAAATCCTGGCCCGCATGCCAGGCATCGAGCGCAAGGCCATGCGCGCCGCACTTGGCATCCACACCGGTTCGCTGCGCTACCTGCGCGCAATGGAAAAAGCCACGGTGCGTTACGACCTGGACGGTACTGCCGGCGCTGAAGTGACGGAAACGCACCGCACCCACGCCAAGGAAACGCTGCAGCTGCGCTTCAAGAAAGAGGCCGAGCGCAAGAAAGCCGAGCGCGACGCCGAAAAAGCCGGGCGCGAAGCTGCCCAGGCGGCTGAAGCCGACAAGCTGCGCCAGGAGAAGCTGGAACAGCTGGCATCGAAGTTTTCGCGTTCGTAACCGCGCGCCCGCATGACTGCATTGACCATGCCACTGGACGCTGAAACCATCCTGCCACCGTATGACGGCATTGGGCTGGACAATGTCCGCATGGTCAAAACTGCTGCAGACGCTGCTGCGGCGCTGGCGGCCTTGCTGCACGCCGATGTGCTGGGCTTCGACACCGAGTCGAAGCCAACGTTCCAGAAGGGTGAAGTCTCGACCGGTCCGCACCTGGTGCAACTGGCCACCGACGATGTCGCTTACCTGTTCCAGATCGGCGCCGTGGCGGGCGCAGTCGAACTCGGCGTGTTGAAAGCCGTGCTCGAGTCGCCAGCGATATTGAAAGTGGGCTTTGGCTTGCTGGACGATATCAAGCGCCTGCGCAGCAAGATGGGCATTGAAACCGCCAACGTGCTCGACCTGTCCACCGCCATGCGCCGCAACGAAAAAAACCCGCTTGGCGCCAAAACTGCCGTCGCGCGCCATTTCGGCCAGGCGCTGCAAAAATCGAAACGCATCACCACCACCAACTGGGCCATGCCGCGCCTGTCGGAAAAACAGATCCTGTACGCTGCCGACGACGCCCACGTCGCCCTGCGCCTGTACCGCCACTGGCGCGCCGGCCAACAGGCCGGCTGACGCGATGCATTGCCGGCGGCCTTCCTGGTTCCTGGCGTCCTGTCTGCTCTTGTTGGCGATACCGCTGCGTGCTGCAGAGCGCCCTGCCGCTCTGCCCGACACCATGGCGCAGCGCCTGCTTGCCTGCACCTCCTGCCATGCGCGCGCCGACACGGCGCACGGCACCGAATACTTCCCGCGCATTTCCGGCAAACCAGCCGGCTACCTGTACAACCAGCTGGTCAATTTCCGCGACGGCCGACGCCAGTACCCCGTCATGACGTACATGGTCACGCACCTGCCCGACCCTTACCTGCGTGAGATTGCCGATTATTTTGCGTCCCAGCATCCGCCTGCGCCACCGGTGGCGCAAAGCCCCGCCAGCCCCGCCCTGCTCGAACGCGGCCGCGTATTGGCCGTGCAGGGCGACCCGGCGCGCAAAATCCCCGCCTGCATCGCCTGCCATGGCAAGGCGCTCACGGGCGCTCTCCCCACTGTGCCGGGCCTGGTCGGCCTGCCGCGCGACTACGTCAATGCGCAGTTCGGCGCCTGGCGCAACCGCACGCGCCAGGCTGCGCAACCGGACTGCATGGCCACCATTGCTGCACGCCTGACCCTGGACGACATCAACGCTGTCTCGACCTGGCTGGCGCGCCAGCCATTTTCCGCGGATGCGCGGCCGGCGCCGGCGCTCATGCAGCCTTTGCCGCTGGCGTGTGGAAGCGTGCCGTGAAGCGTCGCATCCTGCTCGTTGCCCTGGCACTGGTGCTCGTGGCGATCGCCGTGGCGTGGCCGCGCGACCAGTTCATTGCGTCACGCTCGCCTGCCGACTGGGCGCCCACTACCGCCAACATTGCCCGCGGCGCCTACCTGGCCCGCGCCGGCGACTGCATCGGCTGCCACACCGTGCGCGGCGGCGTGGCCTACGCGGGCGGGCGTGCGCTGGCCACGCCGTTCGGCACCCTGTACGGCCCCAACCTGACACCGGATGCAGCCACGGGACTCGGACAATGGCGCGCCGACGATTTCTGGAACGCCCTGCACAACGGCCGCTCGCGCGACGGGCGCTACCTGTACCCCGCCTTTCCGTACCCGCATTACACGAAGACGACGCGGGTTGACGCCGACGCGCTGTATGCGTATTTCCGCAGCCTCGCGCCGGTGCGCCAGCCAAACGTTCCCCACGCAATGGCCTTCCCGTACAACAGCCAGCTTGCGCTGGCGGGCTGGCGCCTGTTCTTTTTCAGGCCGGGCGTGTACGAAGCGGCCCCGGCCCGCCACGCCGCGTGGAACCGCGGCGCCTACCTGGTCGAGGGACTGGGCCATTGCAGCGCATGCCACAGCAGCCGCAATGCCTTCGGCGCCAGCGCCCCGGGCTTGCAGGGCGGGATGATCCCGGTCTTGAACTGGTACGCGCCGTCGTTGTCCAGCGCCACCGAGGCCGGCGTTGCCGGCTGGCCGCAACAGGAAATCGTGCAGTTGCTGCACACCGGCGTCACGCCGCGCGCGACCGTTATCGGGCCGATGGCGGAGGTGGTGGCGAACAGCCTGCAATATCTGTCGACGGACGATATCCGTGCGGTCGCCAGCTATCTGCAAGCGCTGCCGTCCATCAAGGGCGAGGTCGAAGCCGCCATGAAACCGTCCTCATCGGCCACAACGGCAGGGCACAAAATCTACCAGCAACACTGCATGGAATGCCACGGCAGCGATGGGCTTGGTTTGGCGCCGGCGTATCCACCCCTGGCAGGCAACCGCGCAGTCACCATGGCAGAAACGGCAAATGTGGCACGGATCATCCTGCAGGGCGGCTTCCCGCCTGGCACGGCAGGCAACCCGCGGCCGTACGGCATGCCGCCGTTCGCACACGTGCTCAGCGATGAGGATATTGCAAACGTGACGACGTATGTGCGCAGCAGCTGGGGCAACCGGGGCAGCGAGGTGACGGCAGCTCACATAAACCGGTATCGGGGGGCGACACTGGACTGAGCGCCGCCACCGCGTTACACCATCTCCGCAAACCCCACCCGGTCCGTCGTCGCCGCGCGCGCATCGGCGACGCTGACCTTGTGCCCCGCCAGCAGCACTTCCAGCGACGCGTTCATCGTGTGGCAGCCGGCGTCAGTCCCGCTGTTCATGTGCACACGGATGGCGGACAGGTCGCCCGCTTCGAGCATCTGGGTGACGGCGCTGTTCAATGTCAGGCATTCGGTCGCCAGGTAATAGCGGTTGCCCTCCAACGACGGCAGCAGCGCCTGGCACAGTACGCCGCGCAGGGCATGGGCCAGGGCTTGCGACTGGGCGTGCGAGCTGCCCAGCAGGCGCAGCATTTTTTGCAGGCCCAGTTCGGTCGAACGCGCGTGCAGGGTCGCCAGCACCAGCGGTCCCGATTCAGCCAGCGCCAGCGCTTCACGCGCTGTTTCGGCGTCGCGGATTTCACCGATGACGATCACGTCGGGCCGTTCGCGCAGCGCGTCCAGCGCGCCCGAGTAAAAACTGTCGACGTCGCCGTCGATGCCCACTTCGCGCTGCGTGATGATGCAGTGGCGCTGCGGGATCAGGGTCTCGACCGGGTCTTCGATGGTGATGATGTGGCCCGAGCGGTGCTTGTTGATCTCGTCGATCATCGAGGCAATGGTGGTCGACTTGCCCTGGCAGGTGTCGCCGATGATCAGGACCAGCCCGCTGGTGAGTTGCGCAAACTGCTGCTCGTCGCGGTGCAGGCCCAGGCTGGCCAGTGCGATCGGTTCCTTGGGAAAGCGCCGGATCACGCAGCCAAGGCGCTTTTTGCCCTGGAAAGTAAAACAGTTGGCGCGGATGCGCGCCGTATGCAGGTCGATGGAGCGGTCGAACGCGCGTTCGGCGATGCGCTCCGGCCAGTTCGGCTCGATTGCTTCAAAAAATTCTTCCAGCTCTTCGCGCGTGACGGGGGAATCGGTGACCGCCACCAGCCCTTTCGGCTGGCGCAGCATCAGCGGACTATTCTGGTGAATGATGATGTCGGAGAACACCAGCCGGGAATTGAGCAGGTGCAGGATCTGCTCGACCAGCGTACCGAAGACCGGGTGGTCTTCGTTTTCGACATAGGTCAGGGTGCGAATCTGGGAAGACTGGTGATGTTCCATCGGCGCCAAAGGAAGTGAATCAGTGGCACCGATTATAAGAGGAGTCTTCGTACAATAGTTGCTAATAATAAATATATTTACCGGACAGCGCGCCAGCCGCTCATTTCATGGCGCGGCGCTCACCGGTGCGCAGCTCCAGCTGGAAGCGCACGCCCTTCTCCACCAGCGCAATGCGTGCCGGCGGCTCTTCCCCGGCCAGCGTGCGCGACTTGACCGGCAAGCCCTCGCCTTTGCGGATCAATTCGTCCGACATTTCATAGACGTTCGGGCAGCCTGTCGCGGCAATCAATGCCTGCACGATGGGGATCTTCCAGGCGTCGACGCCGGCAGCCTGGAACTGGCACAGCAAGTGGCCGTCCTGGCCGCCGAAACCGTCCACCAGCAAACCGGGCAAGCCATCGTCCTCGGCGTTCACCAGGCGCACCAGCTGGTCCGGCATGGCTTTTTTTGCCGCTGCCGCGCTTTTCGCCAGCGCTGCCTTGATGCGGTTCTTGATCAGGGCATGGTCGACCGGCTGCTTTTCATCGAGCGTCCAGACGCGCGCCTGGATCTGCGACCTGGGCGCCCACGCGGCGCGGGCCAGAAACTTGCGGGCCGAGTTCTGCACCAGCGCGGTGGCGCCGGGCTTGCCGTGGCCGTCGACACGTTCGATGGCGGAGGCGTAAATCCAGGGGTCGCCGGCGAGCAGGCTTTTTTCCTTGCCCTGTTTGATGGTAATGATCAGCATGGTCAATCCGAAGCGCATAAAGCAAAGGCGCATGATACAGGACGCAGTCCGCAGCAGGCTGTCGGCCCGGGCGGCATTCTGCGCCGCTGCTGCTGCCAACTGTCGCAAAGCCCTGCCACACCCCGCCCGGCTTGCTTACCATGCATCCATTCCCTACCTTCCGGAGACACTGCCATGCACCAGCCCAACCGTTCCGCCCGCACCCTGATTCTGGCCGCCTGCCTGCTCGCCTGCGCCGCGCCGCTGACACAGTCAAGCGCGCAGGCGGCGCCCTGGGGCTGGGGCAGCAGCCAGGTCGAAGGCAATGGCGTCATCAAGCGCCAGCAGCGCGAACTGGGGCATTTCACCGGCGTGGCCAATTCCCTCGCCGCGAAAGTGGACATCCGGATCGGGGACACGGAATCGGTCACCATTGAAACCGACGACAATTTGCTGCCGCTGGTGGAAACGGTGGTCGAAGACGGCATGCTGAAAATCCAGCCGTCGAAACGCAATCTGAACCTGCGCACCCGGACCATGAAAATCGTCGTGCAGGCCAGGTCGCTCGACCACATCAGCCTGGGCGGCTCGGGGTCGATCGACAGCGACGCGCTGCGGGCGCGCAAGATGCAGGTCGACCTGGGTGGCTCGGGCACCATCAACCTGAAAGGCATCGACGCCGACAGCATGGCCGTCAACCTGGGCGGCTCCGGCGACCTGAACACGGCCGGCGGCGCAGCCAAAAACGTGTCGATCTCGATCGGCGGCTCGGGCAACGTGAAGATGGGCCGCGTGCGCAGCGACAGCGTCAGCGTCACCATTGCCGGCTCCGGCGAAGCGACTGTCTGGGCAAAAAATGCGCTCAGCCTGACAGTAGCGGGTTCCGGCAACGTCGACTACTACGGCGACCCGAAAGTGACGACCACGGTCCTTGGCTCAGGCAGCACGCGCCGCCTTGGCGCAAACCCGTAATACAGCCCGCGGTCAGTGGTGCATGCCGCCGGGTGCGCTGTAGCCGATCGGTTTTACCGGCACGTCGATGGTCACGGTATCGCGCTTTTTGGCAGCGTCTTCCAGCGTCAGCGTGACCGGCACGGTGTCGCCATCCTTCAGCTGCCCCTTTAAACCCAGGAACATCAGGTGGTAGCCGGCCTTGGCCAGCTCGACCTTCTGGCCGGCCGGCAGGTCGATCGCATCGACCGCCTTCATTTTCATGGTCTGGCCCTGCATTTCCATCTTGTGCAGTTCGACGCTGCCAGCGACCGGCGACGCCGCGCCGACCAGGCGCACGGCCTTTACCGACTGCAGCGACAGGAACGCGCCAGCCGATTTCTGTACCGGGACGGTGGCGCGCACCCAGGCATCGGAGGCGGTGACCTGGGCAAACGCCGAGGCTGACAGGGAAACGGCGGCGCACAGCGCCAGCAACTGTTTGATCATGATGCTTCCTTGTTGATTGATATAAATCGTTTATAAAAACATCAGCGCAGCGGCTTGAATGTCTCGCGCTCGATCAGCACGGTCTCCACGCTGTCCGTCAGATACACCTGCCCGTCCTGGATCGTGCATTGCAGCTGCATGTTCCGCTTCGCCATTTTCTCCAGCTGCACGCTGGCCTCGGCCGGGATGTTGATCACTTCCAGGTTCTTCGCGCGATCGAGCTTGTTGGCCAGGCCCTTGTACCAGATATGGCTGGTGGCGCTGTAGCTGTAGACGACGACATGCTCCGACCGTCCGCATGCCTTCATCAGGCGCTTGTCGTCCGGCTGGCCGACTTCGATCCACAGCTCGATGGCGCCGGTCAGGTCCTTCTGCCACAGGTCCGGCTCTTCCGTATCGAACAGGCCCTTGGTAAACGTGAGCGCATCGCTGGCGTGAATGGCAAACGCCAGCAGGCGGATCATCATGCGTTCGTCGGTCTCCGACGGGTGGCGCGCCAGCGTCAGCAGGTGCTCCTGGTAGTAATTGCGGTCCATGTCCGCGATCTGCAGTTCTGCCTTGTAAATTGTTGCCTTGAGTGCCATTGCTACTTTCGAAAAAATCGTGATTAATTGAATACGACGGTCTTGTCGCCGTTTTGCAGGATGCGGTGTTCGACAAACCATTTCACGGCGCGCGCCAGGACCACGCATTCGACGTCGCGCCCGATTGCGCTCAACGCGTCGCCATCCATGGCGTGGTCGACGCGCTCCACATCCTGCTCGATGATCGGGCCTTCATCGAGATCGCCCGTCACAAAATGCGCGGTGGCGCCAATCAGTTTCACGCCGCGCCGGTGCGCCTGCGCATACGGGCGCGCGCCCTTGAAACTGGGCAGGAACGAGTGGTGGATATTGATGGCCCGGCCTGTCAGCGCCTGGCACAGGCCCGGGGACAGGATCTGCATGTAGCGCGCCAGCACTACCAGGTCGATGCGGTGGGTGTCGATCAGGTCGAGGATGCGCGCTTCCTGCGCCAGCTTTGCCGCTTCGGCCGCGCCAGGCGCCAGCGGCAGGTGGTGGAACGGAATATTGTAGCTCGCTGCCAGCTGGTAGAAATCCATGTGGTTCGACACGATGGCGGGAATCTCCACCGGCAGCAGGCCGCTCCGGTAGCGAAACAGCAGGTCGTTCAGACAATGGCCGATTTTCGACACCATGATCAGCACCCGCGGCTTGGCGTGGGCGTCGTGCAGCTGGCCGGTCATGCCCATCGCCGCGCACAGGCTGGAAAACGCGGTGCGCAGCGCTGCATCGCTGACCGCCTCATCCTCGAGGGCGACATGCACGCGCATGAAAAACAGCTGCGACTGGGCGTCACCGAACTGGGCCGAGTCGATGATGTTGCAGCCATGGTCGGCCAGGAAGCCCGAAACGCGATGCACGATGCCGCGCTGGTCGACGCAGGATAAGGTGAGGATGTATTCGGGATGCGTCATGGTCGCGGCTCGGGATGCGGGTTGGCTATTGTCGCATGCGCCACGCCGCAGCCCGCCAAAATGGCAAATAGCACGACCGTGCCAGTTGCGTTATAGTGAATTGATTACAACACCACGGAGAGACCGATGACCACTGCAACGACCAATGACCAGTTCCGCCTCGCCGCCCGTCCGAGCGGCCTGCCGAAGGACAGCGACTGGCATTACGCCAGCGCGCCGCTGGCCGACCTGCAAGACGGCGAGATCCGCATCAAGACCCTGTACCTGTCGCTCGATCCTGCCATGCGCGGCTGGATGAACGAGGGCAAATCGTACATTCGCCCGGTGGCGATCGATGAAGTGATGCGCGCCGGCGGCGTGGGCGTGGTGGTGGCGTCGAAGTCGCCGGCGTTCGCGGTGGGCGACACGGTCACCGGCGGCATCGGCGTGCAGCGCTACTGGCAGGGACCGGCCGACGATCGCACCGCCTCCTTTACCCGCATCGATCCGGCGCTGGCGCCCCTGGAGACATGGCTCAATACCCTCGGCATGCCCGGCATGACGGCGTACTTCGGCCTGCTCGAGGTAGGCTTGCCGAAACCGGGCGACACGGTCGTGGTGTCGGGCGCTGCCGGCGCCGTGGGCCAGACGGTAGGCCAGGTTGCGCGCAAACTGGGCTGCCGCGTGGTCGGCATTGCCGGCGGCAAGGACAAATGCGATTTCGTCGTCAATGAACTGGGTTTTGACGCCTGCATCGACTACAAGAACAGCGCCGTCAAGGATGGCCTGAAGCAGTACTGCCCCAACGGCGTGGACGTTTATTTCGATAACGTTGGCGGCGACATCCTCGACACCGTGCTCACCCGCATCAACATGAAGGCGCGCATCGTCATCTGCGGCGCCATTTCGCAGTACAACAACACCACGCCGGTCAAGGGTCCGTCGAACTACATGGCGCTGCTGGTGAACCGCGCGCGCATGGAAGGCATGGTGGTGTTCGACTACGCGCCGCGCTACCAGGAAGGCATCGGGCAGCTGGCCGAATGGCTCAGGGACGGCAGCATCAAGAGCCGCACCGACGTCGTCGATGGACTGGAAAATTTCCCGTCGGCGTTGCTGATGCTGTTCGAAGGCAAAAACTTCGGCAAGCTGGTACTCAAAGTGGCAGACGCCTGATCAAGTTCGCCCCTGCGCGATACCCTCGGTAATGCGCAGCAAATCAGCCATCGCCAGCGGTTTCACGAGGTGCTCCGTGAACTGGGCGGCCTGGGTCAAGTAGCGGTCTTCTTCCCGGCCCAGGCCCGTCAGGGCGATCAGCGGGAGGTGCCTGCCTTGCGGCGTGCCGCGGATGGTCAGCCCCACCTGGATGCCGCTGATGTCCGGCAGTCCCAGGTCGAGGAACGCCAGGTCGAACGCCTGGCCGGCCGCCAGGCGTACGGCGTCGCGCCCGTTGAACGCGGTCACGGCCTGGTGGCCGAGCGCATCGAGCAGCGACGCCAGTGTCAGCGCACCATCGGTATTGTCGTCGACGACCAGTACGCGCAGGCCGCCCTGGTGCGGCGCCGGCGCCGGCGCGGCGATGGCTGCCTCGGCCGGCGCCTGCCCGAGCGGCAGCGTCACGGTGAAACAGGCGCCGCGCGCGAGCCCTGCGCTGTTCACCGTGACCGTGCCGCCGTGCAGCTCGACCAGCTGGCGCACCAGCGACAGCCCGATCCCCAGCCCGCCCTGCGCCAGTACGCCAGTCGGATTGACCTGCACGAACAGATCGAAAATGTCGCGCATGGCGTCCGCCGTGAGGCCGATCCCCTGGTCGATCACGTCGACCACGACCTGCTGCGCCTGCACGCGCGCCTCGATTGCCACCGGCGCGCCTGGCGGCGAATATTTCGATGCGTTGGTGAGCAGGTTGGAGAACGCCTGGGTCAGGCGCAGCGCGTCGCCTTCGATCCAGGCGTCCTGCTGCGGCAACTGCACGCTCAAGGGCTGCAGGCGCGTCTCGAACAGCGGCCTGGTTGCCTCGACTGCCTGGTCGATCACGTGGCGCAAGGGCACCCGGGCGCGTTCGATGGCCAGCTTGCCCGAACTGATGCGCCCCACTTCCATCAGGTCGCCGACCAGGCTGGCCAGCTGGGCAACCTGGCGCTCGATCACGCGGCGCGCTTTTTCACGCACGTCGGCCTGGTCCGACAAACCAAGCAGCTGCACGGCGGACGAGATGGGCGCCAGCGGGCCGCGCAGTTCATGGGCCAGCGTGGCCAGGTATTCGTTCTTGCGCACGTCGGCTTTTTCCAGCAGCGCCCCTTCGCGGCGCAGCTGGCGCGCAGCCACTTCGCGCTCGGTGTGATCGGTTGAAATGGTCAGCACCGTCTCGACCTGCCCGTCGGCGCCGAACGATGGCAGGGCGCGCGTGATGAAAAAGCGTTCCCGGCCGTCTGCAGCCACGTATGAAAAATCGAACTCGCGCATGCAGCCGTGACGCACCACGTCTTCCAGCACGGCGCTCCAGCGGGCAGCGAGGACCGGGTCGAGTCCCAGTTCATCGTGCGTCTTGCCGAGAAACCAGGCCGCCGGGTGTCCGGTAAGCGCTTCAATGCGCGGCGAGACGAACAGGCAGCGGCGCTGGCGGTCGTAGCGGTTGATGATGTCAGGTAAATTGGCCGCGACTGTCGCCAGGTCCAGTTCGCGCTGCCGCGTGGCGTTCACCGCTTCGGTCGTCTCGGTAATGTCGATGACGGCGCCGTTCAGTGCGGCCGGCCGTCCGTCCGCCCCGTAGGTAGCGCGCCCGCTGCCGCGCACGTAGCGCAGCGTACCGTCCGGCAGGAGCACGCGAAAGCGCACCACGTAGTCGGCGCCGCTGGCCAGCGCCACGGCAACGGCCGCGTCGACCGCAGCCAGGTCGTCGGGATGAATGCGTGCGCGGAACATCGCGTGAGTGGGCCGGAGGGCCGGATCCCAGCCGAAAATGGCATAGTGATGCCCCGACCAGGTCAGCGTGTCGGTGGCCATGTTCCAGAAGTACAGGCCGATGCCGGCCGAATCGGTCACGTGCTCGAAGGCGTCGAGGCGGCTCGCCACATCGACGCGCCGGTCGATGCGCTCCCGCCTGAAGCCCGGCGCGCCCGTTGCATCCGCATCCTTTCGCCGCAGCAGGCGCCCTGCCATCGACGCCGCCACACCACTCAAAAAACCCAGCGCCGGCGCTGCCAGCTTGTTCCACTGCATAGTCGGTCCTTGTCTCACGTACCTTGCATTATGTCTGGTTTGGGCAATTCAAGTACAGCGCGGCGAGTGCCATTGCGCCAGTCCGTGAAAATGCGCCGCACCCGGCCGGAACTTCGCGCCCTGCCCGCCCTCTAACTCACGAGCGCATCCAGATGTGTTCAAGTCTCGGCACTTCGAGGAACCTCTGAAAACCATGGCGGGCGGCCGCAATGGTGGTTGAGAAGCGGAGCGGTACAGGCGTACAGCGCGCATCGCAGACCACCAGTGCAACGCGCAGCGGGTTTTTCGAGGTTCCCTTCAGGAATCTTGAAAAACTGCAGGTAACCAGGAGAACGACATGGCGACGAGCAAAGCAGGCGGCAAGAGCACGGGCAATGCCCAACAAAGCGGCGCTGGCAGCGGCGGCGGCGCACCGGCCAAGCGCGGCTTCGCGGCGATGGATCAAAACCAGCAACGCGAAATAGCCAGCAAGGGCGGCCAGGCGGCGCACCAGAAAGGCACGGCGCACGAATTCGATTCGGAAGAAGCGCGCCGCGCCGGACAAAAAGGCGGGGAAGCAGTCAGCCGCAACCGCGAACACATGGCCGACATCGGCCGCAAAGGCGGCGAAAGCCGGCAATCGGCCAGCCGGGCCGCAGCGGCAGCAGCGGCAGCGGCAGCCGGGAACGCGTCTGGCGGGAACCCCGGCGGACGCCAGGGCAGCAAGGAGTAGCCCGTCCAGCATCCCCGCGCAGGCGGGGACCCATGGCCCCGTCGCGTTGCGAGGGAACCGCCGGACATACGGGCAGCGGCGCCAGGCAGGCAGGGATCATCCGCGTGTGCTACATTGCGCCCCTTCCCCGCCTGCCTGAACGCGCATGACCACCCTCCTCAAATACCTTGGCGCCTATCCCGAGCAAACCCGCGACCAGGTCGCCCGGCTCATTGAACAGGACCGCCTGGGCGATGTGCTGCGTGAGCGCTATCCGCAGGCGCACGGCATCCGCACGGACAAGGCTCTGTACGGCTATGTCCAGGAATTGAAGGATACATACCTTCGCAATGCCGAACCCGTCGCCAAGGTGGCCTACGACAGCAAGATCCAGGTCGTGCAGCAGGCACTTGGGCTGCACACCGCCATTTCGCGCGTGCAAGGCGGCAAGCTCAAGGCCAAGCACGAAATCCGCATTGGCACGGTGTTCCGCGACGCGCCGGAGCCGTTCCTGCGCATGATTGCCGTGCATGAGCTGGCGCACCTGAAAGAAAAACAGCACGACAAGGCCTTCTACAAACTGTGCTGCTGGATGGAACCGCAATATCACCAGTTCGAATTCGACGTGCGCCTGTACCTGACCCAGCTGGAGCTGACCGGCGAACGGCTGTGGGCTTTGCCCGGTTGAAACGGAATCGACCCGAACGCAAAATTATCTTAAAAGCAAATTTGTTGATCCTGCGCAACATATTCGTGAATTATTGCCAATTGTCACGCAGATTTTGTCGACAAGCAATCTTCTGATGGTTAAAGTCGTTGTCATTTCTGGCACACAGAGCCATCTGGCGTCTGGTTCCAGCCTGGACGCCCATTTTATTTTGCCTGCCATGCACCACGCTGGCGGCGCCGAGATTGTCAGTCGATGTTCCCTATTCGTGTTTTCCCGCCTCCACGCCGGTTTCTTGCAGGCGCAGTCGTCATGGCTCTGGCCAGTGGTGCTGCTACCGCTGCTACTACCGACGTCCTTCCCAGTCTCTGGAGCGTTTCCGGCTTCGGCACGGCCGGCCTCGTCCATGCCAATACCGATACCGCCGATTTCAGCAATTCGGTCCTGAAAGGCAGCGGCGCCGGCGCCAGCGGGCGCTGGAGCGGCGCTGTCGATTCGCGGCTCGGCGTCCAGCTTGACGTCGCGCTGCTGCCGCAATGGTCGGCCGTGCTGCAGGTGGTCAGCGAACAGCAATACAACAACAGCTACCGTCCCCGGGTCGAATGGGCCAACCTGAAATACCAGGTCACGCCGGACGTCACGTTGCGCGTCGGCCGCGTGTCGCTGCCCGTCTTCATGGCGGCCGAACACCGCAAGGTGGGCTACGTCTACAGCGAAGTGCGCCAGCCGGTCGAAGTGTCCGGCGGCGTGCCGATCACCAGCAGCGACGGCGCCGACCTGTCGTGGCGCTGGCATACCGGGCAGTTGCGCCACACCACGCGCGTGCAGTACGGCCGTACCGAGATGGGACTGTCCGAGGGCATCAGCCTGCGCGCACGCGGCATCATGGCCGCCTCCCACAGCATCGATGTGGGCAGCTTCAGTGCGCGCGCCAGCGTGATCGGCGCGAAGGTCTCGGTCAATTTTGCCGATCCCCTGTTCGACGGACTCCGCCAGTTCGGCCCTGCCGGCATGGCGCTGGCCGACCGCTACGCTGTGGACAGCAAGCGCTTTTCCCTCGTTGCGCTGGGCATGGAATACGACCCCGGGACCTGGTTCGTGCATGCCGAAGGCGGACGCCAGCGCTCGCAATCGGTGCTCGGTACCAACGTCGGGCTGGCGCTCGGTGCGGGTTACCGCTGGCGCGACTTCACGCCGTATGTCGGCTACGCTACGGTGCATGCCCAGACCGAAACCCGCACCAGCGGCCTGGCGCTGGCTGGCTTGCCGCCGCAGCTGGCTGGCACCGGCGCCGCGCTCAACGCGGGCCTGAACCAGCTGCTGATGACCCTGCCCGAGCAATCGACATTGAGCATCGGCACCCGCTGGGATGCGTATGAAAACATCGCCGTCAAGCTGCAGTTCGAACGGGTCACGCCGCACGGCAACAGCCGGGGTACGCTGATCAATCCGCAGCCCGGCTTCGTGTCGGACCGCGCGATCAACGTCACGAGCATGACGCTCGACTTCGTGTTCTGAGGCAGCCATGAATCTCTCCATCCGCTCCCTCTTTACCGCCCTCGTCCTGTTTGCCGGCGCCATGTCTGACGCCAGCGCTGCCGAACTGGTCGTCATCGTCTCCGCGCGCAGTACGGCGCCCGCGTTGCGTAACGACCAGGTCGCCGCGATTTTCCTGGGCCAGGCAGCCCAGTTGCCCGACGGCGCAAACGTCACCGCCATCGACCAGCAGGTCGGTTCCGACGTCCGCGATGAATTCTATGTCCGTGTCGCAGCGAAAAGCCCGGCGCTGCTGAAGGCGTACTGGTCCAAGCTGCTGTTTACCGGGCGCGGCCAGCCGCCGCGCGAGGCTGGCGGCAACGCTGCCGTCAAAAAGCTGGTAGCGGATACGCCCGGCCTGATCGGCTACATCGAACGCAGTGCGCTCGACGCGACGGTCCGCCCGGTCCTGGTGCTGCATTGATGGGAAACGGATCCGCGCCGCGGCCAATGCCGGAGCAAGCGCCCCCGCCGGTCCGGCCGCGCCTGGCGCGCGCACTGTCGCGGGCGCTGGACACGCACATTTCGCTGCCGCTGTTTGCCGTGCTGCTGCTGGTGGCGGTGTGGATCGTCACGTTTCACTTCATCGGCGCCGAGCATGCAAACGCGTTGAAGGCTGCGCGCGGCGACGCGCGGGAGCAGGTGGAAACCTACGAAGCGCAGCTTGGCCGCAATCTGGCCGGCATCGACCAGACGCTCAAGGTGCTCAAGTACGCGGTCGAAGTGAACGGCCCGACGCGGGCGCTGGCCGCGCTGCGCCAGCAGGCGCTGCTGCCTTCGGCGCTGATCTTCGTCGTCAGCGTGGCCGACAAGGATGGCATGATCGTGGCCAGCAATCCCGGCGCGCGGCCGATCAACGTGTCGCGCGAACGCTATTTCACCATCCACCGCGAGCAAAGCACCAACCGCCCATTCGTCAGCCAGACCATGTCCGACGACGCCAAGCAGGAACCACACCTGCATTTCACGCGGCGCCTGAACGACGCTGGCGGTGCGTTTGCCGGCATTGCCATCGTCGAAGCCGACCCGGCCTACTTCACCAGCGCTTACGAGCACGCGCGCGAAGGCGAACACGGCGCACTGGGCGTGATCGGCAACGATGGCGTCGCGCGCGCCCTGCGCGTGGGCGAGCGCCTGAGCTGGGGTGAAGCGGTACCGCTTGGCCAGGTACCCGACGACGGCATCACGGCGACAGCCGACCTGCCCGACGGCGTGCTGCGTTACATGGCAGTGCGCCGTCTGCACGGTTTCGACCTGGCCGCCGTGGTTGGACTGGCGCTGGACGAACAGCTGGCGCCGTACCGCAAGCTGCGCGCCAATTACCTGTACGCCGCCGGCGCCATCAGCGCCGTGCTGGCATTGATCGTGGCCCTGGTGGCGGCATGGTCGTGGCAGCTGGCGCGCACGCGCAGCGGCGTGCGGCGGGCGCAGGAGACTTACGCCGCCGCCTCGGAGGCCAGTCCGGACGCGTTTTTTGTCGTTCGCACCGTGTTCGATACCCGGGGCGAGGTGACCGACTTCCTGGTCGAGGCCATCAACAGCCGCGCGCAGGACCTGACCGGCCTGGCGAAACACGACATGATCGGCCGCATGATGGGGGACGTGCTGCCGCTGTACCGCACCAACGGCATGTTCGAAGACCTCCGGCAGGTGGTCCTGTCCGGCCAGGCCAGCGAAACCGAGTGGCATGGCGAGCTGGCCAGCGCCAGACGGCGCTGGCTGCAGCGCCAGGTGGTGGCTGTGGAGACCGGCCTGGTCATCATCGTGCGCGACATCACAGAACGCAAGCACGCCGAGCAGCGCATCTTCCACATGGCGCACCACGACGAGCTGACGGGCCTGCCGAACCGCAGCCTGATCCGCGAGCGCCTGGAGCGCGCGATCCTCGGCGCCGAGCATAAACGCGGCAACGTCGCCATGGCTTTCATCGACCTGGACGGGTTCAAGCTCGTCAACGACGGCCTGGGCCACAATGCCGGCGACGAGTTGCTGAAAATCGTCGGCGCCCGCATGCAGGCCTGCATGCGCCGCAACGATACGCTGGGCCGCTTCGGCGGCGATGAATTCGTCATCGTCATGCCCGACACGCCAGTCGACAGCCTGGCCATCAGCCCGCTGCTGGAAAAAATCCGCCTGGCCGTCAATGAACCGGTGCTGCTCGACGGCCACGCAGTGCAGGTCAGCTGCAGCATGGGCGTCGTCATGTATCCGCGCGACGGCAGCGACGCCAACACGCTGATGATGAACGCCGACGCGGCCATGTACCGGGCCAAGGAACTGGGCCACAACAACTTCCAGTTCTACCTGCGTGAAATGAACGCCAGCGTCGAGGAAAAGCTGGTCCTGCTGGACGGCTTGCGCAATGCGCTCGACACCATGCTTGGCGCGGCCGACGGGCCGCCCCAGTTCTACCTGCTGTACCAGCCGAAGGTCGACCTGCGCACCGGGATGGTGTTCGGGGTCGAAGCGCTGCTTCGGTGGGACCATCCGGAACTGGGCCTGATTCCGCCCGACCGCTTCATCGCCCTGGCCGAAGAAAGCGGCATGATCGTCGCGCTGGGCGACTGGGTCGTGCGCACCGCGTGCCGCCAGAACCAGGCGTGGCGCGACGCGGGACTGGACCCGCTCATCATCTCGGTCAACGTCTCGCCCCGCCAGTTCGAAGAAGCGCGCCTGGTCGACCGCGTCGCCTGCGCACTGCAGCAGACGGGTCTCGCGCCCGAGGGACTCGAACTGGAGGTGACGGAAGGCCTGATCATGCGCGACCTGCAGCAATCGGTGGGCAAGATGCGCGCCCTCAAATCGATGGGGCTGTCGCTGTCGATCGACGATTTCGGCACCGGCTATTCGAGCCTGTCGGCGCTCAAGTCGTTCCCGATCAGCACCCTGAAAATCGACAAATCGTTCATCCGCGACCTGGCCGACAACCTCGACGACCAGGCCATCGCGATGGCCGTCATCTCGCTGGCGCACAAACTGAACCTGCGCGTGATTGCCGAAGGCGTCGAAACCGCACAGCAGCGCGACTTCCTGACCGTCCACGACTGCGACGAGATGCAGGGCTACCTGTTCAGCCCACCGGTGCCGGCCGCCCGCATCGCCACCCTGCTGGCCAGCCAGGCAAGCGCGCGCATGGCGCTGTGCCAGCCCGTGCCGGCACTGCAATCGTGACGCGCCGGGACGCGCTGATGCGCCGGGTGTTCGGCGCCGACCCCAAGCTGCAGCGCATGATGCAGTACTGGATCGCCACCGCCCTGCTGTATGCGATCTGCGTATTGCTGATGGTCCTGCAAGTGGCCAGCCATGTCACGCCGCTCGCGCTGGCCATGCCGTTGATTGCCTATACGGTTGCAGGCGCCCTTGCTTTTTTTGCCCTGGTACGCTGGTCCGGCCGGCTGCGCCTGGCGCCGCGCACGCTGGCCGTGCTGCAAGGCCTGTTTGGCGTCAGCTGCAACCTGTGGCTGTACGCCATCAGCGGTCCGCTGCGCCTGGCGTCGCTGCTCCTGCTGGTCGTGGTGATAACGTTCTGCACCTTCGCCATGCGTCCGCGCCAGACCTTCATCCTCAGCTCCATCGCGCTGGCCGGCATGGGGGCGCTGATGTGGTGGCGCGTGAACAGCCAGCCGGCGCAGTACGGCGGCGATGTCGAAGGGCTGACCTTTTGCTACCTGGCGGCCAGCCTGCTGACGGTCACCGTGCTGACGGGCGAAATGCACAAGCTGCGCACCCGCCTGAAACGCCAGAAGGAAGAATTGCTCGCGGCGGTGGACACGATCCGCACGCTGGCGACGGTCGATGAACTGACGTCGCTGGCCAACCGGCGCTACATGAACGATGTGCTGGACCGCGAGCAGCGCAAGGCCGGCAACGGCGCCAGCCGCGGCGTCACTTGCATTGCCCTTCTCGACATCGATTTTTTCAAGCGCGTCAACGACCACCACGGCCATGCCGGCGGCGACGCCGTGCTGCGTGCGTTTGCCGGCGCCGCCCGCGCCGAACTGCGCGCCGCCGACGTCCTGGCGCGCTGGGGCGGCGAAGAATTCCTGCTGATGCTGCCGGCCACCGGCCTGCCGGAAGCGCAGCAGGTATTGGCGCGCATGGCGCAGCGCGTATCCGGCATGACAGTACCCGGCTTCGCTGCGCTGGCGCAGGTGACCTTTTCGGCCGGACTTGCCGCCCGCCGCGATGGCGAAGATTTCGCCGACACCGTCAAACGCGCCGACCAGGCGCTGTACCAGGCCAAGGCCACGGGCCGCAACCGGGTCGTGCTGGCGTGATCAGGCAGCGGGCAAGCCGCGCAGGCGCTGCAGCAGCGGCCCCGGCGCCACGTCCGCCATCATCAGCGCTGCGTGTTCGGCCCGCACGAAACCGGCCGCATGCTGGTGCGCGACGAACGCGACCAGCCCATCGTAAAAGCCGTTTACGTTGAGGAGCCCCACCGGCTTGGCGTGAATGCCCAGCTGCGCCCACGTCAGCATCTCGAACAGTTCTTCCAGCGTGCCCATCCCGCCCGGCATGGCAATAAAGCCGTCGGCCATCTGCGCCATCATCGCTTTGCGCTCGTGCATGTCCTTCACGACGAACAGGCGCGTGAGGCCAGCGTGGCCCACCTCGCGCGCCACCAGCGCCTGTGGAATCACGCCCGTGACTTCGCCGCCGAGGCGCAGCACTTCGTCAGCGATGACGCCCATCAGCCCGACCTTGCCGCCGCCGTAAACCAGCGCGATATTGTGTTCGACCAGCGTGCCCGCCAGCGCGCGCGCCGCCTCGGCGTAGACCGGATCGGCCCCCATCGACGCGCCGCAATAGACGGCGATGCTTTTCAATGCAGTGCTCATGGGTTGGCTCCAGGTGGCGGCGCAGCTTCGGACGGCAGCTTTTCCAGGTATTCGTCGGACAGCTTCTGGAACAGCGCATGGGTTTCACCGCGCAGGTACGGCCCCACCATCGACAGCACCTGGTAGCAGCCGCGCGCAAGTGCATCGGCCATGGCCTGCTGTTCGCTGTATTTGCGCGGATTGCGCACGTATTCGTACGAGAGCCAGTACGTCGCCACCACCACCATGTTCGTGGCCATCGCGTTGATGAGCGGATCGGACGCCTCCAGCGAGCCTTCGCTGCGCAGGTCTTCGCACAATTGGCGGGCGACCTTGATCTTGTGCGCCAGGATCGCCTTGAAGTGCACTTCGAGCTTGCGGTTGCGCGACAGCAGGTCGTTCAGGTCGCGGTAAAAAAACCGGTAGCGCCAGATCAGTTCGAACATCAGGTGCAAATACAGCCACACGTCCTGCAAGTTCGAACGGCGCCCTGCCGGCACCGTCAAAATGCGTTCGATCTCCGCCTCGAACTGGACGAAAATCGAGTTGACGATATCGTCCTTGTTCCGGAAATGGTAATACAGGTTCCCCGGCGAGATATTCATCTCTTCCGCAATGACGGTCGTCGTGATGTTCGGCTCGCCGAACTCGTTGAACAGCCGCAGCGACAATTCAAGTATCCGTTCGCGCGTGCGGCGTGGGGCTTTCTGGAGCATGGAAGCAGGGATGATTGGCAGGGTGGTTGACTACGGCGCCAGCATAACATCGAACGGTCGTGCAGGAACAGAATCTGCAAGTGGCGGTTCCCGGCGCTGTCAACTGCGCGCCGCCTCGGTCACCTCTGCCATCACCGCCGCCAGTATCCGCGGATTCGCTCCCAGCGCCACATGCCCTACCCCACCAAACGCCAGGTTGCGTGCGCCTTCCAGTTCGCTGGATGTCTGCGGCGCCACGATATTGTCGTGATGCGAATAGATCGACGTGATGAGCGCACGTTTTGCCGCGTCTTCCGATGCCGCCAGCGCCTGCAGCCAGGCCCCGTCGCGGCGCATCTGCTGCGCATTGAGGCCCACGCCGAAGCTGGCGAGGCTGGTGCCGTGGTGCGGCGTGCCGATCGTGACGACCCGCGCGACACGTTGGGCGCCGTGGCCCCGCATCCACGCGCGCGCCACCAGCCCGCCCATGCTGTGCGCAACGATCACCACTTTTTCGGCGCCCGTTGCCGCCAGCAGGGCGTCGACGCCCTTCTCCACCAGCGGCACGTACGCATCGATCGAGCCTGTCACTGGCGCCAGGTCGAGCGTGGCGTGGCTGATGCGGGCGGCGTCCAGGCGCGGTAGCAGGTCGACCCAGTAGCCGCTGTTGCAGCCATACCCGTGCAACAGCAGGACCGGTGGCCCGGCGGCCTCGCCGTACACCCGCGAGCACGCCAGCGCGCGTGGCATGCTCCACGATGAGAAGCGCATCGATGCGGCGAATTCTTCACCGAACAGGCGCAGTGCGGCGCGGGCGTCGATCCGGTATTCAAACGGCGTCACGCTGGCAGCGCGCGCGCTCATCCGAAAATTATTGGCGCTGATCGCCAGGCGCACCAGCACCAGTGCGATGGCGCCGCCCAGCACGCCCGTGATGAAGCCGGCGTGCAGCGCCCGTGCGATGGCGTAGCCAGCCAGGCCTGCTCCAGCCAGTTGCACCAGCAATAGCGCGCGCAGCAACTGGCGGGCAGTCACTTACGCCTCCGCGACCGGGCGGGCGGCCGGCCTGCCTGTCAATGACGCGGCCAGCGTGCTGGCCATGCGCGCCACGATGGCGTAGATCGACAGCTGCGGGTTGGCGCCGATCGACGTCGGAAAGATGGCGCCGTCGTGTACAGAGAGGTTCGCCAGTGCGTGATAGCGCCCGTCGGGGTCGACCACGCCGCGCTCCGGATCGCCCGCCATCATGCAGCCGCCCATGACGTGGGCGGAGACGATGCGGGTGATGTGGACGCGGTATTCCAGCTCGGCGATGCCCTTTTTGGCCTGGGCCCAGCTGGTGTAGGGGCCGGCCATTTCGTGCGCTGGCTGGACCGAGCGGGCGCCGGCGGCGAACTGGATTTCGGCCATCGCCAGCAAGGCGCGCCGGGCGCCGTCCCACAGGCTGGCGTGGAACGGGTAGTCGAGGGCAGGCGCGCCGTCCCTGACAGTGACACTGCCGCCGGTCGAATCGGGGTGGAAGCCGTCGCGCAGCAGCGCCAGCAAACCGTGGACATGGGCGAACTCGCGCATGGTTTCTGCGTGGGCCGCGCCAAAACCGGCCAGCGTGGTGGCGAGCAGCACAGGGTGGATCGGCGGCGCTTCCAGCATGAAGCCGACCGGGCCATCGATTGGCGCACGCGTCAGGAAGTGGTCGGAATACACGCTTTGCGGCGCGCCCGCGTAACCGTCGACACGCTGGGCGAACAGGCCCGCCGACACCAGGGTCGGGTGCAGGAAAGTGCGCCGGCCCAGCAGGTAGTTGGGGTCGGGCGCGCTTGAGCGCAGCAGCAGCGCCGGGGAATTGATGGCGCCGCCGGCAATGACAAAATGGCGGGCGCGCAGCACGATGGTTTTGCCGGTAGGGTTGATGCCGTCGCTGCCCAGCGCGTGGCACAGCACGTGCTGCACGCGGTCGCCCTGGATCGCCAGGCGCTCGGCGCGCACGCGCGTGAGCAGCGTGGCGCCATGGTCGAGCGCGGACGGGATGGTGGTGACCAGCATCGATTGCTTGGCGTTGGTGGGGCAGCCCATGCCGCAGTAACCCAGGTTCCAGCAGCCGCGCACGTTGCGCCGGATGGTCCCGGTCGCAATGCCCAGGTGCGCGGCGCCGCGGCGCAGCAGGTCGTTGTTTTCGTTGGGCGGCGCATGCCAGTCGGCCACGCCCAGGCGCTGCTCCATCAGGTCGAACCAGGGCGCCAGAGCCGCATCATGGTACGTGTCCAGGCCATGGCGCTGGCGCCAGAACGCCAGTGTCGAGGCGGGCGTGCGAAAGCTCGAGGTCCAGTTGATCGTGGTCGAGCCGCCCACGGTGCGTCCCTGCAGAATGTTGATTGCCTTGTCGCGCGTCTTGCGCGCGGCCGATTCCTGGTACAGCGCCGGATAGGCGTCGGCTTCGCGCATCTTGAAGTCGCGCGAACTTTTCAGGGCGCCCTCTTCGACGATGATGACCTTCAGGCCGGACAGCGCCATGATCTCGGCCGTCACGCCGCCGCCGGCGCCGCTGCCGACGATCACCACGTCCGCGTCCAGCGTGCGGTCGGCTGCCAGCATGGCGCCGTCGATGACATCCCAGCCGCGCGCCAGCCCCAGCGCGACCGGATCGGAAAGCGGCATGTTCATGGTGCTGCCGCCAACGGCGGGCCCGGGTAGCCGATCGCGCCCCAGCTCGCTGGCGCCGCATACCAGGCGCCCAGGATCAGGTCATGCAGGGCAGCGTAACCCGCACGAAGCGCACCGAACGGGCTGGTGCGCCAGTCCTGCAAAAAGATGTGGATGGCGGCGGGACTGGCGCCCGACCAGGGACCAGTCACCCCGGTCAGTACGCGCCGCGCAGGTGCGATTGCCAGCAGGCCGAACAGGTCCTGCACCTCTTTCTGCGTGGCCAGCGGCAAGCCGAGGATGGCGCGGTGGACGTCGCCGATGACCACTGCGCGCGCCGCAGCATTTGCCGCGCCCGCCCGCAAGGCGCCCTCCAGCATGACCGGCACGATGGCGTCCAGCGCGGCGCGCGCCTCCCCGTCCAGTGCGAATGGTTCCTGTGCAGGCGCGGGCCGGGTGGCGCGATAGATTCCCCCGCCCAGCGCCAGCGCCAGCGATGCGCCAACGCCGGCCGTCAGGAATGCCCTGCGACTTGCCATGTCATGTCCCTGTTCCAGAGTTCACTGTATGCCATGCTGGGGTCGCTGGGTCATTTTGGTACAGAATGTTTGAGGATCTGGCGTGCGATGCCGCGCAGGATGTTGACTTCCTCGGTTTCCAGCTGGGTGCGCGAAAACAGGCGTTTCAGGCGCGGCATCAGTTTTTTCGGATTGTCGGCGTCGAGGAAATCGATGGCGACGAGCGCCTGCTGCAGGTGCGCATACATGCCCTCTATTTCCGTCACGCTGGCAGCGGTGCCGTGAAAGCCGATCGCGCTGTCCGGCGCCGCGCCGCCCTCTTCTCCCAGCGCCGCAATGCGGCATTCGTAGGCCAGCACCTGCGCCGCCTGGGACAGGTTCAGCGACGAATACGCCGGGTTGGCAGGGATGTTGATCAGGACATTGCACTGCTCGACGATCTGGTTCGGCAAGCCAAAGCGTTCATTACCGAGAATCAGGGCCGGATGCAACGTGGCATCACCCGCCACGTGGGTGGCCAGCGCGCGCGGCGTCCACACCGGCGGCGAAAATTCGCGCAGGCGGGCGGACACCGCGGCAGCAAAATTGCAGCCTTCCAGCGCCTCGCCGATCGTCTCGACGATGCGTGCGCCTTTCAGGACGTCGTCGGCCCCGCTGGCAAACGCAACCGCTTCCGGATCGTTCAGGGGATCTTCACAGCGCGGGGCGACCAGCACCAGTTCCCCATAGCCCATCGTCTTGATGGCGCGGGCAACCGAGCCAATATTGCCGGCGCGGCTGGTGTGCACCAGCACGAAACGCAGGCGTTGAAATAAAGAGGTGTTGGTTTCAGGCAGGTTCATATGGGGTAAAATAGCATCATCGCGCAAGCAGACGCGGTTAGCATGTTGGCAGAATTGCCGCGATTCTAACTGTTTGCCACCGCACCGCTCTTTAAATTACTCTCTCTCATGTTCGTTCATGCGCTTCCGGGCGATGTGGGCGACAGCGTCTATTTTTACGGAAAAGCCCTCATGCATCCAATGCTCAATACGGCGATCAAAGCCGCCCGCCGCGCCGCCACTGTCATCAACCGCGCCACGTTCGACGTCGACCGCGTCACCATCACGGAAAAAAGCCACAACAATTTCGTGACCGACATCGACCAGGCAGCCGAGCAAGCCATCATCGAGACGCTGCTGAAGGCCTATCCCGACCACGCCATCCTGGCTGAAGAATCGGGCCCGTCCAAGAACATGCACGACGAGAGCGATTTTGCGTGGATCATCGATCCACTCGACGGCACCACCAACTTCATGCACGGCTACCCCAACTATTGCGTGTCGATCGCGCTGTCGCAGCGCGGCATCATCACGCAAGCGGTCATCTACGACCCGGTCCGCAACGACCTGTTCACCGCCAGCAAGGGCGGCGGCGCGTACCTGAACGAAAAGCGTATCCGCGTCACCAGCCACGACCGCATCAGCAAGGCCCTGCTGTGCGCCGGGCACGGCGCCGGCCCGCGCGCGCTGGCCGAATACCTGAAAATGTATGAAGTGATGGCGGAACGCTGCCATGGTATCCGCTCGGCCGGGTCGGCTGCGCTGGAACTGGCCAACGTGGCTGCCGGCCGCAGCGACGGCTTCTTTGAAAAAGGCCTGAAGATCTGGGATATCGCCGCCGGATCGCTGCTGGTCACGGAAGCAGGCGGCATCGTCGGCGAATTCTCGGGCGAGTCCGCGTACCTGAACAAGGGCGATGTGATTGCCGCCGCACCGAAGGTGTTTGGGCAGATGATCCCGCTGTTGTCGCCTTTCGCGTAAAATGCAGCAGTGATACGGAGAAGTGTCCGCCCTGCAACGCAGTGCCCCTTCTCCAGCATGACCCCAGGCGGTGTGAAACCGCTGCTACCGGCCTGAAACGCCGCGCTGCACCCTTGTCCGATGATTGACCCGTTACACGGTGTTACAACGACAATTTCCGCAGCGAAACATCTTTCACTATAATCCCGTCAGGCTGTCCCAGACAGTTTCGGCGGGCGGCGCCGCACCAGTCACGGCCGCCTCGATTCCCTAATCCGATTGCCTTGACTGGCGCCCAGTGTTGATCCGGGCGACAGGCTGATCTTCACTAAAAAGCTAACTATGTCATTTGCTACCCTCGGACTGTCCGACGCGATTTTGCGTGCCGTCACCGAACAAGGTTATACCTCTCCTACGCCAATCCAGGCCCAGGCCATTCCTGCCGTGCTCAACGGCGGCGACCTGCTGGCCGGCGCCCAGACCGGTACCGGCAAGACTGCCGGCTTCACCTTGCCGATCCTGCACCGCCTGTCGACCGACAAAATCGGCGCTGCGCAGGGCAACAAGACCAGCGCCCGTGTCGTGCGCGCGCTGATCCTGACGCCAACCCGCGAGCTGGCAGCCCAGGTCGAAGAAAGCGTCCGCCTGTACGGCAAGTACACCAGCCTCAATTCCGCCGTGATTTTTGGCGGTGTGGGCATCAACCCGCAGATCAAGCAGCTGAAACACGGCGTCGACATTCTGGTCGCCACGCCGGGCCGCTTGCTGGACCATATGGAACAGCGCACCGTCGACCTGTCGAAAGTTGAAATCCTGATCCTCGACGAAGCCGACCGCATGCTGGACATGGGTTTCATCCGCGACATCAAGAAAGTGCTGGCCGTGCTGCCGCCGAAGCGCCAGAACCTGCTGTTCTCGGCCACTTTTTCGGACGAAATCAAGGCCCTGGCGGATGGACTCTTGAACCGCCCGGCCATGATCGAAGTGGCGCGCCGCAATTCGGCTGTCGAAGTGATCCAGCAAACCATCTACCCGGTCGACCGCGACAAGAAGCACCCGATGCTGGCGCACCTGATCAAGTCGAATAACTGGACGCAAGTGCTGGTCTTTACCCGCACCAAGCATGGCGCCAACAAGCTGGTGGAACAGCTGGGCGCGGATGGCATTGGCGCGATGGCGATCCACGGCAACAAGAGCCAGTCGGCCCGTACCAAGGCCCTGTCGGAATTCAAGGACGGCGCCCTGCAAGTGCTGGTCGCCACCGACATCGCTGCGCGCGGTATCGATATCGACCAGTTGCCGCATGTGGTCAACTACGACCTGCCGAACATTCCGGAAGATTATGTGCACCGTATCGGCCGTACCGGCCGCGCCGGCGCCACCGGCGAAGCGGTGTCGCTGGTGTGTGTGGATGAGCACGACATGTTGAAAGACATTGAAAAGCTGATCAAGCAAACCCTGCCGCGCCAGGTCATTCCAGGCTTCGAGCCGGACCCCACAGCACGTGCGCAGCCGATCCAGCTGCGTAGCGGCGCGCCAGGCCACGGTGGCCGTGGCGGCGGTGGCGGCGGCCGTTCCGGTGGCGGCGCAGGCCGCTCGGGCGGCGGCGGTGGCAATGGCGGTGGCGGCCAGGTCATCAAGGTCGGCGGGGGCGGTGGCCGCAGCACGGCCAAGCCGCGCAGTGGCGGCGGTGGTGGCGCGGGCGGCGGCGCAGGCGGTGGACGCCCTGCTTCCCCGCATCGCTCGGGTGGCCGCGGCCGCTAAGCGCCAGGTTGTGCAAAAAAACGGAGCCCTTGCAGCTCCGTTTTTTTGCTTGTGAAGCACATTTAACGCGCATATACCTGCGCACTCAAGCATATAGAAACTAACTGGGCGCACATGAATACCGAATCGATTTCCGCGATGGACTTTTGCCTGCGCCTGGCGCGCGCCAATGCCGTACTGGTGCGCCGGTTCGACAGCATGCTGGGCACGTACCACGGCATCAGCTTTGCCGATTTCCAGATCCTGAATCACCTGTCGCAGGCGCCGGACGGCAAGCTGCGCCGGGTCGACCTGGCCGAGCGCGTCGGCCTGTCTGCCTGGGGCGTGACGCGCGCCCTGCTGCCGCTCGAGAAAATCGGCCTGGTGGCGCGTGAAAGCGATCCACGCGACGCGCGCGTGGGCCTGGCGCTGGTGACCGCGACGGGGCGCGAGCTGGTGGTCAATGCTACCGACGTTGTCAACCTGGTCAGTCGCGAATTGACGCGCAGTGCGCCGCCTTCGCAACTGGCCGGCATGGCGGCAATACTGGGAACCATGGCCGGGATCCACGCAGGCAATGCCTGAGACGGGAGAATTCACGTACGATAACGCCTTTCCATTCTGCGAGCCGCCTTCGATGCCGAAATTTGCCGCCAACCTGAGCACCCTGTTCAACGACCTGCCGTTCATTGAACGCTTTGGCGCGGCGCGCGCTGCCGGCTTCGATGCCGTTGAATTCCAGTTTCCCTACGCGTTCGATCCGGACGAGATCGTGACGCGCCTGGACCGCTTCAAGCTCGAACTGGTGATGCACAACATGCCTGCCGGCGACTGGGTCAACGGCGAGCGCGGCATGGCGTGCGACCCGCGCCGGATCGGCGAATTCCAGGATGGGGTCGGCCTGGCGCTCGACTACGCAGAGGAACTGGATGTACGCCTGCTGCATTGCCTGGCAGGGAAAATACACGCCGCAGTGACGCCGGAGCGCGCGCATGCAACCTACGTCAGCAACCTGCGCTTCGCTGCGGCGCAATGCCGCGAGCGCGGCGTCGACCTGCTGATCGAGCCGATCAACACGTTCGATGTGCCCGGTTACTTCCTGACGGGCACGCGCCAGGCAGCCGCTATCATTGCCGAAGTGGCGGCGCCGAATGTGTTTCTGCAGTACGACGTGTACCACATGCAGCGCATGGAGGGCGAACTGGCCAATACGCTGCGCGCCAACCTGCCGCTGATCCGCCATATCCAGGTGGCGGATGTCCCCGGGCGGCACGAACCTGGGACTGGCGAGATCCATTTCCCCTTCCTGTTCAAGCTGCTCGACGATATCGGCTACCAGCACTGGGTCGGCTGCGAATACACGCCGCTGGGCGCTACAACTGCCGGCCTGCACTGGCGGCCCTGACGCCAGGCCGGGTCACCGCACTAGAATTCTTTACATGCAGTCAACTTCCAAGCAAACTGATGGTTTCTTTTGGAGGAAACGTTCATGATCCAGGGCTTGCGCACAGTAATTTATCCAGTCACCGATTTGCGGGCGGGTACGGCGTGGTACACGGCCGTGCTGGGTGTGGCGCCGTATTTCGACCAGGCCTTTTACGTCGGCTTTTCAGTGGGCGGCTTCGAGCTGGGTTTGATTCCCGATGGCACGCCGGGGGATGCAGGCGCCCAGGCCTACTGGGGAACACCGGATGCCGAAGCCGAGCTGGCGCGCCTGGTGGAACTGGGTGCAAGCCTGGCCTCGCCGCTGCAGGATGTGGGCGACGGCGTACGTCTTTTCACCGTGCAGGACCCCTTTGGCAACCTGTTCGGTGTGATTGAAAACCCACAGTTCGAGTTGAGCAAAATCAGCTAACTAGCAGGTAGAAAGAGCACTGAGGAAAAGTTTGAAAGAATAGCTTGATCTGGCACCATTTCCTGGTGGCTTGAGAGGCTTCCCATGACGGTGCGCACCCTGTTCCTGTTCGTTTGCTGGCTGCTGTCCTTGGTGCTGGGCGGTTGCGCCAGCACCTCCCAGGTCAGCCTGACCGAAGTGCGCACTTTTGCCGATGCATCGGCCAGCCTGGGCGGCTACGCGGAACTGTCGCGCCGTTATCGCGACACCTACCAGCGCGAACAACCATATTTGTCGGCCAGCGCCGACAAAGTGGCGCGCGCCACCGACGCCAGGCGCAACGCCGCCTACAACGACTTCGTGGCGGTGCAACGCGCTGTCGTCCTGTACATGCAGACACTGAGCGCGCTGGCAGGCGAGGCGACCTGGGACCTGGGGCCCCGCCTCGACGAACTGGGCACGGGCCTGAAGGCCGGCACGGAGTCCGGCCTGACCCAGCGCCACATCGCCGCCTATACCGGGATAACACGCCTGCTGACGCGCACCGTGACATCCGGCTACCAGAACCGCAGTGTGGAAACCATGGTGCGCGAGGGCGATGCGGACGTGCAAGTCCTGCTCGAGGCAATGATCACGCTCACCCGCCTGTACGCCAAAACCAACGAAAACGAAAAGAAGACAGTGCTGGGACTTTTCGACAGCGAGCTGGCGGCAGCGCCCCGCGGTACCGATCGCATGCTGCTGGTGCTGGCGAAAGTGCATCTGCAAAACAAGACGACCGAATACAGACTGCTCGACAAGCGCTATGACCTGGCAGCACAGGGTTTGACGAAAGTGGCGCTGGGGCACCGGACCCTGCGTGAGAACCTGCACCAGCTGACCCGTGCCGATATTCGACTCGCGCTGAGCAGCTATGCCCAGGATGTGCGCCTGATTCACGCCGGGCTGCGCGGGGAATGACAGCGCGGCAGGACGCAAGAGGCGGACGTCTTGAATTTGCCCGGACACCTGGTGACGCAACGACCGCTGGTTAATGCAGCAATTGCAGGAGAAAACATGAGCAAGGACGAACCGGGGCTGGAACATGCACTGTCCACGCCGGCACAGGTCGAGGCGCTGGCCGACCAGCTTTCGGCGTGCGCCGACCAGTTGCAGGCACGGCTGAAAACCGAAGCCGTCGCGATCGGCGCCCTGCCGGAAGACAGTCCTGCCCGAGTACAGCGCCGCGAAGCCGCAGACCAGTTGCGCGATGCGGAACACGCACTGCGCCAGCACGCCAACAGCCTGTATGCGGACGCGGCCACTGCAATTGTCGCGACCCTCGGCACGCCGCAGGAGCAGGTGATCGCCCTGACCCGGGCCGCGGCCCGCCAGTTGCGCAGGATTGCCCTGGTCAGCGATGCCGCCGGCCTGGTCGCGGGCTTGCTGCAACTGGCTGGCGGCGTTGCCAGCGCGCGTCCCGGCGCAATCATCACTGCACTCGAGACCATTCGCACCCAGCTCAAGGCAGTCAAGGCCGGATTGCCCCGAAAGCCGGCCTGAGACGCCAGGACGCACTGCACTGGCTACACCATCCGGAGGCGCCAATTCAGCCCACGCCGTTGCGGCGCAGGCCCGGACCGGCTACGCCATGTGCTGGCCGCCGTTGATGGCGATCTGGGCGCCCGTCACGAATCCTGCGTTCTCGGAAGCGAGATACCCGACCAGCGCTGCGACTTCGGCTGGTTCGCCCCGCCGTCCGACCGGGATGGCAGCGACGGCGCCGTCGTCGGCGGCTGCGCCGGCGCCGTCCTGGCGGCGCAGGAGACCCGGCATGACGGTATTGACCGTGACACCATGGCGCGCCGTTTCCAGCGCCAGCGCGCGGGTCAGGCCATGCAGCGCCGCAATTCCGGCTGCCTGGCCGGTTCCCAGCGGACGCCCTGGCAACGGCCAGGCCGACGCCCGCGCCACCTGGATGATCCGGCCCCATTGCCGTTCGAGCATGGGCGGCAGCGCATGTTTGGTCATGTTGAAGGCATCGTGCACCCCGCGCACTCCGGCGCGCCAGTGCGACGGGTCGGTCCGGCCCAGGCTGGCGCCGGAAACGGAAACGGAATCGGAACCGGCAGCCGTGGCAGCCTCATCGCCCAACTCACCATCCAGGTTGACCAGGACGTCGAGCCTGCCGTGCGCGCCCAGCACCTTCCCGACCAGGACTGCACAATCGTCGAACGCCCCTGCATTGGCGCGCCAGGCGCTGAAGGTTCCTCCTTCATCGCGCTGCGCTGCCAGCCAGGCATTGGGATGGCGCTGGTGCGCCGGATAGCCTGCCACGACGATCAGTCCGTCGCGCTGCAGGCGCCGGCAGATTGCGGTGCCCAGCGCGGACATGCCGTGGATAACCAGTGCCACTTTGCGTTGACTCATGTTTTCTCCAAGAAAAGGGATGGGCGTCTCGACCGGACGCAAACCAACTGCACAAGTCTAAAAGCCAAGGCAAAGCAAACTTTGATTCGTATCAACCCGCCTGCGCGCCAATCAGGCGCCATGCGCCGCGCGGGCAACTCTTATAATGGGGCTTCGGTCGTCGACAGGAAGGATATGCCATGGCTTACGACACAGTACTGGTGCACCTGGATCTGGATGCGCACTGCGCCACGCGGGTTGCGTGGGGCGCAGCACTGGTCGCCCCGCGCGGCGTGCTGGTGGGCGCAGCGATGAGCGGTGTATCGCGCCTGCTCTACCGCAACCCGCCGGCGCCTGGCGACGACCAGTACCTGGCGCTGCACCTGGCATTCCTGCGCGAACGTGCAACGGCGGCGCTGGACAACTTCACGCAGCGGATGGCCAGTGCCGGCACGCCGGCGTTCGAAGCGCGCCTGGTCGACGATGAAGCCTCCAGCGGCCTGGCACTGCAGGCGCGCGTGGCCGACCTGCTGGTGCTGAGCCAGCCCGATGATGGCGCCGACCTGGTCGACCAGGTGTTGCCGCAGGCGGGCCGGCCCGTGCTGGTGCTGCCCGCAGCATTGGCGGCGGCAGGCGGCCCCGTCGTGTTGCCACGCCGAATCCTGGTCGCCTGGGATGCCAGCCGCGAAGCAGGCCGCGCGCTGGCCAGCGCCCTGCCCCTGCTGCGGCAGGCCGAACTGGTGGAACTGGTGGTGTGCGAGATGGATGCGGCCGGCCGGGTGGCGCGCGACGTGCTGATGGCCGACCCGCTGCCTTACCTGGTCCGCCATGGCGTCCGCGCAACGCTGCGTCATCACACGCTTGCAGGCGGTGGACTGTTCAAACGGGACGCCGTGGGCGCCGCGCTGCTGGCAGTAGCTGCGGACGACGGTTTCAACCTGATGGTCATGGGCGCCTATGCCCATTCCCGGTTGCGTGAAACGTTCCTGGGCGGGGCCACGCGCACCGTGCTGGCGCACATGGCCCTGCCGGTTTTATTCGAACATTAACGAATCACGTCGGGCATGCTCTTCGGGTCGAAATCCGCCCAGTCGCCTGCAACGATATTGCCCTGTGCGCGTTCTATCTGGGACGCTCCCAGCGTGCGCAGGATATCCACGGCCCGGGTGTCCAGGGCCGGATCGTCAAAGGCAACGGCAATGAGCATGCCGGCCTTGCGCGGCTCGCGCATGTTCTCGGCGCCGGTCTCTCCCTCTTCGTGCTCGCCGCGGTCCTTCATTTTCGAAAAGCTGAACAGCGAGCCGACGTGCGCGCCGACCAGGCCACCCACGATCGGCCCCACCGGGCCGGTCACCATCGAGGTGGCGGCGCCGACGGCAATCCCCACGGCCCCGCCGGCTGCAGCGCCCTGCGCCAGCCCTTCAGGGGACTCCTTGGCGCCGGGCGACGTGATGTGGTCGCCGCCGATCGGGCTTTCGTTGTGCTGGCCGGGCTGGTTCAAATAGAACCCGCTGATGCGTTCGGCCTCGAAACCGGCGGCAGTCAATTCCTGGCGCGCGCGTTCGACTTCGTCCTGAAGCTGGAAGTGCCCTGCGATGATGGTCGACATAAGGATTCCTTCGATGGTGGATGAGTGACTGGAACGATCATGCATCGTGCGCGCTGCAGGCTCTGTACGCAGGCGCACATGCGCACGCTCATTGCCACTGCCCATGGGTGCTGGCGCCGCCGTACCAGGGTGCGCCCGGCACGGGCGCCGGCTCGGGCAGCCATGCGCGCGGATCCACCCGGTAATATTTGACGAATTCCCCGTACAGCGCAGCATGTCTTGCTGCCAGCGCCCATGGCTTCTCGAAGAAGCTCTCGGTGGCGACGGCAAAAAACTCGGCCGGGCTGGTTGCGCCGTAATGATCAAGCACGACGTCGCCATCGTGTTCGCCGTGCGCGAACATGGCATCGCGCCGCAATGCTTCAAAATCGGCAGACAACACTTTCGACCAGCTACGGTAGCTTTCCGGGCTGCCAAGATAGGGCGCGCCGTTGTTGCTGCCCGACTCACTGTCGAGCTGGTGCGCAAATTCATGGAGCACGACGTTCTGCGCGCCCGGCTCCACATGGCCCTGCCGGCGCACATGATGCCAGGATAGCAGCACCCGGCCGTCGCCCCACGATTCGCCCAGCAAGCCGCGCGGTGCATCGTGGACCACGCCGGCAGCATCGATTTCCTTGCGCGGCGCCGTGAATGCGTCCGGATAAACCAGGATCGTGTCGAGTTCAGGATAGACGCGGGTGGTGCGATTGAGCAGCAGCAGGCAGGCCTGTCCCGCGATGGTCACGCGCATCTCGTCGGTGACGACGAGGCCGGCACAGCCGACAAACGTTTTCTGGTGCAGGAACTGGCGCACCAGCGTCTGCATCTGCGCCTGCAGCGCCGCCGGCATGCCCCGGTACTGCGCAACGTTGCGCGCCAATATGTCCAGCGCTGCCGCCGGCAGCGGCCGGGACAATGCGCGGCGCAGGCGCCACCGGGGCGCCAGCCACCACGATCCCATTGCCGCTACCACGATCAGCAGGCCGGCCAGCGCTTCCACTATGCCTGGTCCTGACGGCTGAAGTGCGCTTCCACGGCGTCAGCATTGCCAATCAGCCGTCCACCCTGGAACACCTGGGGCCAGGTCATCTGTCCTGTGACTGCCATCAATACATTCGTATTGATTTTTGTATCCTGAGAAATTTCGGTGAACGCGATACCGCGCTCGTTCAATACAGCTCTGGCGCGTGCGCAATGCGGGCAGCCCGGTTTCGAAAACATCACCACCGGCGCCGGCCGTTTTGCTTCTGGATTGATGTAGGCAAGCATGGTGTCGGCATCCGAAACCTCGAGCGGGTCGCCTTCCTGCTCCTGCTCGATGAACGCCTTGGCAATGACGCCATCCTTGACCAGCATGGAATAGCGCCACGAACGCATGCCGAAACCCAGGTCGCTCTTGTCCACCAGCAAGCCCATGCCTTTGGTGAACTCGCCATTGCCGTCAGGAATGACAGTAATGTTATCAGCCTCCTGCCCGGCTTTCCACGCGTTCATGACGAACGCATCGTTGACCGCCATGCAGATGATGTCGTCAACCTGGTTTTCCCTGAACACCGGCGCCAGCTCGTTATAGCCAGGCAGGTGCGTGGACGAGCAGGTTGGCGTATACGCGCCAGGCAGCGAAAAGAGTACGACGGTACGGCCCTTGAACAACTCGTCGCTGGTGATGTCGCGCCAGGCGTCTTCCGTACGGGCCTTGAAAGTCACCTGAGGAACTGCTTTGCCTTCCAGTGATGCGGCACTCGGTATCATGGGCTACTCCTGAGGTAATGAAAGATGGGGATAATCCGTTATGGGACGCTCGAAAAACCTGCTGCGCGTTGCACTGGCAGTCTGCGATGCTCGCTGTACGCCTGTACAGCTCCGCTTCTCAACCACCAGTGCTGCCGCTCGCGACGGTTTTTCGAGGTCCCGTTATGGCAAGCAGGTGGGGCACTGTTGCCGTCATTTCAATGTTTTATTGCGGTCCACAACCAGCTCCCGGCGCCAGAACGCAAAAAGCCGCTGCAAGGGCAGCGGCCTGGTGGAAGGAGCGCGTGACGCCCGAAGCCGTTTTATTTCACTTGCGGCTGGCCTGGAGCAGGACCGAACAGGGCTGCCACCAGCGGATCGCGCGCAACCGGGCTGCGGTTGACGCGAATGGCGTAATGGGTGTCGTCCGCCAGGATATGGAAGTGGCGGCCCGTGCCAGCCATGCTTTGCTCGCGCAGGCCGGGACGCTCCTTGCGTGGCGCAGCGCCCTCACGTTTCGGCTGGCAGATCGCTGCAAGGAACGCTTTCACGCGCTCCGGATCCGGGGAAATCTGGTAGACCGCCTTGCCCAGGTAAGTGGCCGTACCTTCGATGTAACGGGCCAGTTCGATCACGCCGGCTTCACGCAGGTCGCGAATGTACTTGCGGGCGCCTGATGGCGAGAACTTGAGAAACCATGCAATCTCGTCCGCCAGCATTTCGTGGGTAGACAGTTCGCCAATCAGTTTTTGCATGTTTTCGATACGGCGCTGGGTTGCCGAGGTCGAGCGCACGCGCTCGATTGGCGCCATCGAGATCGGTGCGCGCTCGGCAGGTTGCGGCGCAATGCGTTCGATCAGCGTGGTCTTGTTCGAGGAGTGACCGGCGGTGTCAGGTTGCGCAGCGTTGTAATGGGTCGTGGCTTGCATGTGAGTTGCTCCTGGAAAGAGAATAACGGTGTCGCTGGGACCGCCCTTGGTGTATGACGCTGTCAACACACGGCAGTTCCCCTTAACTTGACGCTAGATTGCCTGTCTCAATCCATTCGTTCTGTGCGCCAACCCACACTCAGGATCAAAGCGCACAGTCTGTTCCGGTTCAAGTGCAGGCTCATCATTTATGTGCAGCAACGAACAGAGGCGGTATTGACGGCGCTGTACGCTTCAACCGGTTCGCAGCCTGCAACGATGCAGGACCTGACGCACCATCCATACATCCAAAGGAGTCACCATGAAACTGACCGTCATTACCGCCCTGCTGGCTGTCGCCGCCCTGAGCGCATGCAGCAAAACTGAAAAAACCACCACGGTCGTTCCGGAAGCAACCCCGACTGTCATCGAAAAAACCGTCGCGGTGCCGGTCCCTGTTGCCGTTCCAGGTCCTGCAGGTCCGGCTGGCGAAGCAGGTGCTCCTGGTGCGCCAGGCATGACCGGCGAAAAAGGCGACATGGGCGCGACGGGCAAACAGGGCGACACCGTCGTCGTGGTACCGGATGCTACCGCACCTGCACCTGCTCCAGAACCGGCGCGCTAAACCACTTGGAGTGCGGCCGCGCCTGCACGTGGCCGCCGCCATGCCGTACGCCGCTGCTTCATCTGGCGGAGTTTTTTACGCTGCAGCCGCTCGCGTGCCGCTTTTTCGCAACACTGATTTTGATTTGATCGCGCTTTTCAAGGCAATTACACCATCTGTGACTGCCAAAACGGCGTGCCGCCTGCAATAAAGGCGTGATCAAGTTATCATTGCGACTTTGCAAACGGGCTGGCAGCACAATAAGACAGCTGTCGTCTTTCGTTTTCATGTGATGGTGCAGCCATCCCGTGCGCAGTCATGACCATTCATTGCTGCAACAAAGCGGAAGAATGCTTTGATGAATTGCAAAAAAAGAAATGACATTGCAATTCGCAGAAATAACGGTTCATTTAAAAACCGCCAGTCATAGTTGTTGTTGTAGAAATCCGACAGCGGGCTTCTAAGTGCGCCAGCGCACCGACCGGAAGTCATCGCGACCCGTATTCTCCATTCCAACATCTCTGTCAATGCATGCGATGTCAAAATTTAACTAAACCTTTGGGAGTAACAAGTGAACAACACGAAGAAAATCGCCGTCGCAGTTGCCATGCTGTGCGCATCGGGCGCCACAATTGCGCAAGAGATCAATCCTTCCTGGTATATCCAGCCTAGCGTCGTCGGCATGAAAACCGACAGCGATTTCGGCGTAAGCGGCACGGATGTCGGCGGCGGTCTGAAATTCGGTAAAGCAGTGTCGCCACTGTTCGACATCCAGATCGGCGGCACGTTTGCCCGCAACAAGGACAACGGCCTGAAATATGACCAGTCCCTGCTTGGCATCGATTCGCTGTTGATGTTCTCCCGTTCCAACTTCCGTCCTTTCCTGCTGTTGGGCGTTGGCGCCCAGCACGATAAATTGTCGGGCTTCGGTGGCAAACGTTCCCAAACGTCGCCATACGTGACCGCCGGCCTGGGTTTCCAGCTGGGCCTGTCGGATCGCTGGTCGATGCAAGCTGACTACCGCACGGTCCAGGGTCACTTGAAGGACGACAACGACTTCGGCTTCAGCCGCAGCAACAACAAGTACTATTCGATCGGCTTCAATTACGCTTTCAGCGCGCCGCCAGTCGCAGCCGTTGCACCAGCGCCAGAGCCAACGCCAGTTGCAGTTGTTGAAGCTCCACCAGCACCAATGCCACCACCGCCACCAGCACGTTTCGAAAAAGTGACGATGTCGGCAACCGAACTGTTTGAATTTGACAAGGCTGTCCTGCGCTCGCCACAGCCAAAGCTGGACGAAATCGCTGCAGCCCTGCAAGCCGACATGAGCATCACCGATGTCGACGTCACCGGCTACACCGACCGCCTCGGTTCGGACAAGTACAACCAGCGCCTGTCGCAGCTTCGCGCTGTTGCTGTGCGTGATTACCTGGTTGCCCGTGGCATCGACGGCAGCCGCCTGAAAGCAGTCGGCAAAGGCGAATCGAATCCTGTCGTGGAATGCAACGACAAGAAACGCGCTGACCTGATCGCTTGCCTGGCGCCTAACCGCCGCGTTGAAGTCGAGCAGATCACCATCGAAAAACGCGTGCGTTAATTTCGTTACTAGTAACATG